>Ga0070741_10018211_pt1 | contig 11416 bp, 10 predicted proteins | sample Coa_R1_4_FD_66440 | JGI IMG/M metagenome (GOLD analysis project Ga0070741, IMG submission 66440) | Surface soil microbial communities from Centralia Pennsylvania, which are recovering from an underground coalmine fire - Coalmine... | ecosystem: Environmental > Terrestrial > Soil > Unclassified ...
GGGCTTACGGTGCAGCTCGCTTAGCGCGAGCCGCCCGCGAAACGCCAGCTGACCAGTCTGGCCATACCACCCACTGGGCGATGTTGGTTTCAGCGCTCCTGTGCGGTGAGCCAGGCGCGTGTTGCGCTCAGGATTTCATCCGACAGCCCGGGATCCTCACACATGCGTGAGAGGATCAACGCGCCTACCATCGCGGCCCAGGTGCCGATAGCGGCGCGGCGTTTGCGGGACTTGTCGGGACCGGGGGCAATGCGACTGAAGAACTCGATCTGGCGCTGAAGACTCGCAGTCATTTCGGCACGGGCGCCGCCTGGCTGCCGGATAGTGTCGGAGGCCAGCGCGGCCACAGGACAGCCGCGTGCAAAATCGTCGCGGTGCGCGGGCGACAGGTATTGCTTCAAGACGATCGCCAGATCGTCGGGTCGGGCATCGGGGGGTGCCAGGACCTCGGCCAAGGCCTGGGCGATCAAATCATCCTTCGATTTGAAATAGCCGTAAAACCCACCATGGGTGAGCCCGGCTGCGCTCATGACGTCTGTCACGGTGACAGACTCGAAGCCGCGCTCGCGGAACAGCCGGCCCGCCGCCTCCAGAATCGCCCGCCTGTTCTCCAGGACTTGTTCCCGACTCACCCTCATCGGCCTCTCCTCAAAGATTTCCGTTGACAATTATACATGATGACCGTCATGATTCCACTTACATGATAATCATCATGAATAAAGCAAGGAGTCACGACCATGAGTGCTAAACCCGCCGTCCTGATCACCGGCGCTTCCACTGGCATCGGGGCGGTCTATGCGGAGCGATTCGCGCGCCGCGGCCACGACCTCGTGCTGGTCGCGCGCAACACCGGGCGCATGACTGCATTGGCCAAGCGCCTCAGAGCAGAAACCGGGGTCAACGTGGACCTGCTGCCTGCCGATCTGACCCATCCGGAGGATCTCGCCCGGATCGAGCAGCGTCTGCGCGAAGACACCCGCATCGGCGTGCTGGTCAACAATGCCGGCACGGCAATTCCCGGCGGTTTTCTCGGACAAGGGACCGAGGACATCTCCAAACTGATCGCGCTCAATGTCACAGCCGTCACCCGGCTCGCTCACACGGCCGCGGCCCGCTTCGCGGAGGTCGGAACCGGGGCCATCATCAATCTGGCCTCCGTCATCGGCCTCGCGCCGGAGATGGGTGTCACTGTGTACGGCGCAACGAAGGCCTTCGTGCTGTTCCTTTCTCAGGCACTGAGCCTCGAGCTCGCACCCAAAGGGGTCTACGTACAGGCCGTGGTGCCTGCCGCAACCCGCACGGAAATCTGGGATCACGCCGGTGTGGATCTCAACACGCTGTCCGGCGTAATGGAGGTCGGTGAGCTGGTGGACGCCTCGCTGGTCGGATTCGATCGACGTGAGTCGGTGACCATCCCACCGCTTCCTGATGTCGCACAATGGAAAGTGTTTGACGCCGCTCGCCAGGCGATGCTGCCCAACTTCCTGCAGGCCCACGCGGCCGAGCGGTATCGGTCGGTCGCCTGATCAACCGTCGGGAGTACGTATACCGGGGTACGGCTAGCCGGGGCGATCTGCGCGCAGGCTCACGGACAAGCTCTACGCGCAGGCCACGCCATCGTGAATTTCCCCGCGAGGCTCCATGCCATCGACGGGAAGACGCACGAAGAAGGTTGTACCCCGGCCCACCCGGGTGTCAAAGCTCAGGGTGCCGCCGTGCCGGGTGACCACGGCCGCGCGTGCAATCGACAGGCCCTGCCCCGTGCCACGCCCTACTTCCTTGGTGGTAAAGAACGGATCGAACACCTTGTTGGCGATTTCCGCGGGGATTCCGCAGCCGTTGTCGCTGATGGCGATTTCCACCACGCCATCGGCCACGCAGGTGCGGATCCCGATCACTCCTTCGACGGCATTCTTGCCGGCGTCCTGGACGGCATGCGCGGCATTCACAATGAGGTTGAGAAAAACCTGGTTCAATTCGCTGATGTTGCACTTCACGGCGGGCAGTTCGCCGTATTGCGCATCGATTCGGGCCAGCAGCTTGTACTCGTTGTGTGCCACGACCAGCGTCGTCTCCAGCGCCTGGTTGATATTGGCATAACCATGCTCATGCGTGTCTGGAAACGAAAATTCCTTCATCGCACGCACGATCTTCGCGACGCGTGCGACGCCATCGAGCGCACGCTCAAAGGCGCGGGGCATTTCCGCCCGCAGGAATTCGAGTTCCGCGGCTTCCTCCGCGGCGTGTACCCGATCCAACAGTTCCCGCGTCGAAGGCGTTTCAGACATGTCACCCAACGCCTGGCGATACTGACCGAGCACCGAGTCGATACTCGTTACCGCCGAACGCAGGAATTCCACGCTGTCTCCGACATATTGGATGGGTGTGTTGATTTCGTGAGCGATACCCGCCGCGAGTTGGCCGATACTCTCGAGCTTCTGGGCCTGCACGAGTTGATTTTCCAACAGTTTCCGCTCGGTGATCTGCGCCAGCAACGCCTCGTTGGCCTGGCGGATCTCGCGCGTTCGCTCCTCGACGGCCTGCTCCAACGCCTCCAGCTTCAACGCGGCCTGTTTCGTCGCGCGCCACTTTTCGGTCAGTGCATCCGCCAGTTGCAAGGCTTCGACGTTGTCGAACGGCTTTTTGAGAATCACGAGGCGGTCGGAGCGACCGAGCCGCGCACGCATATTTTCCCACGAGCAATCGGAGTAAGCGGTACACAGCACGATCTGTAAATACGGGTCCTTCTCCCAGATGCGTAGCGCGGTCTCGATACCGTCCCATCCCGGTGGCATGCGGACGTCCAGAAACGCCATCGCATACGGGCGGTTCTCCTCCAGTGCCGTAGTGATCAGTTGGAGAGCCTCCTCTCCCTGGAAAGCGGAATCCATCTGGAACGTCGGGGCCGTCGGATCAATCACCTCCGGCTCACCGAAGAATGCTGCCGCGGACTGCGAAAGCGCATCCGACCCTGGCATCGCCGGGCAGAAGATCTTGCGAAAATCCTCATGAATGGCCGGATTATCATCAATCACCAGGACGCGTTGGTGACTCACTCCAGTGCCCCCATCCGGGGTGAGGTTCCGGAAAGTACCCGGGCTCTCACGCATACGCCTTCTCCCGCTCACTTGCCGTCGGCGCAAGTTGCATGGGGAGCTCCAGGGTGAATTTCGCGCCGCGACCAGGGCCGTCACTGTGCGCGGTCAGGGCCCCGCCGAGCTCGCGAGCGGCGAGCGCTCCACTGTGAAGACCGAAGCCGTGACCCGCTTTGCGGGTCGTAAACCCGAAGTTGAAGATGCGTGTCAGGTTTTCCTCCTCAATACCGGCACCGTTATCGATCACCTCGATTCGCACGCAGTCACCACCCTGCGTCACCCGAAGCGTTATACGGCCGTCCACCCGCCCCGACTCGACACAGGCGCATTTCGCGTTGGTCAGCAGGTTGACCAGGATCTGTAGCGCCTTGTGCTTGTCGACGGCAATTGACGTGGCCGTGGTGTATTCACGCTGAATCTCGATCCGATGACGGCTCAAGGCGGTTGCGCTGAGGCGCACACTGTCCTCGACGAGATCGGTTACGGCAATCTGCTCCTGCACACCCGCGACGATCGCGAAGCTCTGCTGCATGGTCACAATGTCCTTGATGTGATCGATTTTCTTTTGCAGATGCGCCAGCTCGCCGGCGGCGGCTTGCCGCTCAGTTCGCAGATGTTGCTCGAGACTCTCCAGGTAACCGACCAGGTGTTTGCCCTGCGGGTGGTTTGTCACAAAGTTCCCCAGGTCGACCTCATGCTCGCGTAGCACGGCTGTCACACGCGCAAGCTCGGCGCCTTTGGACTTCCCGACATACTCGGCAAGCAGATTGGCCGACACGTTCACACTATTCAACACATTCCCGACGTTGTGCAGAACGCCCGTGGCGACCTCGGCCATACCCGCCTGGCGCGAGATGTCCAGGAGTTGTTTGTGTGCGGCGGCGAGATCGGCATCCGCTTTCCTGCGCTCGGTGACGTCGTCGAATGTGTCGACGGAACCGCCCGACGGGAGAGGTTTGTGCGCCACCAGTATGATGCGCCCGTCGCTGAGAGTCTGTTGCAACGTTCCGGGGACGCGTGCCGAGGCCAGCGCCAGGTACTCTTGCGGACATTCCAGTACCGCGCAGCGACTCAGGACTTCCGGCATGGAGCAGCCTGCGAGAGCGGCACCCGCGGTCAATCCATAGATATCCACAAAGCGCTCATTGGCAACCATGAGTCGCCCATCGGCATCCAACAGACACAGCCCCCTCGACATGTTGTCCAGAGCCACCTGGAAATGGACGTTACGGACTCGCAGCTCCTCGACCAGTCGCTCCAGATCACCCGTCATCTGGGTGAGCTCTTCCTGCATCAGCTTGTTCGCGCGATCGACCCGCTTGCGATTGCGTTCCATTTCCTCGTAGCAGCAGCTCATCAGGTTGCACAGGCGCGCGTAGTCCACTTCGCCCGACTCCCGGGTGGCCTTGGCGACCTGCGCGGCGACCAGCCTGTGCAACTCAGTCATGGACCACCTCGGAAATCAACGTAATGGTCATGGTTTGATTGTGCAGCTCGCACACCTTCGAGACCGGGTGTGGCGCAATCTCGCCATACGAGTAGAAGCCAACCTGGGCAACGCGTGCCGGCAGGACTTCGGCAACGGCCTCGATTTCCTCCTCGACCCGTTGCCCCATCAACAAACGCCGGCCGATGCAACTGACCAGGAGCGCCAGTGCTTCCCTGGAAGCAGGACCTGGGTGCTCCGCAGGAGCCTCATTTGCGGCAGCCGCCTGGCTTGCGGCGTCCGTGGCGCCGGCGGCGAGACCGGTGAACTCTCCGCGCATGAGTTGGGCTTTCGACCCTTGTGGAATGTCGCCCGCAAAGGTCATGGAGCGCTCATCCCGATTGACCGCCAGCACCGTGCGCACGACGTCGTGCGATGGACGATCCGGCTCCCAGATTTTCAACGGATACAGGAGCGCGGTCCCCGGCAGGCCGTCGGCTTCCTCTCCCAGGTACCTTTCGTACAAATCGAGCGCGGGTTTGCCGTCCAACTCGAACAGCTCGCGGCCGCGGGATCGTGTGACTCGCCGCGGCACTCCAAAGGTGTCCCAACCGCCGCCGCAGCCACAGCGGAAACGGACCGCGCTGCCGTAAAAGCCAACGGCCGCGATGATCAGCGGTTGGGGTAGCGCATCGGCCCCGACCCGGGTTTGCTCAAAACGGGCCCCGTCTCCGGCCAATCCGCCGCTGACAGGCACCTCTGTGCCGAGCACCGCGAGCAACCCGCGTATCAACTCGCTGCCATTGACATTCAACCCATCGCAGAGGACAAACACTCCGACGAGGTCGTTCCCAGCCAGCTTTCGACCTAACGCGGCACCGTACTCGCGCGACTGCGCAGGATCCGCCACTGCCTCCGTGGCGATCCGCAGTGGCGTCGCAGAAAACTCTACTGCGACTGCAGCAATTCCGCTCTCGCAGAATCCGGCCTGTTGGATCTGACCGCCGGAGGTGCACCCCACGAGGTGGGCCGTGGGATATCGGGTCCGCAGCTGCGGATACCACATCTGCGTTTCCAACGCCTCGCGAGACCCGAAATAGAGCACGAGCTGGGCCTCAGCCAGCGCCGCTGCGCCGGATTGCCAGCCTTCATTTGCCGTCCACGTCAATTGTTCGGTTTGCATGCGGCTGCGCTGGCCGGCGTTGACTGCGCCGGTGATTCAGTGTCGGGAAATTGCTGTATTGCGATACCCAGCCACACGAACTCGTCACAACACGCGAGTGGCGGATCGTGGCCAGCATACCAACATTGTCTGGCCCCTGTCAGGTCGCAATGCAGCAGATAACGCGCACATCAATTCATCGGAGGTGGCGCCCGCGCTCAGGGCCTGCCATGGATCCAGCGTCGGAATTCGCGCGCGAGTTTGGCGTCCGTGGCAGGACGGCAAATCATCCGCGTGTGGGCCGTGCGAACAACGCGTGAAGAAACTAACGCAGAATTCGCGCCCGTTATCACACGTTGACATCTGCGGGCGCGAATCGAGAGGAGTCATAGGCGGTGAGATGCGTACGCCTCACACGCGCGGTTTCGCAGACGCTGCATCGGGAAAATTTACTGAAACAACATCGGCTTAACTGTTGACACCGCGGTCTTATGCGGCGTAGAAGATTACTTCTGATTTTTGGGTCAGGGGTTGAGCCATGTTGCTTTCAGATGGACAGGATGTTTGATGAACGCCGTGATGGAATATCGCAGCCGGGAGGCCGTCATTGCCCCATCAGTTCGCCATGAAGACAGTGGAGACATTGTGGACGAGATTCTGAATCGATTAGGCCGAGTAGAGACCGACGTGTCGGTATTGAAATCTGACGTATCAGTACTGAAGTCTGACGTATCGGAATTGAAGTCTGACGTATCGGAATTGAAGTCTGACGTATCGGAATTGAAGTCGGATGTGCGTGACATTCTGACGAAGATGTCGGGCTTGGCAACCAAGATCGAACTCTCCGATCTCAGGGGGGAGTTCAAAGAACTCAAGGGGCAGGTTGAGGCTGGGTTTTCGACTCTTAAGGGACAGATGGAGGCTGGACTAGCCTCTCTGGAGGCGAAAATGGTCAAATGGTATGTCGCGACCGCACTGACAACGGGGAGCCTGGCATTCACCCTTGCAAAGTTTTTGCATTGACTGCGAATCTGCCCGGCACGCTGCCGCGCGAACTGACGCAGGCGCGTCAGTCAGGACGGACTTTCAGCGCTCGAGCCAGCCGATCAGGCGTTGCTTGAGTCGGGTGTAGGGCGGCAGCAGTTTGTCCGCGATCATCATGCGACTGGTCACGATGGCCCGCTCGTGGCTGAAGGCCGCGAAACCCCACGGACCATGCGCGCTGCCCAGGCCGGAGGCGTTTACCCCACCGAAAGGAACATTGCCGTGGGCAAACTGAATCAAGCAGTGATTGACACAGGCACCACCCGAGGAAGTGGTGGTGAGGACGCGATCCGCCACAGCGGCGCGGCGCGTCCAGACATACAGAGCCAGGGGCTTTGGTGCGGCCAGGATGCTCGCCAACACAGCTTCCAACGAGGTGTAGCTGATGATGGGCAGGATGGGGCCGAAAATCTCCTCGCGCATCAGGGCGACATCCGCGGGGACGTTGGCCAACAAGGTAGGCGCGATGAAACGCGCTTCTTTTTCGACGACACCTCCTGTCAGTACCTGGGCGCCGGCCGCGACCGCCTCCTCGAGTAGCGCGGCCAACCGGGTTGTGTGCCGCTGCGAAACCACCCGAGACAGATTGGGGTTGGCTTTCTGCTCCTCGACAGTCTGACCATAAGCCTGCTTCAGCCACGACATGCAGCGCTCAATGAACGCCGGGCGCACACTCTCCTCCACGTAAAGGTGATCCGGCGCGATGCAGGTCTGCCCGTTGTTGATGAATTTCGCGGCCATGATCACTTTCGCCGCCTGGTCGAGGTCAGCGCTCGAATCCACAATGACCGGAGACTTGCCTCCCAACTCCAGGGTCACTGAGCTCAGATTCCGGGCGGCGGCGGCCATGACCCGTTTGCCAACGGCCGTGCTGCCGGTAAAAAAAACGTGATCGAACGGCAGCTCGCACAGAGCCGCCGCTACCGCGGCATCGCCTTCCACCACGACCACCTCCGCCGGTAGAAACACTTCCTGAACGATCCTGGCGATCGCCCGGGAATGATGCGGTGTCAGCTCCGAGGGTTTGAGGACGACCGGGCATCCGGCGGCCAGTGCGGAAATGAGCGGCCCGAAGCTCAGGGAGTAAGGATAATTCCACGGCGAAATAATGAGCGAACGTCCCCGAGGCTCCGGTCTCACCACAGCAGAGGTACCGAACCCGACCAGCGTCGTGGCCCGGCGGCGCGGCCGCATCCAGCTGGCGGTCTTGCGGATCGCGAGTTTCGCCTCGTGTGTGACCGCCACGAGCTCGGTCAATCTCACCTCCGCGGCCGGACGGTTGAAATCTGCGGCAGCGGCCTGGAGCAACTCATCCCGACGGCCTCGGATGGCAGCCAACAGCCGTTTGATCCGTGTCACACGCTCGGCCGCCGCAGGCGTACTGCGCCAGCGCAAGGCAGTCTCTTCTTGCGCATCAAACAACGCTTTGAGCTGCTCAGGGGCCACGTCGGGGACTCGCCGTGGTTGGTTTTCCGGAAGGCGCTCGCTTGCCCAACACGCGCGCTCGAGAGGGACGCAAGCGTGCGCGGTAGCTGGCCACCATCGCGGCAACGAATCCTGAAACGGCCTCGGCGCTCAGCGGTGACTCGTCAAACAGCAACTCGGTCATGGCATAGATCAACTCCACCGTCACGCGGCTCACGAGGCGAAGCTCTTCCACATCCGCGCCGGGATAAGCGGACTGCATCAGTGCGGTCTGCGCCTGCGCCACCTGGGCGTGGGACTCCAGTCGAACGCTGGCCAGTACCGGTAATGCTCGCAGGGCGCGAGTGATCCAGACTCCGGCCGTAGTATCACGGGTAACGCGGTAAGTGTCGAGCAACAGGCCCTGCAACGCCCTTTCCAGTTCCGCACGCGATCCCATCAGGACCTCGCGCGTGATCCAGTTGGGGATCACCTCATTCTGACGCTCCATGAGGCGCCGTCCCAGCTCGCACAACAACGCGTACTTGTTTGGAAAGTAGCGATACAGCGCCGGGGGTGAAATCCCGGCCCGCTCGCACACGAGGTTGGTGGAGAAGCGGTCGATACCCACGTCCGCCAGAACCCGGGCCCCCACATCCAGGATCCGCTCGAAAGTCTCGGTGGCACGCCGCTGGGCCGGCTGGGTCTTTACCGTCAGGTCCGGGCCGGATCGGCGGGATTTTCGCCGCGTGGGAGGCAATCTGTTGTTGTTCAAGGACATAGCGCTGGCTGCAGGTATCCAGTATGCCGCTTCCGCTCGACAGGGGCCAAATAGTAGTTGTCACTATATTATAGTTAGTACTATCTTTTATACCCATGATGCCAATTATTCTTGCCGTGGACCTGGGGACCTCCGGCTGCAAATGCGCGCTGGTCACACTCGAGGGCCGGGTCCTGGGCTGGTCGTTTCGGGCGGTGCAGCTGCACATCGAGGGTGTGAGCGCCGAACAGGACCCGCATGACTGGTGGCGAGCCTTCCTCGCGGCGGCGGGGGAACTGCTGGCCCGGGAGGCATCGTGGCGGACTCGCGTGATCGCGGTGTGTTGCTCCACGCAGGGGGAAGGAACCATTCCCGTCGACCGATCAGGCGAGCCACTGGGTCGAGGCATCGTGTGGCTCGATATGCGGGGAGCCGCTTCCATCGCGCGACGCGCCCGCGGAAGATTCATCAACATCGCGGGCTACAGCCCGGACAAGCTGTTGCGCTGGCTGTGGCTCACCGGTGGAGCGCCGGCGCTGTCGGGCAAAGACTCCGCCGGCCACATGACCTGGCTGCAAGACGCGCAACCCTCCTTGTACGAGCGCACATTCAAATTCCTGAATGTGCTGGACTACATGAACCTGCGGCTGACCGGCCGATTCTGCGCCACGCCGGACTCCATCCTCACCTCCTGGGTCACCGATAACCGCGACATCACCCGCATTCGCTATGACACGGGACTGATCGCGCAGTTAGGTATCGATGCTGACAAGCTGCCGGAAATCGTCGAATCGACGCAAGTGCTGGGCCCCCTGTTACCGGCCGTCGCGGATCTCCTGGGACTCCAACACAGTACCCGGGTGGTCGCCGGATCCATCGACAACTCGGCGGTGGCGGTTGGCTCCGGCGCGATAGGCGACTTCGACGCGCACCTGTACATGGGAACCTCTTCCTGGTTGGGCTCGCACGTGCCCTTCAAGAAAACTGACATCGGCAACAGAATTGCCTCCGTGCCCTGTGCCATCCGCGGACGGTATCTGGCCATGGCCATGCAATCCGCAGGAGGAGCCAACCTGTCGTTTCTCCGCGATCGGATCCTGTTTCACGCCGACGAATTGATGGGAGATGAGCAGCAACCCGCCGTGTATGACACGCTCAACCAGATCGCAGAACGCGTGCCCGCGGGTGCCCGGGGTCTGATCTACACCCCCTGGCTGTTCGGCGAGCGCACGCCCGTGGACGATACGAGCCTGCGCGCCGGACTCATCAACCTGTCACTCGAGCACACGCGGGAAGATATCATCCGGGCTCTTCTCGAAGGGGTCGCACTCAACACGCGCTGGATGCTGGAGCCGTTCGTCCGCTTTGTGGGGACACACCCCGCGGCAATCACCATGGTCGGTGGCGGCGCTCAATCCGACCTCTGGTGCCAGATCATGGCGGACGTGACCGGTTGTGTCATCCGGCAGCCCGAAGCGCCCATCCAGGCCAACGCACTCGGGGCGGCCTTCATCGGGGCCGCCGGTGTTGGCGCGCTCCCGCTGCGGGATTCGGCCGCCCTGCTCCGTATCCGGCGCGTTTACGAGCCCAACAAGGGTCACCGCGCGCTGTATGACGAGCAATATGCGACTTTCCGCGAGATTCATCGGCGCCTGCAACCCTTGTATCGACGACTCAACCCACCTCGGCGGGTTGCCGCATGAATACTGACGCGGTACGACGGGAAGTGGTCGAACGCTGCCGTGACCTGGCCATGCGGGGCTACTTTGCCGCCACAGGCGGAAATCTGGCGCTGCGTGTCGAGGCTGATCTGATCGCCGTGACACCGTCCGCTACCGACTACTTCAGCATGCAACCCGAGGATGTCGCCGTGGTGCGCCTCACTGATCTGCGCCAGATCGAGGGACTTCGCCCCCCCTCGGTCGAAACCGGCCTGCACGCCCGCCTGTTGGGCATCCGATCCGACTGCGGTTGCAGCATTCATACCCACCAGCCCGTCGCCAGTGCCTGCACCCTCCTGGGCCGGCCGCTGAAAGTACAGAATCCCAAACATCAACAGATGCTCGGACCCGGCATTCCGATGGTCGGCTATGCACCCTCCGGCACGCGCTGGCTCGCAGCGAAGCTCGCCAAGGCCGTCCGGCGCGATGTGAACGCCTACCTGATGCGCAATCACGGTGCCGTCTGTTGCGGCCCGGATGCGGACTCTACCGTGGCTCGTGTCGTCGCTCTCGAGGAGCTGGCAAGCCAATACCTGCGCGACCGCATTCGTATGCGTGCCGCGGACAATGATTCCCTACGTCCTGCTCTGAAGCGCCTGTTGGATTCTTTTACATGACCGGATCAGCCGCTATTTCCGCGTGGCCCGATGTCGAGACGCTTTACGAGCGCTTCGGAGCCCTCGTCAACCAACCCATGCGCCCCCTGCGGCGGGATGCCATGCAACGGGTTCTGGGCTGGTTCGATGAGCGTTGCTCCGGCTCGAGACGGTTGTACGAGGCAGCACAACACGTCATTCCGGGCGG
>Ga0070741_10018212_pt1 | contig 11416 bp, 8 predicted proteins | sample Coa_R1_4_FD_66440 | JGI IMG/M metagenome (GOLD analysis project Ga0070741, IMG submission 66440) | Surface soil microbial communities from Centralia Pennsylvania, which are recovering from an underground coalmine fire - Coalmine... | ecosystem: Environmental > Terrestrial > Soil > Unclassified ...
CATCCGCCGGTTTTCTCCAGTAATAACAATCGGAGGAGGTGTGGTGCTCGACGCTTTCCCGATTAGGCACCGAGCGAAAGAAGCTTCGGGGACGGCCGAGTTTCTCACGAAGCTTAAAGGCGCCGATGCCGTCGAGGCTCTTGCACTGCGAATTGAACGGCGCGGCGCAGATGGTTTAACGCGAGCAGATGCCGTGAAAGAGCTTGGCCGTACTCCGGCCTCAATCGAGAAGGACGCGGCGAAGCTCGTGGAAGCGGGACGCGTGCTTTTCGCGGGTGATTTCATGGTACCTAAATCAGCGGCGCTAGCGGCCGCCAAGGAACTCCTTGCTGTCCTGGAACATTTTCATCGAGCGAATCCGCTGGTTCCAGGCATTGTGAAGGAAGCCTTGCGCGAGAAGCTCGGGATGAAGGAAGCGGTCTTTTCCTTCCTGCTGGGTCAGCTCAATTCGGGAAAGAGAATTGAACTGCAAGGCGAGCAGGTTCGGCTCGCTGGACGAGGCGTGACGATGAACGCCGAAGAAGAGCGCGCGCGCAAGACGATTGAGCAGGCGTTCTCATCGGCCGGGTTGAAAGTTCCCTTGCTCAAGGAAGTTTTGTCTTCTCTTTCCATCGACCGCGCACGCAGCCAGAAGATCATGACTCTGCTCCTGCGGGAAGGCGTACTGGTGAAGCTTGCCGATGAGCTCGTGTTCCACCGCACTGCCCTGGATCAGTTGCGGCGCATGGTGGTAGCGGAAAAAAGCAGGACACCAAAGATTGACGTTGCTCGTTTCAAAGACCTTGCCGGGGTGACGCGAAAACATGCCATCCCCCTTCTCGAATATCTTGATCGTGAGCGGGTCACACGAAGAGTGGGCGACCTCCGCGAAATCTTGTGAGGAGGTAGATAGGTTTAATTTGGCCGCTATCTGGCAGGCGATCACGCCACTCGGAGGCCGGTTGGCAAAAGCCCGGTCCCACAGTCAGGATCGGAATTCGCTGCCTTTTTCCCTGCCGGAGGTCCCAGGTTGTCCTGCGCTCTCCGCGGATTCATCGTAAGTCATAGTGCCGCAAGCGATTCAACCGCGCATCTGCGGGATTCCCTGCTCGTTCCCTGCAGGTTCCCTGGTCGATTGCGAATCGCCTGTGTTTATGCGGGTTCGGCCATGAGAAATTTTTTTGCGGGAAAATTTTCCCTGCAAGATTCCCTGCGCAGGGAATTTCAGCAAATCGCAACGGGCACAGGTTTCGGCCCGCCGCAGTAGGACACCGGACAGCTCCACGGCGAAGTTTCGGATGCAGTAACCCCACGTAGCTCTAATCTGTACCGAAAATTTGCATTAGGTTGCGGACTATTCTCCAGTGATTTAAGTTCGAGCAGTGGAGCATATCTGCCATCGCTGCGGAGCTGTCCTGAGTGAAGGTGCCGCGTTTTGCAATCAGTGCGGCGCTCCGCAGGTTCGCGTTCCCGAAACGCTTACAACTGCAACTACAACCGAAAGCGGAATGGAATCGGGCGCGAATCGCGGTTTTACTCCTTCACCGCCAGGATCCGTGAATTGGACACAGGGTCGGAAAGCCGCCGCGATCGCGGCGTTGCTGATGGCTTTTGGCGCCTTGATTCCGCCGCTGAACATGGTGCTGCCTCTATGGATGCTGGTCGGCGGGTGGATTTGCGTGAGCCTGTATCGACGCCGGACTGCAGCTGTGCTTGTCCCAGCCGCCACAGGCGCGAAGCTGGGCGCTCTTGCCGGAGTAATCGGATTTATTTACGTTGCTGCGCTGCTGTCGATCGTCTTTGCTGTGGAAGTAATCGCGTTGAAAAATGGAGATCAGCTTAGAAGTCTGCTGAAAGCGCAGATTGAGCAGGCTGCTGCATCGAATCCTTCAGGAGCGCAGGCTCTCACACAACTACTGCAGACTCCTGAAGGAATCAGCACGCTTATCATCAGCGTGCTGTTTGTAATGTTTCTGCTGTTCCTGCTCCTGTCTTGTGCCGGCGGAATTTTTGGAGCAGCGTTTGGTCGACAACGGATAAGATAGCGGCGCCTGCCACGATCAAGCGACCAAATCTTTCACTGCTCTCCACGACTTGTTCTGAGACTCGGCCACAGCCGAATACGTGAGATGTCCCTCGAAAGTATTCACGCCCTCGCGAATTCCGGCGTCGGCTTTGATGGCGGCTTGCGCGCCCATATTCGCGAGTTTCAGCACATATGGAAACGTCGCATTTGTCAGCGCCAGCGTTGATGTGTGCGGCACCGCGCCAGGCATGTTGGTGACGCAGTAGTGAACTACTCCGTCGACGGTGTAGGCCGGATTGCTGTGGGTCGTCGGCTTGGCGGTCTCGATACAGCCTCCCTGGTCAATCGCCACGTCGACGATCACAGCCCCGCGCTTCATGTGGCTTACCATCTCCCGCGTTACCAATTTGGGAGCGGCGGCCCCGGGAATGAGAACACCACCAATTACCAAATCAGCTTGCTCGCATGACTTGCCGATGGTGTAGGAATTTGAAGCCAAGGTACGAACCTGTCCGTTGAAGATATCGTCGAGTTCGCGCAGGCGATTGAGGTTGATGTCGATGATGGTGGTGTCCGCCCCCATCCCCAGCGCGATCTTTGCAGCATTGATGCCGACAATGCCGCCGCCGATGATCGTGACCTTCGCCGGCGCAACTCCGGGGACCCCGCCGAGCAGAATGCCACGCCCGCCTTTTTCATGTTCCAGATAGCTGGCGCCCACCTGGATGGACATCCGTCCGGCGACTTCCGACATCGGCGTGAGGAGCGGAAGCGTGCCATTTCGGTCCGTTACTGTTTCATAAGCGATTCCGGTGACCTTTTTCTTCAGCAACTGATCGGTCAAATCCGGAATGGGAGCGAGATGCAGGTACGTGAAGAGAACAAGCCCTTCGCGGAAAAACGGAATCTCCTTCTCAATCGGCTCCTTCACTTTCACGACCATGTCAGCGCGCTTCCAAACTTCTGCGGCCGAGCTGACGATCTCTGCGCCAGCTTGTCGGTATTCACTATCGGGCATGGAGGACAGTTCGCCCGCTTTGGTCTCGATCACAATCTGATGCCGCGCCTCGACTAGCGCCTTCACGCCAGAGGGGACTATGCCTACTCTCGCTTCGTGATCCTTAACTTCTTTTGGCACGCCAATAATCATGTGTTCGCCTCAATTATTCTCCCGTGTCGATCTGCGCACGCTGCAGTCGATCGGAGTAATCCACGTAAATCGCTTTCCACTGGGTGTAGAAATCTATCGCGCCGATGCCGCCCTCGCGATGTCCATTACCTGTAGCTTTCGTGCCTCCGAACGGCAGATGCACCTCGGCTCCTATGGTGGGAGCGTTGATATAAGTTATGCCGGTCTGCAGATCACGCATCGCTTTGAATGCCCGGTTTACATCCCGCGTGTAAACCGCGGATGAAAGTCCATAAGCCACGCTATTGGAAATTTCGAGCGCATCTTCGAGGCTGTCAGCAGGAATCATGGAGACAACCGGGCCAAAAATCTCTTCCTGCGCAATCCGCATGTTTCCATGAGCATCGCCGAAGATGGTCGGTTCGAAGAAGTATCCGTCGCCGAGTCCGCTGGAGGTGAGTCGATTGCCTCCAGCGAGCAGCTTTGCGCCTTCGCCCTTCCCGACGTCAACGTACTTCCGCGTAGTTTCGATCTGCTGCTGATTGATCTGCGGACCCATGTCGTTCTGTTCGTCGATGCCAGGTCCAACTTTGAGCGCTCTCGCACGAGCCACGAATTTGTCGGCGAACTGGTTATAGACCCCTTTCTGCACGATGACGCGACTAGCCGCGGTGCAGCGTTGTCCGGCAGTGCCGAATCCGCCCCAAAGCGCGCCATCAATCGCAAGATCCACATTGGCATCATTCAGGACGATGATCGCGTTCTTGCCTCCCATCTCCAGCGAGCATGGCTTAAAGTTCCGGGCAGCAGCTTCGCCCACGAGACGTCCTACTTCGCTCGAGCCAGTGAAGGAAATCGCGCGAACGTCGGGATGATCGAGCATTGGCGCTCCCGCTTCCGGTCCGAATCCATGCACGATATTCACTACCCCCGGAGGCAAGCCTGCATCCATGAGAGCGCGAACCAGGTTCACGGTCGAGAGCGGTGTATCTTCGGCAGGCTTAATGACACAAGTGTTGCCACAGACGATCGCAGGAAAAATCTTCCACGATGGGATCGCCATCGGGAAATTCCAGGGTGTAATCATTCCGACCACGCCCAACGGCACGCGCATCGCCATTGCGAATTTATTGGGAAGTTCTGACGGAACCGTGTGCCCGTCGAGACGGCGTCCTTCGCCAGCCATGTAGAAAGCTGTGTCGATGGCTTCTTGAACGTCGCCGCGCGTCTCTTTCAGGATCTTGCCCATTTCGCGCGTCATCTCGCGGGCGTAGTCTTCTTTTCGTTCCTGAAGAATCTGCGCGCACCGATAGATGATTTCGCCGCGGCGGGGCGCGGGCGTCAGGCGCCAACGTTCAAAGGCTTTCTTTGCGGCTTCTGCGGCGTCGTTTACGTCGTTCCGGTCGGAGCGGGAGAAGATACCGACGACATCTTTCGTGTTTGCGGGATTTTGGTTCTCAAAGCTTCTACCGGAGCGCGACTCCACCCACTCGCCTCCGATGAGGTTCTTATAAACTTTCGCAGCCATTTAGATAGGAGTTCCTGGAAGACAGTGCAAAACCCCTTATCGTAACAGAGGCAGTCAGCAATCAGCGGGACCGGATTCCTCGTTCTCGCTTTCTGAATCTCCACAACTCAAGCCATATGCCTGGAGCTTCGTAGCGGGCCAGCGAGAACAACGTTAGCAAAACCATCTTGGCGCACTTATCTATCTCGACGCTCTTCGTTAAGGAGATCCGTTATTTCGACTTTCAGATCCAAAGGCGGCGGCAAATCAAGACTTCTCGGCGGTGGCGAGCCAGCGGCGGGTTGTGAACGCGCAGATTGCGAGACTCGACTGGCACGATATTGGCGATCGGAATATTCTGGTCGAGAACTGTGATGGTGGTGCTACCCCGAACTGCATGAAGGTATTCGCCTAAGCGCGACCTTAACTCAGCAATACCAACTCTCTTCATGAGGACATAGTATTTGCTCCCACTCGCGTATGCCTGGGCTAGCAACCATGGCTGATTGCTGAATGCTGAGTGCCGAACGCCCTTCAGTTACCTTCGTACATCACCCTTTGATTTAAGGTTTTAGCATTCCAAAATGGGTGATTATTAAGGGTTTCGCCCATTTGATACCTATTTTCCTTGTGGTACTCTCGCTGATGAATCCGGCCCAAAAAGTTAAGCAACTAGCGTGTCCCCCAAAGGCAAAGACGAAGGCTTTTTCCTGCGCTACGTCACGATCACGTATCGCAGCGTCTTTCTTGCTTGCGTGCTCCTGGTTTCGATTCTCAGCCTGATCATCTACTTCCTTTTTCCGCAGCAAACAAGAGCTGTACTGAATCAGATCGCGAACCAGATTGGATCAACGGCAGCCCACTCGCTGGCCAAAGATGTCGGGCAGCAGCAGGCGCACTTCACAAATCTCGATGGCACAGTTCGTGTCAAACGCAACAACAGCAATGTTTGGCAAAACGCGAGCTACGATCTGCCGCTCAGCAAGGGAGACGTAATTCAGACCGGTCCCGAAGGCATTGCCAAAGTCGTTTTCACCGACGGAACCAACTACACGATCAAACAGGACTCGCTAATCGTTGTCGAAGACAACTCGACCAATGAGGCTCAGCAGACTCAGGTCGCTGTGCAGGTCACGACTGGCACTGTCGATCTTGCTACAGCTACTTATTCGCAAGGCTCCAGCTCTCGCGTGATCGTGGCCGGAGCTACCGCGAGTCTCGGTCCGGAGAGCGCGGCCCAGGTGCATAACGACAATCTCAACAACGATCACACTATTTTGCTGAAACAAGGTTCAGGACAGGTTGCGCGTAACGGAGAAGTCGTACGCCTGGGTAGTTACGAGCGCCTTTCGTTCAAGGCTGAAGACGTGAAGATGACCCGCCTCAAGGAAGTCGGGCCTCCCACCTTGATTACTCCGGCGAATATGTCGCCGATCTTTGCGATTAAAGATTCCGGACAACTGGACTTCACGTGGACGCCAATGCCCAACACGCGGGCCTATCACTTTCGCGTCTCAAAAAATCCTTACTTCACACAATTGGCTGAGGATCGAACCGTTGCTCTTCCGGAGCTCAAGCTGCCGTCGCTTCCCGAAGGCGCTTATTACTGGGCGGTGCAGTCGATCGATCAGCAGGGGCGAGAATCGATCGAAAGCGAGCACAATAAATTTACGATCATTGCCAAATCGGCCGCTTCGAGCCTCGCTCTCACACTCGATCCGTTTATTCAGCATGGACATGTGATTGAAGTACGCGGCAAGACTGATCCCAGCGCGCGTGTCATGGTCAATGGCGATGAGGTCCCGGTGATCGGCAGCGATGGCACGTTCCGGTATTACACTCCGCCTCTTTCATCCGGAGAAAATTCGATCACCGTCACCGCACAGAACTCAAAGGGTGGCGTGAGTACGCAAACGCAGAAAATTGTGATTCAGTAGTCACGGGCCGAGGTGCAGGCGTAAAAGTGTTTCGGGACGCGAGTCCCAATGGAAGTTCAGAGACGCAATCTGGTGAACGCTCTTTGCGCCAGACGACAGCGTGCAAGTTAGCAGCAGAGAGCGACATCACTCAAGGATAGAAAGAAAGAAGTTCACTCCATGTCGTCGAACGGATTTCACTCACAGAACTCGCGCGTGCACAACATGCGCTCGCTGTTCAGCATGTTCTCGAGCGACCTTGCGATCGACCTCGGCACAGCCAATACTCTGGTTTATGCCAAGGGCAAAGGCATCGTCGTCAATGAGCCTTCGATCGTCGCTATCAATAAGAACACCGGCGAAGTCGAAGCCGTCGGCAAGGAAGCCAAAGAAATGCTGGGCCGCACTCCCGGCAACATCGTGGCCATCAAGCCGATGAAAGACGGCGTCATTGCCGACTTCAAGGTCACCGAGAAGATGTTGAACTATTTCATTCAGAAGGCGCACAACCGCAAGATGATGGTGCATCCGCGCATCGTGATCGGCGTGCCTTCCGAAATCACCCAGGTCGAAAAGCGCGCCGTCATGGACTCGGCTTATCGCGCCAAAGCAAGCGAGGTTCACCTCGTGGAACAGGCGATGGTCGCGGCGATCGGCGCCGGCCTTCCCATCACGGAACCGAGCGGCAACATGGTAGTCGATATCGGCGGCGGAACAACCGACATCGCGGTGATCTCTCTTTCGGGCATCGTCTATTCGCGCTCGGTGCGCATGGCGGGTAATCAGATGGACGAAGCCATCATGAATTACCTCAAACGGAAATATAACCTGCTGATCGGTGAGCGTACGGCTGAGCAGATCAAGATTGAAATTGGCTCAGCTTTCCCCCTGGATAAACCCCTAACCATGGAGATCAAGGGCCGCAACCTGATCGAGGGCGTTCCCAAAACGGCAACCGTGGACGACAGCGAAATCCGCGAGGCGCTCAGCGAGTGCGTTTCGACGATCATGAATGCCATCCGCGTTGCCCTGGAGCGTACGCCTCCTGAGCTCAGCGCTGACATCAGCGATCGCGGCATCGTGCTCACCGGCGGCGGAGCTCTGTTGAAGAACTTGGATAAGCGCATCCGCGAAGAGACCGGCTTGCCGGTTTCCATTGCTGACGATCCGCTGGCCAGCGTGGTGCTCGGTACGGGCAAGATGCTCAGCGACTTCAAGCTGCTGCGTAAGATCTCGATCGAATAGTCACAATCGGGTGATCGGGCCATCGGGCCATCGGGTGAAGTGAGATCGCCCGATCACCCGATGACCAGATCACCCGATGCGCTTTGTGGCTCCGTGGTGAAATAATTTTGTAAATGGAAAATTTCTTCACAAGATATCGGAACGTAACCGTCCTGCTCGGGCTCCTGATGGCGCAGGTCATTATGCTCGCATCGCAGGTGCGTCGTCCGGTGGCGGGCGCCGGAGAGTCGATGTCTCTCATCCGGCTGTGGATTGTGGAGATATTTGTTCCGGCTGAAAAGGCATTCAATTCCATAGGTGATGGCGTAAGCAGCGTCTGGCATAACTACGTCGACCTTCGCCACGTGCGAGCGCAGAACCACGATCTGCAGGAGCAGGTTGACCGTTTGCGGCTTGAACAGGTGAGCCTTGCAGAGGATGCCGGGCAGGCGCGCCGCCTGCAAGCGCTGCTTGCCTTCAAGGAGAGGTTTATTTCGCAAACCGTCGCCGCGCAGGTAATCGGGACCAGCGGCAGTGAGCACTCGCATCTGCTCTACATTGATAAAGGCTCAGGTGATGGGATCAAGCCGGACATGGCCGTGATCACGCCAAAGGGCATCGTTGGAAAAATCGCGAAGGTCTTTCCGGGCACTTCGCAGGTGCTTGAAATAAACGATGCAACCGCTGGAGCCGGAGTAATGCTGGAGAGGACCCGCCTGCGTGGCGTTCTGCACGGAACGCCCTCTGGAATTCCTGAAATCCTCCATGTGATGGCCGACGAGAAGATTGAGCCCGGCGATCCGGTGGTCTCATCGGGCGGCGACCAGATCTATCCGAGGGGGCTGCCGATTGGCGTGGTTTCGACAACTACGCCCGACCCTGAGGGTGGCCCGTTCATGGTAATCAAAGTAAGACCTGCTGCTGACCTGGAGAGAGTGGAAGAGGTTCTGGTGATCACCAAGGTGATCGACAAGTCTCCGGAAGCTCCAGAAGGGCCAAGAGCTCTACGTGCGGCTGATATTCTCGCGCAGCGACTGCCGACCGTCGTCCCGCGCGCGCCAGCCAAAGGCGAGGAACCTCCGCCGACGAGCGTGCTGTATGCCAGGAAGCCTGCGAATACGACTGCGGCTCTGGGAGCGCCAAAGTCATCAAGTCCGCAGACGGGAACTCCTTCAGCCGCTTTCGTGCACACACCGAAACCGAAGCCGGCAGTCAAGCCGGCGGAAACTGAAACCATGACGCCGAAGCCGGCTCAGGTAGAGCCCACACCGCCGCAGCCTGTGCCTCAGCAAACGACACCGGTGACCGATCAGCCAACGTTGGAGACTCCGCGATAGTGACGACGATTACTTACACGTCGCGGGAAGAGATCGAGGTCCACAGATTTAGTGCCCTCGCAACCGTCGGCATCCCTCTGCTCGCGATCTTCTTTCAGGTGTACGTGTCATCCCGCCTCAGCTTCCTCAAGCTGTTCGACATACCTCTGCTCGTAACTATCTTCTTTGCGGTATCGCGTCGCAACCAGCTCGCTGGAATGCTTACCGGGTGCGCAATTGGGCTTACGCAGGATGCAATGACGCACCTGCCGATTGGCATCTACGGCATCGCTAAGACCATTATTGGGTACGCCGCATCGTCAATTGGCGTAAAGGTAGATGTTGACAACCCAGGTTCGCGCTTTCTGATGGTGTTCTTCTTCACTTTCCTGCACGATGGCCTCTACTTCATCGTGCGGAGGCAGTTGCTAGCGATTCCATCGGACTGGCGAACGCTGCACGAAGCCGGCGCGGCACTCGCCAACGGTCTGTTGGCCGTCATACTTTTTGCGCTGATGGACCGAACGAAAAAGCGCTAGGCGTCGAATTTGCTCGGCACTCCGTAGGAGTGCCTGCGTTTCCAGCACGATGCTCTCTTTTACCTCTTCTCCTCCTTAAAAGAATTCATCCCCATCAGCGCCGCGAGGATGTGCCGTCCTTCGTGAGTTGGGTTGCCCTGAGGGGAATCTGCTGTTCCTGGATCCACTACAAAAGCAGATTCCTGCAAGCGCAAACCAAGCACAGGAAAACTGATATGGGGATCGCGCTCTCGCAGGGATGACAATTCTTACAGTGATCGCTCAGTGATCGCTGAATCATCGTGCCCCAAGTTCTGTTACTTCTCAGGCGCTCCACCTAGCTCTTCCGTAACGTATTAGGTACGGATATCCCAAATGTTCTCGCTGTTAGAAGCAGTGTAGTTGGATAAAATACGAGCACGGCCCCGCACTGCGGCTCCTCCCAAATTGAAGCTGAATTGATGTACGACCACGAAGATAAGATACCGTCAGTCAAGCTGGCGTCCGTCCAGTACGTAATCCTCGTGATCATCGGTATTCTCGTTGTCCGCCTATGGAATCTCCAGGTGCGCGGAAGCGAGAAGTACTCGAACCTCGCCGAACAGAACCGCATTCGCAAAGTTCCCATTCTGGCACCGCGCGGAAAGATCTATGACCGCGAAGGCCGCATCCTCGTCGATAACTATCCGTCAGTATCCGCGCTGCTGATTCGCGAACAACTGCCGAAAGATTCCGAAGCGGATCTCAAAAAAATTGCCTCTGGCCTGAACATGACCGTCGAAGAGATTCACGATCATATGCGCCGCATGGCCAGCACTCCTAACGCCCCGTTTCTTTTGAAGGACGACATCACTCCTGACGAGCAGGCTTTTGTGGAAGCTCATCGCGACGAGCTTCCCGAATTGGAAACCATCATGGTGCACCGTCGCCTGTATCCGAAGAATGGGTTTCTCGCGCATCTGATCGGATATGTAGGCGAAGTAAGCGAGCAGGACTTGAACTCGCCGCAATATGAGACGTATCAACCGGGAGCAATCGTTGGCAAAAGCGGAGTCGAGCAGTTCTATAACGAAATCCTTATGGGAAAGGATGGATCGCGGCGGTCGCTGGTCAACAGTCACGGTAAAGAAGTAGGACGGCTTAGCACGGAACCGGCCGTTCCCGGGCAAAACCTGAAGTTAACCATTGATCTCGACATTCAAATGGCTGCGGAACAGGCGCTCGAAGGTTACAACGGCGCGATCGTCGCAATGGATCCTCATACCGGGGAAATCCTGGCGATGGTAAGTCGTCCAGCATTTGATCCGAACGCGTTTTCGGTGCGTATCAGCAGCAAGGAATGGAACGCGCTGATCTCTGACCCCGAAAAACCACTTCTGAATAAGGCGATCCAATCGCAACTCGCTCCGGGATCCGTATTCAAGGTCATTATGTCGGTAGCCGGTGCGCAGGAAGGCATCGCGCAAAACATGAAGGTCCATTGCAGCGGCAGCGCCGTCTTCTATGGGCACCGCTTCGGTTGCTGGGTTCCAAGTGGTCACGGCGAAGTAGATTTCTCGAAGGCTATTTATCAATCCTGCGACGTGTTCTTCTACACACTGGCCGAGAAGCTTGGGATCGGCAAGATCGCCAAGTACGCAACTGAATTAGGCATTGGTCAGAAGACCGGCATCGATTTACCTCAGGAAGTCAGCGGCGTAATGCCTTCTGAAGAATGGAAGGCAAGGGTGTTTAAACAAAAATGGTTCGCAGGGGAAACGATCTCAGTTGGTATTGGTCAAGGTGCGATCGCGACCAATCC
>Ga0070741_10018213_pt1 | contig 11415 bp, 10 predicted proteins | sample Coa_R1_4_FD_66440 | JGI IMG/M metagenome (GOLD analysis project Ga0070741, IMG submission 66440) | Surface soil microbial communities from Centralia Pennsylvania, which are recovering from an underground coalmine fire - Coalmine... | ecosystem: Environmental > Terrestrial > Soil > Unclassified ...
TCGGTCCCCACATACACCATGTCTGCCATCGAGCGTCCCCTTCCGCTAGTCGGCGTATCGGCGCCAACCGGCCACATCGAGCCCCAGTGTAGGGGGGCCCGTGAGGACGGTCAAACTCACGCGCCGCCGGGTCTTAGGGTGCCCCACCGTCTGGCCTATCCGCCACTATGACCGTGCTAGCCCAGGCAGAATCGCCCGTCATACCGCGAAATCGTGCTCGCGGTACCACCGCGCCGCGCCGGCGTGTAGCGGCACGTCACGCGGGGTAGCGTCGGTGTCTTGACCCAACTGGCCCAATCCCGTGAACTCACCCGGCAGCCATGGAATCTCGTCCACCCGAGCCGCCAGGGCAGCGCACACGTTGTACGCGTCCTCTTCCGGAAGCTCCGCACGAGTGTACAGCGGCCAGCCCCCGAAGTCGATGCCCACGCAGTCGCTGGAGAGGTGAGCGTAGCGTCCGGCCAGGATCGGCGCGCGGCGCCAGCCTATCGCCTCCAGGTGCTGCAGCATCGCGTCCTCGAAGACCAGCGGCTGCATGCCCAGAGCCAGCGACTCCTCGAAGAAATTGCGGATGCCCTCGTCGAAGATGAGGTCCAGTTCGCCCGCGCGTAGGAGGGCCAGGCGGCGCGCGTCGCCGGGCGTGTTGCACAGCTCCAGAGTGCCGCCCCACGACTGCAGATCGGTCAGCGTGAAGCCGTACACGGCCAGCATCTGGTCGAGCAGCACGCGGGATGCGTGGCTGGCGTTGGCACGGATGGAGAGGCGCAAAGGATAGCGGCGTTCGCCCACCTGTGCTAAGGTGCGGATGCCGGTGCGGGGATGGACGACCCCCACGCAGCGGTCCCAGGTCGGCACAGTAGCGAGCACCCGCACGGGCTGTGGCGAAGCGAACATGCCCGTGCCGCGGTAGGCTTGGGTCAGGATGGCCGACGGGTTGACGAATGCCACATCGATGTCGCCGCGCACGATCGCATGGACCAGGCTCGCAGTCCCGTTGGCGAGACGGAACCGAGGCTGGAACTGCGCGCCTGTCCCGCTGCCGATGACGATGCACATGTCGCGGTTGCCGCGCTGCGCGGTGCCAGGCTCGTCGGGGGGCGCCGACTGCGCAGCGGCAAGGTGCAGCCCGATCTCCCACAGCGTCTTGGCGCGCAGGAAGTTGGCACCTTGGGGTAGCGGTTCCATCCATGGCCTCCACCGCGCATCTATCAGGCCTCAGGGTACGCCAGGCGGGCCGTGCTGTCTACCTTGCTACCCCGCCGCGCCGGCAGGATCACTCTTGTACAGGTTGTCGATGAAGCCGGAGGCGTGCACCAGCCGTAGCGGGTGCATGTCCCACAGCTCCATCGGATTCACCGTCTCGGAGCCCGGGTAAGCCATACAGGCCAGCCGATGCACGTTCGTGATGGCCGCCGGCAGGGGGTAGAGCCGCGGCTCGAAGCGCGCCGCGTACTCGTCGTAGCGCGTGGCGATGCGCTCCTGCCGCGCCGCTGACATCGGGGCTACAGGCTGCTGCAGCAGCGCCAGCGTCTCCTCGCGGCGCGTCTTGAAGAAGTGGATGGCGCTTGCCAAGGCGCGGATCACCCGCTCGGGGAGCTCCGGCTGCTTCACGATCGTCGGCAGCAGCGTAGTGTAGGTGATGCTATGGACCATCGGCAGGCGTGGCAGCTCATGCAGGCGCAGTCCCGCAGCGGCGGCCCGCTCGGCGCGCTGGGGCGGCAGGAAGCATGCCGCAGCCTGCCTATCACGCACCGCTGCAATCTCGTCGGGCATGCCGCTCGGCTCGACGAACTCCACCTCGCGCGTATCCACGCCGTTCAGCTCCAGAATCAACAGCCGCGTGCCGTTCGCATGGCCCGCGAACTCGTCGCGGTTGATGAACAGTGGCGTTGCCAGCACGCGTTGCCCCTCTAGCTGCGGCAGCCTTCGAAGCTCGGGCACGGTCGCGATCCAGATCTCTTCCCAGTTCTCCGTCTGTGCGAGACACACCATCGGATGGCCTTGGGCCAGCCGCAGGTAGAGTGACACTCGGCCGGGCTTGACAGGCGCGGGCGCCGCCCCGATCATTGTCGTGCTCGGCCGGGTACGGTCGGCGCCGCCACGACGAGTGGCCAGCGAATGCGGTCCGCCCGCTGGGAGGGATGAATGCCTGCGTCGCGACGAGTGGCCGCGCTTTTCGTTCTCGGGCTGACCCTGGCCGCCGGGGCCTGCGGGCCGCGGGCGGCAGCTCCCACCGGGCCGCCGGAGCGGCCCGCGGCGCCCGCGAGCGCGGCAGCGCCGCCCACGAGCGGGGGCGACCCGGCGAATGACGAGTGGCGGGCGTTGGAGCGGGCAGCCGAGGCCGAGGGCCGCGTGGTCATCTACGGGGCGCCGGGTAAGGAGTGGCGCGAGTTTCTGAGCGGCCCGTTCGCGCGCGCCTACCCGGGGATCACGGTGGAGTACTACGGGCTCGGCGGCGCGGAGATCGGCTCGCGCATCACCAGCGAGCAGCGCGGCGGCGTCTACAACGCCGATGTGTTCCTGACCGGCGTCACCACCGTCAACTATACGCTGCTGCCGGCCGAGGCCATCGTGCCCGTGCGCGACGTGCTGATGCTGCCCGAGGTACTCGACACCTCGCTGTGGTGGCAGGGGCGTCATTGGTACGGCGACGAAGAGGGCCAGTACGATTTTCTGTTCGCGCCCACGGCAAGCAAAGGGTTCGCCTACAACACGCAGGTCGTCAACCCGAACGATCTCCAGTCGTACCGGGACGTGCTCGACCCGCGCTATAAGGGCAAGGTCGTCTCCTGGGACCCCCGCCAGCCCGGGCCGTCGAGCCAGGCGCTGCGCTTCTTCTACCACCACCCGGACCTCGGGCCGCAGTTCATCCGCGACTTCTACACCCTGACGGACGTTACCGTCTCGACCGACGGCCGCCAGATCGCCGACTGGATCGCCCGCGAGCGCTTCCCGCTGGGCGCCTGGATCTCGACCGTCGAGGTCGATCAGGCCCACGACCAGGGCCTGCCGGTCGACAGCTTGCGGCGGCCGCTGCGCGAGGGCGGGTACGTGTCTAGCTCGTACGGCGGCATTGGGCTGCTGAAAAATGGACCGCATCCGAACGCGGCGAAACTGTACGTTAACTGGATCCTGTCGCGGACCGGCCAGATGGCGCTCCAGGACATCGTCGGGCAGAACTCGGCCCGGATGGACGTGCCGAAGGACAAGCTGCGCGCGCTGGGCGTGGCGCCCGAGGAGGGCGCCAGCTACGTGTTCATCGACCTGCCACAGTACGTGCTGGACCGCCAGGCGGAGGCCGAGCTACGCCGCATCCCTCGCGAGGTGCTCGACAGCCGCTAACACCGCAAGCCACACGAGGAGCGTACTATGCTGACCCAAGAGGAAAACGAGCGCCTGACGCGGGTGGGACCGGGCACGCCGATGGGCACGCTGCTGCGCCGGTATTGGCACCCGGTGGCGACGAGCGCCGAGATAGCGCAGTACCCCACGAAAGCGGTGCGGCTACTCGGGGAAGATCTGGTGCTCTACACGGACCGCACCGGGCGGCTTGGACTGATCGGCCGCTACTGCGCGCACCGCCGCGCCGACCTGGTGTACGGAATGCCCGACGCGGCCGGGCTGCGCTGCCCGTACCACGGCTGGTGCTACGACCATACGGGGCAGTGCGTGGAGCAGCCCTTTGAGGAGACGGTACGGCCAGACGGCACATTCAAGCGGCGGGTGCGGCTGGCCGGTTACCCGGTGGAGGCGCTGGGCGGGCTGATCTTCGCGTACCTGGGGCCCCTGCCCGCGCCGCTCGTGCCCCGCTGGGATCTGCTCGTGGCGGACGGCGCGCACCGCGAGATCGGCTACACGGCGACGCACTGCAACTGGCTGCAAGCCATCGAGAACGTGCTGGACCCGGTGCACGTGGAGTGGCTGCACACGGAGTTCCGCAACTACGCCGCGGAGCGCACGGGGCGGCTGGAGCGCCAGCGCGCGTCGATCCGGCACGTGAAGGTGGCCTTTGACGTGGGGGAGTACGGCATCATCAAGCGGCGGCTGCTGGAGGGCGAGACCGAGGAGCACGACGACTGGCGGCTGGGCCACTGGCTGATCTTCCCGAACGCGCAAAAGGGTCCCGACATGATGCGCTTCCGGGTGCCGATCGACGATACGCACACCGCGCAGTGGTACTACAGTTGTCGCCCCGCGCTGGACGCCGCGCCCCAGGCGCCGACGGCGATCCCTTTCTACGAGATGCCCTCGCCGGAGCTAGACGAGCACCAGCGGCCGCGATGGGAGCTGCTGGACGGCGATGTCGATCCGCAGGACAATGCGACCTTCGCGGGCCAGGGGCCGATCTACGACCGGACGCAGGAGATGCTGGGCGAATCGGACCGCGGCATCATTCTCTACCGCCGGCTGCTGGGCGAGCAGCTAGCGGTGGCCGAGCAGGGCGGCGATCCGATGAACGTCCTGCGCGACCCGGCGCGCAACGTCTGCCTGAGCCTGCCCACCGAGCGGATAGAGCACTTCCTGACGAGGGTCGCCGACGGGACGAGTCGCGTCGGCCCGCGGGGCCGTGAGTCCTACTCGGCACGCTACCGCTCGCTGCTGCCGGCCGGGGGTGACGGGGCGACGAACGGCTCGGGAAGCAATGGCGCGAACCGGGCGCGGCGGCACGAGGCGCAAGCGGCCCACTAGCGAATGACCTCGCGCGCCACCCGGGCGGCCCACGCCCGGAGTGGCGCCACCGGCTCGCCCCACGGACTGCTCCCGCTGTCTCAGACGATGCTAGAGAATTCGTAACCGTTCAGCCCCTCTCTAGTGCACGGAGCAGAGACGGCGGCCGGCTACCCCATAACGCAGTATCCCCCGCGGCCACCAGAAAGTCCACCATCGACCGCCCTCGCTGCCGGCGGGTGGCTGCGACGGTCAACAACCGCTCCGTGAAGCGACTGCCCGCCGCTCGGCGCTACAGCGCGCGGACGTATGGCAGTACCTCGCGGGCGAAAAGGCGCATGCTCTCCACGACGGCGTCGTGAGGTAAGGGACCAATCTTGAACCGGACCTGCAGGGTGCCCACGCCCAGCGCCTTCACGGTGTTCTCGATCTGGCGGACCACCGTGTCCGGCGCGCCGCAGAGCACCGTGCCCCGCTCCAACCGGTCGTCGAGCGTCAACTGCCGGCTGGCCCCCCGCGCCGCGGCCCGGCGCGCGCCGATCGCCGTGTCGTGGTAGTAACGCGAGCCAGTGAGCACCAGTTCCTGGACGTGCTGGGGCGGGCCGGCGAGCACCTGGTAGTAGTATTCGTCGGCGGGGGCCAGCGTCGCGCGCGCCTCGGCATCGCTACGAGCCACCCAGGTGTGCAGGTCGACGAGCTGATGCGTGGCCGGCGGCTCCCAGCCGCTCTCCCGCGCCGCGGCGCGGTAGGCGTCGAACTGCCCGCGCGCCTCGTCGAGGTCCGCGAAGCGCACGAGGCCCATCATGGCGCGCTTACGGGCCGCGAACCTGGCTGACTCGCTGCTGCCGCCGGACATGAAAATCGGCGGGTGGGGCTGCTGCAGGGGCCGCGGCCAGATCGAGACCGTCCGGAACTGGTAGTGCTTGCCCTCCCAGCCGAACGGCTCCGGCTCGGTCCAGGCGCGCAGGACGAGATCGTACGCCTCCTCGAACCGCTCCCAGGACGTACTCGGGTCGACGCCGTAGGCGACGTACTCGTTCGGGACGCCGCGGATGAGACCGGCGATCAAGCGTCCGCCGCTCATCACGTCGAGCATGGCGTACTCTTCGGCGATGCGCACGGGATTGTTGAGCGCGATCAGGCTGCCCAGCATGGCGATGCGGCAGCGGTGCGTGCGCTGCGTGAGCGCGGCGCCGATGAGTGTCGGATTGCTCATCAGGCCGTAGGGAGTGTAGTGATGCTCGTTGCAGCCTACCCAGTCCCAGCCGAGCTCGTCGGCCAGCGCCATCTGGTCCAGGTAGCGGCCGTAGTCGTCGTGCGCCTGGGTCGGATCGAGCAGCCGGTGCGGCACGGGCCAGGTCCGCGGCGCCGCGTCGAGGCGGGCGTAGGGCATCAAGTGAAACAGGCTAATCTGGACCATTGCAGTCCTCCGCGCTCACGACTCCATGGTTGTGACCAATCCCCGCTCGCGCAGCACGGTGTTCTTCGCCTGCAGGATAGCGTGCTCTGCGCGCAGCGCGGCGTTCACTTGCCGGAGCGCCGCCAACTACACCAGCAGCAGTGCTGGGTCGAGAGCCGGCATCGGCGCCCGTTGCGCCGGCGCCCGCGGCACAGGTGTCTGGATCATGCCGCCGTTGTAGCGCACCGTGGGGGCTGGGCAAGCTCCTGGCCGGGCCCTCCGCGGGGGGCCTGAACATTTACGAGAATTCATCCGACGTGGGCCATCACGTTGTTTGCTGTCTCTTGATACCGTTTTGGCTATTAGTGTAGCGTCTCCCGTGCGGTCGGCGAGTCGAGTAGTATATTTACCAGTTTACGAGGCGAACAGTGCGCGGGTCGGAGAACCCGGTGTGAGGAGGGCCCGCGGTGACGCCAGCACCCCGCTCGGTGATCGTGACCGGGGGCGCGCGCGGGATTGGCCGCGGCATCACGGAAGCGTTCAGCCACCTGGGCGATCAGGTCGTCGTGGCCGACCGCGACGAGGCGGCCCTGGCCGCGCTGCGGGCCGAGGCTGGCCGCTTCCCGGGGCCGGTCGCGCTCGTGGCCGGCGATGTGGGCACCACAGACGGCGCGCAGCGCATCGCCCGGGCAGCCCTGGAGCGCTTCGGGCGGATTGACGTGCTGTGCAACAACGCCGGGGTGCGCCCCGTCGGGCCATTCCTGGAGCTGGATCCGGCGCGCTTCGAGGAGGCGCTGCGGGTCAACGTGGGCGGTATCTACCACTGTTGCCGCGCGGTCCTGCCGCACATGCTGGAGCAGCGGCAGGGCGTCGTCGTCAACATCGCGTCGATCTCGGGGCTGCTGGGCTACGCCGGCGGCTCGGCCTACGCCACCTCCAAGGCGGCGGCAGTAATGCTCACCCGCATCCTGGCGCTGGAGTTCGGCGGCGCCGGCATCCGCGTCAACTGCATCTGTCCCGGCTCGATTGACGCGCAGGGAGCGCCGGGCGCCCCGCCGCCGGCCGCGCCCAGCGTGCCCGTCGGGCGCAAAGGCCGCGTGGACGAGGTGGCCAGCATGGTCCTCTATTTAGCCTCGGACGCGGCGGCGTTCGTGAACGGCGCCGTCCTCACGCTCGACGGCGGGATCACTGCCGGGCGCCCGCGCGGGGCCTGACGCTCTCCCCCGGCGGGCGCCGGCTCACGCCGTGGCGAAGACCGGCGCCCCGCGCGCCACCTCGATCGCCCGCTTGCCGATCGCGTCCCAGTGGAAGTGGTTCACCTGGATGCTCTCGCGTAGCGACCGCAGCACCGCCTCCTGCTGCTGCGCGGTGGTCGCGTACTTGACGAGGATGTTCACCGGCATCTCGCCGTGGCCGCCCTCGACCGGATCGGCGGCCTCGGCCTGGTGGAAGTGGACCAGGGCGCTGTCAGACAGGCCGAGGGTCTTGAACCGCTTGCGGTACTGCGCGCTCTGCGGCTCGCGGCCGTAGCGCTTGAGCAGCGTGCGGTTGGCCTTGATCTCCAGCCCAGCGGCTGCCGCGAACGCCTCCAGCCACGGCCGCGTGCGGCTCGCGTGGTCCCAGTAGGAGGTGGTGAGGCGTGTGATCAGGTACCCCTGGTAGGCGCGCACCCAGGCGTCGTCGAGCCCCACCGCGACGGCGAACCGCACCATACTCTCGTAGTGGCCGATGGGCTCGGTGGGGTCGCGTACCTCCTCGACGTACATGTTCTCGATGAGGTACTGCCGCACGTCCAGGTGCGGGCAGTTACCGGCGACGTTCGCCAGCCAGCGGGGGAAGCTGGCCGCGAAGACGCAGTGCTCCATCGCGTACACCTTCACGCTCTCCGGCGTGAGGTAGTTCGCCAGGAAGTCGTGCAGCGCGCACGGCTGCTCGAACCACGCCTCGCCCACGACGCCCAGGAGGCGCTCCCGGAATTCCGCGGCGTCCATCATCATCTAGCTCTCCTCGGAGGATGCCCGCGACGCAAGGTGGCCTAGCGGCGGGCCAGGGCGGCCTGCGACGCCTCGATGGCGCGGCGGCCCATCGCGTCGAAGTGGTAGCGCGAGACCTCCATGCTCTCCTGCAGCGTCTGCAGCACGCGCGCCTGCTCGTCCGCGGTCGTGGCGTAGCGGACCAGCAGGTCCACCGACGCGTCGCCGTGGCCGCCCTCGCCGTGATCGGCGGCCTCGGCCGACTGCCAGTGCACCATCGCCCAGTCGGGCAGCCCCAGCCGGCGGAAATAGCTGCCCGAGTTCAGCGGCGAGCGGCCGTAGCGGTCGGCCAGCTCCTTGTTCGCCTTGATCTCCAGGCCGCCAACCGCGGCGAAGGCCTCCAGCCACGGCTTCGTCCGGCTAGCGTTGTCCCAGTAGGCGATCGCCATGCGCGTGACGATGTGGCCGCCGTAGGAGCGCACCGCCTCCTCGGAAAGGCCGAGGCCCTGGCCGAAGAGCACCATGCTGTCGTAGTGGCCGACCGTGACGGTCGGGTCGTGGACCTCCTCGACGTACATGTTCTCGATCATGTACTGGCGGGCGTCGAGGTGCGGGCAGTTGCCGACGATGTTGCCGAACCAGCGGGGGAAGTTGGCCGCGAAGACGCTGTGCTCCAGCGCGAACACCTGGGCGCCTCACGCGTCAAATGGTTGTCGAAGAACTCGAAGATGGCGCACGGGGACGCCCACCACACGTCGCCCACCACGTCCAGGATCTGCGCGCGAAACGCCGCGGCCGTCGCGCTCATCGCCCTGCCCCTTTCAGTTGCAGCGGGTGGAAATCTCCATCACGGCGAGCCATACATCGCCTGCACGAACCCCGATGCCACGAGCGTGTTCATGTAGGACGAGTCGAACACGTCGTCGACCGTAAGTGTCTGGTAGACGGCCGGGTCGATGCCGCGCAGCGCGTCCAGAATCGCCTCCGCCCCCTCGCGGTCGGGGGTGGGGTCGCGCTTCAGCCGGACGTGGAAGTATTCGTAGGCGTCGGCCACCGTGGGATCGCTCGGGTCCAGCTTCAACTGGCGGGCCATCAGCGGCAGCACCTCGGCGCGGTTCGCCGGGTCCGCGTAGAACTTCGTCGCCTCGATCATCGTCTTGAGAAACGCCTGTACCGTGTTCGGGTTCGCGCGCCCGAACTCCGTGGGCATGAGGACAACCGTGGACAGGTACGGCCGGTCCTCTTTCTCGAGACTAATGAGCACGCGCATGCCCTGCGCGAGCGCCTGGTCCACGAACGCCTCGGCCAGCAGCGCCGCGGCGACCTGCCCGGTGAGCAGGGCTGACAACCGCGTCGGCGAGTTGCCCACCTGCAGCGGCTGCACGTCCTCGCCGAGTCTCAGGCCGTAGGGCTTGAGGCCGATCCGCGCCGACACGTCTGTAGTATCGCCGGGCCGCAGCAGGGCGATCGTCTTGCCGCGCAGGTCCTCGGGGCGCGTGATCTCCGGCCGCACGACGATCGCGTAGTTGTTCTTCGTGCCGAACGTCGCGACCATCTTGATCGGGCTGCCGGCCGCGATGGCGTGGAACCCCGAGACGCCGTCGTTGATGTTGAACTGGGCCTCCCCGCTGACGAGCGCCGACGCCCCAATGGTCGTCTCGGCGTACTGCACGTCCACGGCCAGCCCATACTTCTTGAAGAGCTGCTTGTCGTCCGCGATCCAGAGCGGCGCCATCGAGCCGCTGACGGAGCCGTACATCACGCGGATATGCTCGCGCTCGGGCACCGGCACGGCCGCCGGCCCCGGGGGCGCGTCGGCGGGCTGCGGCGCAGCAACCGGCCCCGCGGCCGGCGCCGTGGGAGCGGGCTGCGGCGCGGGCGCGGCACTAGCGCAAGCCACGCCGAGCGCGACTAGCAGCGCGATAGCACTGACGGCCAGGCTTCGGTACGCGCGTCGCATCAGGCGCCCTCCTTGGAACGCGGCGGGAGTATAGCACGAGGCGAGAGCGAGGCGGGCGACACGGGCATCGCTCCCCACGGCGGCTAGTCGCGGGTGGGCACCTGGTGCGAAACCAGCACGTCCCGGCGGGTGCGGGAGGACTCGACGATGGCCAGGCAGACCTCCGGGGTGGCGGTGCCCCAGCGACCGTCGTGGAGGGGCAGGCGATCGGCGCGCACAGCGTCGTACAGCGCGTCCACCACTTTGCCTTCGTCGGGCGCGACGCGGCCCAGCGGCAGCGCCTGGGCGAGCTCGCGGCAGAAAGGCGGCGGTTCGGCTATCGCCGCCTGCATGTGCTGCTGCAGCGGGAAGGTCACGTGGTTAACCACAAGCGCGTGGAGCGGCTGTACCGGGAGGCTGGGCTGGCCGTGCGGCGACGTGGTCGGAAGCGCTATGTCGCTAGCCCCCGCGGAGCGGCGGCCCGGCCGAATGGACCCAATGTGCAGTGGAGCCTCGACTTCGTGAGTGACGCGTTGGCCTGGGGGCGACGGATCCGCTTGCTCACAGTGCTGGATACCTTCAAGCGCGAGGCCCTGGCGATTGAAGTCGATACTTCCCTACCCGGCGAGCGGGCCGTCCAGGTGCTCGCCCGGGTGGTCGGCGAGCGGGGGGCGCCGCACCAACTGGTGCTGGACAATGGCCCGGAGCTGACCAGCCGGGTCCTCGATCAGTGGGTGTACACGACGGACATCGAGCTGCACTTCATCACGCCCGGCAAGCCGGTCGAGAACGCGTTCGTGGAGAGCTTCAACGGCCGACTACGGGACGAGTGCTTAAATGAGCACTGGCTCCTCAGCCTGGCCGATGCGCGCCAGCTCGTCGATGCCTGGCGGCTGGACTACAATCGAGCCCGACCCCACAGCGCACTCGGCTACCGTACTCCCGCCGAGGTCTACGGCGAGCACAAACAACAGCCCCTGGCGGGACTCTCATAATCCCTGGACCATACTTTGGGGGCAGGTCAGCCCCTCCTCCGGCAACTCGCCCTCGGCCATCAGCGACACGCGCGTCTTCGCCGCGACCAGCCCCAGTGCCCCCGGTCGTGGATCTCACCGGCGATGAGGAGGCATGAGGGATGATGGTGGCGCACTCTAACGGATTCGCCCCCGGATTCCTGGTGCCGTGGACCAGTGCTCGGCACAGTTTTCTTGGCGCGGCCCCGCTGATCTCGGATTCTCATAAGTGCTGTGAGATCTGGTCCTGCGGACCAGTACTCACCTCAGTCCCATTGCCGCAGTCCCGTCGGTCCTGGATTCTCGGCTTAGCTGAGGCCCGGTCATAAATCAGAAGCCGCGCCGGATGGGAATCCGGCGCGGCGGCTCCGTACCATCTGGTTGCCATACCAAGACAGGGAGCCACTCAGATGGTACCCGAGC
>Ga0070741_10018214_pt1 | contig 11412 bp, 13 predicted proteins | sample Coa_R1_4_FD_66440 | JGI IMG/M metagenome (GOLD analysis project Ga0070741, IMG submission 66440) | Surface soil microbial communities from Centralia Pennsylvania, which are recovering from an underground coalmine fire - Coalmine... | ecosystem: Environmental > Terrestrial > Soil > Unclassified ...
CCTGCTCTGGACGGGCCCTAGTGTTCGAACCCGTAGACCTGAGACTGGATCGCGACCGTGTTGACCAGGTTGCCCAGCGCGAGGTTGACGTCGTAGAGGTGCAGCCCCCATTCGGGCCCGATCAGTTCCTCTGCGACTTCGTTGTGCGCAGCCAGGTCTTCCTGAACGGTCTGGCTGACGCCTTCTTTGAAGGCGATGTTCAGCCATGTCGCGCCGTTTTCGTGCTTGCACTGTGCCGTGACCAGGTTCGTCGTCTGGACCCAGGGCGTCGTGGCGCTGGGTGTCGGCGAACCGGCCCCGATGGTGCCCGGGAACGGCGTGGTGGGCGCCTCGGGGATCAACGTGCCCACGCCGCCGTTCTGCTGGAACAGGGCGGGGTTCACGCACAGCACTTCGGAGCCCGCGGGCGCCGGTGCACCGAACAGCGCGCTGTTCGGCCGCCCGAAGAACGAGTTTTCAGGCGGTTCTTTCAGGAACGACGAGTACGCGATCACGCACCCGATGTCGGTCGCGGCGGTGCAGGCAGGCACGTTCTGGAACGTGCCGCCGACGCCTTTGCCTTCCGGCACGAGCACCTGGCCGCCGAGCAGGATCGCCGAGACCATTTTGCTGCGGACGGCGGCGTTGTTGTCGATCGCGCTCGAGATCAGGGCCTCGAGCATCGCCGAGCCCTGGGAGTGGCCGATCAGCACGAAGCCGCGGCCCTTGTTGAACTTGGTCAGGTATTCGTGGAAGGCCGCGAACACGCCTTCGAATGCCGTGACCTCCTCCTGCTGCGTGACACCTCCGGGCGTGTTGATCGCCTTCAGCGTCAGCTGCTTGTACATCGGCGCGTACACGCGGCAGTTCTGCGAGAACCGCGAGGCCTGGTCGATCGCGATCTGCGTCTCCTGCGGTTCGATTTCGAGGTTGGCGTTGGGGCCTTCCTGTTCGGAGACCGTCGGATAGACGTAGAAGCAGTCGATCGGCGGCTTGTGGGTCTTGGCCTGCGGCACGACCGTTTCGTGGCGGGTTTCGCCTTCGTAGGTCACGACCGTGTCGGCGCGGCTCGTCAGACACGGGTTCGACTTGTTGCTCGGCTTGCACAGCCAGACCGTCTTGGCCGTCTTCGCCGACGCCACGCCGGCGAGCGCGAGCGTCGCGGCCAGCGCGGCCACCAGCACGACGGCGATCCTCGCGCGGCGCACGCCGCCCTTCTCCTTCTCTCCCATCCTGATCCCCTCTCCTTGTTGTGACGCGGCCTCGGCATCCCCTGCCGCTGTTGCCGCCCTATTCTAGTCAGATCTACCGAAAAGACTCAAATGCGCGATGCGAGCCCCGGCCGCCCTTTCCCCGCGGCCTCCGCCCGCCCGGCTGCCGACTCATGTCGAGTCCAGCCCCAGCAGTGCGGCCTCGATCCGGCGCAGCCGCTCGGTGTCGCCGGTGGCCCCCGCGACAGCGTCACGGTAGAGAAAGGCCTCCGCGAGACGCACGATCGCGTAGGCGAGCAGGTCCGGCTCGAGCGAGGTCTGGAAACCCGAGCGCATCTCCGTTTCGATCATGCCCTGGACGGCTGCCACCATGCGCGGCTGCACGACCCCGTCGCTCGCGGTCAGCAGGCGCAGCGCGAGGTCGTGCTCGGAGACCAGCAGCGTGCGCAGGCCCTCGGCGGCCGCGAGCTCGCGGTTGAAGGCGTCGAAGCTTTCGAGGAGCGCCGTCGCCCCGTGCCCGCCGACTCGCGCCCGCAGCACCGCCAGCCGTTCCTCGCCGACCGCGGCCATCACCTCGCCGAGCAGCAGCTCCCGCGTCCTGAACCAGCGGTGCATCGTGGCGCGGGCGAGGCCCAGCTCGCGCGCGATCGCCTGCACGTCGATCCGTTCGCCCGCCAGAAAGCGCGCTCGTGCGAGCGCGAGCGCGTCCTCGACCGAGGCGGCCGCAGGACGGCCCGGACGGTTGCCTTCGACGCTCGGTCGGGCTGCGGGCATCCACCAAGCCTAAACGTCGCCTCCTCTGGCAGCCGTTCGAGCGCCGTAGGCGCCCGCTGCGCCTCTGATAGAACAGCGCCAGAGCAGGATCCGCGAGCTGACCCCGATGAAGGGAGCCCCATGGCTTACTCAGTCCCACCGCTGCCCTACGCCTACGACGCGCTCGAACCGCACATCGACAAGGCGACGATGGAATTCCACCACGACAAGCATCACCAGGCCTACGTGGACAAGGCCAACGCGGCGCTGGAGGGCACCGAGTGGGCGGACAAGCCGATCGAGGAGGTGCTGGCGAACCTCGACAGCCTCGGCGACAAGAAGGGCCCGGTCAAAAACAACGGCGGCGGGCACTTCAACCACTCGCTGTTCTGGGAGAGCATGAGCCCGGACGGCGGCGGTGAGCCTTCCGGCGCGCTCGCGGACGCGATCGCATCGGCCTTCGGCTCCTTCTCCGACTTCCAGGCCAAGCTCAAGGAAACGGGCGTCAACCAGTTCGGCTCGGGCTGGTCCTGGCTGGTCAAGGACGGCTCGGGCCTTACGATCGTCGGCTCGGCGAACCAGGACTCGCCGATCTCCGACGGCAAGACGCCGCTGCTGGGCGTCGACGTGTGGGAGCACGCCTACTACCTGAAGTACCAGAACAAGCGCCCGGACTACATCGACGCCTGGTGGAACGTGGTCGACTGGAACAAGGTCGCAGAGCGTTTCCAGGCCGCCGGCTAGAGCGCCGCAGGGGGGCGCCGAAATCGATGATCCTGCCCTTCGACGCGGTCGGCGAGGGCCCGGAGGTGGTGTTGCTCCACGCCGGCATCGCCGACCGCACGATGTGGCGCGAGCACCTTGCGCCGATCGCCGACTCGGGCAGGCGCGCGCTCGCCCTGGACCTGCCGGGCTTCGGCGAGGCCGGTCTCGAGCCGGGGCCTCAGTCGCCGTGGGAGGACGTGCTGCAGACGCTGCGCGAGCTCGCCTCCGATCCTGTCGCGCTCGTCGGCAACTCCTACGGCGGGGCGATCGCGCTGCGCGCCGCCGTGCTCGCGCCGTCGGCGGTCGCCTCGCTGGCGCTCGTCTCTGCGCCGGCGCCGGGGGATGACGCGGAGCCCTCCGACGAGCTGGCCGCCGTCTGGGAGGCTGAGGAGGCGGCGCTCGAAGCCGGCGACGTCGAGGGCGCGGTGTCCGCGATCGTCGAGGGCTGGACGCTTCCCGGCGCCAGCGAGGAGCTGCGCGAGCGGATCGCCGCCATGCAGCGCCGCGCCTTCCTGCTGCAGCAGGCCGTGCCGGACGCAGAGCTCGCACCGGACCCGCTCGAAGACCGGATGGACCGTCTCGCCGAACTCGAGATCCCGGCGCTGTGCACCGCGGGCACGCGCGACAAGCGCGACTTCTACGAAGGCGCCAAGCGGATGGCCGAGGCCCTGCCGCGCGGCCGCCACAAGACGATCCCACGCGCCGGGCACCTCGCGCCCCTGGAGCAGCCGCGGGCGTTCATGCGCCAGCTGCTCGGGTTCCTGGACGACGCCGAAGGACGCTAGCCGACCGTTTCCAGCCGGGACGGAATTGCCAGACGTGCCACGTCCACGTGGCGCAGCGCGGTGGGCCCGATCGTAGGGCGCTGAGGCGTCGCCCGCCGCCGACGTCGTGTCGGACCTGCGCCCCTCGCGGCGGGCGTGGTCAGCCGCGGCTGAAGCGGCGCCCCGCGACCGGCGAGGCGTCCTCGTCCAGCACCACCCCCGAGCCGTTTGCGGGGGCGGGTGCGGCTCCGGCCGGCTGGAGCATCTCGTCCAGCACCTGTGCCGCGGCCTCGTCGTCCTCGGCCGCCGCGGCCTCCATAGCCGCGATCCGCTCAGGCGTCATCTGCGAGTCGTCCTCGTTCTCTTCCAGCCACGCGCGCGCCTCGGCCGCCGCGTCGTCGTCGCGCTGCACGGTCTTGCCGGCGGCGTACCAGCGGTCGATCTCCTTGAACAGCTCGTCGACCAGCTGTGCCGTCGGCACCTTCTTCAGCGGCTCGCCCTTGGAGTAGATCATCCCCATGTCCTTGGCGCCTGTGATCCCGAAGTCGGCGTGGCGCGCCTCGCCGATGCCGTTGACCGCGCAGCCCAGGACCGAGACCTCGATCGGGTCCTCGTAGGCTTCCAGGCGCTGCTCTACTTCGGCCACGACCGTGTCCATGTCGAACTGGAGCCGCCCGCAGGTCGGGCAGGCAATCAGCACGGGTCCCTTCTCGCGCAGCTTCAGCGCCTTCAGGATCTCCCAGGCGACCTTGACCTCTTCCTCGGCGTGGAAGGTCGAGAGCGAGATGCGGATCGTGTCGCCGATCCCGTCGGCGAGCAGCGTTCCGAGCCCGACGGCGGACTTCAGCGAGCCCGACCACTTCGTCCCGGCCTCTGTCACGCCGAGGTGCAGCGGATAGGGGATCTTCTCGGAGAGCATCCTGTTGGAGGCGATCGTGTTGGGAACCGAGGTCGACTTCATCGAGACCTTGAAGTTCCTGAAGTCCAGCCGCTCCATCAGCTCGACGGTCTCGATCGCCGCCGTGACGAGTGCCTCGACCGGGTTGTCGTACTCGAGCTGGCGCAGGTGCTTGGGCAGCGAGCCGGAGTTGACCCCGACACGCAGAGGCGTCCCCTTCTGCTTGGCCAGCTCGATCACCTCGGCGACCTTCTCGGGTCCGCCGATGTTGCCCGGGTTCAGCCGCACGCAGTGTGCGCCGGCTTCGATCGCCTTCAGGGCGAGCGTGTGGTTGAAGTGGATGTCGGCGATCACCGGGATCGGCGACTGCGCGACGATCGTCTTCAGGGCCTCGGCATCCGGCTCGCGGGGCACCGCCACGCGGACGATGTCGGCGCCGGCCTCCGCGACGGTGCGGATCTGGCGCATCGTCGCCTGCAGGTTGGCGGTCTCCGTCTTGGTCATCGTCTGCACGGCGACGGGGGCGCCGCCGCCGACCGGCACCGAGCCGACGAGAATCTGGCGTTCTGAGGCCACGGGGAGATTGTAGTTGGCAGCCCGACCGCCTACGGGCTGCCGCTCAGCCCCCCGAACACGCTCTCGACGTTGTTGCCGTCGGGATCGAGCACGAACGCCCCGTAGTAGTCCGGGCCGTATTGCGGGCGCTCGCCGGGTGCGCCGTTGCTCTCGTACCCGGCGGCGAGGGCCGCCGCGTGGAACTCGTCGACAGTGCGGCGGTCCGGCGCCGGGAAGGCGAGGTGCAGTCCCTCGGTCGGCGCCCGCCCGTCCGCGACGAGGGAGAACGTCGCCCAGGCGCCGCGGAACTGGGCCCCCGCGTCCCAGCGCCGGCCGGCTCGGAGCCCCGTGTGGCGCGCGATCGTCTCGTAGAACGCCGCCGCCGGCGCGAGCTCGCGAACCCCGATCCAGAGGTGGTCGATCACGCCGCCTCCGCGTGTGTCGTCGTGGTGCACGGCCTCGACGCTGTTGCCGTCCGGGTCGCGCAGGAAGGCGCCGTAGTAGCTCTGCGTGTACTGCGGGCGCTCGCCCGGGGCGCCGTCGTCGGCGTACCCCGCCTCGGTGCCGGCCCGCCAGAACGCGTCGACGGCCTCGCGCGAGGGAGCGACGAACCCGACGTGGAGCCCCCGCGCGGGGGGATGCCTCTCGCTCGGCGCGGCGATCATGAAATCCCGCCAGCGCACGATCCGTTCCGACGCGCTGCTCGGCTCCAGCCCGAGCGCTCCGAGCACGGTCCGGTAGAAGCGCTCCGAATCGGCCAGCTTCGACACGCGGATCAGGACGTGGTCGAACACGACGCCGACTGTAGCTCTCGGCTCTCGCCGCCGGCGGCCGCGACTATGCTCGCCCCGCGTGTCCGACGTCTACGCCACCGCCCGCGGTCCGCTCGCCCGCATCGCGGGACCGCTCGCGGCTCGCGCCCGCGCCCGCCGCCACCGCACCTTCTTCCCGCGCCTGCAGGCCGGTGCCCGCGTGCTCGACCTCGGCTGCGGCGCGCTCGGCCTGCGCGCGCTCGAGCCGTCGCTGGAGATCACGGGCGTGGACATCGTCCCGCGAGGCTCCTATCCCGGCCCGTTCGTGCAGGCCGACGCGGCCGACGGGCTGCCGTTCGCCGAGGACGAGTTCGACCTCGTCTACTGCTCCAGCGTGATCGAGCACGTCCCCCCCGCCCGCCGCGCCGCGTTCGCCGCCGAGGCCCGGCGCGTCGGGCGCGGCTGGATGGTGCAGACGCCGGCTCGCTCGTTCCCGGTCGAGCCCCATTCGCTGCTCCCCGGCGCGCACTGGCTGCCGGTCGCGCTGCGCCGCCGCTACTGGCGCCTCGGCGCCGCGCGGGAGTGGGAGGAGATCGCGCTGCTCTCCCGCGCCGAGCTGGAAGGCCTGTTCGGCCCCGCGCGCGCCGAGCGCGCGCTCGGGCTCGTGAAGAGCTGGGTGTGCGTGAAGGAGCCCGGGCGCTGACTCAGCCGCCGAGGTGGCCGATGTCGTTGCTGAAGCCGTTGATCACGAGGAACAGCATCAGCAGGATGCCGACGGAGCTGTAGCGGTACATCGCGCCGACCGAGATGCGCTTGCCGCGCAGCTTCTCCGCCAGCGACCACACGATGTGCCCGCCGTCCAGCGGGAGGAACGGGAACAGGTTCAGGATCGCCAGCGCCAGCGAGAAGAAGCCCAGGAAGACGAGGCCGAAGCCCGCGCCCGCGGCGACCGATTCCTGCGCCGCCTCGGTGATGCCGATCACGCTGTGCACTTCGCCGCGCGCTTTCGAGCTGGTCAGCGCCCGGCCGAGGCCCGAGACCGTTTCCTTCAGCGTCCCCCACATCGCTGCGAGCGCGCCGCTCGTCGCGCCGCCCAGCCCGACCGGGATGGGCCTGGCACCGAATTCAAAGCCCATCAGGGCGCGTTTGGCTTCGGCGTTGTAGCGCGGGTAGACCGACAGCGACCTCACGTGCCCGTCGCGCTCGACCGTGAGCTTGACCGGGGTCTTCGCGCGGCAGTTGTCGACCTGCTTGCCTTCGCAGAGGTGCTTCCTCGTGGCTTCGACGACGCCTTGCGGTGTCGCGCGCCCGGCTTCGACGCTCACGATCCGGTCGCCCTTGCGCAACGCGGCCGCGGCGGGCGTGCCGTCTTTGACGTGGGCGACCTTGTCCGTGATCTGCGTGGTGCTGTGCCCGCTCAGGTTCGACAGCACGACGGCGCCGTTCAGGTTCCCGACCAGCAGCACCCCCGCGAACAGCACGAACGCGATCAGGATGTTCACGGCGGGGCCGGCGAGGATCACGACGACGCGCTTCCAGGTCGGCTGGTTGTAATAGGCGCGGCGCGAGATGTCCGGGTGCAGATCCCCGATTTCTTCGGGGTTCATGCCGGTGATCTTCACGTAGCCGCCGAACGGCAGCGCGCCGATCGCGTACTCGGTCTCGCCGCGTTTGACCTTCAGCAGCGTCGGCGGGAAGAACAGCGAGAAGCGCTCCACGCGCATGCCGACGAGCTTCGCGGCCGTGAAGTGGCCGAGCTCGTGCAGGATCACGAGCATGACGATGCCCAAGATGGTCAGGACCCAGGTCATGAGGCTCGGCTCAGTGTGGCACGGCTTGGAAACGGCTCCTGACGGTTCGTCCGACGGTGCCAGAGCGGCCATGGCGGGGCAGACCGGTCGCCCCGCCCCGCGAATCGCCTGGGCGAAGCGCGGAGGACCGGCACGGAGCGCCGGTCCGACCCCTCACAGGTCAAACGCCGCGACGGTCTCGCCGGCCAGCTCGCGCGCGCGGCGGTCGGCGTCGTAGAGCGACTCGAAGTCGAGCACCGGCCGGCTGCCGAGAGCCTGCAGCGTGCTCTCGATCACCTCGGGGATGCCCAGGAACTGCAGGCCCCCCTGCAGAAAGGCGTGGACGGCGACCTCGTTGGCGGCGTTCAGGATGCACGGGGCGGTGCCGCCCGCCGCGGCGGCTTCCCTTGCGAGGCGCAGGCACGGGAACGCCTCGAGGTCCACCGGCTCGAACGTCAGCTGCCCCACCGCGGCCAGGTCCAGCGGCTCGATCGGCAGCGGCATGCTCTCGCCGCCGTGCAGCGCGTAGGAGATCGCGATGCGCATGTCGGGCGGGCCCATGTGGGCGAGCATCGCGCCGTCGGCGAGCTCGACGAGCCCGTGGATCAGCGACTGCGGGTGTACCACCACGGCGATCCGCTCGTACGGCGTGCCGAACAGGTGATGAGCCTCCATCACCTCGAGCCCCTTGTTCATCAGCGTGGCGGAGTCGATCGTGATCTTTCCCCCCATCGCCCACGTCGGGTGCGCGAGCGCCTCCTCGACGCTGACGTCGGCGAGCTGCGCGCGCGAGCGCCCGCGGAACGGGCCGCCGCTCGCCGTGATCGTGAGCCCGGCGACCGCGCCCGGCGGCTGCCCGGCGATCAGCTGGTGAAGCGCCGTGTGCTCGGAGTCGATCGGCAGGATCCTCGCGCCGGTGGCTTCGGCCAGCGCCGTGACCAGCTCTCCGCCCACCACGAGCGACTCCTTGTTGGCCAGCGCGAGGTCGATCCCCTCGCCCAGCGTCGCCACCGTCGGCGCCAGGCCCGCCGAGCCCACGAGAGAGTTCAGCACCAGGTCGGCGCCGGACTCGACCACGAGCTTGACGAGCCCTTCGGCGCCCGCGAGCACCTGGCCCTCGGTCCAGCTCTCGCTCGCGCGCGCGGCGGCATCAGGGTCGGCGAGCGCGATCCGCGGCACGCGGTGCGCTCTGGCCTGCTCGATCAGGGGCTCCCAGGAGCTCTCGGCGGAGAGGCCGACCAGCTCGAACTCGTCCGTGTGCCCGCAGACGTCCAGTGCCTGGCGGCCGATCGACCCGGTCGAGCCGAGAACCAGGAGCCGCTTGCGCGCCGTCGCCATCGCTCCGATCATACGGCGCGAGGTTTTAGCTGGGTTTCAGAAAACCCTCAGGGTCTCTTCAGCCGCCGGCGAGATGCTCTCCGGCAGAGTGATGCTCTCCCTCATCCTCATGACCCTCCCCCTGGTCTGGATGCTCGCCGCGGTCCTCGCCGTGGCGGCATGCCGGGCCGCTTCGCGGGCTGATGCCCGCGAGCGCACCCTCGCGAGCCGGCGGGGGAGCCGTAGACACGGCTCCCCCGCCACCCGCTCGGAGGCCCAGGCCTACGGCTTGGCCGTCAGCCAGGGCGTGTAGGCGACGGTTCCCGTCGCGCTGTCGCACTTCGGGCTGTTGTTCGGACCCTGCTTGCAACCCCAGTAGTTGTTCGCCAGGTTCACGGACGTGCCCGGTTCGCCGGTGGCGCCGGTGCCGTTGTCCTTGATGGTGTTGCCCGATCCCGACACGGTCGCCTGACCGCCGCTTTCCTGGGTGACCAGGACGCCGGTGCCGAAGTTCTGGATCGAGTTGCCGTTGAGCGTGGCCGTGAGGTCGCCGGACCCGAAGCCCAGCAGGTCGGTCGTCAGGTAGGCCCCGTAGGTGACGCCTTCGCTCACCGTCGCGCCGGTCCCGTCGACCTTGTTGGCGGTGAACGTCGGGCCCTGGCCGGAGACCTGGCTGCCGAACGCGGCCAGGCCGACGGCACAGCCGCTGACCTTGTTGCCTTCGACCGTGGCCGAGACGTAGGGCGCGAACACCCAGACGCCGTAGCCGTTGACCTTGCAGGCCGAGACCTTGTTGCCCTTGATCAGATCCGCGGTGCCGCCCGAGCCACCGTTGTTGTCGGTGTGGATGCCGCTGCCCGAGTTCGTGATCTTGTTGCCGACAAACGAGGTCCCCTTGGACCAGTTCGCCGAGATCGCGTCGTTGGCGCCGCTGACCTTGTTGTCTTCCATCACGCCGGAGCCTTCGAACGCGAACATCGCGATCGACGCTTCTTCGGCCTGGACGTTTTCAACCGTGTCGTGGTTGAAGTTGAACGTGCCGCCCGAGGAGGCGTACATGCCCCGCAGGTAGACGTCGGCGACGGTCACCTTCGCAACCGTCAGGCCGTTGTATTTCCCGGCCAGGTGGTTGGTGATGATGCCGTTGCGCGCATCGATGTCCTTGCCGCCGACGACAACCCCGCTCGTCAGGCCGGGGTTGTCGCCCTCGACCTTCAGCTTCGTGATCGTCACGTTGTTCGCTTCGACGAGGATCACGTTGCTGGCGCTGCCGCCGCAGAGCGAGCCGCCTTCGCAGGCCGGGTTCGACGTCGCGGGCTCGATCACCGTGCCCGCGCCGTAGCCCTTCAGGGTCACCGGCTTGTTCACGACGACGTTTTCGGCAAAGGTGCCTTTCCCGATCGTGATCGTCGCGCCTTCGCTCGCCGCGCCGATCGCGGCGTTGATGCTGGTGTATGCACAGCCGCTGGCGCACACGGTCTGCTTGGCAAACGCCGGCCCGGCCGCGGCCAGGCACCCGGCTAGCACGGCACAGGCCATCAAGGCCCGGACGGTACGTCCCATGGTTCCCTCCAATTCCGTTCCCCCCTCCACGGGGCTTGACGGGCAATCCTACGGTGTTTCCGCTGCAAACGCACGCAAATCGCCGCAAAACTGGGATCAAGTGGTCAGATCGCGCACGGGCTGCGTGAAAAAAGGGCAAATCGGGCATCCGATCAGCGATGGCGTGTGACCCCCGACGGCCGGACCTCTCGATCGTGATGCCGCTCGATCCGCACACGCCCCGCTCGGCGCGGCATGTCGTCGCGCAGGTGGACCACCCCTCCCCCGATCTGCGGGACGTCGTGATGCTGCTGTGCAGCGAGGTCGTCACGCAAGCCGTCGAACGGGCGCCGGGTGGGACCGTCGAGGTCCGCGTCTGGATGCCCGAGGACGTCGTGAGGGTCGAGCTTGTCGGCGCGCTGGAGGAGCTCGACGTGACGATCCGCCGGCATGCGGACCACGCCGAATACGCGGAGCTGCTGCTCGACGAGCTGGCCGACCGCTGGCAGCTCGAGGCCGGCGGCGAGGAGCCGAGCCGGATCTGGTTCGAGATCGACCGTCATCCGGCCGAACGGCCGCTCGAAGTGGCCTACTAGACGGCGCGAGCGGCAGCCTCGGCGCCGCTGCCGCTCAGGCAGCGCGCCACCGTCCTGCCGGTGCTCTGTTAGTGCTAGCGGCGCGTGCCGAAGCGCGTGGCCCAGCGGTCTTCGCAGTCCAGCTCGAGGTCGAAGGTCAGCTCACGGTCCGGCGGGATCGCTTCGCCGACCTGCTCGGAGAGCTCGCGCGCTCCGCGCTTGACGCCGACCACGGCGGCCTTCGCCAGGGCCGTGTCGATCGCGATCCAGTCCTTCTCCGAGGGCGTCACCTCCAGCCTCGTGCGCAGCTCCGCGACGATCGGCACGGTGGCCTCGTCCAGCGCCTCGCTCAGGTGGTCGAACTCGGGTGCCATGGGATCAAATCTAGTACCCGCTCGGGGCCGCTCGCAAGAGCGGTGGGGCACCTCAGTGCACGTACGCCGCCCACACGTAGTACCCGGCCACCGCGGTGAACAGCACGGCATCCAGGCGGTCGAGCGCGCCGCCGTGG
>Ga0070741_10018215_pt1 | contig 11411 bp, 10 predicted proteins | sample Coa_R1_4_FD_66440 | JGI IMG/M metagenome (GOLD analysis project Ga0070741, IMG submission 66440) | Surface soil microbial communities from Centralia Pennsylvania, which are recovering from an underground coalmine fire - Coalmine... | ecosystem: Environmental > Terrestrial > Soil > Unclassified ...
AACCGCACCTGCCGGTTTCGGGGCTAAAGCCCTCACCAAACATCTGTCAGGCCTCTGACGCCGGGCAGATCAGCCGGTAGTCGCACCAGCTGCAGATCTCGTACGACGGGCGCGGCTCGAAATCCTGGCCCTCGATGCCGGCGCCGACCTCCAGCACGGTTCGCTCGACGCGCTCGGCGTCGTCGGGAGCCGCTGGGACCTCGACCCGCTCGTCCTGCAGGACGTACCAATAGCTCCCGGTGTCGGCCTCGACTTGCCAGGCCGAGCGCGCGGCGAGCCGGTAGAGCGCCAGTTGGACGTCGTCGCCCTGTCCCCCACGCTGCTCGCCGGTCTTGTAGTCGATGAGCTCATAACCGCCGTCGGCGCGCCGATCGACGCGGTCGACCCGGCCGCGGAGCTGGTGGTCGCCGATCGCGAACGAGAACCCGCGCTCGAGCCACACGGGCCGCGAGGAGGCGCTCCGTTCCCGCTCGTGGTACCGGGCGAGCGCCGCCACCGCCCGATCGCGGTACTGAAGCTCGTCGTCCGAGGAGCCGAACCCGGTCCGCCGCCAGCCCGCCTCGAACAGGAACAGGAGCCGGTCGAGGCTGCCCGGCTCCCCCGAGCCCGGTTGGGGGGCCGAGCCGGCGTCGCCGAGCGCGTTCGCCCGCAGGGCCTCGGTGTGGAATCGCTCCAGGACCTGGTGGATCAGGATCCCGAAGCGCTGGTTGATGGTCGGCTCCCTGGGGATCGCGAAGACGCGCGCGAACTTGTACTTCAGCGGGCAGGTCCGGTACAGGTCGATGTCGGAGGCCGAGAGCGCCAGGCCGTCGCCCCGGCGGGGGATGAACTGCTCGAGCGACGGCTCGCGGCGAGCGGCCACCAGCTCGCGGCGAGCGGTGGCGTCGCGCTCCTCGGCGACCACGTACTCGTCGAGCGTGGACGCCTCGAGCGCGGCCCGCTGCTCGGGGGAGGCGGCGCGACCGAGGAGCTCGTTCAGCGCCGAGATCGTCTCGGCGGCGGGCTCCGTCCCCGGGCGCTGGACGAGGGCCGCCAGCTTGATGAGCTCGAGGTAGCGCGCGACGGCCTGGGTCACGTCCTCGGCGGTGTCCAGGCGCATCTCCGACAGCGCGGAGCCAGCGCGCCACGAGGACTCGAGCACCTCGTCGCGGAGCATCCGGTAGGTGGAGTGAAGGCCCTCCGCCGGCCCGAAGAGCTCCTCCTCGTGGATCTCCTCCTCAGCCTCGAGGGCGTCGCGCGCCGCCTCGTAGAACGGCGATGGCGCAACCTGCCCGTCGGCGCTCAGCTCCGGCCAGGACATCACCAGGACCCGGCTCGCGCGGGTCATCGCGAGATACGCGAGCCGCGCGCGGGCGGCCCGGGTCGCCTCCTCGCCCTCGGCGGCGGCGGGACCGCCGGGCAGAAGGCTGCGCGGCAGCCATCCCGCGGCCGAGTCGCGGGCGGGCAGCGCGCCGCGGTGAAGGCCCAGGACGTAGACATGCTCGAACTCGAGCCCCTTGACCTGTTCCGGCTCGGCCAGGACCACCGAGCCCCCCGGGGCGGTGGCCGCGTCGTCGGGGTCGAGCTCGCCGGCGTCCGCGACCGCGGTGAGATGCCTGACGAAGTCGCGGACCGAGCCGCGCGGCTCGCGGCGGGCCCAGGCGGCGGCGAGCTCGGACAGGCGCGAGAGGCTCTGCAGGCGCTCGGCGGCCTCCGGCGTCGCGACGAAGAGCCGGTGGCGCCGCAGGCCGATGCGCTCGATGAGGCGCCGCACGAAGACGTCCGCCCGCATCTCCTCCATCGCGGCGGATGCCGACCGCTGAAGCTTGAGGAACGCCTTGATCCGGTCGCGCGCCTCCGGCGGGAGCTGGGGGCTCTCGAGGGCGGCGTCGAGCGCCGAGATCATGTCCAGCTTGCGCCGGCGGGCGATGGCGGTGCAGCGGGCGAGGTCGATCGAGCGCAGCTCCACCGGCGGGCGGGTGAGCGCCCGAACGACTGCGGCCGAGTCCGTGGGATCGGCCAGCATCCGCAGCCAGGCCAGGACGTCGCGGACCTCCGGACGCTGGAAGAGCGCCGCGTCGCCCGCGAACCTGAACGGGACCGCGCGCTCCTCGAGCGCGGCCGCCGCCAGGCGCGCCTCACGCCAGCCCGAGCCCACGATCACGCAGACGGCCTCCGGACGCACCTCGCCCGCGGCCAGCAGGTGCTCGATCTCCCGCGCCGCAGCCTGGGCCTCGGCTCGCTCCGTCGTGGAGCGCCAGAAGCGCACGAGCGATTCCCCCTCCTCGCCTCGCTCCTCGGCGGCCACGGGTCGCTCGACGCCGGCGAGGGCGGCCACCGCGCCGGCGGCTCGCGCCGCCTCCGGGCCGAAGCGAAGCGAGCGGTCGAGCACCACGTGGCCCGCGTCCGGATACCGCTCCAGGAACGAGGGCCCCGGGTCCACCACGGCGGTCGGGGGGCGCCGGATGGACTGCCCGGTGTCGCAGGCGCAGACCAGGTTCCGGTGCTCGGCCACCGCGTCGTTGAGGGCGCGGTGGGCGGCGCCGGCGTCCTCGAGCTCGTCGACCATCACGAACGGAAAGCGGGTCGAGACCTCCCGACGTATGTCGGGCCGCTCGCGGAGGAGCCGCCCGAGCTCGATCACCAGGTCGCCGCCGTCCAGGCTCCCGTTCTCGCGCAGGATCCGATCATGGCTCGCGTAGAGCTCCGCGAACTCCCGCTCGCGCCGAGCTCGCTCCTTCTGCTGGGGAGCGGCCGACTCCCGCTCGCGCTCCTCGGCCCAGTCCCGCAGCCTCCCCGGATTGATGCCCTCCGCCTTCAGGGCGTCGATTCGCCGCAACAGCCGCGCGAGCAGCCCCGCCGGGTTGCCGCGGATCTCGTGGCGCCGCAGCGACAGGTCGTCCAGGTGGTCGAGGAGCAGAGCGAGCCGGTCGGCGAGCCTCACGGTGGCGAAGAACGGGTCCAGGCCGGCCTCGAGCGCGTATTCGCTGAGCAGCCGCTTGGCGGCCGCCTCGTAGGTGGCGATCCACAGCTCCTCGTAGGGCGGCGCGACCAGCGCGCCGGCGCGCGCGCGAAGCCTCGCGGCGCCCGCGCGCGAGCGGGTGAGGATGAGGACGTATTGCGGCTCCACACCGGCCGTGGCCAGGCTCTCCAGCCGGCGCACGAGCGCCTCGCTGCGCCCGGACCCGGCGGGGCCGGAGACGAGGAGGGGGCCCTCGCGATGGGCGACGACGCGAGCCTGGAGCTCCGTCATCGCAGCTCCCGCTCCCGGTGGGCTCTCTCCCTCCACCGAGCTAACGCTAGCGCGTGCCGCCGGCCCTCCCTGGCGGCCGGGCTAGCATGGTGGCGTGGCCGGCAGGCAGACCCCCGAGGCGCATGCGAGCGCTTCCGCAGTGGGCGACGTGATCGGCGCGGATTGGCTCGGAGCCTGCCGGCGAATCGCACGGGCACAGCGCGAGCTCTTCGCGGCGGAGCGGAGCATCGCCGCCCGGACCGTGTACGACGGGGTCGGTGAGGGCGGCGACCGCGCGCTCGCCATCGACCGACACAGCGAGGACATCGTCTTCGCCGAGCTCGAGCGCCTGAGCGCTGACGGACTCGGGTTCACCGCGATCTCCGAGGAGCGCGGCGAGGTGCGACTCGGTGCAGCGGACTCGACCGCGGTGGTCGTCATCGACCCGCTCGACGGATCGCTCAACGCTCGCCGGATGCTCCCGTCGTTCTCGCTCAGCATCGCGGTGGCATCCGGTCCCACGATGGCCGACGTGGAATTCGCCTACGTCTACGACTTCGGCTCCGACGAGGAGTACTCGGCCCGTCGCGGCGAGGGGGCACAGGTCGACGACGAGCCGCTGCGGGCCGAGGGCCCCGGCTTCGGCCTCGAGGTCGTCGGCGTCGAGGGGGCCAAGCCAGAGCGCCTGATTCCGGTCCTCGACGCCCTCCAGGGGAAGGCGTACCGGATGCGCTCGGTGGGCTCGATCGCGATCTCCCTCTGCTACGTCGGTGGCGGCCGCTTCGACGCCATGCTCACCGGTCGGGCGTGCCGCTCCGTGGATGCGGCAGCGGGTCAGCTGATCGCACGCGAGGCCGGCGGCCACGTCGCCTTCGCGGGGGAGGGGCTCGACGTCCGCCTGGATCTCGACGCCCGCTACCACGTCGCCGCGGCGCTCGACCCCGAGATGCTCGCCACCGTGCTCGATGCGCAGCGGTTTGCCGAGCCGGCTCCAGAGCCCGGGGGCTGACCGTGGATCGCTTCGTCGACTGGAGCCTGGCCCAGCGCGTCGCGATCGGCGTCGCCGGGGGCGGGGCGGATCCCGGCTACTTCTCCGGTCCTGCCGTGGAATCCGCGTGCGACGAGGCCCTCGGCCTCGTGGTCGAGTACTCGCGCTTGACCCCCGCCCGTCCCATTCCGCGCCCCGAGGTGGTCGATCGGGCCGAGTGGGCGCGGGTCGGCCTGCGAACGCTCAGCGAGGTGTCGCACGAGTTCGAGGAGCGCATCGCCGGCGGGCTGAGCGCGCCGGGGCCGCTGGGTGGGCTGGCCCGGTCGGTCGCCGGGGCGGCGGCCGGGGCCGAGGCGGGGATCGCGGTCGGCTACGGGGCGCGGAAGGTCCTCGGCCAGTACGACATCGCGATCGTTCGGTCCGACCGCCCGGAGCGGCTGCTCTTCGTCGGGCCCAACCTCGCCGCCACACACCTCGAGCTCGGCGAGCCCCCGGAGGTGTTCCTGAAGTGGATCGCGATCCACGAGACCACGCACGCGGTGCAGTTCACCTCGGTCCCGTGGCTGCGCGGCCACCTGGCCGCCCTCCTCAGGCAGCTCGTCGACGGCGCCGCGGCGCAGATGGACCGGACTTCGCTGCAGGGCCTCGCGAAGCGCGTGCTGACCAACGATCCTCGCAAGACGATCAGGTCGCTCCTGCGAGGTGACCTCGCCCGGATCCTCGCGGGCCCGGAGCAGACCGAGGTCCTGGACCGCCTGCAGGCGGCGATGTCGGTGATCGAGGGTCACGCGGAGCACGTGATGGACCTCGCGGGCGCCGCGAACGAGCCCGGATACGCGCGGCTTCGCGATCGGCTCGAGATGCGACGGGCGCGCCGCGGCGGCCTCGGCGAGGTCGTCTCGCGGCTGCTCGGCATGGAGCTCAAGCTCCGCCAGTACAAGCTGGGCAAGGCATTCTGCGACGCGGTGGCCGCGGAGACCGGAATCGAGGGCCTCAACAGAGTGTGGTCGGGTCCCGAGGCACTGCCGAGCGTGGAGGAGCTCGAGGAGCCCTCGCGCTGGCTCGAGCGGGTCGGTGGCTCGACGGTGGCCGCGGGCGCGTAACGGGGCACCGGGGCCGCCTTTGCAGGTCGAGTGTGGGATTTGCCTCCATATAGGTGGTAAATCCCACAGTCGACGGTTCGCGTGGCCGAAGCCTCTCCCCTCATTGCCCGTTTTGTTCGCGGCGCCCGTGTAACCGTCGCCGTCGCGGCGGGTACAAACACCTGTTCGCATTGATAGACTCGAACAACCTTAGAAATAAGGAATAAGAGTCTCGAGTCCCACCGAGGGGATTGGAAAGGAAAGATGGCAGCCAACGGCACCACCACCAACACGACGCAGCGCAGGAGCGCGCCGCGTACGACCAAGAGCACCAGCCGCACGGACGCCCAGAAGATCCGCGAGGGCCTGACCAAGGTCCGCAACGGCAGCGTCTCCTACGCGCGGCAGACCGCCGAGCGGTCCGTCGACGTTCCCGTCGGCGTCGTTCTGACGGTCGCCGACCGCGTCAACGAGGTCGTCGAGCCGTTCACGAAGCGCGAGACCGCCGAGCGCGAGCTGAAGAGCCTCCGCACCCAGGTCGAGCGCGAGCTCAACAAGCTCGAGCGGCGTGGCGCGACCTCGCGGCGCAAGGCTCGCACTCGTGCGCGCCAGACGCGGAACCGCTTCCAGCGCCAGGTGAGACAGCGCCGGCGTCGGTTCGAGACCACGGTCAAGCAGAACCGTGCGAAGGCCGAGAAGAGCCTGAAGCAGGCGCAGAGCGCCGTTCAGGAGCGGGTCGCGACGCTCGTCTAGCACCCTTAGCCCGGGCCGCCCGAGAGGTGGCGTCCCGGAGGGATCTGCTCGCCGCAAACCTCGCGAGCAGAACAGCAACCTCTCCTCCCCGATCGACCGGCCATCGCGCCGGTCGATCGATGTTGGAGGCCCCTTTGTCAGAATGGGTGTAGTGGCCCTACCCACCAAAGAGCAGGTAACCGAGGCGCTCAAGGGCGTGATCGACCCGGAGCTGCGGCGTTCCATCGTCGAGCTCGGCATGGTGCGCTCGGTTCAGATCGCGGACGATGGCCAGGTCGACGTGGTCGTCTCCCTGACGACTCCCGGCTGTCCCATCCGTTCGCACTTCCAGAACGCCGTCGCCGAGCGCGTCGGTGAGCTCGAGGGAGTCACCCGGGTGGGCGTCGGCTTCGACGTCCTCTCCAACGAGGAGAAGGGGCGGATCCAGCAGACACTCGGCCGGCAGCGGCTCCCCGAGGGAGCGCTGGCCCAGGTCAAGAACGTCGTCTGCGTCGCCTCGGGCAAGGGCGGCGTGGGCAAGTCGACGATGACCGCGAACCTGGCGGCCGCGCTGCACGTGGAGGGACAGACGTCCGGCGCGCTCGACTGCGACGTCTACGGCTACTCGATCCCGCGCATGCTCGGCGTCAACAGCAAGCCCGAGGTGAACGCCGAGCGCAAGATCGTGCCGCTCACCGCCCCGTCCGGGGTCAAGGTGATGTCGATCGGCTTCTTCCTCGACGAGAACGCCGCGGTCGTCTGGCGTGGCCCGATGCTGCACAAGGCCATCCAGCAGTTCCTGGAGGACGTGGACTGGGGCGAGCTGGACTACCTGCTGCTCGACCTCCCGCCCGGCACCGGCGACGTCTCGATGACGCTCGCCCAGCTGCTCCCCCAGGCGAAGATCCTGATCGTCACCACCCCGCAGCCGGCCGCGCAGAGCGTCGCCCGCCGGTCCGCCGAGATGGCCGACAAGGTCGACCTCGAGCTCCTCGGCGTGATCGAGAACATGTCCGCGTTCACCGGTCCCGACGGCCAGCGGGTGACGATCTTCGGCGAGGGCGGCGGCCAGCTGCTCGCCGACGAGCTCGACGTCCCCCTGCTCGGCAAGGTGCCCCTCTCCGAGCAGCTTCGCGAGTCCGCCGACGCAGGCTCGCCGCTCGTGCTCGACCAGCCCAACGCGCCCGCCGCTCAGGCGATCCGCGACGCGGCGCGGGGCATGGTTGCCGCAACCCCGCAGGAGCTCCCGGTGATGCAGGCACCGCCCGCGGCGGCGATGGCGGGGCCCGCGGTCAGCGGTACCGAGCTGCCCGTCGTGCAGCGCTGACGCGCCGCGGGCCTAGACCGGCTACGCCTTCGAGTAGTACTCGGCGTTGATCTGGATGTACTTCGTCCACTCGTCCGGGAGCTGGTCCTCGGCGAAGCAGGCGTCCACGGGGCAGGCCTCGACGCAGGCATCGCAGTCGATGCACTCGTCGGGGTCGATGAAGAGCTGCTGGGAGGCCTCGTAGTCCGGCTCGTCCGGCGTCGGATGGATGCAGTCGACGGGGCAGACCTCGACGCACGAGTTGTCCTTCTCTCCGATGCAGGGCTCGGCGATGACGTAGGCCACGGCTGGTTGTCTCCCTCTTTGGCTGCCTCGGTAGGTCTATCCGGATCGGTCGCCTCGCGGCCTCGCCGCAAGCGCGGAGCGACATTCTAGGCGAGTTGCCCTCACCGCCCCCCGCCGCAAAAGTGACGATCGGCGCTTGGGCCGGCCGGCTGGCGGCCCTCGGGGTGTGGGTAGAGTCAGCGCCGTGATCCTCCTGACCGGGGCCAGTGGAACGGTCGGCAGGGCGCTTCTACCGCTGCTGCTGGGGGCCGGGCACGACGTGCGTGCCCTCGTTCGCGATCCCCGCGGGCTGGGCCGGCACCGCGTGGACGTCCAGATTGCGCTGGGCGACCTGGCGCGCCTGGGCGACCGCCGCCTTCAGCGCCAGGCGCTGCGAGGCGTCGACACGGTGATCCACCTCGCCGCCGCGATCCGCGACGAGCCTCACGCGCGGGTGGAGGAGTTGAACGGCCTCGCCACCGCGCGTCTGCTGCGAGCGGCCGAGCGAGCCGGCGTCGAGCGCTTCGTGTTCTTCTCCGCGATCGGCGCGAGCGAGACGCAGCGGACCCGGTTCTTCCGCGCCAAGGCGCTCGCCGAGCAGGCCGTCGCCCGCTCGGACCTCAGGACGACGGTCTTCGCTCCCTCGATCGTCTACGACCCAGGCGACCGGTGGGTGCGGCTGATGAAGCGCCTGACACTGCTTCCGCTTCTTCCCATCTCCGGTTCCGGCACCGCGAAGTTCGAGCCGATCTGGGCCCACGACGTGGCTCGCTGCGTGGTCAGCTCACTGGAGCGCCGTGACGAGAAGGCCCGCTACGAGCTGGCCGGGCCCCAGGTGCTGAGCTACGACGAGATCGCGCGCACGGTCGCCCGCGCCACCGGGCGTGAGCGGCCGCTGATCCACGTGCCGCTGGGCTTCGTCCGCCTGGCACTGGTCACCCTGCGCCGGATCTTCGGTGAGGCCGTGTTCGCCACCTGGGAGGAGGCCGAGCTGATGGAGGTGCCGATGATCAGCGCCCGGGGCACGGCGGATGCCGAGGCGCTGGGCGTGGAGCCCCTGCCGGTGGACGCCGTGCTGGGCGCCTAGCGCCGCCGCGGCAGGGGTCCCTCCTCCTTCCAGCGGGATCCCGGCCGGCCGGGCAGCACGAGGACGATCAGGAACCCGACGACGGAGAGCAGCAGCCCGAATGCGAGGCCCACGCGCTCGCCGTAGCCCTTGCGGTCGGCCAGCCAGGCCGCGGCGGCCGCGGACAGCAGCCACGCGAAGAGCAGGTACAGGCCCTTGGCTCCGATGAGCGCGACGACAATCATGCGCCCAGGTACGCCCTCTGCACCTCGGGGTCGTCCCGCAGCTTCGCGGAGTCGTCCGCGACGGCGACGCGACCGGTCTCGAGCACGTACGCGTGCGCGGCGATGTCGAGGGCGTAGTTGGCGTTCTGCTCGACGAGCAGGATGGTCACCCCGTCGCGGTTGATCTCGGCGATCGTCTCGTAGATGCGCTCGACGAGGATCGGGGCGAGGCCCATGGACGGCTCATCCAGCATCAGGAGCTTCGGCCGGGCCATCAGGGCTCGCCCGATCGCCAGCATCTGCTGCTCGCCGCCGGACATCATCCCCGCCTTCTGGCGCTCGCGCTCCTTGAGCCGCGGGAAGAGCGAATAGACCCGCTCGAGGTCCTCGGCGATCTCCTCCCCGCGGCGCCGGTGCGCGCCCAGGTCGAGGTTCTCGCGGACGGTCATTCGCGGGAACACGTGCCTGCCCTCGGGCGCCATTGCGACCCCCCGCGCGACGATCGCCTCGGTGGGGGCGCGGGTGATCTCCTCGCCCGCGAAGCGGATCGTCCCGGAGCTGGCCGGCGTCAGCCCCGAGATCGCGCGCAGCGTGGTCGACTTGCCGGCGCCGTTCGAGCCGATCAGGGTCACGACCTTTCCCTCCTCGACGCTGAGGGACACCCCCCTCAGCGCCTCGATCGTGCCGTAGTGGGCGTGGACGTCCTCGACCTCGAGCAGCGCCATCAGCTCCCCTCCTGCTTGCCGAGGTAGGCCTCGATCACGCGCGCGTTGTTGCGGATCTCCGCCGGCGGGCCCTCGGCGATCCGCTCGCCGAGGTCGAGGACGGTGATCCGCTCGGAGATCCCCATGACGACGCGCATGTCGTGCTCGATCAGGAGGATCGTCAGGCCGAGATCGTCGCGGAGCTTGCGCATGAAGTCGGTCAGCCGGTCCGACTCCTGCGGGTTCATGCCGGCGGTCGGCTCGTCCAGGAGCAGCATCGTGGGATCGGAGGCGAGCGCTCGGGCGATCTCGACCCGCCGCTGGTCCCCGTAGGAGAGATTGCCGGCGAGCTGGTCGAACACCGCGTGCTGGAGGCCCACGTAGTCGAGGATCTCCCGGGCGCGCTCCCGGGCCGCCTGCTCCTCGCGGCGGACGCGCGGCGGGCGGAAGATCGACCCCCAGACGCCCGCGCGCATGCGGGCGTGACGCCCGACCACCACGTTCTCGACCGCCGTCATGGCGCGGAAGAGGCGGATGTTCTGGAAGGTCCGCGCCACCCCGAGCGAGGTGATGACGTCGGGGCGCTTGGAGGTGATGTCGCGCTCCTCGAAGTAGATGCGCCCGTTGTTCGGCTTATAGAGGCCGGTGAGCATGTTGAAGAGCGTCGTCTTCCCGGCCCCGTTCGGGCCGATGATCGAGACGATCGAGCGCTTGGGGATGTCGATCGAGACGGCGTTGACGGCCACCAGCCCACCGAACTCCTTCGACACCTGGTCCGCGCGCATGATCGCCGGCGCCCGGGTGCCTGCCGCCGGTGCCACCGGGGCGCTCTCGGCCGTGCTCATGTCGGCTCCTTGAGCATGGCCTGGTCGCGGTCGATCTCCTGGGTGAGCTCGAGTCTTCGACGGCGCTCGGGGAACAGGCCCTGCGGCCGGAGGATCATGACCAGCACGAGGAGGAAGCCGAAGATCCCGAACGACAGGTCCGTGAGGCTGAAGTCGAGCCCGAACGTGCCGGGGAGGCTGTTGAAGACGTCGGGGATGAAATAGAAGTTGATGTAGGAGAGGAGCAGCGCGCCGAGCACCGCCCCCCAGATCGATCCCAGCCCGCCGACGATGATCATCGCGAGGACGAAGATCGAGAACGAGAACGCGAACTGGCCGGCGTTCACGGTGGTGTAGTAGGCGCCGAGGAACGCCCCGGACATCCCGCCGAAGGTGGCGCCGATCGCGTAGGCGAGAAGCTTCGTCCGGACGGCCGGGATCCCCATCGACACGGCGGCGACCTCGTCCTCGCGCAACGCGACCCACGCGCGGCCCAGGCGCGAGTCCCGCAGCCGGATGTTCACGAACAGGACCAGCAGCAGGATCGCGAAGATCAGCCAGTACCAGGCGCGCAGGTTGAGGAGGTTGAACTTGCCGATCCCCGGGAAGTACGGGAGGTCGACGGCGGGGATCCCGAGGTTTCCCGCCGTGAGCGTCATGCCGGGGTCCGAGGGGGTTCCGTTGCCGGAGGTGAGGTGGATGTCGGTCCCGTTGACGGCGACCGTGCCGATGATCTCGCCGAAGGCGAGCGTGACGATCGCGATGTAGTCGCCCCGCAGGCGGAGGGTCGGCAACCCGATGATCACTCCGAAGATGGCGCAGATCAGCGCCGCCGCCAACAGGACCAGCACGAAGTTGAGGTGGATCCCCGGGGTCGTCGACAGCGCCGAGGTCAGCACGTGAGCATCCGCCTTGTAGAAGAAGCCCGAGGCAAACCAGCCCATGCAGTAGGCGCCGATCGCGTAGAAGGCGACGTAGCCCAGGTCGAG
>Ga0070741_10018216_pt1 | contig 11411 bp, 18 predicted proteins | sample Coa_R1_4_FD_66440 | JGI IMG/M metagenome (GOLD analysis project Ga0070741, IMG submission 66440) | Surface soil microbial communities from Centralia Pennsylvania, which are recovering from an underground coalmine fire - Coalmine... | ecosystem: Environmental > Terrestrial > Soil > Unclassified ...
CCGCAGGTAGCCTTCCTGAGCGGTTCCGCTGCGGGCGTCTCAAACTCTGTGTTCAGCCACTTTTCAATGTCATCACTTTCAACGCCAGCAACCGTCCGTGTGTAAAGGTGCTCGTGGTAGGCGATTCCTTTGATCGCGGCAGGCTTCCAAAGAGGTGTCCCTTCGTGTGCTGCGAGTATGCGATACGTGAATACCCTCCCGTCAGGAGCCGCGAATCTTTTGAGGTACAAACGCGAAACGTAATGGTTGCGGTGCTGAAAGGGCGTCACGCGTGAGACGTTGTACGGAGCACGCCCACTTGCCTTCACACTCGCTTCTGGGTGCTGAACGTTCATGTCACTCCAAAGAATGGCACACTGCTTTCATTGAAGCGCCACGGGAGCGTTCAATGCAAGTAACTTTGGACTGCCACTCGGCTAATGGCGAGGGCGGCACAACTGTGGTGCGCAGAGATCAGCCCGTTCTACAATGCTGAACGGGATATGACATGAAGGTCGCCTCCACTGTTTTCGTATTTGCAATAGCGATCTCAGCCTTGTGTAACGCTGACGATTCCTTTACAACAAAGCGGGATAAAGCCTTCCAACGCGTCAACGCCTGCATTCGACGCAACGAAGTTTCCAGCCGTGAGTGCAAGAATCTAAATCAAAACATAGCGATTCTCGTTGATGTATACAGGGCAGGCGACAAGTCTGTTTTGCCAACGTTGTTTCGATTTACATATCTCACAGATTTCTACGACGAGGCGTTGCTGTCCGATCCCGACGGCTTCTTGACTGCCATGTCACAGTTATCCACGAAAGACCAACAGGCAGTCGCGGCTGGTGTGGCGGGAGGGATGTTTAGACTTCGTACACGTGAGCGGTTCGACGATATCAAGTTAGTGCTGGCAAAAATCCCCGACTCATCGCCCACGAAAAATGCTGCACAGGCTTGTCTGAAAACGCTGGAAGAGAACAATGCAGCACTTTTCTTGAACTACTTCCCTCCAAAAACATTCACGAGCCGCGCTGCCGATTTCCAAATCTATTGGTATTCGCGCGACATGTATCAGTTGGGGGACAAACCACTGTGGCCACCCGCTGCACAGAGTGAGACAACCTATCGATTTACATACCTGGGCGCGTTCACTGGTCCACAGGGTGTGACACTCACTGTGCTGCCCGAAGGTACTGGACACATCAGCATGGCTATGATTCGGCAATCGGGCGATCAGACAAATGTCGAGCACGATGCAGTGGTGTCGCAAGAGCAAGTGTCCGCTTTCCTCAAACGATTAGACCAAAGCCGTTTTTGGGACATGCCGACCGAGGCTCAACAGCGCGGACTTGATGGCGCAGAATGGATACTCGAAGGAACGCACGACGGCAAGTATCACATTGTTGTTCGCTGGTGCCCCAACCTCTACGAACACTCTTCTCAAGACGAAGCTTTTGCTCAGGCCGCGCGTTTTTTGTTGGAACTCGCAGGCCAGAAGCGCTCTGGCGGCTGTTAGCTTCTGCACTTCTGCTGGATTAGCACCCACTCATCGCATTGTTTTCAATATCTGCATGAAACTAAACTTGCTCTCCTTGGCTATCGTCACTAGGTCTAAATCAGCCGCACGGACCCACATGATCCCACCGAAAGAATCACCAGGATTGCGACACATGATGTCTCGAAGTCCTCGGGGCCGAAATCATCATTCGAGGGCGCGAAAACGAGGCAAAAACGCCTGTTTGCACCACAAGTGCGAGTCCTGATCCGTTTCGCCTGCTTCCAGTACAGAAATGCAATGAGTCCTGAGGTTGGAGGGAGAAGTATACCTGCTCAGAGTTCATTTTAGGATTTCGCTCACATGCTGACCCTACGCTTCGCTGTTTTCAACCACCACATGAGACGAGAAATCTTCCTCGGATAGAAGCCCCAGGTGATGTGGTTCGGCCTTAGAGCCGTCACTCAGGTTCGAGCCCACGGGGGTCAAAATCCGCCAGCAAGTTGCCCCAAAAAACTTAAATCCAAAAACAAGGAGAAAACTGATGTTGCTATGGACGCAGTCCGCAAATAGTCCCGCTTCGAAGGAGACGGGGATTATCAACCGCAGGTGGCAAACAATCTGCTTTTGTCTAGAGAAGCACTCTCTTGAGCAAAAGCTTGGATCAATCTTCAGCGCAGCAAGTGCTCACGAGTCGAACGCCTTGCCCGTGGGCGCTCACGAATACCAGGTCCTTTCAGACGAGGCGACCTCGCTTTGCGAGGCGTTCGCTAATGAGTGGAACCAGGACATCGACAGTCTCAGGGCCAAAATACCAGGCTTGGCCAAGCTGGATGCTCTCTCAACTCCAAAACAACTGACGAAGCTCAGCAGAGTCGCGTGGGTGGGCATGCTTGGCGCTCCCATCGCCCTGTTCATCATTGGCGTTTTGACTGGCTTGGTGAGCCTCGGATTTCACCTCGTTGCGGGAGGGCGATAACGATGCTGATAGAGATCGCAGCGGTCCTCGAAATGTTGCTCCTCACCTGTGCGTGGGCAAGGCGCAAGCGAGCACAGCGATTGCAGTTGTTCGTGGGCAAGGGGGATTCCATCCATTTGCCAATCGTGGACGATTACCTCAGGCGACAGACCGCAGGTGCAAGCCGCGCAGAGTTATTTGTCGCTTCACAGCTTGCGGCAGTTTGCCGCAAAGCTGTTCAGACTCACTCGTTTCAATCGTTGCTCCTTCACGGGATTCGTTCAGCCCGTCGCGGGAAACTCACTTCAACATGGAGGGTTACTTTATGAACTTCACCCCTAGCGCCCGCGGATCGTTTGTCGCGGGCATCGGTTTTTGGTCATTACTCTGGGCCGCTCTGTTCAAGTCGGACGACTTTGCGGAAGCATGCGGAGTCCAGCGCTGGTTCAGTTCTGAGCGATGTCTTCGGTGGATTCGTGCGAACAAGACGACCACGCTCCTCGGCACCGAACTTTGGAACTATGGCACACATGGCATAGACCCTCTCGGGGTGAGTTTCGCCCTCGGCGGAACGCTTACCAACATCGTGGCAATCTTTGTCTTATTGCCGATGCTGGACAGGGCAAAACGCCGAAGATCGAAGCTCAGTATTCAGCGCTAACCGAAGTTCCACAGTAGTTCCATTCATCACCGCAGTCCTCCCAAGAACTCCAAACCACGCCGCATTTCGCGGCGATCACTGAACCACAAATCAAAAAGTAAAGGAGAAGTGTGTATGGCCAGCGTGTATGAAATCATCACCGATCGAATAATCAAACAGCTCGAATCTGGAGTCGCTCCTTGGCGGAAGCCTTGGAGAGTTCGCGGCAAGAATGGCCTTCCACGAAATCTGGTCACAGGTCGCGAGTACCGAGGTGTCAACGTCTGGATGCTTCTCGGAACTGGATTCGCAAGTCCGTACTGGTTGACCTTCAGGCAGGCACGACAACTTGAAGGGCATGTAAAAGAAGGTGAGCATGGACTGCCCGTTGTGTACTGGAAGTTCGAAAAACGCGAGGTGCAGGACACTGACCAGCTCATTGAGAAATCAACGGTGCTCTGCCGTTTCTACACGGTCTTCAACGTGGAACAATGCGAAGGATTGAGAGTTCAGCCCGCCCAGCACACTGAACAATCACCGCAACCACAGCCAATCGAAACTTGTGAACGCGTCGTCAGCGACTGGCAGCAGAAGCCGACGATTACCCTCGGTGGTGACATCGCCAGCTACAGTAAGATTCATGACCTGGTGCGAATGCCAGAACGAGAGTCATTTGAGAGCGCAGAGGAATATTATTCCACGCTCTTTCATGAACTCGCCCATAGCACGGGCCATCCAACCCGCCTGAACCGCTCGACGCTCACGAACTTTGAGCGGTGGGGAGATTCGACCTACAGCAAGGAAGAGCTGGTAGCAGAACTCAGTGCTGCCTTCCTTGCTGGTTATTGCGGGATTGACGGCAAAACGCTTACGAACTCTGCGTCGTATTTAGCGAACTGGCTTCAGGCGTTGCGGAACGATTCCCGCATGATTGTCGTTGCAGGGAGTCAGGCCCAAAAAGCAACAGACCTGATCCTCAATGTCGCTTCCGCTTTGGCTACGCCCTGACAACTGCACTCGGTGCTGCCCTCCCCCAGTATTCAAACTTCCAGGAGGAAACCATGCTCGACGTATTGGTAATCGGGGTGCTGAGTCTGTTTTTTGCGAAGTTCAAACACACCGTCGTTGCCAAACAGAGATGGCGAGAGTCAGATGCAGTACAACGGCAAAGAACTGTGCGCGACGAATGCGCGTTTCGCGTAGTGGGGAGACTGGTTACAGCGTGTAGTCTGGTGATCTGTGCATTCACGGTCGTCTCTCCAGGCTTGGGAGTGATGTGGGTGTTAGTCGCGCTTCGCATAGTCAAACCCATCGGGGCCGAAATGAGGGATGCTTGCAACTATCGCTCGACTGGCTCAGATGACGAAGCCCCCTACTCTTGGTAGCCGATGCGGAAAGCCGCCTCGGCAACGTCTCGCCCCCACGTTCATTCTTTCGTAACGTTTACCCGCTCCAACATCGGGCCTATCCTGTGCCACGGAAGTGAGAAGAAGGAAATGAAAAAGCGCACGAACCCATACGACGGGTACGCATCAGATGATTTTCGTGAGTACATGAAAGAATGTCGCGAGGCACAGAGGAAGTTCGGTGGTTATCGCCACACCGACATAATGGGGGATCGCTGCCACACCGTTTATGCTCTTAAAATACAGGAACGAGATGGTTCCCTCTGGGTCAACGTGGGACAAACCAAGGACTACCATACTCGCGTCAGCGCAAAAAAAGAGTTCCATCTAAAGCGTGGTGCGCAGGTGCTGGATCACAGACGAATCAAATCTCGTCTGACAAGACGAGAAGCCGTTAATCTTGAGCGTCGGCTCCTCAACAAGGGATTTAGTAGAACGGGCCTTCCAGTGTTTGGCAGATAAGTCAAGAACATGAGTGTTCCTTCACAAATCCATAATCTCAATAACAACTCACCACAATAACAACTCACAACCCATCAGTTTCCTACCCACTTGCTCAGCGACCGCGACCGCCCTCTGGGCGTCGCGTCGCAATGGAACCTCAACTGATCTCTGGAACCTCATATTGACACGAACTCCCTGAGGGCTCTCACCCTCTGATTAGTAACTATTCCCAGTTCCTCGGCGTCTTGCCTGTTAGCGGAGGGATCTCTATCCTCATCCTGCTTAGCCATCCGTGTCAGGGGACGGGTGCAGCTAACATGACCTGTGCTCTCGGGCAGCCTTGCTCCAGGGATTAGCTGGAGCAGGTTCGCGTGTTTAACCCATCCGAGAGCAGACTCAGGCTTCCAGGGAGTTGTCGAAGTGGCTCTTTCAGCAGTTTGTTAGTCTCTGCCGTGTCAAGGCCTTTGCCACCAGCTTGCGCCAATGGTGCCGTTGCCACCCCTTGCTGTGCAAAGAGGGAGAACTTCAACGCTTCTGGAACTGGTGCTTATTGTGCGTACCGAAAATATCTTTTCGGCAAATAGGTTCTGATAACCGTCGTCGCTTGCTCCACCCTTCAGTAGGACCTTCTGGGCTGGCTTGCTCGCAAGGATTGCTGGTAGGAACTACAACTTTCTTCTACTCTCTCATTGTACCGCGCTGGGCATCGTTTCCAGATATGTCCCAAGCGGGAACGAGGGATTATTTGCATTGCCGACCCTTCGTTTCGGCGGGCTGTTCAAGAACCCTCGACTGCCACAGCGTTGTCGCGTTCCGACTGTGACGATCGTTTCTGCGAACCAGCCCAATGCTGGAAATCAAACGGAGGTTTCGTGCTTGCTGCATGACAGCGCCAATGGCGCGAAGATCGTGAGTTTTCACGTTCGACGAGCTGGCTAGCTCTTCAAGGACATCGTGCGAGGTAAACTGTTCGAGTCGGCTGGCAACCCGCATGATTGCAGCTAGCGCCTCGGCTTTCCACGTGGGGTTTGCATGACCTGTGTGGGAATGGGTGGTGTTGGTAGATGCCATCGTAAGCCTCCCGTGACCATTCATGTGTCACATCTCTGCTGAGCCTCGTTTCGGCTCCATCCAACCTGATTAGTATAGCCATGTGAGGCGCACATGAGCTGTTGACGGAAACTTTATTGGCTTTAGTTTCAAGTACTTACCTGTTTACCATTGCCAAAGGTCTGACATTCTGCAACCTACCAGGTAGGAGAGCTATCTGATAGTCAGGACCACTGTGGATTGAGGCAGTGGAGGTCTAAGCGAAGACGGGAATACCCACACCTTCAAAACGGCTCACCTGATACAAGCAGCCGATCGCTTCCCGAATACAGGACGTAGGGCAGCACCATTCTGGTGCCGCCTGTTCCCACGAACAAATCAAAGCTGGCACCAACAAGGAGCCAGTTATGGCAACCAAGCAGCCTGAAACAGTGGCGATGAAGCCTCACAGGACTATGAGCAAGCACATGCTTCGACTCATCGGCCCGCCGCTGGCCAAGGCACTAGAGCAGTTCCACGGTGGCGCTACTCTGAGATTTCAACCAGTGTATGACGGTGATGCGATGGACGACTCAATCGTAGAGGGAACCATCGTTGATGGCGATTGGCAATGTGCGATGCTGAGAGCCCACAACGGAAAAGTAGGCATGACGGTTTACCCACTCGACTGTGAGTTCAAGCGCCATGTCCACTACTGGATTGAAACGGTCGAAGAAGGCATTGCCAAGTACTGCCACTTCATGGAAAACCACGAATGACTCGGAAAGGAAAAGGTGGATGGTCGACGCTTCGGCCATCCACCAAGAAGTATCCCGTCGACAAACTCTGGAAAGATTATTTGAAGAAGAAGCACTAGGCTGACAGCAAACTGACCTTCGCGTGAATCGCCTGAAGGTCTTCGGTCCTCAGGTTCGTATAGCGTCGGCTCATCTCTAGGCTGGAGTGTCCCAGTTGACGTTGCAGATGAAACACGGAACCACCACGCCTGACGTAGTTGGAAGCAAATGTGTGACGACAAGCGTGAAGAGTTCTTGCTGGTGGCTCGAATCCAAGCCTCTGGCAGTGAAGTTTCACTGCTCGTAAAGCCCCGATCCTGCTCCACACAGTCCCGTTCGATGTGGTGAACACTTGGCGCTGTTTCCCGTCCATGAACCTGAACAGAGCCTTCCGCAACTCGAAGCTTATCGGCACCAGCCGTTCCTTCCGACCCTTGCCTTTCAGCCGAACAAGCATGTTGTCCAGGTCAATATCCGAAGCGTGTAGCGCCAAAGCTTCAGAGATTCTGGCTCCAGTGTCGAAGAGAACCAGGATGAGCAAATGGAGACGGCGCCGAAAAACAGTTTTTGGTTTGTACTTCAGCAGCAGTCGGACTTGCTCTTCGGTGAACGACGGCATGATTATTGTGGGCTCACGCAGCGACCGAAGTTTCGGATGTTTGCAGGCAGAACCACACTTGCCGTCGAAGCCGCTGTTCCAGTGCAAGTACGCATTCACTGAACGAATGACAGCATTACAGCCAGTCTCTTTCAGACCGCGCTCCTTCATCCGAACGACCATCTGCTCAAGCTGCTCTTGGGTTGGATTCTCGTCGGGTAGCCACTTCAGTGCGCATCGGTGCCAACGGACCGTATTCTCGGTGACGCTCATCAGGTACTCGCGGTGTTTGATAAACTGTTCAAAGCGGCTCATAGCTGCTCCTCTCAAAGCGTGTGCATTCTTGAGTAGAGCTGCTGAGCTAAGCCCTTCATTCTGCGGAGAGATGGCCGAGTGGCTGAAGGCGCACGCTTGGAAAGCGTGTTTAGGGGAAACTCTAACGTGGGTTCGAATCCCACTCTCTCCGCCATTACTTTTGTTTCCATAGGATTACGGTCGGTTGTACTAAGACTGTGTGGTTTTGAGGTATGGTTCGCCTTATGGCGAACCGCCGGGTAGCGATCTATCAATCCGCGAAAGTGAAGCGCGTCTGGTCGTACTACAGGCCCGTCACAGGCCGGAACAACAAGGTCAAACCCGATTGGTGCCACCTCAACGGCCATACGGAACACCACCCCGGCTCCGACTACATCATCAAGTGGTGCGAAGGGAAAACCCAGCGGACCCGAAAATGTAAGAACGCCCTTCACAATGAATTGTTTGATCCTCAGCGTGTTCGACTAAGGCTGTTCAGTCGCATTCGTCTCCAGGAGCCTTAGGAGAATCGGCTTCATCTTGGTTACGGACGAGCCAGAACACAACGCCCAGAGACAAAGAGGCAGCTGCCAAAGCAAAAACAACGAGAGGTTGGGTCTGATAGATGTCGAGAATGATGAACTTGCGTACCAATGCGAGCAATGCAATTAAGACCACTGAGCGGATTTGTACAATGTCCCGCTGATGAGGCACCACCACCAGCAAGGAGTGCTTGAACTCCATCGCAATCAAGACGGTCAAGACCATCCCAAATACGGCCTGGAAGATCTGAGAATCTCTCGGATCAAGCAGATGTCCGCGAACCAGCGCAACCGTATGAAGGGTGAGCTGCCAAGCTGCTACTCCTACGATTGCAGCAATGATGACCGTCAGAAGGGAAATGATCAGATGCTCGAACTTTTCATAGAGAGAAAAGGTTACCCATCTCTTCCGTAATTCCAGGTCGAACAGTTTCATCACTGTAGTGCTCCCCTCTAATTTAGACATTCAGGGCCTCGTTTTTTAGTACACCTGCGAAAGCCAAGAAGGCCTCGTGCGGGGTGCGGTTTTGGACTCCGCGATGAGGCCGGTCGTGATTGTACTCCTCGATCCAACGAGCGATGCCGGCTCGTGCTTCTTCCAAGCTGCGATACTCCGCCGTCCAGACTTCCTCTTCCTTCAAGCTGCGGTGGAACCGTTCGATGTAGCGGTTGCCTTCCGGGTGATGATACGCTGTCCTCCGAAGGGTGATGCCCAGCCGGCCCAACGTCTCTAAGAAGCGCGACGAAGTGAACTGCGTTCCATTGTCGGTGGTCAGCGTCACATTCGCCTCCCGGCTGCCCTCGGGCGGCCGTGCCAGGACGGCTTGCTCCACCGCAGCCAGCGCATCTTCGGTCCGGCAACGATGCGAGAGATTCCAGCCCACGATCTCCCGCGTGCAGCAGTCGATCACGCACACCAGGTACGCCCAGCCCACCGCTGGCCCCGCCCAGATCTTGGTCATGTCCGACTGCCAGATCTGATTCGGTTCGGCTGCTTCCACGCGCCCCCACTCGTTCTTCCGTCGTGCCCGCCGGCGACGCGGGCGCACCAAGAGCCCACGTTCGCGCATCACCCGCAGCACCCGCTTGCGATTCACCGGCAGGCCCTTCTTCCGTTGCAGCCACCAAGCCACTCGCCGATAGCCGTACGCCAACTTCTCTCCGCACGCCACCACGATCTGTTCGTCGTAGGTTCGGTCCGCTCGACTGCCTCGCGGCCGCTTCTGGTAGTACAGACTCGACCGGCTGATCGCCAGCGTCGCGGCTTCTTCGACGGCATGTTTCGGCTGTATGACCGGACCCTGAAGGCCACCCTGAACTATCGGGCCACGACCATGCTGGTCTCGGCCGCCGTGCTGGCTGCTACCATCTATCTGTTCATGATCACGCCCAAAGGCTTCCTGCCTGATGAGGATACCGGGCAGATCTTTGTGTTCACCGAAGGAGCGCAGGGAATCTCCTTCGACAGCATGGTGCAGCACCAGCGGGCGCTCACCGAGCTGGTGATGAAGCAACCCTGGGTCGATTCCTTCATGTCGGCCGCGGTGGGCGGAAACTCCGGCCGGATGTTCATTCGCCTCAAGCCTCGGGGCACGCGCAAGTCGGCCATGGAGCTGGTGCAAGAGCTCCGTCCCGTCTTGTCGCAGGTGCCTGGGATCGCGGCCTATCCGCAAGTCCTCCCGCCGATTGGCATTGGGGGCTACTTAACCAAGAGCCAGTATCAGTTCACGCTGCAGGACCCCGACACCCACGAGCTCTATGAGTACGCTCCCAAGTTTGAAGCCAAACTGCGCACGGACCCGAAGTTCCGACCGCTTCTGCAAGACGTGACCAGCGATCTGCAGATCACGAATCCGCAAATCAACGTGGAGATCGACCGGGACAAAGCTGCAACGCTCGGCATTACCGCCGGCCAGGTGGAAGATGCTCTGAATACCGCATACAGCCAGCGGCAAGTCTCGACCATTTATGCGCCGAACAATGCTTACCGCGTGATCACCGAGACCCAGGATCAATACCAGGAGGACCCTCGCTGCTGTCTCTGCTGTACGTGCACTCCTCGAGTGGCCAACTGGTTCCGCTTGATGCCGTCGCCCGGCTCACCAGCAGCGTCGGCCCGCTCAGCATCAACCATCTCGGGCAGTTGCCGGCGGTCACGGTCTCGTTCAACCTGCGTCCCGGGGTCTCGCTCGGAGATGCCACCGATGCCGTCAACCAGGAGGCGCTCGCAACCCTGCCCGACACCATCAGCACCAGCTTCCAGGGCACGGCGCAGGCCTTCCGCTCCTCCGTCACCGGCCTGGGAATGCTGCTGGCGATGGCGATTCTTGTGATCTACATCGTGCCGGGGATCCTCTATGAGAGTTTTATTCATCCCATCACCATCTTGTCGGGCTTGCCCTCCGCGGGACTCGGCGCCCTGATCACCCTTCTGCTGTTCCGCGTGGATCTCAGCCTTTATGCTTTTGTCGGGATCATCATGCTGGTGGGCATTGTGAAGAAGAACGCCATCATGATGATCGACGTGGCGCTTGACAAGCAACGCAGCACCGGCGAGAGCGCCCAGCAGGCCATCTACGAAGGCGCCCTGCGGCGCTTCCGGCCGATCATGATGACGACCATGGCGGCCCTGATGGGCACGCTCCCGATCGCCCTGGGGCTCGGCGCGGGCGCGGAATCGCGGCGCCCCTTGGGCCTGGCGGTTGTCGGCGGCCTGCTGGTTTCGCAGTTGCTGACGCTCTATATCACTCCCGCCTTCTACACCTACATGGAATCGTTCCACCATTGGCTGCGCGGGCTGGTGAAGCACACGTCTGGGCAAGAGCAGCCACGACCCACGCCAGCCTACGCTGGCAAGCCAGGTCACTGACCGGCCACTCTTGGGAAAAGCGCGCTGGGGTGGAGTTCACCGGGAGTTTGCTGTGGACCCGGCCCAGCGGAAGCACACGCCGGCAGCGCAGTTTGCAGCGATAACCTCAGTGTCACGAGTACAGCGACAGCTTCCCGTCGCCGTAGCCATCGATGGAGAACTCCAGGTCGAGTTGCCGGGCTGGTTTGGCGAGCAGGGCCCTGGCCAGCGGGCTGAGCTCTGGCACAGGGCTGACTTCCCGCAGGGTCACGGTGTCCATCATGCGGCCACGAAACAGCTGGCCAAAGATGTTGAAGATCTCGTGCAGATTGTCGAGGATGGCAGGCTCCAGCTGGCGGGTGCGGATACCTTCCTTGGCGA
>Ga0070741_10018217_pt1 | contig 11411 bp, 11 predicted proteins | sample Coa_R1_4_FD_66440 | JGI IMG/M metagenome (GOLD analysis project Ga0070741, IMG submission 66440) | Surface soil microbial communities from Centralia Pennsylvania, which are recovering from an underground coalmine fire - Coalmine... | ecosystem: Environmental > Terrestrial > Soil > Unclassified ...
TCGCGCTGATCGTGTTCGGCGCGATCCGCTTTCCCCGTGAATGGAAAGGCCGGAAGGTAGCGGTCGCGAGGTCCGAATTTGGTTGGCGCGAGCATTTTCGCGTGGCGGCATCGACCTGGGGGCTTGCCATCATTCCCGTCATCGCCGCGACCACGAGACTGTTGCGCGGCGCCGACCTCGCGTTCAGGCCGTGGCTGGCCTGGATCGGCGCGGCTGTTTTCGCCGTCGCGTTGTGGATTTTCTGGAGTGCGCATCGCGAATTGGGACGGAATTTCTCTCCGACGCTCGTCGTGCGGCAGTCGCACACGCTGGTGACTCAGGGTATCTACAGCTATGTGCGCCATCCCATGTACACCGCGTTCTGGCTCTGGGTGATCGCGCAGGCGTTGCTGCTGCAAAATTGGGTGGTCGCCCTTGGCGGCGTCGTCGGTTGGGGAATCCTCTTCTTCGACCGGATCGGACAGGAAGAAGCCATGATGCGCGAGACCTTCGGCGAGCAATATGATGCCTTCGCCCGACGCACCAAGCGCCTGGTGCCGTGGGTCTATTGATGGCCGCCAATTCGCCATCCGTGCGCGTGTGCGTCGTCGGTGCGGGCCCGTGCGGGCTGACCACGGTCAAGAACCTGCTCGCGGAGGGAATCGATTTCGTCTGCTACGAGGAGGCGTCCGCGGTCGGCGGCAACTGGGTGTATGACGACTCGGCGGACCGGCGCAGCGTCTACAAGGCAACCCGGCTGATCTCCTCGAAGCGTCTTTCCGAGTTCGAGGACTTTCCGATGCCGGAGGACTATCCGGATTTTCCCTCGCACCGGCAAATGCTCGATTATTTCAACGCTTACGCCGCGCGCTTCAAGCTGTTGCCGAAGATCGTGCTCAACACGCGCGTCGAAAACGCCAAACGCGTGGCCGACGGCAAGTGGTCGGTGGAAACCACTGGGCCCGCTGGCAAGCGCATCGAGACCTTCGATCATCTGATCATCTGCTCCGGTCATCACCGCGAGCCGCTGCTGCCGGATTATCCGGGGTCGTTCACCGGCCGCACGCTGCATTCGCGCGAATACAAGCGTCCCGAGCCATTCGCCGACGAGCGCGTGCTGGTGGTCGGCGGCGGCAATTCCGCCTGCGACATCGCGGTCGATGTCTCGCGCGTCGCGACTTCGGTCGGCCTCAGCATGCGCGAGGGGCAATACATCCTGCCCAAGATCATTTGGGGCCGGCCGATCGACCAGCTCTATGCGCGGGCGCGAAATCATTGGTTTCGCCATGTACCGCGCTTCGTGTTCGAGGCAGCGGTCAGGGCCATCGTGAAGCTCGAGGTGGGCCCGTGGAAAAAATACGGCCTGCAGGCACCGGAAGGCAATCCGACGTCGATGCATCCGACGCTCAACACGGCCATCCTCGCGGCGCTGCGCGACGGTGCCGTTCGCGCGCGTCCGGGGATTGCGCGCTTCGACGGCAAGGCCGTCCATTTCAGCGACGGTTCATCAGACACGTTCGACACGATCATCTGGGCGACCGGTTACCGTATCGGCTACCCGTTTCTCGATGCGGCTGTCGTCCCACCCGACTTCGCCCGCGCCCCGCCGTTCTATCTCACCATGATGCATCCGCAGATCGCGAACATCTTCTTCATCGGTCTGTTCCAGCCGATCGGATGCATCTGGCGGCTCGCCGATCATCAGGCTCGCATCGCCGCGCTGCAGATCAAGGGCGCGCTCAAACGTCCGGCCGACGTCGCGGCCGGTGGCGCGAGGGAAGTGAGTGAGCGGCGGAGCAGGTTCGGGACCGCGCCTCGCCATCTGATCGAGGTCGACTATCACGATTTCCGCCGCGCGCTGCTGCGCGAGCTCGGCGACCACGCGGCAAACGCCCGCCAGGCGTCTTGAATGTTGTTTTCGACGGCCGGAGTGGTGCTCAGCTCGCCTGGGCCAATTGCGCCTCCGATAACAGCGAGTCCGCGGATCGGTAAGGCAGGCCGTGGGCGGTTGCGACCGGCTCGCAGGTGATGACTCCCGCGCAGACGTTGAGGCCGGCGCGCAAATGCGGATCCTCAGCGAGGGCCTTGCGCCATCCCTTGTCGGCGAGCGCCAGTGTGAACGGCAGCGTGGCGTTGTTGAGCGCGAAGGTCGAGGTTCGCGCCACTGCGCCCGGCATATTTGCAACGCAATAATGTACGACGCCGTCAACGACGTAGGTCGGGTCGGAATGCGTCGTCGGCTTCGAAGTCTCGGCGCAGCCGCCCTGGTCGATCGCGATATCGACGAGCACGGCGCCTTGTTTCATCGTGCCGAGCATCTCGCGCGTGATGAGTTTTGGCGCCGACGCGCCGGGAACGAGCACGGCGCCGATGATGAGATCGGCCTTCTTGACCCATTCGCGGATCGCCGCGCGGGTCGAGAAGATCGTCTGGACTCTGCCCTCGAAATGATCGGAAAGCCGGCGCAAGACTTCCAGAGAGCGGTCGAGAATAGTGACATGCGCGCCCATGCCGAGCGCGATCGTCGCGGCATGGGTGCCAGAGACGCCGCCGCCGATAATCAGTACGTCGGCTGCGGGCGCGCCGGGAACGCCGCCCAACAGGATGCCGCGGCCGCCCGCCGCCTTCTCCAGGGCATGCGCCCCGACCTGCGGCGCCAGGCGTCCGGCGACCTCCGACATCGGCGCCAACAGCGGCAGACCGCCGCTGGCGGATGTGACCGTCTCGTAGGCAATGCAGACAGCCCCGCTCTTTATCAGGTCTTCGGTCTGCCGCAGGTCGGGAGCAAGATGGAGATAGGTGAACAGCACCTGACCGCTGCGAAGCATCTTGCGCTCGGCTTCCTGCGGCTCCTTGACTTTGACGATCATCTCGGCGTGGGCGAAAACCTCGCCGACCTCGTTGACGATGGTCGCGCCCGCGGCACGGTACTCGTCATCGGCAAGGCCCGAGCCGAGGCCGGCCGAAGCCTCGACCAGCACGGCGTGACCATGGTGGACCAGCTCTGCGACAACGGCCGGCGTCATTCCGACGCGGAATTCGTTGTCCTTGATCTCCTTGGGAACACCGATCAACATCGCGAATCTCCTCGAAACGGTTTCGGCCAACGACTTGGCGGTGATCGGCCGGCGCTATATCACCCGCTTCGCCTTGAGCCTTTCGATCTCCTCGGCGCCGTAGCCGAGCGACCCCAATATCTCATCGTTGTGTTCGCCGAGATCGGGCGTGGCCGTGCGGATTTCGCGGTCGAAGCCCGTGATCTCGCAAGGCTGTGCCACCAGATCGAGTTCGCCAAGCCGCGGATGAGTGACCGAACGCTTGAGCCTGAGCGCCTCGACCTGCGGATCGGCGAAAGCCTGCTTGATGTTGTAAACGGGTCCGCAAGGCAAGCCGGCGGCAACGATCAGCTCGAACCATTCGCCGGTGGTCTTCGTCTGCAACGCGTCGGCGATCATCCGGTTCATCACTTCCTTGTTTTGCCGTCGTGACGCGATCGAGGCAAAGCGCGGATCGCTCGCCATGGCTTCGCGGCCGATCAGCTTGCAGAAGATCTGGAAATTCTTGTTGCTGGTCGCAGCGATGTTGATGTGGCCGTCCGCGGTAGGAAAGCATCCCATCGGCGTATTGGTCGGATGGTTGTTGCCCTCTTGCGGTGGAATCTTCTTGTCCATGGTCCAGCGCGTCGCCTGGAAATCCAGTAGCGTCAGGCCCGCCTCGATCAGCGAGGTCTGAACCCAGCGGCCCACGCCTGAGACTTCGCGATCGAGCAACGCGATCAGGATGCCCTGGGCGAGGAACGCGCCGGCCATGATATCTGTGACGGCGACGCCGACGCGCACCGGACCCTGTCCGGGAAGACCCGTCACCGACATGATGCCGCTCATGCCCTGTGCGATCTGGTCGATCGACGGCCGCGACCCATAGGGGCCGTACTGGCCGAAGCCGGAAATGCTGCCATAGACGATGCGCGGATTGCGCTTCTTGACGGAGTCAAAGTCCACGCCGAGGCGTTTGGTGACGCCGGGCCGCATGTTCTCGACCACGACGTCGGCCCGTTCCGCCAGCCGCAACAGGATCTCGCGGCCTTCATCGCTCTTCAGGTTCAGCGTGATGGCGCGCTTGTTGCGATGCAGGTTCTGGAAGTCGGAGCCATCGCGCCGGCCGACAAGTTCGCCGGCCTCGCCTTCCTCCGGCGGCGGCTCGACGCGGATCACGTCGGCGCCCCAGTCGGCCAGCGTGCGAACGCAGGACGGACCTGCGCGCGCCAAGGTCAGGTCGATCACCTTGAACCGCGACAATGGCAGCGAAGCCTGGCTTTGCGGTGTATCCTGCGCCGTCGTTTCCACGGGCTTATGCATGCCTGTCTTTCCCCAGCTGATGCGCGCAATAAACGGAGGCTACTTGCCCCTGAATTCCGGTTTGCGCTTTTCCATGAAGGCGCGGCGGCCCTCGCGGAAATCCTCCGAGTCCATGCATTGCAGCCCGATCTGCTTGACGCTGTTCATGTCGCGATCGGCCGGATCCTTCAGGACTTGCGCGATGGTGATCTTGGCGGCCTTGATCGCAAGCGGCGCGTTGCCCGAAATGGTGCGTGCGATCTCCATGGTCGCATCCCAGAGTTCGCCGTTCGGCAGCACGCGATCGACCAGGCCGATGCGCAGCGCCTCGGCCGACGAGATGCGCATGCCCGTGTACATGATCAGCCGCGCCCAGGAGGGGCCGACCAGCGACACCAGGTTGCGCAAGCCGTCATAGCCATAGGCGATTCCGAGCTTTGCGGCGGGGATGCCGAACTGGCTGTCCTCGGCGGCGATGCGGATATCGGCCAGCATCGCGACCTGCATGCCGCCGCCGAGACAGAAGCCGCGGATGCAGGCAATGGTCGGTTTCGGATAATTGCCGAGCAGCGCGCGCTGCGCCTCGCTCTTCTTCGAATATTCCTCGGAAGCCGCCGCATTATGCCGCGTTTTCTCGAACTGGCTGATATCGGCGCCCGATACGAACGCCTTGTCGCCGGCGCCGGTCAGCACCACAACGCGCACCTCCGGATCGTCGCGCAACTCGGTCAGGGCCTGGCCAAGCCCTTCCCACATCTCCAGCGACATGGCGTTTCGCTTCCCGGGATTATTGAAGGTGACGACGCCGACGCCCTCGGTGACAGTCTTGAGGATCTTGCCGTCGGCATAGGCGGTTTCGGTACGGGGAATGTCGAGCATCGTTGTCTGCTTTCGTCAGGAGTAAGTCGTCACGAACGGGCCGATATTGGCGCGCCCAAAGGCCGGCCGCGCCTGTATTCTAGCCCACCAATCGGCAACGCGGGGATGGTGCTTTTCGGATACCTGCTCCGGCACGATCTCCTCATCGATCCGCTTGACGAACGGAACCGCTGCGATATCGGCGATCGAATAGGCCTTGCCGACCAGCCAGTCGGAGGCCTTCAGCGCCTCTTCCATGCGATCGAGCAGCTGATGGGTCAGCTTGTCCCGTGCGGCCTGGCGCTCCTCCTCGGTATAAGGCTTGCGCGCGACGCGGAGCCATGCCTCCTGGCGTTCCTTGCTCGGAATGCTTTTGAGCTTCGCAGCGAGCTCTTCGTCCGACCACTTCTCCGCGACCTTCTGCAGATGATGACGCCAGTTGAAGACGATGAGATTGCCGATCAGTCCGTCGATATGCCGGATCCAGTTACGCATCTCGCCGCGCTCGTACGGCGTTTCGGGCCGCAGCGGAGGGTCGGGAAAACTTTCGTCGAGATATTCGCAGATCGTGCCGCTCTCGTGCAGCGGCTTGCCGTCATGGACGAGGGTCGGGATCACGCCGAGCGGGTTGATCTTCAAATAGTCCGGCGAGTGGTGCTCCATGTTGGCCATGTCGACGACGTGGCTTTCATAGGAGAGCCCCTTTTCCTCCAGGCACAGCCGCACCCGGCGCGACGCGCTGGACCGCCAGCCATGGTGCAGCACCATCATGGGCTTCCCCGGTTTTCTTATTGTTGCCGGGGCTATCAATCACTGTGCGAGATGCGCCGTCAATGGATGTTCGGCAGCTTTGTTGAAGAATGCCGCCTCCTCGGCGGTCGCCTCCAGCAGCTGCTCGTCCTGGGCATAGATGTCGTTGCGGAACTGCACGACCTGGTCGCGGGTCATCCACGCCGTCAGGTAGATCCAGGCCACCGGCACCTTTTTCGGCAGCGTGACCTCCTGATGCGTGCCGGTCGCAATCGCGGCATCGATCGCCGCGCGAGTCCATTTCGGCATTTCCTCCGACAGCAGCCAGGCCGCGAGATCGCGCACATTGTCGACGCGCGAGCAGCCGTGCGAGTCGAAGCGGTAGTCGTCACTGAACAGATTGCGCTGATTGGTATCGTGCATGTAGACCGAATAGGAATTCGGCATGTCGATCTTGACCGCGCCGAGCGCATTGAAGGTGCCGTTCGCCTGCCGCACCGTGAAGTTCGGCGTCCGCGTGCCGGACCAGTCGACCGAATGCGGATCGATCGGCTGGTCGTGGGCGTCGAGCACTTCCATGTGCATGCGCGAGAGATAGCTCGGATCCTTGCGCATATGCGCGGAGATTTCGGTCTTCGCGATCGACGACGGCACCGTCCAGGTCGGATTGAGCACCACGCCGGTGATCTGCGCCGTCAGCGTCGGTGACGGTTTCTCGGTCTTGCCGACAATGACGCGATAGCGCCGCACCACATGATCGTTCTCGACCGCCTCCGCGAAGGTCGCGGGAATATTGACCACGACATAGCGCTGGCCGAATTCGAAGTTCATCTGGTCCAGCCGCTCGAGCGAGGCTTCGAGCTGCTTGATGCGTTTCTGCACGGGGACATTGAGGGCCGCGATCGTGCGCGGCGTTACCATGCCGGTGGCGGCCAGTCCATGGCGCACCTGGAAACGCTTGACGGCTTCGGCGACGTCATTGTCGAACGCGCCGGATGATTTGGTGTCGGCGAGGTCGCCCGAGATAATCAGTCGCTTGCGCAAGAGATCGTCATTGGCGCCGGCCGTGCCGATCGCGAATTTCGCATCCGCGGGGATCGTCGGCCAGCCGCCGCGCACCGCGATGTCGGAATAGCTGAGCGCGGCCTCCTTGATTCGCTGTGCGGTGCCTTCGTCGAAGGTCGGCTCACGTGATAGCGCAAGCGCCTCGGCCGAACGCTGTTCAGGGGTCGAGCTTGCCGCCTTCGGCACCGGCGGTTTGGCGGGAGTTGATGCCGCCGGCTTTGCCGGCGCCGCGACAGGCGCGGTCTGCGCCAGAGCAGGTGTCGCCGTCAGCGTGGCAATTGCAGCGATCAGGCTTATTTTCATTCGTTCGTATCCCCGGAAGAACGCCGCGCCGCAAATCTGATAGACCTTTGGCGGCCTTTGATATGTCGCTTGGGCGGCTAGAGTGGTTCGCGACACGTTACAAAAACAAAGGGAAATCCCATGATCTGGACCCGCCGGCAGGCGATGATCGGGTTTGGCGGCGGGTTGATCGGTGTGGCAGCCCGCGAGGCGCGCGCGCAGACCGCCTATCCCAGCCGCAACATCAAGCTGATCGTGCCGTATCCGGCCGGAGGCACCACCGATCTGCTTGGCAGGCTGGTCGCCGACCAGATCAAGAGCGGGCTCAATGCCGTCGTCGTCGTCGAGAACAAGCCGGGTGCTGCGACCACGCTCGGCGCCGAGCAGGTCGCGCGATCCGAGCCCGACGGCTACACGATCATGATCGCGACCTCGACGACGCTTGCGATCAACAAGACGCTTTACAAGAAGCTGCCCTACGATCCCGTGAAGGATTTCGCGCCGATTTCGCTGGTCGCCGCCGTGCCGTTCTGCCTCATCATCAACCCGACCATTCCGGCCAGGACGCTGACCGAGTTCATCGCCTATGCCAAGGCGAACCCCGGTCTCGCCTATGGTTCGGCCGGCAATGGCAGCCCGCAGCATCTCGGCGCCGAGATGCTGCGGACTGCGGCCGGCATCGACATTCGCCACGTGCCTTATCGTGGAAGTGTGCCGGCGATGCTCGACGTGATCGCGGGCCACATCCCCTTCATGGTGGTGGATTTGCAGCCGGCCCTGCAACAGATCAAGGAGGGCAAGGTGAGGGTGCTCGGCGTCACCACGCCCAAGCGCGTCGCGGTCGCGCCCGACATTCCGACCATCGCCGAAGCCGGACTGCCGGGGTATGAGCTCGTCGCCTGGCAGGGCATCGTCGCGCCCGCGGGCACGCCGCGTGGAATCGTCGATACGCTGGCCGCGCAGATCGCCAAGCTGCTCTCCGACCCCGAAACCAGGGGCAAGCTGACGACGCTGGCGCTGGAGATATTGCCGGGATCGACGCCGGACAGCTTTGCCGCCTTCATCAAGACGGAGGTCGATCGCTGGGCCGACATCGTCAAGAAATCCGGCGCCGAACTCGAATGAACGACCCCGATATGCTGATCGTCGGCGCTGGCCCGTGGGGCTGACGCCCGCGCGCACCACCCACATCAGAATCGATCGTGTCCGCGGCGCTGGTTACGCGGCACGATGATCTCTGGAAACGGCGACAGGCCGGCGGACCTGACGCCTATTCCTCGTTGGCGGCGATCGATTCCATCAGCGAGACGAGCTGACGTTGCACCGTCTGATCCTTGATCTTGCTGTAGGCCCGGAGCAGCCTCAGGCTGAACGCGCTGTCCAGGAACAGCAGGCTCTCGACCTCGCGCGACTTGTTGTCGCCGTCGTAGAAGAAGGTGACGGGAACGTCGAGCGCAGTCGCGATCTGCTGCAAGCGCGCAGCGCCGACGCGATTGACGCCCTTTTCGTACTTCTGGACTTGCTGAAAGCTCACGCCAAGCTTGTCGCCGAGCTCGGCCTGGGAGATCTTCTGCTCGACACGACGCAACCGGATTCGTTTGCCAAGTTCAATGTCGGGCTTGCCGGCACTGCGTTGCTTCATCCTCTTAGCCGCTGTCTTAGTCATTACGTCTCACCGTCCTTCGGTCGGAATCCCCCGAATAGATGGGTCAGGGGTTCACCCATGTATACCGCGTCAAATTCCCGTGGATGGAGAAATTCATCGGCAAACCACGGGAATCTTGCGGGATTGAAAGCCTCGACCAGCCAATCGATCATATTTCTGATCCGCGGTATGCGACCGCTGCCGGGATGATAGGACAGCCAGACATCGGACGACCAATCGAGCCCGACATCGAGGGGTATCATCTTCCCACCCAGTGCCGCAGCGCAGCTTGGGAAGATGCCGATGCCGGCGCCATTGGCGATCGCCCAATAATTGGCGCTGAGCACATTGGTCTTCATGACCAGGAGATCGCGCTCGGCGCGCCCGGGAAACAGCCGTTCGAAGATCTCCCGGGCGGCGCCCTCATGGACCACCAGCCGATGCTTGACGAGTTCGTCCGCCGTTTTCGGCGTGCCGAAGCCATCGAGATATTTCTGGCCCGCGAACAGCACCTGATGCAGCCGTCCGAGCTTGACGACCTTGACGTCGAGCGAGGAGGGGCGTTCGAGATCGATGGCGACCTCGGCCTCATGCCGCGACACGTCGGCGGAACGCATCGAGCATTGCAGGTTGACCAGGATGTTCGGGAACGACTGCTGAAATTCCACCAGGCGAGGCGCAAGCCAGAAGATGCCGAGGCTCTCGCCGACGGCGACCCTGATCTCGCCCGACAACGCGTTGCCGGCCGCGATGCTGGCGCGCAACAGATCGAAGGACGCCGCCTCCATGCGTTCGACGGCGGAGACGACCATGGCGCCTTCGTCGGTCAGGTGCGCGCCGTGCACGTCGCGCACAAACAGCGTGGAGCCGGTTTGCTTCTCGAAATCGTCGATGCGGCGGCGGACGGCATTGATCGACAGGCCAAGGCGCTCGGCGGCGGAGCGGAAGCTGCCGGAACGCGCGACTTCGAGGAAGACGCGGGCAGCGTCCCAATCGGCAAGACCGCCGAAGGCCAGCTTCTGGCGTTCCTCCTGGGGAACGCCCCTGTCTGTTGGCAGATGCATACAAAGCCTTTCCGGGTGTTAAACTTGGCAGAATCTCGGGCGGACCACAACCTCGACGGGTTGGCGGCGTGCGGCTTTGCGCCCAATTCTTGCCGCGGGGACGGTATCAGGGGATGGGTCAATTGGGGCCCGCAGGGAATGTCGGCCGGAAAGTCCTGGATTTTCATATCTTTCAAATCTGCGTGGGGGCTGCGCGTTTCGCGCTATGGCCGGCAAAGAGTATGCGAGGCTGCCTCGACGCCGACTGACGGTAGCAACGGAAAGCGCGGCTTGTGACTTCGGACCAACGATTGGCCTCGATCCTCGAAAGGCTCGAAGAATGCCGCGCGGGCCTTTTGGCAGGCGGCAACCGTGATTCCGCGCATCTTGTATCGGTGGCCATTCTCGACGTCCGGATGCGGCTGCATCGCATCGGCGACGCCGAGCTGCGCGCGCTCTGCGACGAGATAATGGCGGACGACGATTCGCCGGGGCTGGGCGAAACCAGGCCGGCACCCGCCCGCAAGCGCCGCCCGCTGCTGCGGGTGGTGAAGTAGGACGGCGAGCTTTTTTCTGCGCTGCAATGCCGTATTTGTGAGCGATGACAGCACTTTCGTTATCGGCCATGCGGCCGGTTCTGTTGCGCATTCCCGTCCATCCGTTACATCAGGCCGTTCCCGGCAATTTGCCGGGCGGAAGCGGATGGCCGAATGATTCAGAATGTCTCGATCCCGGCGGCGCTGATTGCCGGGCTGGTCAGCTTCCTGTCGCCCTGCGTGCTGCCGCTGGTGCCGCCCTATCTGATCTATCTCACGGGTGCGACCATCGAGCACGTGACCAATGACGAGGCGGCGGCGAATTCGAGACGCGCCGTGATGATCTCGGCGCTGCTGTTCGTGCTCGGCTTCTCCACGGTGTTCGTGGCGCTCGGCGCCAGCGCTTCCTTGATCGGCGGATTGATCCGCGCCTGGTCGGCGCAGCTCTCGATCCTCGCGGGCATCGTGATCATCGTGATGGGCCTGCATTTCCTCGGGTTGACGCGGATCGGCCTGTTGATGCGGGAAGGGCGCCTGCCGATCCCGAAGCCCGTGGGCCTTTGGGGCGCCTATGTCATGGGGCTGGCCTTTGCGTTCGGCTGGACACCGTGCATCGGGCCGATCCTCGCCGCCATCCTGTCGATCGCAGCCGCCGAGGCGACCGTCGCCAAGGGCGCGGGCCTGCTTGCTGTCTATTCCGCGGGTCTCGGCATTCCCTTCCTGATCGCGGCCTTCATGGTCGAGCGCTTCTCCGCGCTGTTCGCACGCATGAAGGCGCATCTTGCCACCGTGGAGCGGGCCATGGGCGTGCTGCTGGTCGTCACCGGCATCGCCTTCCTCACCGGCGCGGTCTCCAATGTCAGCGTCTGGCTGCTCGAGACGTTTCCGAGCCTGCAGAGTTTCGGCTAAGCATCTC
>Ga0070741_10018218_pt1 | contig 11410 bp, 11 predicted proteins | sample Coa_R1_4_FD_66440 | JGI IMG/M metagenome (GOLD analysis project Ga0070741, IMG submission 66440) | Surface soil microbial communities from Centralia Pennsylvania, which are recovering from an underground coalmine fire - Coalmine... | ecosystem: Environmental > Terrestrial > Soil > Unclassified ...
AGCCTCCTCAGCATGAGGAACGCGCTCACGCCTTGCCGCCCGAATCCTTGCGGGTCTGCGCAACCTGCATCCGCGCATAGGTCGCCATCAGGCCCACTTCGTTGAACAGCGTCACCAACTGGAAGCCCATGTTGATGGCGCGCAGCGCGCCGTCGGCGCCCGAGCAATGGATGCCCGGATGCAGTCCGCGCTTGCCGCACTCCTTCACGATTTTCTCATAAATGTTGAGAATCTCGGGCTCCTCGCGATCGAGCTTCGGCACGAGGCCATAGGAGAAACCGAGATCGGACGGCCCGATGTAGACGCCATCGATGCCTTCGACATCGAGGATCGCCTCCATGTTGCCGATCGCGGTCCTGGTCTCCATCATCGGCAGCAGGACAATGTCGTCGTTCGCCGTCTTCTGATAGCTGCCGGCCGTGCCGTAGAGACCGGCGCGGATCGGGCCGTTGGACCGTGTGCCCATCGGCGGGTACTTGCTGTAGGAAACGAGGTTCTTGGCCTCTTCCGGCGTGTTGATCATCGGACAGATCACGCCATAGGCGCCGCCATCGAGCACCTTGCCGATGATGCCGGGCTCGTTCCACGGCACGCGAACCATCGGCGTCACCGGATGGCCGTGCATGGCCTGGAAACACTGGATCATCGACAGATAGTCCTGCACGCCGTGCTGCATGTCGACGGTGACGCTGTCGAAGCCGCATTGCGCAATCACCTCGGCCGAGAAGCCGGAGGGAATCGCAAGCCAGGAGTTCAAAACCACCTTGCCCGACGCCCAGATTTCCTTGACCTTGTTTGCCATCATTCTGTCCCTGAGTTTTGTCCCTGCTTTGCAAATCTGTTCCGGCCTCGCGAACGGAGGCGGCTAAAGACCAACTTGATACCCGCTTGTAGCGTCGAACCAGGCCCTTGGCTCGCCAAAATCGCGCATTACTGGGTTGCTTACTGGGTCGCCCTTTGAATGCTTGCCTCGCTGACGCCGACCTCGCGGGCGGTGTTGACGATGGCAGCCCAGGTGTCGTCCGGCAGCGGAATGCCGTTCTTGGTCCGCTCGGCGCGCGTCTTGCGCTCGACATCGCCCGGGATCATGACCGGCTCGCCGCCCGCAATCGGCTTGGTGCCGCGGATAAAGTCGACATAACGCGAGACCTCGCCATCGAAGAAATGGGCGGGGTCGACGACTTTGGGATCGATGTAGAACGCGAGCATGCCATTGGCGAAGCGCCGGTTGGGTGCGGTCGCGCCTGTTCCGGTCAGAGCGCCGCCGAGCAGCTCGCACATGAATGCAAGCCCCGACCCCTTGTGTTCGCCGAAGGCGCGGATCGCCCCTGTCCCCTTGGTGTGGTCGCGCGGACCATCAGGCGTGTACGGCCCGTAGAGCACGTGCGGGTCTTCGCTCAACGTGCCGTCGCCATCGATCAGCACGCCCTTCGGCAATTTCTTGCCGCCGCGGCTTGCAACGAGGCATTTGCCTTCCGCTACGATCGAGGTGGCGAAGTCGAGCACGATTGGATCCGCACCCTCGCGCGGCACGCCGACGCAATAGGGCGCGGTCGACAGCCGCTTCTCGACCCCGCCGAACGGCGCCACCAGCAGCGAGCCGGCCGCATTGACGAAATGCACGGAAACAAGACCTTCGGCCGCCGCCATTTCAGCCCAGTCGCCGACCCGGCCGATATGCCCGGCGTTGCGCAATGCGACAGCGGCAAGCCCCACCCTCTTGCACTTCTCGATGCCGACCTTCACCGCAACCGGCGCGACGGTCTGGCCGTAACCGAACCTGCCGTCCACGACAGCAAGCGACGGCGTGTCGACGACGACTTCGGCGGTCTGGTTCGGCACGACGTTGCCGGTTTTCTTCCAGCGCATGTAGACCGGCACGCGGATCACGCCGTGGCTGTCGTGGCCGGTGAGGTTCGCGGTCGTCAGATACGTCGCGATACGCCGCGCCTCTTCCGAAGAGGATTCAGCGTGACCGAAAATGTCGGCAACAAAATCGATGAGATGGGAAACCTTGATCGTGACCATTTCTTCGTCGCTCTTCTTTTTATGCGTGTCGTGGCGCTCAAGCGCTCACCTTGGCATGTCCGCCGAGATAGGCGGCGCGGATCGCTTCATTGCCCCAGAGTTCGTCGGGCTTGCCGCCGAGCACGATCCGCCCCGTCTCCAGAACGTAGCCGTGATCTGCGACCGACAATCCCATGCGCGCGTTCTGCTCGACAAGCAAGACCGTGGTGGTGCGGCGGATCTCGGCGATGATGCGGAACACCGCCTGCACGATGACGGGCGCAAGGCCCAGCGACGGTTCGTCGAGCAGGAGCAGCCGCGGCTTGGCCATGAGCCCGCGCGCAACCGCGACCATCTGCAACTGGCCGCCGGACAGGGTCCAGCCGAGCGCGTTGGCGAAGATGCGAATATCCGGAAACAGGTCGAACATGGCGTCGGCTTCACGCGACAGCTCGGCCTTGCCGGCGCGACGGTTCGATCCGCCGAGCATGATGTTTTCCTTGACGGTGAGCCCGGGAAAGACCCGCCGTCCCTCCGGCACATGCGAGATGCCGAGCCGCACGATCGCCTCCGGCCCGAGCCCTGCGATCGGCTTGTCGTCGAACAGGATCTCGCCCGACGCCGGCTTGATCAATCCGGAAATCGCCCGCAGCGTGGTCGACTTGCCGGCGCCGTTGGCGCCCAGCAACGTGACGACCTGACCTGCATCGACCGCGAGCGAAACGCCGCGCAAGGCTTCGATCTCGCCATAGCGCACCACCAGATCGTTGATTTGCAGCAGCGCCATTATTCGGTTCCAAGATAGGCGGAGACGACATCGGGATGGCGCAGCACCGAAAGCGACTCGCCGTCGGCAATGCGCTTGCCGAAATTGAGCACGGTGATGTGTTGCGCGGCTTCACTGACCAGCGTCATGTCGTGATCGATGATCAGGATGGTGAGACCCTGCGCTGCGATGCGCTTGAGCAGTGCGTGCAGTTCGAGCTTCTCGCTGGAATTCAGTCCTGCCGCCGGCTCATCGAGCAGCAGCAGCGTCGGATTGGCAGCGAGCGCGCGTGCGATCTCGATCAGGCGCTGATGACCATACGAGAAGCTTGAAATCAGTTCGTTGGCGCGCGAACCAAGCCCGACGAAGGTCAAGGCTGACATTGCGCGTGCGGTAAGCGCTGCATCGTCGCCCTTGCCCGTCAATGTATTGCCCGGCCGCTCCGCGCCGATCACGACGTTCTCCAGCGCCGTCATCGTGCGGAACAGGCGGATATTCTGGAAAGTCCGTCCAAGACCGGCAGCCGCACGCTGATGCGGCGGCATGTCTGACATGTCGGTGCCGTCGAGCACGACCGTCCCGCTGGTCGCCTTGTAGATACCGGAGAGGACGTTCAGCGTGGTCGTCTTGCCGGAGCCGTTCGGGCCGATCAGCGCATGCACCCCGCCGCGCCTGACGTCGATGTCGACGTTGTCGACGGCCTTGAGGCCGCCGAAATGCTTGGAGAGGCCGCGTACGGACAGCACGATGTCGCCGCCTTTGGCCGCCGGCGCGAGTTGCAGAGCCGGCCCCGCCGCAAGCGCCCTCGCCTTCAGCCACCAGCGCTCGGTTGCGAGTTTGACAAAACCCCAGATACCATCGGGCATGTAGCGGATGATCAGGATCACCGACAGGCCGTAGATCGCGAGATAAAGTCCGGGAACGCTCTTGAGGAAACGCAGCCACTCCGGGATCAGGATCAACAAGCCGGTGCCGATTGCCGACCCGATCGGCGAGGCCACGCCACCGAGCAGGGACATCGTCAGGAACACCACGGATTCGGCGAACGAGAATTGATCCGGGCTGACATAGGCAAAGCCGCCCGCGAACAGACCGCCAGCCAAACCGCCCAGCACCGCGCAGAGCGCGAAAGCGATAACCTTCGTGCGGAACACGTCGACGCCGACGACGCCGGCGGCGAGTTCATTGTCGCGCACCGCGCGCATGGCGCGGCCGAGGCGCGTGTCAGCGAGATGCCAGACCACGTAGCCGACCAGCGCCAGCATCGCGACGCAGAAGGCAAGATACGACTGCGAGGATTGAAAAAGTTCGGGCCGTCCGATGCGCGACACGCCATCAGGACCGTGCGTGAGCCAGATCGAGTTGATCATGACGAGCGTCACGATCTGCTGGAACGAGATCGTCACCATGGCGAGGTAATGCCCACCGAGCCGTAGCGTCGACATGCCGAGAAAGGCGCCCGCCAAAAGCGCGATCACGCAACCGCCGGCGAGGCAAAGCCAATAGCTGAGATAATAGTCCGAGGTGCCGAGCCCGACGGCATAGGCGCCGAGGCCAAAAAACGCCGCCTGCGCCAGGTTGATCTGGCCGCACAGCCCCAACACGACCGACAGACCAAAGACGGCGATCGCGAACGTCGTCGCCTCCATCAGGATGTTGTGGATGTAACCGTCGAACTGAACCGTGGCGGCGAGCGCCACAAGAACGGCGCTGCCCGCGAAATACGGCAGGTGCCGCAGCAACAGCGGTTTCCCACGCGGCGCCATCGCAGGTACGGCCAGGTTCTCGCTCGGCGCGCTCATGCCTTCTCCGCGACGCGTTCGCCGAAGATGCCCTGCGGGCGGAACACCAGGAAAGCGACCAGCACCAGAAAGGCAAAGCCGTCCTTGTAAGGAACGGAGATATAAGCCGCGCCGAATGTCTCGATGATGCCGAGCGCCAGTCCACCGATGATCGCGCCGGCGACGTCGCCGAACCCGCCGATGATGGTCGCCGCAAAGGCCTTGAGCGCGATGGTCGATCCCATCTGGATCGACACGAACAGGATCGGCGCCACCAGGATGCCGGCCAGTCCGCCGAGCACGGCCGAATAGATGAAGGTGATCATGATCATGGCGGACACGGAAATGCCGAGCAGCGAGGCCATCTCCTTGTCCTGCGAGGTCGCCTGCAATTTCTTGCCCAGCATGGTGTGCTCGAAGAACCAGTAATTGAAGATGACGAGCACGATCGTCACCGCGATGATCAAGAGGTATTGGCTGTCGAGATAGACCGGGCCGAGCTGAATGCCAGGCGTTTCGAACCACCCTTCAAGGACCTGCGGCTGCGGTCCGTAGATCGCGAGCACGGAATTGGCGAGCAGGATCGAGGCGCCGATGGTTGCGATAATGACAGGCAGAAAGCTGCGGTGACGCAGCGGATAATAGACGCCGAGGTTGAAGATTACCCCGAGCAGCGCCATCCCTGCGAGCGCCAGCAGGAACGACAGCCAGTACGGCCAGCCGAGATCGACCGCAAACACCACCATCAGATAGGCGGCGACCATCGAGAACTCGCCTTGCGCGAAGTTCACCACATTGGTGGCGCGGAAGATCAGCACGAAGCCGAGCGCGACCAGCGCATAGACGGCGCCGATGCCGATGCCGGTGAAGAGCAGTTGCAGTACGAGATCCATGAAGGTGCCGGGCTAATGCTGGGAGCGAACGTCAAAAACGGCCTCGCCCGTCGCGGGCGAGACCGCAATCCGCGCGATCAGTCCTCGAACTCGATGTGTTTGTCGAAGACGATGTTCCCCTTGTCGTTCCGCACGACATTGTAGCCATGCAGGCCGTCGCCGTTCTGGTCGAAATTATATTCGCCCTCGGCGCCCGGGAATTTCTTCAAGCCGAGAATGGCCTCGCGGATCTTGCCGGGATCCGTCCCGCCTGCCTTGTTGATCGCGGCCGACAGAACCGTCACGGCATCATAGGTCCAGGCGCTCTGCAGATCCGGCGCGGTCTTGTAGGCCTCGCGGTAGGAGTTGCCGAAGTTCTTCGACGCCTCGCTTGATTGCTCGGCATAATCGGCAACGCCATAGGTGCCGTAGAGCGCGGGCCCGGCGAGCTTGATCGATGACACAGCAACCGTCGACGGCGATCCCACCCAGGGAATGTTGACGCCGAGCTGGCGCAATTGACGGGAGAAGATGCCGAGGTCGTTTTCAAATGTGAAATAGGTACCGAGCACATCCGCACCCGACTGCTTCACCGCGAGCACCACTGGCGTGAAATCCTGGCTCTGGTTGGCATAGCCCTGATCGAGGACTGCCGGCGTGCCCATTTTTTCCAGCGCAGCCGACAGCGCCTTGCCGCCGGCCGTGCCGAACGCGTCGGTCGAATGCACGATCGCCCACTTCTTCTTGCCGAGCGTGTTGACGCCGAAATCGGCGATCACGCGGCCGGAATAGCTGTCATTGGGGCGGAAACGAAACAGCCAGGGATTATTCATGTGCGTGAGGTTCGGGTCGGTGCCACCGATCATCACGGGCTTGCCGAGCTTGAGCACGTCGGGCGCCATCGCGTGGACCTGGGTCGAACGGACTGACCCCAGAAATCCGACGATGTCGGACTGCGCCGCGAGCTTCGAGAATGCCAGCACGATGCCGGGATTGGTGGTCTGATCGTCTTCGATCACGAGCTCCACCTGCTTGCCGAGCACACCACCGGCCTTGTTGACGGCCGCGAGCGCGAGCTTGGCGCCGTTCTGCGCCCAAAGCCCCTGCTCCGCCGCAGGCCCCGTGACCGGAACGCACATCCCGATCTTGATCGTGGAGGCGCCTTGCGCGCTCGCGCGGGTCACGACATAGGGCGCCGCAATACCGGCTGCCAAACCCGCGGCAAACTCACGTCTCGTCAGACTCATTCAATCCTCCCTGGAGCCGTGCTTTTTGCCGGCTCTTAATTCGCCTACTTACGAACTCTTCAACCGCGAGTAAATTGATATTGCAGCGATTTGGGCTCCAGCTCCATCAATGAGCCATGCGATTTGCGATCTTGCCTCTTGCGATATTGGCGATGCTTAAATTCGCGGCAGCCCTGCAGCTATCTTTCACTTTCCGAAGGCCCGCCATCCGTCGCCTCCAGCGTCGCCAGCTTGTTTTCCAGGACGGCCAACATATCCTGAAGTTCGGCAAGCTTTTGGGCGCCATAGCGCTGCGTGATCGCCGCGTAGACGGCTTCCGACGTCGGCGCCACCAGCTCGATGAGCTTCAATCCCTTCTGCGAAATCGAGACGACGCCACGGCGCAGATCATCCTTGGCCGTGCGGCGGTCGATCAGCTGACGCGCCTCGAGGTCGCGCAAGATCCGCGACAGGCTCGGCCCAAGCAGGAAGGCAACGCGCGCCAGCTCGGTTACCTCAATTGCTTCGACGGCCGACAGCGCGCGCAAAATTCGCCACTGCTGCTCGGTCAATCCATGACGGCGCAGCGATGGCCGGAACTGTTTCATCACCGCCTCCCGCGCGCGGAGCAGCGCCATCGGCAGCGACCTGGAAAAGTCCCGCATCGGAATTCGACGCTCAAGGGCATGCGCGGCGCGGCTGCCGGCCGATTTTCTCAATGTCATGGTCGTGTCCGTTCGCGCAAGGATGGGATCGATGCGCAACATCCGCTGCGCCGCACAAATCCCAATTCGGTTTGCGAGACGTAACTTAACATGTTAATCATTTTTCCGACACCGGGATTTTCGCGTTCCTTGATCGGGGACGACAAATCGCTGCCGATGATGGCGTCTCAACGTGGAGCAGCCCGCCATGCCGCATTTCACGCTTCAATACTCTGCAAATCTTGAGGGGCATGTCGACATCGCCAAAGCGGTGGAAATCGTTCGCAAGGCCGCGGTGGAGACCGGTATCTTTCCGCTCGGCGGCATCCGCGTGCGCGCGGTGCGCTGCGAACATTATGCCATCGGCGACGGCAATCCTGATTTTGCCTTTCTCGACATGGTGCTGCGGCTTGGCGAGGGCCGCGATCTTTCGACCCGCAAGGCGGCCGGCGAACATATCTTTCGCGCATTGTCGGCCCATCTCGATCCGGCTTTTGCGACATGTAAATTCGCCTTGTCATTCGACATGCAGATCAACGACAAGGACACCAGCTGGAAGCGCAACAACATTCATGAGGCTTTGAAATCGGAGGGCGTCCATGGATAAAGCGACGCCAAAAGCCGACCAGTTCCAGGTCAACATCGAGCGTGCCGCTCCCTTGCTCGCGAAACTCAAGGCGGAAGGCATCGCGCACATGATCGGTGGCGAGAGCGTACCGTCGATTTCCGGCGCGAGCTTCGAGACTCGCTCACCGATCGACAATACGGTGCTCGCTCATGTTGCGCGTGGCAACACTGAAGACATCGACCGCGCCGCAACTGCGGCCAGCCACGCTTTCAGTGCCTGGCGCAACGTCGATGCCGCGATGCGCCGCAAGCTTCTGCACCGTGTCGCGGATGCCATCGAGGATCATGCCGACGATATCGCCGTGCTCGAATGCATCGATACCGGGCAGGCCTACCGCTTCATGGCCAAGGCCGCGGTCCGCGCAGCCGAAAACTTCCGTTTCTTCGCCGACAAGTGCGCGGATGCCCGCGACGGCCTCAACATGCCGAGCGGAGAGCATTGGAATATCTCGACGCGCGTGCCGATAGGCCCGGTTGGCGTGATCACGCCGTGGAACACGCCGTTCATGCTTTCGACCTGGAAAATTGCGCCGGCACTGGCGGCCGGCTGCACCGTCGTCCACAAGCCCGCCGAATGGTCTCCGGTCACCGCCGACTTGCTTGCGAAACTTGTCAAACAGGCCGGTATTCCCGACGGCGTCCTCAATACGGTCCAGGGTCTGGGCGAAGAGGCCGGCAAGGCTCTCACTGAACATCCGGCGATCAAGGCGATCGGCTTTGTGGGCGAAAGCGCGACGGGATCTGCGATCATGGCTCAGGGTGCGCCGACCCTGAAGCGCGTTCATTTCGAGCTTGGCGGCAAGAATCCGGTGATCGTATTCGACGACGCAGAACTGGATCGCGCGCTCGATGCCGTGGTGTTCATGATTTACTCGCTCAACGGCGAGCGCTGCACCTCCTCCAGCCGGCTCCTAGTCCAGGAGAGCATTGCCGACACATTCGTTGAAAAACTCGCTGCACGCGTGAAGGCTTTGAAAATAGGACATCCGCTCGATCCGGCCACCGAAATTGGGCCGCTGATCCATGAGCGGCACCTGGCAAAGGTGTGCAGTTATTTCGACGTGGCGCGAACAGACGGCGCTGACATCACGGTGGGCGGCGCGGCGCATGCAGGTCCTGGCGGTGGGCACTACGTTCAGCCGACCCTCGTCACTGCAGCCCGACGCGACATGCGCGTGGCGCAGGAAGAGGTGTTCGGGCCGTTCCTGACCGTGATCCCGTTCCGCGACGAACAAGACGCTGTCGCCATCGCCAACGACGTGAAATACGGGCTTACCGGTTATGTCTGGACATCAGACATGGGCCGCGCGCTACGTGTTGCGGACGCGCTGGAAGCGGGCATGATCTGGCTCAATTCGGAAAACGTCCGTCATTTACCGACACCGTTCGGCGGGATGAAGGCTTCCGGTATCGGCCGCGACGGCGGTGACTACTCCTTCGATTTCTACATGGAAACAAAGCATGTCTCGCTCGCGCGCGGCACACACAAGATCCAGCGATTGGGGATTTAACGCCGATGCCCGTTCCACAACACGTGTTCGATCCGCCTTTCAACATCGTCAGGAGCAGCCATGTCGTCCTCGACGTGGTGGACCTGACCAAGGCTTGCGCGTTCTACGAAAACGCCGTCGGCCTGCATGTCGAGGATCGCGGCAACACGGCGATTTATCTGCGCGGCAGCGAAGAGCATCAGCATCACTCACTGGTGCTGCGCAAGGCGCGAGAGGCCGCCTGCCACCGGCTGGGGTTCAAGGTCGGCAACGAAGACGATCTCGACAAGGCCGCCGCGTTCTTTTCACAGCATGGCATCGCTCACACGTTTTCCGACCAGCCGTTCCAGGGCCGCACGTTGCAGTTTTCCGATCCCTTCGGCTTTCGGATCGAACTCTATGCGGCCATGGAAAAGCGCCCTCATCTCTTGCGTCGCTACGATCTCTACAAGGGCTGCCATCCGCAGCGGCTCGATCACTTCAATGTTTTTGCCGCCGAGGTGCAGGATACGGTCGACTTCTACGCGCGGCTCGGCTTTCGGCTGACCGAGTATGCCGAGGAAGACGGACCCAACGGGCGCATCGCGGCGGCCTGGTTGCACCGCAAAGGCAATGTTCACGATTTCGCTATCACCAACGGCAGAGGTCCTCGCCTTCATCATTTTGCCTATTGGGTGCCGACTGCCATGAACATCTTGCATCTTTGTGATGTGATGGCCTCGAGCGGGTACCTTAAGAATATCGAGCGCGGCCCCGGCAGGCATGGTATTTCGAATGCGTTCTTCCTTTACGTCCGCGATCCCGATGGTCACCGCCTTGAGCTCTACACCAGCGATTACTTCACCGGCGATCACGACCATGCACCGATGCGCTGGTCGTTGAACGATCCGCGTCGGCAGACGCTGTGGGGCGCACCCGCCCCGCGCTCGTGGTTCGAGCAGGGATCGCCGTTCCCCGAACAGGCCGTGCGCGAACCGCAATTCGTGGCTGACGTCACAGTTGCCGATTAATGGAGACCCTATGAAGATGTCCCTGATTGTCGCTGCGGCCTCGCTGCTCGGCCTGACGCCCGCGGTGGCACCCATGGACGGCGCGCACGCCGACGAGTTGAGGGTTTTGGCGGGCGGCTCATTGCGCAGCATTTTGACCGAGCTCGCGCCGCAGTTCGAGAAGGCTTCCGGCCACAAGCTTGCCATCCATTTCGACACCACGCCCAATCTGATCAAGGCCGCGACGACGGGCGAGCCCTTCGACGTCGGTATCGTTCCGATCGACGTCTTCTATGATCAGGCGGCAAAGACCCACTTCACACCGCCGGTCGAGTTTGCACGCGTCGGCTATGGCGTCGCGGTAAAAGCCGGCGCACCAAAGCCGGATATCTCTACGCCGCAGGCTTTCAAGAAAACGCTGCTTGAAGCAAAATCCATTACGTTCCTGCCGGCGAGCGCGGCTGGCTCCTATATCCTGAGATTGTTCGAAAGGCTCGGCATCGAAGACGAGATGCGGGCCAAGACCATCGCGCAGGACCAGCCGACCGGCATTATCCCGGCCGTCGTCAATGGCGAGGCGGAACTGGCCGTGTTTGTGAACAACGTCCTGACTGCTCCGGGCGTCGACATCGTCGGCCCCTTCCCCGCCAAATACCAGCAGGAGCTGGTTTTCCCGGCGGCGCTGGCCGTCGATACCAAACAAAAGGAAGCCGCCAAGGCGTTCATCGACTTCATCATGTCGCCGGCAGCCACCGTCGTCGTCAAAGCCAAGGGCATGACCCCCGGTCGCAGCTGAGGACCGCTCATCGGTTTCAAGACATTCATGATCCCCTCCCGCATCGCCACTTTCGCCGTCAATGGCGCCACCAAATACGGCGCCGTAACCGATCGCGGGGTCGTCGATCTCTCTGCGCGATGGGCCAAGGATTTTCCGACCTTGCGCGAGGT
>Ga0070741_10018219_pt1 | contig 11409 bp, 9 predicted proteins | sample Coa_R1_4_FD_66440 | JGI IMG/M metagenome (GOLD analysis project Ga0070741, IMG submission 66440) | Surface soil microbial communities from Centralia Pennsylvania, which are recovering from an underground coalmine fire - Coalmine... | ecosystem: Environmental > Terrestrial > Soil > Unclassified ...
CGCACTACAAATGTCCGCGCTCGATCTCGTTCGAGGCGCAGTTGCCGCGCACCGACACCGGCAAGCTGTACAAGCATGAGCTGATCGCGAAGTACTCGGCGAGCGCGAAGTGACCGGCGGGCCATACTTCGACCAGCTGCACGTCGGGCAGGTCTTCGACACCACCCCGTCGATGACGTTGACGGCCGGCGTGGCCGCCGCGCACCAGTCGATTCTCGGCCATCGGTTGCGACTGCCGCTGGACGCGCATCTGTCGTACGCGGTGACGGGAGCGACGTCGGCACTCGCGCATCCGGCACTGGTGTGCGACGTCGCGATCGGGCAGTCGACGGTCGTCACCCATCACGTCAAGGCCAACCTGTTCTACCGCGGGTTGGTGTTTCATCGCTTTCCCGTCATCGGCGACAGCCTGTTCACTCGCACCGAAGTGGTTGGGCTGCGGCAGAATTCGCCTAAACCAGGCCGTGAACCCACTGGTATGGCCGCGCTGCGAATGACGACGATCGACCAAGTCGGCCAGCTGGTGCTCGACTTCTACCGTTGTGCGATGCTGCCGCTGAGCCCGGACGCCGACCCGAGCCGGGAGCCGCCGGCCGACGACTTGTCGGCGATCGGCACCGAACCCATCAGCCCCACTCACGCTGTCGACGAGTGGGACGCCGACGAATTCCGGCGACGAGTCCCGGGCCCGCACTTCGATGCCGGTGTGGCCGGTTCGGTGCTGCACAGCAGCGCCGACATCGTCTCCAGTGCACCGGAATTAGCGCGGCTGACGCTGAATATCGCAGCAATACATCATGATTCACGCGCAGGGGGCCGGCGGCTGGTCTACGGCGGCCACACCATCGGGCTCGCGCTGGCGCAGGCCAGCCGGCTGCTGCCCAACCTTGTGACCGTGCTGGGCTGGCAGTCCTGCGACCACACCGGTCCGGTCTACGAGGGCGACACGCTGGTGAGCGAGCTGCGCGTCGAGGCTGCAGAGCCTCTGCCGCAAGGCGGAATCCTGCGGCTGCGGTCGCTCGTCACCGCTGTCGGCGACACCGAGCGCCCTGTGCTGGATTGGCGGTTCTCGGCGTTGCAGTTCTAGGGTGCACATCAGCACAGGGCCTTGCGCAGGGCCTCGCGTTGGCTGTCGAAGTACGCCCGCGACACCGACGCGCGCGCCGCGATGTGATCGAACCCGTGGAAAGCTCCCGGCACGACTTCGAGATGGCATGGCACGCCGGCCTTTTCCAATCGCTCGGCGTATGCGACGTCCTCTTCGTGGAACAGATCCGCGGTGCCGACGCCGATCCATGCCGCCGGCAGCCCGGCCAGGTCCTCACGGCGTGCGGGAACGGCGACGGCCGGGTCGGCATCACCGAGATACGACGCCCAGCCGAATCTGTTGCTACGTTCATTCCACAACCGATGGCTATGTGCCACAGCTGGATTCGCAGTCGTTCGGTCATCGAGCATCGGGTAGCTCAACAGCTGAAGCACCGGGGTGAACTCGCCGCGATCGCGGACCATGAAGGCGAATGCGGCGGCCAGGCCCCCGCCGGCGCTTTCGCCACCGATCGCGATCCGTGACGCGTCGACTGCCGGCAGCGAGGCCAGCCACCTCAACGCCGCATACAAGTCTTCCAGCGCTGCGGGATATGGATGCTCCGGTGCAAGTCGATATGACGGCGCCGCGACCGTGATCCCGAGCATCGTGCTGAAGCGTCGGCATAAGCCGTCGCACTGCACCGGTTTACCGATCACATACCCTCCGCCGTGGATCCACAGCAGCGCCGGTGCGGGACCGTCCTGCCCGGGTGGCCGATGCAACCGCACAGTCTGACCATGCGGCAACGTCAGCACCTCCACACCCTTCGCACTGCGGATCAGCGGCAGTGACTCGAGCGCACGCATGAACCGCAAGCTCTTGGGCGACACCGCAGTTCGCGGCAAGTAGCGGGCTATGCGTTGCAGGCCCGGATCGATGTCGACCTGAAAACTGTTGTCACCCACTGTAATTCGACCCCATTCTGCGCACTGCCGGATTTGAGAACTACGTCAGCTTACGGTTGCCTGTGTGTGCAAATAGCGCCCACGCAGGCCTGCCAAAGTAACGGTATCGTTGCAGGTCAGGGCTCTAAACGGCGGCATGCGGAAGCATTTCGGTTTTGGGCGACCTTAGTGGGGGTATGGTGCCCGCATGGACTCCCACCATGCGGGTCGGCGTACGCCCAGCCTGCAGTCCCGGGCAATGTGGTTTCTCCGAGCGCGTCCTGTCGATTACATGCTGGCGATGAGTGAGTTCTATGCGACGTTGCCGCTGATCGGGCGACACCTCGAGCCGCTGGGCGCGATCACCGCGATGGGCGCGTGGGGATATCGGCACGCCCCGGATTTCGTGTCGACCGCGATCCGCAACCGCGCGCCCGAGGCCGCCGAACAACGCCGCCTCGACCGCGCGATGACGAACGAGGTGGCGGCCACTGCGCTGCGCGAGTTCGTCTCACCCGATCGGTGCAACGTCGACTGGCCCGAGCCGGATCACCTGGCGCCTGTGCTGCGCGGTGCGGGGCAGCGCCGGCGCTACCTACACCGCAGCACAGTCCGGTACGGCGACGCGCCCGCCCAGGTGCTCGACGTGTGGCGCCGCCGCGACCTCGACGGCCCAGCGCCGGTCCTGGTGTTCGTGCCCGGCGGCGCGTGGGTCGCCGGCAGCCGCATGCTGCAGGGCTACGCGCTGATGAGCCATCTCGCCGAACAAGGCTGGGTGTGCCTGTCGGTGGGATACCGGGTCTCCCCGCACCATCGCTGGCCGCGGCACGTCACCGACGTCAAGGCGGCAATCGCGTGGGCCCGCGCGAATGTCGACCGGTTCGGCGGCGACCGTGATTTCGTCGCGATCGCGGGCTGCTCCGCCGGCGGCCATCTCGCCGCGCTGGCCGGCTTGACCCACGACGACAGCGACTTTCACGTCGAGCTGCCCGCGGACGCCGACACGTCCGTCGACGCAGTCGTCGGAATCTACGGTCGCTACGACTGGGAAGACACCTCCACCGCGGAACGGGCGCGGTTCGTCGACTTCCTGGAGCGCGTCGTCGTCAAGAAACGGCAATCCCGGCATCCCGAGGTGTTCCGCAAGGCGTCCCCGATCGCGCGGGTGCGCCCCGATGCGCCGCCGTTCCTCGTGGTCCACGGGTCGGCCGACACGGTCATTCCCGTCGAGCAGGCGCGGATATTCGTCGAGCGGATGCGCGCGGCGTCACGGTCGACAGTCGGGTATCTGGAGCTGCCCGGTGCGCATCACGGATTCGACATGACCGACGGCGCGCGCACGAGGTCGGCGGCAACGGTGATCGGGTTGTTCCTCAACGAAGTTCATCAGCGCTACCTGTTGAGCAGAGCCAAAGAGGTTATATAGCCTCGAACCCACGGGAGTCGTCGACCAGAGGTGGGGGCGTGATACGGCTCAACGGCTGGGACGCCATGCTGTTGTACAGCGAGACGCCGAACATCCATACGCACACGCTGAAGATCGGTGTCATCGACGCCTCCGACTTCGACGGCGAGTTCACGTTCGAAGTGTTCCGCCGCACGCTGCGCCGTCGATTGCATCTCCTCGAGCCGCTCCGGTACACCCTCGTTGCGATTCCGCTGCGGCTGCACCACCCGATGTGGCTGGAGCGCTCCGAGATCGACTTGAACTACCACCTGCGCAGGATCCGGGTGCGACGACCGGGCGGACGCCGGGAGTTGGACGAGCTGATCGGCGAGATCGCCAGCACGCCGCTGGACCGCAGTCGGCCGCTGTGGGAGATGTATTTCGTTGAAGGCATGGCGGACAAGCGGTTTGCGGTGATCGGTAAGGTTCACCATGCGCTGGCCGACGGCGTCGCGTCGGCAAATCTGATGGCCAAGGCGATGGATCTGAAGGGGCCGATCCAAGACGAGCGCGATCTGTACGCGACCAACGCGCGGCCGTCGACGGGCGAGCTGCTGAAGGCGGCGTGGCGCGACCATGTGCGGCAGTTCCGCAAGATGCCCCGGCTGGCAAGGGAAACCGCGGCAGGGGTCGGCCGCGTCCGCACCAGGGGCAAGGAACGCGGGCAGCATTCGGAGATGGCAAAGGCATTCGCGCCGCCGCCGACGTTCATCAACCACGTCGTGACGCCGGACCGTCGCTTCGCCACTACGACGCTGGCGTTGAACGACGTCAAGCAGACCAGCAAGCATCTCGGCATCACGATCAACGACCTGGTGCTGACCATCGCGGCGGGCGCGTTGCGAGAGTTGTTGCTGCGCTACGACGGTCGTGCCGACGCACCGTTGATCGCGTCCGTTCCGGCGAGCCTCAACACGTCGCCGCACCGGTTGACCGGTAACGAGTTCTTGGGCATGAACGTGTCGTTGCCGGTGCACATCGACGATCCGCTCGAACGGGTTCGCCTGACTTCGCTGGCAACCGGGATGGCCAAAGAGGACTTCCACCTCCTCGGACCCGAAATAGTCAGCCGTTGGGCCGATTACCTGCCGCCGAGCGTCGCGCCGCCCGTCTTCCGCTGGCTGTCGAAACGCGAGGCGCAGAGCAAGTTGTTGAACGTGCCGATCTCGAATGTGCCCGGGCCTCGAGAGCGAGGAAGTTTGGGCGGCGCGGTGATCAGCGAAATCTATTCCGTCGGACCGCTGATGATGGGCAGCGGAATGAATATCACCGTCTGGAGCTATGTCGACCAGTTGAACATCTCGGTGCTCACCGATGACATCACGCTCGACGATCCCCACGAGGCCACCGACGCGCTGGTGCACGCATTCACTGAAATCCGCTCCGCCGCTGGGCTTTCCGAGGGCCTCACCGAGGTGCCGACGGCGATGGCCCCCGCCACCGCTGTGGGCTGACGCCGCTGACAACCGCTCGCGCGAAAACCCTTACCCACGTGTCTTTGCGTACACCCAGGACAGGAACTGCGCGACCGCGTCGGCGGCCTGATGCGCCCGCGGCGAGCCGTACATGTCGAAAGCGTGCTGGGCGTGCGGCAATTCGGCGTAGAGAACCGGAGCCTTGGCCACCTCGCCAAGTTCCCGGACGAAGTCCCGCGCCTCCTGGACGGGGATCAGCGAGTCGTCCTGGCCGTGCAGCACGAAGAACGGCGGCGCGTCGGAGTGCACGCGGCTGATCGATGACGCGTCGACGTACACCTGGCGGTGCGTTTCAAAACTCTTCTTCACCACGTACTTCTCCAGGAACGCGACGAACTCCCGACGGCCTTCGCCTTCGGTTGTGTACCAGTCGTAGCGGCCGTAAATCGGCACGGCAGCGACCACCGACGTGTCAGCCTCCTCGAACCCGGGCTGGAACGTTGGGTCGTTCGGGGTCAGCGCGGCCAGCGATGCGAGATGTCCACCAGCCGAGCCGCCGGTGATCGCGACGAAATCCGGGTCGCCGCCGAACTCGGCGATGTGCTCCTTGACCCACGCCAGACCGCGTTTGATGTCGACGATCTGGTCCGGCCACGTGTGCCGCGGGCTGACGCGGTACCCCAATGACACGCACACCCAACCTCGGTCGGCCATGTGGCTCATCAACGGGTAGGCCTGCGGACGCCGCATCCCGATGATCCAGGCTCCGCCCGGAACCTGAACCAGCACAGGCGCTTTCCCGTCGCGGGGCAAGTCCCGTTTGCGCCAGATGTCGGCAACGTTCGCGCGGGGATGAGGTCCGTACCGGACAGTGGCGTTGCGTTCCACGTAGCGCCGCCGGATCAACGTCGTCCGCAAGGCGCCGCTGGGCCGCCCGCTGCGTGACGGCGTCGACGGCAGCGTGTCGACCACTTCGGCGTAGTCGTCGCCGAGTCCGTCGCGCAGTGCGGCGCCCAGCACCGGCCCCGGCGTCGTCACGTTGCGGCGCCAGATGATCGCCAGCACCGCCCACGCCGTCACGGTCAGGCCCAGCGCCAGCTTGCCGCGACGTCCCGCGAAGTCGCCCCGCTGGCCGCGGTGGACCGCGTCGAGCACCGACGCCGTCAGGTACAGGCTGGGCACCTCGGATGTCGGCCAGCCGAACCAGAACACCATGATGGTCCGGTAGCCCTTGCGGGCCAGCGGCCGAAAGCCGTTGAGCGCGTTGGCTAATTCGACCGAAGCGCGCAGCAGCGGGCGAGGCCGCCGGAGCCGCTGAAGCGTTCTAGCCACCGACACGCGCCTTGAGCTCGGTGCGCAAAATCTTGCCGGTACTGCTACGCGGCAGTTCGTCGAGCACGACGACGTCGCGCGGCACCTTGTAGTTGGCGAGGTTCTCGCGGACATGCGTCTTGAGATCGTCGGGCGTGGCCGACGATCCGGGACCGAGTACCACGAATGCCGCCAGTCGTTGCCCGTACTGTTCGTCGTCCACGCCCAGCACTGTCGCCTCCGCCACCTCGGGATGCGCTGCCAGCACCCTTTCCACCTCGACCGGGTACACGTTCTCGCCGCCGGACACGATCATTTCGTCGTCTCGGCCGACCACGAACAAGCGGCCGTCGGAATCGAGATACCCCATGTCGCCGGAGGCCATGAAGCCGTCGTGGAAGTCCTTCGTCGCGCCCGACGTGTAGCCGTCGAACAGCGTGCTGCTGCGGACGAAGATCTGGCCGACCTCGCCGGTCGGAACCTGCTTGTGGTCCTTGTCGAGGATGCGAATCTCGGTGCCCGGCGCAGGTTTTCCGGCGGTGTCGGGGGCCGCACGCAGGTCTTCGGGGGTGGCGCTGGCGATCAGCCCGGCCTCGGTCGCGTTGTAGTTGTTGACGATCACGTCGCCGAACCGGTCCATGAACGAGATCACGACGTCGGGCCGCATCCGTGATCCCGACGCGGCCGCGAACCGCAGCGACCGGCCGCTGTAGCGGTCCAGCACTTCGCCGGGCAGGTCCATGATGCGGTCGAACATCACCGGCACCACGCACAGGCCGGTCGCGCGGTGCCGGTCGATCAACTCCAGCGTGGCCTCGGGGTCGAACTTGCGGCGCGTGACGATGGTGCACGCCATCGACGCGGCGAAGATCAGCTGTGAAAAGCCCCATGCGTGAAACATCGGCGCGACGATCACGACGGTCTCCTCGGTGCGCCACGGCGTGCGGTCGAGGATCGACTTCAGCGCCATCGGGTCGCCGCTGGTGAGCTTGGCGCCCTTAGGAGTTCCGGTGGTGCCCGAGGTCAGCAGGACAGTGCGGCTCTTTTCGGCCGCACGCTTGGGTTGTTGGCCGGCGTGTGCGTCGATCATCTTGTCGATGGTCAGCTTGTGTCGCTGGGGGTTATCGGTCCACGCGACAATGCGTGTCGCAGAAGAACTTTCGGCAAGCGCTTTGTCGACGGTCTCGGTGAACTCTTCGTCGTAGATCACTGCGTCGGCACCTTCGCGAGCGACGACTTCGGCCAGCGCGGGGCCCGCGAACGACGTGTTCAGCAGCAGCACGTCGGTGCCGATGCGGTTGGCCGCAACCAGCGCGTCGACGAAGCCGCGGTGGTTGCGGCACATCAGCCCAACTGTCTTGGGCTGACCATCAGGCAACGCCTGCAGGGCGGCACCGAACGAGTCGCAACGCTGGTCGATCTCCCGCCACGTCAGCGTCCCGCGCTCGTCGATCAGGCCGGGCCGGTCGGGGCAACGCTGCGCCGCCGAAGCGAAACCCGATGTGGCCGACATGTTTTCGCGGCGCATTACCGCGGCGATCCGCACGTACTTGTCCGGCCGCATCGGTGCGATCAAGCCGGACCGGCGCATCGTGTCCAGCAGGCCGATGGCGCCGGTGACACGGTCGAGTGCAGACATCTTCAGCCCAGAATCGGCAGCCGGCGCTCGCGCGCGAGCCGGTCCAGCGCGCGTTGCATCACTTCACGGACGTGTGCGTCGACGGCGTCGATGTCAGGGTCCTCGCCGAACTCTGCGATGATGTCGATCGGCTCGAGAACCTGTGTAACGATCTTGGTGGGCAGCGGAATGTTCGGCGGGAGGATGCCGAAAAGGCTGACTCCGAACGGAAATCCGATCGAGACGGGCATGATCTTGGTGCGTGCTGCTCGCGCAATCGGGCCGAGTCGTTGCGCCAGCCCGGTTCCGCGGGCCAGAAACAGCTGACTCTCCTGCCCGCCGATCGACACCGCCGGCACAATCGGCACGCCCGCCTCGATTGCGGTCCGCACGTATCCCTTCCGGCCGTCGAAGTCAATGACGTTCTCCCAGACCGTCGGGCGCATCGCGTCGTAGTCGCCGCCCGGAAACACGACCACCAGATGGCCGGATCGCAAAGCCTCCGCGGCGTTTTCGCGGTTCGCGCGGATAAAGCCGGTGCGCAGCAACACATTTGCGACCGGACCGATGAACAGCATGTCGTGGGACAGCGTGTGGATGGGCCGGTCGTAGCCGAACTTCTCGTAGAACTCGACCGCCAGCACCGGCACGTCGGCGGCGAACTGACCGCCGGAGTGGTTGGACACCAACAGTGCGCCGCCCGCGGCGGGGATGTTGTCCAGGCCGCGCACGTCGGTGCGGAAGTACCGCCTGATCAGTGGGCGCAAAACGCCGATGACGCGTTCGGTGAACTCGGGGTCCCACTTCTCGATCTCGACGCGATCGATGTCGTCGTCGCTCATTTGCTCACCCCAAGTTTTCCGCTCTTCGTGCAAGCAGCTCATCGCCGCCTGCCTGGCCTGCACGAATCGTACCGACCGCCCGTCGGGTAGTTTCAGTTACTCGTGAGCCAAGCATCAGAAGAAGCACCCGCGGTCCTCGTCGAGCAGCGCGACCGGATCCTCCTCATCACCATCAACCGCCCGCAGGCCAAGAACGCGGTCAACGCCGCCGTCAGCCAAGGCCTCGCGGACGCCATGGACCGCCTCGACGACGACCCCGGGCTGTCCGTCGGCATCCTCACCGGCGCCGAGGGTTCGTTCTCCGCGGGCATGGACCTCAAGGCGTTCGCGCGCGGCGAGAACGTCGTGGTGCAGGGCCGCGGGATGGGCTTCACCGAGCGTCCTCCTGTCAAGCCGCTGATCGCGGCGGTCGAGGGGTACGCACTGGCCGGCGGCACCGAGCTGGCGCTGGCCACCGACCTGATCGTGGCGGCGTCGAACTCGGCATTCGGCATTCCCGAGGTCAAGCGCGGCCTGGTGGCAGGCGGCGGCGGTCTGCTTCGCCTCCCGCAGCGGATCCCGTATGCGATCGCGATGGAGCTGGCGCTGACCGGCCACAACCTGCCCGCCGAGCGCGCGCACGAGCTGGGTCTGGTCAACGTGCTGACCGAGCCGGGCAAGGCGCTCGACGGCGCGATCGCGCTGGCCGAGAAGATCACCGCGAACGGTCCGCTGGCCGTCGCGGCCACGAAGCGGATCATCGTCGAGTCGCGAGCCTGGAGCCCCGACGAGATGTGGCAGAAGCAGATGGAGATCTTCCTGCCGGTGTTCGCGTCCAACGACGCCAAGGAGGGCGCGGTCGCGTTCGCGGAGAAGCGGCCGCCCAAGTGGACGGGGAGCTGAGCCCACCGCGGCGATGACGCCGATCGAGGCGACCCGCGCCTTACTGAACCAGGCCGCGACGCTGCGGCAGGGCTACCTGGACGTGCTGGGCGCATCGGTGAGTTCCCCGGCGCCGACGGTCGCGCAGCGCGCGATGAACAGCCCATTGGTCGCCACCGTGTACGAGCGGGTGTGGCGACCGCTCGCGTTCTATACCGCGAGCGGGGTGACGACGGGCTCTGAACAGCGCCGGGCCCGGCGTGACCTTCGCCCGACCGGGACGGCAAAGCTGCTCGATATCGCTTGCGGCCCAGGCAATTTCACTCGCCGACTCGCCGACGAACTGTCCGACGACGGGCTGGCGGTCGGACTCGACATCTCCGAGCCGATGCTCACCCGAGCGGTGGCCGATAACAGCGGACCCCGCACCTGCTATCTGCGCGCCGACGCGCGAGCGCTGCCGTTCGAGGACGAAACCTTCGACGCCGTCTGCTGTTTCGGCGCGCTGTACCTGATGCCGGAGCCACTGCGGGTCGCACAGGAAATGGTCCGGGTGCTTGCGCCGTCGGGACGCATCGCGATCCTCACCAGCTGCCAAAGCGGCTTCGCGCCAGCGCGTCTCGTCACCACGCCCGCGGCCGCCGTCGTCGGCCTGCGCATGTTCGACCACGACACGTTCGTCGATATGTTCGCGTCCGCCGGGCTGATCGACATCCATCAGGACATCCAGCGTGCAATGCAATACGTCACCGCGACGAAACCTCCGAATCCCGCCCGCTGAGTATTTACGGCGACGATAGTTGCGTCATGGACGTCGATTGCTGCGTCGTCGGCGCGGGCTTCGCGGGGCTGGCCGCCGCGCTGCGGCTGAGACAAGCCGGCCGTTCGGTCGCACTGCTCGAGGCGCGCGACCGGGTCGGCGGCCGCACGTTCACCGAAGTCCGCGACGACGGGCTGTGGATCGACCGCGGCGGCGCGTGGATCGGCCCAACGCAAGACCGCATCTACGCGCTGATGAGCGAGTTCGGGGTGCCCAACTACAAGCAGTACAGCGACGGAGAGTCGATGATGGTCGTCGACGGCAAGCAGTATCGGTACAAGGGCACGATTCCGCTCACGCTGAGCCCGTGGGCCGTCGCGAATCTCGGCGCGGTGTTCCTGGAAATCGGGCAGCTGTGCAAGTCGATTCCGCTCGACGCGCCGTGGCGGGCCAAGCACGCCGAGAAGTGGGACCAGATCAGCCTGGCGAAGTGGCTCAACACCCACTCGTTGTCCAAGCCGGCACACGCGCTGTTGGAGACGGCGATCGCCGGGTGCTACACGTCGGCGGCCTCCGAGGTGTCGATGTTGTTCGTGCTGTATCAGATGGCGTCCGGCGGCGGCCCGAACTTCGTCCTCGGAATCAAGGGCGCCTCGCAGGACGCCCGCCCAGTCGGCGGAATGGGAGCGATCTACCGGCCGATGGCCGCCGAGATCGGCGACGCGCTGCACCTGTCGCAGCCGGTCCGCCGCATCGAACAAGATGCCGACGGGGTGACGGTGCGTTCCGACGAGATGACGCTGAGGGCGGGTCGGGTGATCGTCGCGGTGCCGTTGGCCATCGCCGGACAGATCGTGTACGAGCCGATGCTGCCCACCGACCGATCGTTTCTGCATCAGCGGATGCCGAGCGGTGCGGTCTTCAAGATCAACATCGTTTACGACGAACCGTTTTGGCGCGCCGACGGATTGTCCGGTCAGTCGGCGGCACCGGGTTCGCCCGCGACGATCACGATCGACGCCTCCGGTGACAAGGACCGGCCCGGAGTCCTGTGCGTGATCGTCGAGGGGCCGATCGCGCGCGAGATCGGAAAGCTCGACGCGGCGTCGCGCCGGACTGCGATTCTCGGTGAGCTGACGCGCCGGTTCGGCGCTAAGGCGTCGTCGCCCGTCGACTACCTC
>Ga0070741_10018220_pt1 | contig 11409 bp, 10 predicted proteins | sample Coa_R1_4_FD_66440 | JGI IMG/M metagenome (GOLD analysis project Ga0070741, IMG submission 66440) | Surface soil microbial communities from Centralia Pennsylvania, which are recovering from an underground coalmine fire - Coalmine... | ecosystem: Environmental > Terrestrial > Soil > Unclassified ...
CACACCTGGACCGACTGCAACGGCGATCTCGACCGCCATCTCGGCCGCGACGTGCTGCTCACCAACATCATGCTGTACTGGGCGACCGGCGCCATCGGCTCATCGTTCTGGCCGTACTACGCGCGCATGCACGGGCCGTGGCCGATTCCCGACGGCGCGCAGATCAAGGCGCCCACCGGTTACGTGGAATTTCCGAAGGAGATTCTGCGCCCGCCGCGCTCCGTAGCTGAGCGCACGTACGCGGACATCCGGCGCTGGACCGTTGCCGAACGCGGCGGCCATTTCGCCGCGCTCGAGCAGCCGGAATTCCTGGCGCAGGAGATCCGCGCCTTCTTCCGGCCGCTTCGCGGCTGAGATCCGCGGGATCGAGCCGACTTGTGCGGCCGCGATTGTTGCTGCGCGGCGAAGCAAAGGGGCGACAGGCGTCGCGATCCGCCGGCCAAAAGCGTAGGCTATTGCGGCCGCTCGCCGCGACCGGCCTGGTCCGGTGGCAGGCTCACAAACATAAGACTCAGGGAGGAGGCAGATGGTCCGTACCGTTCAGCGGCTCGCGCTCGCGGCCGCATTCTTAGCCGCGTCCTCGGCGCCGGCGGCAGACACGATCAAGATCGCGCACATCGATCCGTTCAGCGGGCCGTTCGCGCTGCAGGGTCAATGGGGCAGCCGCCACATCCAGATGGCGATCGACGAGATCAATGCCCGCGGCGGCGTGCTCGGCGGAATCAAGCTCGAAATGGTGGAGCTCGACAACAAGTCGAGCCCGCAGGACAGCCTGATCGCGCTCAAGCAGGCGATCGACCAGGGCATACGCTACGTCACGCAGGGAAACGGCTCTCACGTCGCGCATGCATTGACCGACGCGGTGCTGAAGTACAACCAGCGCAACCCCGGAAAGGAAATCCTGTATCTGAATCACGCGGCGATCGACCCAGCGCTCACCAACGAGAAATGCAACTTCTGGCATTTCCGCTTCGACGCCGACGTGGACATGAAGATCGACGCGCTGACCACCGCGATTGCTGCGCGCAAGGAGATCAAGAAGCTCTATTTGATCAATCAGGACTACGCGTACGGACAGGCGGTGCAGCGGGTGGCCCGGGAGATGATCGCGAAAAAGCGGCCGGACATCGAGATCGTCGGCGACGAGCTGCACCCGACCGGCAAGGTAAAGGACTTCGCGCCCTACATCGCCAAGATCAAGGCGAGCGGCGCCGACACCGTGTTGACCGGCAACTGGGGCAACGACCTTGCGCTGCTCATCAAGGCGGCGGAAGAGGCGGGGCTGAAGGCGACTTTCTATACGAACTACGCTTATCTCGTCGGCACGCCCAAGGCCTTCGGCGCATCGGGCGCGGAGCGGGTCAAGACGGTGGGGAGCTGGAGTCCAAACCTCCCCGGACATCCGCTGGAGAAGTACTACCTCGACTACAAGAAGCGCTACGCCGAGGACTGGGGCTTCATGCCGATCAAGTACGCGATCGACATGTGGGCCAAAGCGATCGACAAGGCCGGCTCGGCGGATCCGGTCAAGGTGGCGAAGGCGCTGGAAGACATGCGCTACGACGGCGGCGTGGGCGAGGTCTGGATGCGCGCCGACGACCACCAGATCATGGAGCCGCTGTTCGTTTCCACCTTCGTCAAGGCCGGAAGGAACGGCGTGAAGTACGATGCGGACGACACCGGCTATGGCTGGAAGACCGACGTGCGCATCGAGGCGAAGGACAACATCCTGCCCACCACCTGCAAGATGGAACGGCCGTAACGCCGGGCGCAGATCGCGCGGCGCGGTGGGTACCGGTCGAGCCTAGTACGCGCTCGTCGCCTTCGCGACCGGGGCCGTCTCGCGCATCTCCGCGACCGCACTCTTGGCGGCGGCGGCGAGCAATGCGTTGTCGGCGAGCAGAGTGACGAACTGAAAGCCCAGCGCGATCATCTCCTTCGCCATCGCCGTCGAGCCGCAGTGCAAGCCGGCACGAATGCCATGCCGTTTTGCACCGGCGAGAATGGTCTTGATCGCGTTGAGCACGACCGGATCGGTGGGCACGCCGGCGGGCGCGCAGCCGAGCGTAAGCGCCAGGTCGTTCGGTCCGATATACAGCGCGTCGAGGCCGGGAACCGTCAGGATCTCATCGAGATTCTCCACCGCCTGTCTGGTCTCGATCATCGCCATGGTGATGACGGTTTCGTTGGCGTGCTTCCAGTAATCCGCTCCGCCGTACCACATGGCGCGCACCGGGCCGAAACTGCGAAAACCCGCGGGCGGATAGCGGCAAGCGCCGACGAAGGCCTCGCATTCGGCCCTGGTATTGATCATCGGGCAGATGATTCCATATGCGCCGGCATCGAGCAGTTTCATGATGATGCCCGGCTCCATCCACGGTACTCGGGCGAGCGGCACCGTTGGCGTCGTCGTGATCGCCTGAAGCATGGTGACTGCCGTCTGATAATCCACCAAGCCGTGCTGCAGATCCACGGTGAGCGAGTCCCAGCCCGCCTGCGCCATGTTCTCCGCCGAGACTGAGCTAGGGATTCCGAGCCAGCCGTTGATCACCGCACCGCCCTGTTTCCAGATGGTCCTGAGTCTGTTCTCCCTCACGCTCTTTCCTCTCCTGGCGCACCTCGCGGGGTCCTGAGCCTATCGCATTCGGGCCACGAGCGATACTGCGCGGGTGCCCGGTGGCGCATGCATGAAGCCGTGGCTCACGGACTCCTTAGCGACGCCGGCGCCCGCTTCCGGATAGCGGGCCCGGCCATCGCTTTCACGACCTGCACTTGGCCACCAAACGGTCGCGGCTCGCAAAACTGACAAGGCCATGCCTTCAACGCTGTGGCCGCAAGCGGCTGCTCCGGTCGCTGGACGGACCGGCTAAGGCACTTGGCGGTCTGGGTCGCTGGCCCACTGCGGGAAGGGAAGACCGTGATTGTAGCCAGCCAACGCCCGCGTCAAACCCTTTCCGTTACGGTCGGCATTCAGCGATCCACGCACAGCGAGTACTTTTTTCATAGCCTGCGGGGCGGCTGAGCCAAAGACCGCTCGTATCCGTACCCGATCGGTAATCCCCCTCCGGCTATGGTGCCCCCAAGCTGGGAGGCGCCATGCAACTGGGGGTGACGTTCATCGTTCGCTTTTATCGGCTGGGACAGGGAAAGCCGACCGGGGTGGTCGAGGACGTCAGAACCGGCAAGCGCACGCCGTTTTCCAGCTCGGAGACGTTGTGGGCGGCGCTGACGAAGAAGACATCTCGCCGGCGCCCGGCCACCACGCCATCCAAGACCGTCGGACTCAAAGGAAGGGAGACACTGTCATGAACGAGAAAGCAAACCGAAAACTTACGGCGCGATACCTCATTGCAGCGACAATGGCGATATCAGGCTTCGGGCTAGTCGCACCAGGCTATTCGCAGGACTGGAAGGTCACCGGCGATTTCGGCTGGTTTGGCGTCGGCAAGGCCTACCAGATTGATAAAGGTCATATCTACTGGGTGGGCGAGTTCAGCGGCACGTTTTTCAATGACAAGGGCAAAGGCAGCCTGTTCCACCGGGCCGGCGTCAAATGTCCCGCCTTTTTCGACGCCGACTTCAACAACAAGAAGCACAAAGCGGGCGGCTACTGCATCATCAGCGACACGGACGGGGATCAGGCGTATCTGACCTGGCAAAACCAGGGCGACACGGTATCCGGTCCGGGAACATTCCAATACGTCGGAGGTACGGGCAAGTATCAGGGAATCAGCGGCAACAACACGTTCGTCGGTGTCACCCAGGTGAATTGGCAGGACGGAACAACCACCGGGTTTTCGACCTGGAACCGTTGACGCAGTCGCGGCCGCCAGGGGTATCGGCGCTCGCCAAGGCGAAAAGTAACTCAAAAGTCATCCCTCGCCGGAATGCTGTAGCCTAGGCAGACCCGAACGGTCCGGCTCGGCTGGAATCATCAGCCGTGCCGGCGTAAGGTATTTTCGCCATAAGATGATGCCGGAACCATCGGGGAGGGGACCATGGCGCGCAATGCGCCGCAGTTGGCGAAGCTTACGCGGCCGCGTTTGCACGATGCCGTGACGCGGGAGCGGCTTTTCGCTCTGCTCGACGCTAAGCGCAATCATCCGGCGATCTGGGTAGCCGGGCCGCCGGGCGCAGGCAAAACGGTGTTGGTGGCGAGTTACTGGGAGGCGCGCGAACTTTCCGGGATCTGGTACCACGTCGATCCCGGCGATGTCGATGTTTCCACGTTCTTCTATTACCTCACGGAGGCGGCCAAGGCACTCGCGCCGAAGAAGAGACCGCTGCCACTCCTGACCCCGGAGTTCCTGCCCGATCTTTCCGGCTTCGCGCGTCGCTACTTCCGAGAACTGTTTTCGCGGATGCCGCAAGGTGCTCTGCTCGTTCTCGACAACTACCAGGACGCGGCAGACAGTGCCTTGCGGCAGGTCCTGCCGACTGCGATCGGCGAAGTTCCCTCTTCGGCGAATCTCGTCGTCGTCAGTCGAGCGGAGCCGGCCGCCGAGTTTTCCCGCGAGGTTGCGACCGAAGCCGTCATAGTCGTCGACTGGGACGAACTGAAACTCACGTTTGAGGAGGCGCAAGCTATAGCGCTCGCCAGGAGCCGAGGTGCGCTGGACACTGGCGCCTTACGTGCGCTCCATGAAAGATCCGGCGGCTGGGCTGCGGGGCTCACACTCATGCTGGAGCGTCTGCGTCGCGGCGGCGTCTCCACGGCCGAACTGGAAACGCACTCACGGCAGGCGGTGTTCGACTACTTCGCTGCTCAGATATTCGACACCGCGTCGGCCGAAGACCGCGAAGTCCTGCTCCGGACCTCGATCTTCGATTCGTTCACTGCTGAGATGGCCAAGGGCATTAGCGCCAACGCTGGGGCAGCGGTCCTTCTCGATCGGCTGTGCCGCCGACAATTGTTCACCTATCGTCGCGGGACAGATGAGCCACGCTATCAGTACCACGATCTTTTTCGTGACTTCCTGCGGAAGCGTCTCACAGAAACCCTCTCGGAAAAGGAACGACGGGCGCTGTTGGCACGTGCCGTCGAAGTACTGGTTTCCCGCGACCAGCGGGAGCAGGCATTCCCGCTTGCGGTGCAAGGCGAGGACTGGAAGAAGGCGCGCGAGATTACCCTTGCGGCCGCGCCCGGATTGCTGGCTCAAGGGCGCTGGCAGACGTTGCTGGACTGGATTCGGTCCATGTCCTCCCAGATCGTGCTGGATGATCCATGGCTCCAGTATTGGTCGGGTTGTGCGCAGGTGCAGACCAACGTGCCGTTGGCGCGGCAGTGTTTTGTTGCGGCTTTCACGGGTTTCCGCCAGGTCGGAGACGCGGTCGGACAGATGCTTTCCGCAGCCTGGGTCATTCGCAGTTACTACTTCGAGTACAGCGGCTTTGAGTCTATGGATGCCTGGGTCGAGACCATCGACCGGCTGCTGGAGACGCAGCCCACCTTTCCAAACGCGGCCGCAGAACTTAATGTGCTGAGCGCCTTGGTGCTGGCGTTTACTTATCGCCAATCGGGCCATCCTCGAATTCCTTCCATTGCGGAGCGGACTGCCCAGCTGCTGGATGTCGACGACATCGACGCCAACCAGAAAGTCGCGGCTGCGACCGCCTTGATCGTTCATCACACGCTTGCGATGCAGTTATCGCGAGCGCGCGTCATTATTGATCGCACGAAGCCGCTGCTCGACTCAGCCAAGGTCACGGAGCTGAACAAGGCTTGGTGGTGGCTGATGGCGGGCTACAGCCTGCACCGAGCCGGCGAGCCGTGGGAAATCTCGGAAGCTGCTCTGCTGCGCTCTGATCGCATTGCGGCGGACAACGGCCTTCGCCAGACCGAATTCCTGTCTCATATGTTCAGGACATATAACGCATGCGCTGGCCGCGACCTCGCCACGGCACGGACTTCGATTTCCGGAATGGAAGCGACCGTGTTTGACGCAAAACCCATGAACGCGGCGCAGTTCCATCTCGGCAGTTGCTACATCGCCATGGGCGCCGATAAACCCCAGGACGGGTTGCAGCATGCACGGTGCGCAGTCGAGGCGGCGACGAAGCTGGGTTCGCCGTTCTTCTACGTTGCCTGGCGTGCGAACTGCGCGAGCGCTCCCGCGCTTGCCGGTGAGTACGAATTGGCTGATAGATGGCTGGACGAAGCCTGCGAGGCGGGCGCGGGCACGTTCATGGAGAGATATTTGCCGATGATCCTGCAGGTGCGCGCGTTCGCCGCGTTTCTCAAAGGGGATCGCAATGCGGGCCTTAGGGAGCTTGCGCGCTCGTTTGAAGCGGAACCGCGAGAAGGCTGGATTTACAACCGGCCGCTCATGCGGATGGTGGATCGTCTCGTTGTCGAGGCTCTGCAGGCGGATATCGAAGTGCCATACGTCCAGGATTACGTGAGGCGATTCTCCGTCGCGCCACCGCAAATCGACATTGCCAACTGGCCCTGGCCGGTCAAGGTGTACACGCTCGGCGAGTTTCGGATTGAAGTCGATGGCCAGCCGTTGTCTTTCTCACGCAAAGCGCCAAAGAAACCGCTGGCCATACTCAAGGCAGTCATCGCCAAGGGCGGTCGCAACGTGCCGGAGCAGAAGATCATCGATGCGCTATGGACCGACGAAGACGGGGACGCGGCGCGCGAGGCCTTCTCGGTCGGACTGCACCGTCTGCGCAAGCTGCTGCTGCATCCGGATGCAGTACAGTTCATCGAGGGACTGGTGTCGCTCGATCCGACACAGGTCTGGGTTGATGCTTGGGCGTTCGAGCGAAGGGTACAGGACCTGGACGGTCGCGGGCAGGCCCGCGCTGCACCGGAACTCGAGCCGCTATGGTCTCTCTATCGCGGCCACTTTCTGGTTGAAGATTCCGATGCGCCCTGGGCGCTGTCGCTGCGCGAACGGTTGCGTGGGCAGTTCCTGCGCTGCGTTTCCGCGGCAGGCCGGCAACTCGAAGATTCAGGCGATCTTGAGGCGGCAGCCCTACTCTACCGCCGCGGGATCGAGGCAGACGATCTCATCGAGGAGTTCTACCAGGGCTTGATGCGCTGCCTGCTCAAGCTCGACCGCCGGGCCGAGGCGATGTCGGTGTTCCGCCGTCTGCGCCAGACGCTGTCGGTGACGCTGGGAATTCGGCCTTCCGCGAGCAGCGAGCGGCTGTTCGAAAGCCTTCGCCAGTAGCGACGCCGTGCCGGGAATCCGTTCCCGATCCGTACGGAGTTGCCCGGTAGGCTTCGCTCAACCGGGGGGCGGGTGGTGGACAAGCCGTATTGCTATGTGGTGCGCATCTATCGTCGGGGCTATGCCCGGCTGGAAGGGCTGGTCGAGGACGCGCGCACCGGAAACGCACAGGCGTTTGCGAACGTCGAGCAGCTCTGGACTCTGCTGCGCCGCCCCATCACGCGTAAACGGCGCGTCGGCGGCGGGTTGCACGCCCCGCACCGGAAGGGTGTCCGTCGCGAGCCGGAAGGGGACGGCGGCACGCAATAACGAGCACGCCTACGCCTAGTTCACAGGAGGACGAATCATGACCTGTAGCGCCCCATCCCATCGAAGGTCCTTTCTCGCCAAGGCGTCTGCGCTCGCCGCCGCACAGGTGGCATGTGCGTTGCCAGCTCCGACCGCTCGCGCGGCACAAGCCACGCTGGTCGGACTTTCCGCGGTAGAGGCGGTGGCCGCCATGCGAGCCGGCGACCTGAAATGCGAGGAGTACGCGCAGGCGCTGCTCGACCGCAGCGCGAGCTTGAAATCCCTGAATGCATATATCTCACAGGATCGCGACGCGGTACTCGAGGCAGCGCGTGCGGCGGACAAAAAACGCGCCTCCGGAGCCACGCTCGGTGCACTGCACGGCTTGCCAGTTCCGATCAAGGACAGCATTAACACCAAGGGCTTGCCCACGACCTCTGGCACGCCCGCATTGCGCAACTTCCGGCCGAAGCAGGACGCGCCGGTCGCGAAGATGTTGTTCGACGCGGGTGCCCTCTTGCTCGGCAAGACCAACCTGCACGAACTATCGTTCGGATGGACATCGAACAACCTGGCGTTCGGCGCGGTTCACAATCCGTACGACCCCGCCCGCATTCCCGGCGGCAGCAGCGGTGGCACCGCGGTGGCGGTTGCGACCGCGATGGCGCCAGCCGGCCTGGCGGAAGACACTTGCGGCTCGATCCGCGTGCCTGCTGCATTGTCCGGAATCAAGGGATATCGGCCGTCGAAATTCCGCTGGCCCGCCGAAGGCGTGATGCCGCTGACTACGATCTTCGACACTGTCGGACCACATGCGCGCTCGGTGGCCGACTTGATCCTGTTCGATTCCGTGGTGACCGGCGACACGAGGCCCGCAGTCGCAAGATCGTTGCGCGGCGTGAAGCTGGGCGTGATCCGGGATTTCTACTATTCCGATCTCGATCCGGAAGTGGAGCGGGTGACGGATTCTGCGCTGGGAAGACTGCGCGATGCCGGCGCGCAGCTCCTCGAGGCGCCGCTGCCGGAACTGGAGAAACTGTGGCAGGTCGCGACCTTTCCAATCATTCAGCATGAGACGCGTCCGACGATTACCGAATACCTGCAGACGTTTGGAACGGGCGTGACGTGGGATCGATTGGTCGCCGAGGCCAGCGAGGACATCAAGCGCGATTTCGGTCTGTTTGTCCTGGACGGCGGGCAGTTCCACGCGCCGAAGGAAGTGTACGAAGAAGCGAGAAAGACGCACCGGCCGGCGCTGCAGAACGCATTTCGCCGTTACTTCCGTGAGCAGGGTGTGGCGGCCATCGTGTATCCCACGACAATGATTCCCGCGCCGCCGATCGGGCAGGACATGGAGGTCGAGATTCGCGGAAAGAAGGTGCCGTTCTATGTCGCCATGTCCCGCAACATCGCACCCGCCAGCACCGCCGGTATTCCGGGACTCGTACTTCCGGGCGGCTTGACCAAGGATGGGCTTCCGGTCGGCATCGAATTCGATGCGCCGGTCGGCCGCGATCGGGAGCTGCTCGCTCTTGGCCTGGTACTGGAGCACGCCCTGGGTCCGATCCCCGTGCCGAACGTCTGACGCAGCCACGGTTTCACGCAAAGGCCCGTGCGGGGAAATCGCGGCGGGACTGTGCATGCGTCCGCCAGAACCGATCTTCCGATCCGTAGGCAATCCGTAACTGCCTCTGGTTTAAGGTGACGCTGTCGCATCCGTCGTGCACCTGGTCGCGGCGCAGGCAGGTCTGAATAGAGACACGCAGCCTTGCATTGCGTCGGCCCCCGGCACAGCGGGGGCGGGCATACCCGGGCCCGCTCCGCAGTCGCTGCGCCGTGTCCGCGCGCCAATTGTCGCGCGAAGCGTCCAGGCGAGGAATTGCGGGGCCAGCGGTAGAGCAACAACGTAAAAAGATGGTCGGAACGACCGATCCATGTCGGATCGGGCAATCCGTATCGAGCGATGGGTGCGCGGGGGCTTTCCTTCGCGCGCAATCCGATTCCGAGAATTCGGTTGCGCACGCGGGAAGCCGGTGACCATCGTTCTACGATATGGAGTGCATCATGAAGCTGATCAGAAAACGGTTCCTCCTCGGCAGTATTGCGGCGCTTGGCTTGGTGAGCTCGGCGTCTTTTGCAGGCGGCAACATCGTCACCCGCAGCATCGAGGACATCAACGCGGACCTCATGCGTACTTATCGGACCCACGGCGGGCAACCCGCCGGGATGGTGACGACCAGGAGCGCGGCCGACGCCAATGCGGATCTCGTGCGCGACTGGAACGCCAAGCCGTCGGGAACGAACGGAAAGGGCGTTCAGGCGCGCAGCGTCGACGACGCGCATGCCGACCTGATGCGCTACTGGGGGCCGGTGGCCACAGCGAAATAGAGAGCTGCTGACCGAGCAGGCCGGCTTGGTGCCGTATCAATAGGGCGGCGGGCCGGCTGCACCGCGATAGCCATTGGCGGCCGTTTGGGGACGCTCCCCGAGGGCTGCCTGTTTTTCCGTGCCTGCGCATTCGATCCCAGCCGCGTGGATTCCCACGCGCGCAGGCGTGAGCCGTAGCCGCGACACCTATCCCGATCGCGCCGCCACTTCGCACAGGACATTCATCGGTCCCGTGCGGCGGATGCGTTCCAGTTGCGTGCGGTCGCGCGCGAAGAGAGAGCCGGCGAAGCCGAGCGCATTCACAGAGATCGAGTCGAAGTGCTCCCGCGTGCGCGGCACGACGAGCATCCAGCGCCGTGTCAGGAGCAGGTTGTAAGGAGCAGTGCCGCTCACGCCGGCCGACTCGAGCAGCCGGCAATAGAGAGCATGGAGCCCTGCGGCGTCTGTCTGTGCAATTCGCTCGAACGCATGCCGGAAAGGGAGTAGGGGGCCAGCATCGAGAAGCGGCTCGATCGGCACCGCATGCGGCACCTCCGGCGCAAGCGGCATCGGGACGACCTGGAGGTGCTTGCGCTCCTGGCTTGCACCCGCCTCGCGGCCCGCATTGTAGAAGCCCAAATTTTCTGTATTACCCATGCACCGCACGAGCGCCTCGAAGTCAGCGAGGGTGAGAAGCGCGTCCTGGGGTTCATATTCCCGCACGACGACGAGAAGATGCTGCGACAGCACCGGGAACTTGTTAAGCAGCACATAGTGCGTGGGCGACACGTCCGCCACGAAGAGCGCCGGGTCGTGGTCACCGAGAGGATCGCGCACCTGCTGCTGCGCGACGGCGTCCTTGCGCCGAAGGCTCGAGACCACACGCACCACGAATTGCACGCCCGCGTCCTCGATCACTTCGGTTTCGGTCTCGATCGGCTCGATCGCCCCGCTCGCCAGGGCGCGGGCGGCGACAGCCTGGATGCGGGACATCAGCTCCATATCGAGCTTTGTCGCGACAAGCGATCCGAGCGGACTGACCATATTAGTCCCGCATCTTGCGACCTTGATTTCCTGAGAGTCGCACGCGGCCCTGGCGGAAAACAACTTTTCATAGTGGCAAAATGTCACCACAGTCTGCTCAAATTTGACAGACTGCCCTCCGATAGGTGAGCAGGCTGCTCCAAGGTGTCTGGCCTGACTCCATCCCCGTTGTTGACCGGACAGCGACCGGGGTACTAACATGGTAATACCTACGGTCCCAGGAGCAGTGCGATGCCAGCGACAACCATCAAGCTTCCACCCGAATTGAAGGAACGGGTCGCCGCTGTCATTGAAGGAACGGGCAAGTCTGCCCATGCATTCATGGTCGAGGCTATCGAACGGCAAACCGCCATCGCAGAGCGCCGGAAGGAATTTGTGGCCGAGGCGCTGGCGGCCGAAAGACAGATGCTCAAGACCGGCCGGGGCTACGCCGCCGAGGACGTGCACGCTTACCTGGAGGCCAAAGCGCAACATGCCAAGGTGCGCCGTCCGAAAGCAAAGAGATGGCGCGCCTGATCTACTCGGAGCGCGC
>Ga0070741_10018221_pt1 | contig 11408 bp, 10 predicted proteins | sample Coa_R1_4_FD_66440 | JGI IMG/M metagenome (GOLD analysis project Ga0070741, IMG submission 66440) | Surface soil microbial communities from Centralia Pennsylvania, which are recovering from an underground coalmine fire - Coalmine... | ecosystem: Environmental > Terrestrial > Soil > Unclassified ...
GGGTCGGCGCGGAACCGGTCGAGCACGGCGGGGTCCCACCCGTTGGTGCGCACCAGCAGGTCGCCGTAGCCCTGCAGGTAGGTGGCCATGCGCCCGACGGTCTTCTTGAGGCGCAGGTCGGACGGCAGGTGGTCGCCGACGGTGGCGAAGCACGACCACACCTTCACCGCCGCAGGATCGCGCCCTGCCTCTTCGGCCGCCCGCTTCACGCCGGCGACGGCGTTGGCCGTCGTCTCGTCGGTGAAGAACGTGTGCAGCACGACGGCGTCGAAGGCCCGGCCGCCGAGGGCGAGTGAGTTGGGGCCGAACGCCGTGAGCAGGAGGGGGATGTCCTCGTCGAAGGTGGCGTCGAGATGGAGGATCGGGAACTTCCCGACCGGGCCGTCGTACCCAAAGATCACCTCGCCCTTCCACAGCCGGCGCATGAGGCCGGCGAAGTCCTCCAGCTGGGCAGTGGTGATGCGGGGGATGCCGAAGGCGTCGAACATCGGCGCGATGCCACGGCCGAGGCCGAGGGTGAACCGTCCGCCTGTCAGCCGGTGCATGGTCGTGGCGTACGACGCGGTGACGAGCGGGTGGCGGGTGTTGTGGTTCGTCGCCGCGGTGGCGATGCGGAGGCGTTCGGTCACCGCCCCGGCGGCCCCCGACAACGTCGCTGCCTCCTTGATGTTGAACCGCTCGGAGATGAACGCCGTGCCCAGGCCCATGGCCTCGCCCGCCGTGACCTGTTCGATGAGGTCGCGGGGCGACCTGGGCGCGCCGGGCAGGGCGTAGAAGCCGAGCGCGTCGAGGGGCGGCGGGCTCAATCCTTGGTGGCCACCTGGTTGGGCACCACGTTCATTTTGGGCTCGTAGGCGGCCACCTCGACCTCGCGCTGCGCGTTCTGCATGGTGGACCGCAGTTGCTCACGGCACGTGTCGCAGGGCCCGTAGAAGCGGGCGTCGGCCGACTGGGCGCAGCGGGGGCAGTCGAAGTGCAACAGGCTCATGGCCGTATCCTGGCTCGGTGCCGGACGGCGACTCGCGGATCCTCACCACCCACGCGGGAAGCCTGCCACGCCCGCCGGCCCTGGCTGAGCTGCACGGGCGCCGCAGCAGGGGCGAGGCCGTCGACCCGGAGGAGCTGCGGGTGGCGGTCGAGGCGGCGACGGCGGCCAGCATCGCCGCCCAGGTGGAGGCGGGGATCGACATCGGAAACGACGGTGAACAGGCGCGGGAGAGCTTCGTCACCTACGTGCAGCACCGCATGACGGGCTTCGGTGGCACCAGCAACCGGCCGATGTTCCGCGACCTGCGCGAGCACCCCGATTTCGTCGAGCTCAACGGGCCCCGCTATGCCCGCATCAAGGTGAGCCTGATGTCGGCGCCGGCGGCCGTCGGGCCGGTCGCCTACCGCGATACGAGCGAGGTCGACGCCGAGTGCGACCTGGTGGCCGACGCGCCGTTCGCCCGCACGTTCATGACGGCGGTGTCGCCGGGCATGGTGGCGGCGGTGATGGAGAACCGCCACTATCCGTCGCTGCCCGAGTACGTCGACGCCGTCGCCGACGCGTTGCGCGTCGAGTACCGGGCCATCGTCGACCGCGGGCTCCTCCTACAGATCGACGCTCCCGACCTGGCCATGGAGCGCCACACGCTGTTCGCCGACCGGCCGGTGGGGGAGTTCCTGCAGTGGGTCGAGCTCTTCGTCGGCGCCATCAACGGCGCGCTGGCCGGCATCGATCCCAGTCAGGTGCGGCTGCACGTGTGCTGGGGGAACTACGAAGGTCCCCACACCCACGACGTGGCGCTCGACGACATCCTCCCGATCATCTCCGGCGCGAACGTCGGCGCCCTCGTCATCTCGATGGCCAACGCCCGCCACGCCCACGAGTACCGCTGCTTCAGATCGCACCCGTTGCCCGCAGGCATGTCGCTCGTCGCCGGCGTCATCGACACCACCAGCAACTACGTCGAGCACCCCGAGACCGTGGCCGACCGTCTCGAGCGCATCGCCGACGCGGTCGGCGATCCCCGCCGCATCATCGCCGGCACCGACTGCGGCTTCGACACCTCGGCCGGCCTCGGCGACGTCGCCCCATCCCTCGTGTGGGAGAAGCTGCGCGCCCTGCGCGCTGGCGCCGACCTTGCCGCCGCCCGCCTGCTCTGACACCGACGACGCAGCTTCTCGTGCACTTGGTAACGCTGGAGGCCCCTTACTGCACCAGAAGCTAAGGGGACGGCGCGGTGGTCGACGTTGTCGACTTGGGTGCGGTGGTCGACGTCGTCATCGGCTTCAGCGTCGTGCTCGTCGTCGAACCCGTCCCGTGGGAGCCGTGGCCGTGGCCCGAGTACGGGACCGTCGAAGATGTCGTCGACGGCGTGCTGGGCCAGTGGTCGCCGGCCGTGCCGTCCCACTGGTGCCCGCCGCCGCCTCCGCTCCCACCGCCCCCACCGCCGCCGCCACCGCTGTATTGGTCGTCGCCGGGCAGGCCCGGCACGACGGTGCCCGACCAGTAGCTGGTCTCGGCGCGGGCGCCCGCCCACGACAGCGAGATGTGCACGTGATCGGTGTGGGGGTTGGAGCCGGTGTATGGGCGCCAGGTCGAGTCGGGGCCGGGCGACCAGATCTGCGCGTTCCAGATCACGTACATGATCCCCATGCGGCGAGCCAGCGCCTGCTTGTGTCCGTAGGCGTCGGTCGCCATCAGCTGGGCGATGAAGTTGTCGGCCGCCGCCTTCTGTGACGGGTTGTTGACGTTGACGCCCCAGTCGAAGGCGCGGCCCTCGTAGTGCTCGCTGCGGTCGCTCCCACACGTCCGGCTGATGCCGAAGCTCGAGGTGCCCTTGTAGTAGCCGGTGAGCAGGGTCTTGAGCGCGACCGCGCCGGGCTTGTCGGTGGGGTCGCACGTCGACTGGGGCTCGTAGCGCGCGTAGCCCTCGATGTCGGGCCCGTTCAGCTTGCCGACGAGCGGCCCCGACGGAATGGCCACGTTGACGCCGGCGACGGTCTTCGACGTCGACTTCGGCTTGGCCGTCGCCTTCGGCGCCGCGGGCTTGGGCGCGGGCTTCTTGACTGCGGACACCGGCCGGGTCGCCGGCGTGATCGGCGCCGACGGCGTGATCGGCGGCGCGGCGGTCGTGGGCGACGTCTCCGTCGCCGGGTCGCCCACGACCGGCGCAGTCACGCCGTCGTCCGCCGGGTACGCGCCTTCGCCGCTGTCGCGAACGACAGACGGCCCACCGCCAGCCACCACCCCGGTCGGGCGCGTGTGCGACGACGGCAGCATCGGCAGTGCGACTGCCGCGGCGCCGGCCAGCATCGACGCGGCCGCGGCGCTGACGATGACGGCCCGTGCGCTCCTCCTCGCTCCGAGCATCAGCAGAGCATCGGAGGTTGCCCGCGTGGGCTTGAGGCTTACTCCTTGTCGAGCTCCTCGGCCGCCACCACTGCGGGCCATTCGTCGCCTACGCGCAGCTGCCAATTGGGGCGGCGCTTCTCGAACCACGCCATCGGGCCTTCTCGGGCGTCGGGTCTGCCCATGGTGAGCCGGTGGTACAGCGACTCCAGGTCCTCGGTGCCGGCGCGGTCGCGCCCTGCCCACAGCGCCCGCTTCGACAGCGCCAGCGACAGGGGAGCACAGTTCTCGGCGATGTCGCGTGCCGTCTCAACGGCGGCGGTCAGCACCTGTTTGGCCGGCAGCACCCGCGACGCGATGCCGAGCTGCACCGCCTCGACGCCGGAGAACTGGCGGCCGGTGAGGAGCACGTCGGCGGCCACGGCCATCGACGTGGTGTGCGGCAGGGTCCAGTGCACGCCCATGTCGCCCAGCACACCCCGTCGCACCTGGGGAATGGCGAGCTTGGCGTCGCGCGCCACGAACCGCAGGTCGCACTGCAACGCGATCGTGAGGCCGATGCCGATGGCACTGCCGTTGATGGCGGCGATGACCGGCTTGCGCACGTCCCATGCGGCCGGCTGCACCGGCGACGACGAGAAGTTCCGCTCGCCCTCCGGCAGGTCGAACGTCTGCGCCGGCGCCGACATGTCCGCCCCCGCGCAGAACGCCCGACCCGCACCGGTCACGACCACGGCCCTCACGTCGTCGTCGCCGTCGCACTGCGCGTAGGCAGCGCCCAGACCGCGCGCCATCTCAGCCGTGAACGCGTTGAGCTTCTCGGGCCGGTTCAGCGTGATGACGGCGATGCCGTCCGCCACATCGAGGAGCACCACGGCCAGCAGTCAACCACGCCGCCGCAGGCGCGGCCCGTGGACTCAGCGAGGCTGCGCTACCGGGCGACGACGACCCAGAACAGGGCGAAGTGGCAGACGCTGCCGGCCACGACCAGGGCGTGCCACACCTCGTGGTAGCCGAAGAACCGCGGCGACGGGTCGGGACGTCGCGTGGCGAGCACCACCGACCCGAACGTGTACGCCAGCCCGCCCGCCGCGAGCAGGGCGAGCTCGGCCACGCCCAGCTTCGACAGCACGCGCGGGAACCCGAGCACGGCCAGCCAGCCGACGACGATGTAGCCGCCCGCCGCCCAACGGGTGTGGGCGAACCGCGACAGCGTGGTGACGACGCCGGCCAGGGCCGTCGTCCAACCGAGGGCGAGCAGGGTGATGCCGAACCAGCCGCCGATGATGAGCAGGCAGATCGGTGTGTAACAGGCGCCGATGAACAGGTAGATCATGGCGTGGTCGAGCTTGCGCATCCGTGCCCGCATGGCGGCCGACCACCGGATGAGGTGGTAGCCGGAGCTGATGGCGTAGAGCCCGACCAGCCCGACGGCGTAGATGGCGACGCTCACCAGCGCGACCCGGGTGTGCGAGCGCAGCAGCAGGAGGGTGGCGGTGGGCACGGCCGCGAGCAGCGCGGCGAAGTGGAGCCAACCCCGCATCCGGGGAACGCTCCCGTCGCCGCTGAGCACGGCTGGACGCCTGGTCGCGTACATGTCTTCCTGAGGTCGGCCGCGGCCCTGGCGTTCTTGAGAAGGCCTGACCGTCACGAGGGCACCGTATCGATGGCCAGTGACATCTCAGTGGCCACCTGATGGCCCGGCCATGAAGGCTGGCATTTCGGACGAACTTCCCATATTCCGGCTGCGTAGGCGGTGGTACCGTTCGATGCGGTGACGGATGGTGGGCTCGCCGTTACACGGCGTGAGATGGCGCGGGCGGCAGCCGCCCTGTTCGCCGCCGCCTCCACTCTGTCCCTGATCGCCATGGCCGTTCCCCACGGCCCCGACATCAACGAGCGGGCGGCGATCGTGCTGGCGGTGCTCGGCTACCCGTTCGCCTTGGGCCTGCTGGCGCTCGGCTCCCGCACACCGCTGTGGGCGTTTCACGCCGTGATGTGCTCGGGCACCGTCATGATCGGCGTTGGCGTTCATCTGGCGGGCAGCGGTCGTATGGCCGGATCGGCGTCGGTGCTGTACCTGTGGGTGGTCATCTACTCCGCCTACTTCTTCCCCTGGAAGGAGGTAGCCGGACATCTGGCGGTGCTGGCCGGCAGTTACGCGGTCGTCCTCGTGGTCGACCACGCTCAAGCGGGCCCGGCCCTGTGGCTCGGCATGACCGGCACGGCCGTGTTCACCGCCGTGGTGGTCTCCTCGTTGAGCGGCCGGCTGCGCGCCCAGGCCGCCACCGATCTCCTCACCGGGTTGCCTAACCGCCGGGGCTGGGAGGAGAGCCTCGAGCGGGAGTTCTCACGGGCCAAGCGGCGGTGCAGCCCGCTGTGCGTGGCGGTGCTCGACCTCGACAACTTCAAGGCCCTCAACGACGCTCGAGGCCACATCGCCGGCGACCGCATCCTGCGCGTCGCGGCCACGACGTGGCTCGGCCTGCTGCGCGACACCGACGTGCTCGCCCGCTACGGCGGCGACGAGTTCGCCCTGATCCTCCCCGATTGCAGCCCGCCGATGGCGACCGAGATCATCGACCGGCTGTCGGCGTCGACCGAGGACTCGACGTGTTCGGTCGGCGTGGCGTGGGCGGAGCAGGACGACGACGCGGCGGCGCTGATCGCGCGGGCCGACGAGGCGTTGTACGCGGCCAAGGCCGCAGGCGGCGGCCGGGTGGTCGTCGCCGCCCGGACCGAGCACCGGCAGGCCGGGTAGCGTCGCCTCACACGCCGTCGGACAGGAGGTCCAGCAGTGGCTGAGGTGCACGGGAGGTACGACCCGCGGTTCGAGGCGGTGCGCGACGCGCTGGCCAACACGCTCGACGAGGGCATGGACGTGGGTGCGTCGGTGGCAGTCGTGCACGAGGGCGAGACGGTCGTCGACATCTGGGGCGGGTTTGCCGACGAGGCCAAGACCACGCCGTGGGAGCGCGACACCATCATCAACGTCTGGTCCACGACCAAGACCATGACGGCGCTGTGCGCGTTGCTGCTCGCCGACCGGGGCGATCTCGACTTCTACGCGCCGGTGGCGAAGTACTGGCCCGAGTTCAAGCAGGGCGGCAAGGAGAACGTCGAGGTGCGCCATCTGATGTCGCACACCGCCGGCCTCTCCGGGTGGCAGGAGCCGATGCAGCCCGAGGACCTGTACGACTGGGAGAAGTCGACGTCGCTGCTGGCGGCGCAGGAGCCGTGGTGGGAGCCCGGCACCGCGTCCGGCTACCACGCCATCACCCAGGGCTATCTCGTGGGCGAAGTGGTGCGGCGCATCAGCGGGCAGTCGGTCGGCGCCTTCTTTGCCGACGAGCTCGCCGGGCCGCTCGGGGCCGACTTCCACATCGGCACGCCGGCCGAGTGCGACGACCGCATCGCCCTGGTGATCCCGCCGCCGCCGCTCGACCTGGGCACGGTCGACCCGACCAGCATCCCCATCCGCACGCTGTCCAACCCGCCGTTGTCGGCCGAGCAGAGCTGGGAGATCCCGTGGCGCCGGGCCGAGATCCCCGCCGCGGGCGGCCACGGCAACGCCCGGTCGGTGGCGGCCGTGCAAGCGCTGCTGGCCAATGGCGGCGAGCTCGGCGGCAAGCGCTTTCTGTCGCAGGCAGGTTGTGAGGTCGTGCTGAAGGAGCAGTCGAACACCGTCGACCTGGTGCTCGGCCTCCAGATTCCGTTCGGCATGGGCTACGGCCTCAGTTCCGACGCGCTTCCCCTCGGGCCGAACCCCCGCACGTGCTTCTGGGGCGGCTGGGGCGGCTCCCTCGTCCTCATCGACATGGACGCCCGCCTGTGCATCACCTACGTGATGAACAAGATGGGGGAGGGGACGCTGGGCGACTTCCGCGGCGTGTCGATCGCGGCCGCTGCGTTCGGAGCGCTGCTGGGCAGCTGATGCGGCGCGCCGGTCTGCTCGTCGCCGGCCTGCTGACAGCTGTTTCGGTGCTGACACCGATCCGCGGCGGCGCGGTCCGGGCGGCGACAGCGTGCAGCCACGCGCGGATGCCGTTCGCCGGCCTGCCCGGAGCCCAGCTGTCGCCCACCGACCACGTCAGCAAGGACACGCCGCCGATCAGCTACACGCTGTGGCGGGGGACGGCCCCCGGTTTCGACGGCATGCCGTTCTCGGTCGACGTGACGGTGCCCTGCGGTGGCGCGCTCCCGCTTCCCCTGGTGGTGATGAGCCACGGGTTCACCGACGACAAGACGGTCTGGGAGGAGACCGGCAAGTCCGACCGGATCGTGTCGGTCGGCCGTCCCGAGCAGGACTCGTACTGGAACAACATCTCGTTCGCGTCGCGGGGCTACGCCGTCCTGAACTACACGTCCCGCGGATGGCACGACTCGTGCGGGCCGAACGTGGCCGGCGCGGTCACCGGGGTGGCGCCCGGGCCGCAGTGCCTGCCGTACCAGTACTGGATCCACCTCGACGACAAGCGCTGGGAGGTGCGCGACATCCAGTGGCTCACCGGGGCGCTGGTGCAGTCGGGCATCGCCGACCCGGCGCGGCTGGCGGTGACCGGAGGCTCGTACGGCGGTGCTCCCACCGCCATGGCCGCCCTCCTGGGCGGTCGAACGATGTGCGGCGCCAGCGCCACGCCCGCCGTCCTCGGGCCCGACCCGTGCGCGGGCAAGGGCGACGGGACGCTGGTGCCTTGGACCACGCCCGATGGCACCCGCCGCCTGTTGTGGGCGGCGGCCGTCCCGATGTACACGTTCGCCGACCTCATCCAGGTGCTGGCGCCGAACGGGCGGGGCACCGACGGCGACCGGCGGGCGCCACCCGACGGCAACCACACCGATCCGTTCGGTGTGCCGATCCAGAGCACCGTGGCGGGGCTGCTGGCGGCAGGCCAGATGAGCGGGTACTTCGCGCCGCCCGGCCGCGACGAGACGTCCGATGTCTTCGTCGACACCGGGCGCCTCCTCGCCGGCAATCCGTTCCCGCAGCAGGACCCGCTCGTGGCCCGCGGCATCACGCTCTACCGCCAGTTCAAGTCGCCGATCACCACCGACCCCGTCGACCGGGTGCCGATCTTCTGGGTGCAGGGCATCACCGATCCGCTCTTCCCTGGCACCGAGGCGCTGCAGATGCTCCGCAAGCTGCGAGCGATCGACCCGTCGTACCCGATCAAGATCTTCCTCGGCGACATCGGCCACGACTACACCGCGCAGCGCCAAGACGAGTGGGACCTGGCCCACGCCCAGATGAACGCGTTCGTCGACCACTACCTCGGGCGCGCGGGCGCGCCCTCGCCCACCTTCGACGTGGGCGCCACCATCACCCGTTGCCTCGACCACGACGCGCCGATGCGGTACGTGTCGGCGCCGACGTGGGACGCCCTCCATCCCGCCCAGGTCGACTTCGTGACCACCGCGCCCGGCGTCACGAGCAGCGCGATCGCAGGGCCGGCGGCGCGCGCCACCGACCCGATCACCACCGCCACGCTGCCGCTGCCGGGGGCCTACAAGGGCTGTCGCAAGATGTCGCCGTCGCAGGCGGACCCCACCGACGCGACCTACCTCTTCAAGGCCACCTCGGATCTCGACCTGATGGGCGGGCCGGTCGTCGACCTCACGTACACGACGACCGCACCCGACACCGAGCTCAACGTGCGCCTCTGGGACGTCGCCCCCGACGGGAGCGTGCAGGGGCTGGTGACCCGAGGGACGTACCGCAGCGTCGACGGGCCGGGCCAGGACCTGCGGGCGCGCTTCCAGATCGCGCCCAACGGCTATCGCTTCCCGGCCGGCCACACCGTCAAGCTGGAGGTGGCCGCCAACGACGCTCCGTACTACCAGGCCAGCAACGTGCCGGCCGTGGTGACGGTCTCCCGCGCCGAGGTCACGCTGCCGCTGCTCGCGCCGTCGCCGCCCGTGCCGTCGCCGCCGGGTGACGCGACCGCGGCAGTGGGCGCATCGCGCCCCGCGGGGCTGCCCCCGACGGGCGGCACGCAGGGCGCAGGGGCAGGCGTGGTCGTACTGGCGGTCCTGCTCGTCCTGCGGCGGGTCACTGCCGGGGCAGCGCGCCCCCAATGAGCGGGCCGGCGAGGAAGCCGCCGTCGATCACGAACTCGGAGCCGGTGCAGAAGCTGCTGGCGTCCGACGACAGCCACACGACCAACTCGGCCACCTCGTCGGGCGTTCCGATGCGGCCGATGGGTAGCAGGCCCTTGAGCATCGGGCGCATGTCGTACCCGCCGAAGTTGTCGGGATGGAGCATCGCCGTGTCGATCGGGCCCGGGTGCACCGAGTTGACGCGGATGCCGAGGGAGCCGAGCTCCAGCGCCGCCGTCTTGGTGAAGCCGCGCAGGGCGAACTTGCTCGACACGTAGCCGGCGATGCCGGCGGCGCCCACGATGCCGTTGACCGAGGAGATGTTGACGATCGTGCCGCCGCCGGCATCGGCGATGGCGCGGGCGCACGTCTTGGTGCCGATGAAGGCCGAGATCTGGTTGACCTCGATCACCTTGCGGTAGGTCGCCACCTCCATGTCGAGGATCGGCGTGGGCAGGGGCGAGATGCCGGCGTTGTTGACGAGGGTCGTGAGCTTGCCGAACGTCTCGACCGCGGTGGCGACGGCGGCCTTCCATGCGTCCTCGTCGGTGACGTCGAGCGTGACGTACACGGCGGCGTGGCCCAACTCGTCGGCCAGGGTCTTGCCGTCGGCGTCGAGGATGTCGCCTATCACGACCTTGGCGCCCTCGGCCACGAACGCCCGCGCCTCCGACTCGCCCTGCCCGCGGGCGCCGCCCGTCACGATGGCGACCTTGCCGTCCATGCGTCCCATCGGCGTTCCTCTCTCGTCTGCTCGGGTCGGTCTCTACAGTGCGCCGTAGACGGCGTCGAACAGCGCCGGCCAGCGGGGATCGTCGCGCGTCGGGCCCCAGAACATCTTGTTCATGACGTAGCCGAAGCTGATGCCGGCGTCGGGGTCGACCACGCCGAGCGACCCACCCGAGCCGTTGTGCCCGTAGGTGCGCGGGTTGGGGCCGAACTTCCACTCCGGGATGGTGTGCTCGAAGCCGAGGGCGAACGCGGTCGGCAGGCGCATCACCAGGTCCTCGCCCTCGACCGCCTTGCGTCCGGCCGTCTCGACGATGGCGGTCGACAGCAGGCGCGTGCCGTCGAGCTCACCGCCGCAGGCCAGCAGCGCGTACATCCGCTCGAGGGCGCGGGCGTTGCCGTGCATGTTGGCGGCGGGAATCTCGGCCCCCCGGAACGGGCGCGTGTTGGTGTAACCGACGTCGTTGGAGTCGGCCGGGTTGCCGAACGACTTGGGCCCGAGGTCGTCGGGCCGCCAGTGGCTGAAGAACGTCGGGCCGGTGGGGATGCTCAGCACCATGTCGGCGGTGCGGTGCTCCTCGGCCTCGGGGAGCGGCATGAACAGGTCGACCCCGAGGGGGCCGGCCAGCTCCTCGGCACAGAACTGCCCCGGCGTCCGGCCGCTGACGCGGCGGATGACCTCGCCGACCAGGTGGCCGTAGGTCACGCCGTGGTAGCCGTGGCCGGTGCCGGGCTCCCACCACGGCTCCTGCTCCGCCAGTGCCGTCGTCATCGCCTCCCAGTCCGACAACGAACCGAGCGGCATGGGCTTGCCGATGGCCGACAGGCCGGCCTCGTGGGTGAGCAGGTAGCGCACGGGCAGGTCGGCCTTCCCGCCCTTGGCGAACTCGGGCCAGTAGGTCGCGACCGGCGCGTCGAGGTCGAGCAGGCCGCGGTCGGCGAGCAGGTGAGCGAGCACTGCTACCACTCCCTTGGTCGAGGAGAAGATGCACGCGACCGTGTCGCGCTCCCACGGCTTGATCTGGGCCTCGTCCATGTGGCCGGCCCAGATGTCGACCACCTGGCGGCCGTCGATGCCGACGGCGAGCGAGGCGCCGGTCTCGAGCCCGGCGTCGAAGTTGGAGGCGAACGCGTCGCGGACCGCCGCGAAGGCGGGGTCGCACGTGCCTTGGACTGAGAGGGTCACGGCAGCTCCTCGACAGGCCCTGGTGCCTGAGATATAACCTAGTTAACTAGCTTGCGGATG
>Ga0070741_10018222_pt1 | contig 11408 bp, 6 predicted proteins | sample Coa_R1_4_FD_66440 | JGI IMG/M metagenome (GOLD analysis project Ga0070741, IMG submission 66440) | Surface soil microbial communities from Centralia Pennsylvania, which are recovering from an underground coalmine fire - Coalmine... | ecosystem: Environmental > Terrestrial > Soil > Unclassified ...
GTAATAGTGAGCGCTTCGCGTTTTTTCGTCTCACTTATTCTTGCGGCAACCCTTGGCCCGCCGTTCGCTGCAGGCCAGATCGCGATTTATCCCCTACGCGACGTCCGCGCCGGCCAGCATGCCATTGGAAAGACAGTATTTCAGGGCAACAAAGTGGAGGAATTCCAGGTCCAGATTCTGGGCGTGCTCCAAAATGTGGGGCCCAAGCAGTCCATTATCCTGGCGAAACTGTCCGGCGGACCCCTCGCCGAAACCGGCGTCATGCAGGGCATGAGCGGCAGCCCGGTTTATATGGACGGCCGGCTGGTGGGCGCCGTGGCCCTGGCGTTCAACTTCTCCAAGGAGCCCATCGCCGGGATTCGTCCTATCGAGGAGATGCTCGCGATCAACGGCTCCATCGGTAAACCTGCCATTCCGATTGCTAAGCCGGCCGTGCCCAAAAAGGTCGCAAGCAACGCCTCGCCCTTCTCTTCGCAGCTCATCGACATCGCGACACCGCTCTCGTTCAACGGCTTCACCTCGGCGACGCTCGATCAATTCGCGCCCCAGCTCAAAAAATTGGGCCTGGAGCCACGCCAGGGGATTGCCAGCGGCGGCAAGCTGCCTTCCAAACTCGGCGCCCCCAGCGAGCTCCATCCCGGCGACATGATCGCGGTGGAGCTGCTTTCGGGCGATATGAGCATCGGCGCGGAAGGCACAGTCACCGCCGTGGATGGCAAGAACGTCTACGCATTCGGCCATCAATTCATGTCCGTCGGCAATACCGAGCTGCCGTTCGCGCGCGCCGAAGTCCTGACCCTGCTCCCGAACCTCTCTTCCTCTTTCAAAATTTCGGCGCCTCTGGAGTGGATGGGCGCGATCACGCAGGACCGGAGTACCAGCATTTTCGGCGAATTAGGGCGCAAAGCCGAAACGGTCCCCTTTGCGATTACGGTCAAGGACGGCCGCCGCCAGCCGATTTCCTACCACATGCAAATGATCCAGGACAGGGTGCTGTCGCCGTACATCGTTCAAACCGCCGTATATTCGGCTATGGACGCGACCGAGCGCACGCTCGGATTGGCCAGCTATTCACTGCATGGCGGCGTGGAATTCGCAAACGGCGCTCCGCCGCTGAAGCTCGACAATACCTACGCCGGCGATATCAACGTACCGCTGCAAGCTTCGACCGGCGTTGCCGTTCCCCTTTCGTCCATTCTGGGCGCCGGTTTCGATGCGCTGAAGATCAAGAGTATCGACTTAGAAATTGAAGCCTCCGAGCGCAAGCGCTTCCTCCAGGTGGACCAGATCACGGCCTCGCCCAAGCGCGTTCACCCCGGCGGCTGGGTGGAGATGGCAGTCACGTTCACAGGCGAAAACGGCCTGGAACTCGTAAAGAACACGCGTTTTCAAGTGCCGATTGGCGAGCCTGCCGGCGCCCTGAGCTTCACCGTCTCGGATGGCGCCGTATCGAACGCGCTCGACCTCCAGCAGTTGGAAGCGCCCAAAAGCCCCACTCAGCTCGTTTCGTTCCTCAATCATTTGCGGCCGAACACCAACGCTTACGTTCGTGTGTGGCGTACCGACCCCGCGTTCCAGGTTCAGGGGCAGGATCTGCCGGATCCGCCGCCCTCCGTCGGCCTGATTCTCGCCAGGACCCAAGCGGCGCAGGGCGTTTGGGTGCCGCGCGGCTCAAAAATCGATGAACTGCAGATCTCCACTGGCGACGTCGTGGTCAGTGGGTCGAAAACAGCCCAGATAGAAGTAGTCGAATGAAGCAACCTTTCTTCGCCCCGCTTGCGATCGCCGCAGCATTGTGTCTCCACGCCGCGCCTCTCTGCGCCGCAACCACCGCCACCTGGGAGATGAACACCTACCAGGATTTCCTGAAGGGCCGCTTTCAAGGAATCTCGCTCGACCGCGACGGCCGCCTGACGCTCGCCCCTAAGCTCGAAACCGTGTTCTCATCCGGCCAGCCGACTATCTGGAGCATCGTGCGCGCCCCGGACGGCTCGCTTTATGCCGGTACGGGCCATCGAGGGCGGGTGTATCAAATCACTCCCTCCGGCGCGAACAATCTCATTTGGACGTCCGATCAACCCGAGATTTTCGCAGTCGCGGTAGATGCCTCCGGTACAGTTTTCGCCGGCTCGTCCCCGGACGGCAAGGTCTATCGCATCGAAAAAGGAAAAGCCACCGAGTTCTTCGCTCCGCAAGCCAAATATATTTGGTCGCTCGCCTTCGCGAAAGACGGCAGCTTGTTCGTTGGCACTGGAAATCCAGGCAATGTGTATCGGGTCGATAAGACCGGCCATTCCGAGCTGTATTACGAAACCGGGCAGTCCCACGTCACCGCCCTAGCCATGGATCCGCGCGGCAATGTTCTAGCCGGCACCGAGCCGAACGGCATTCTGTATCGGATCGGCGCGAAAGACAAAGCATTCGTGCTGTATAACGCCAGTCTCCCAGAAATCCGTTCCATCGTTCCGCTGCCCGACGGCACCATTTATGCCGCGGCGCTGGGCGGTTCCATCGCGAATCGCAGCGCCCCGTTGACCACCTCCCTCGCATCTCCTCAAGGCATCACGGTCACCGCCGCGCCCACCACCATCACCGTCACCGATTCCGCGGATTCGCAGGCGGCTGACACCGAGCTGAGGGCGAAGGTCGCAACACCCAATACCACGGTGGTGCAGCCGGTGCAGCAAGTCGCAAATGCCAGCCCTTTGACCGAAATCCCGGGCGTCGACAAATCGGCCGTCTATAAAGTGAATCCCGACGGCACTGTGGAAACGCTCTGGACGTCCAAAGACGAGAACGTCTATAGTCTCGCGGCACGGCCCAACGGATCGCTCTATTTTTCTACCGACGCGCAGGGCCGCCTTTACCGGCTGGGTGCGGATCGCAAAGCGACGTTGATGGTTGAAACCAACGAAGGCGAAGCCACGCGGCTGCTCGATTCTCCTGACGGCCTGCTGGCCGCCACCGGCGATATGGGTAAAGTTTTCAAGCTTGCGGATGACGCGGGGCCCAGCGGCAGTTACGAATCTCCCGTCCACGATGCCGGATCGGTAGCGCGCTGGGGGCGCATCTCCTGGCGCAGCGCTACTGGCGCCCGTATAGGCAAGGTTCAGCTTCAAACCCGCTCCGGCAATTCTGCCCGACCCGACAAAACCTGGAGCGATTGGTCTGAGCCGCTCCGCTCTGATTCGAACAAATACGCGAGCGATTCGCTCATCCGCAGCCCCAACGCCCGCTATATCCAATGGCGCGCGAGCTTGGAGGGCTCGGGCGCCGCCATCGAAAACGTCAACATCGCTTATCTGCCGCAGAACAATCCGCCCGTGATCCGCAGCATCAGCGTGACCATGCAGAACTCGGCGCAGGGCTCGTCTCCGAAATCCGGGTCGAACTCCACCAGCAACGCGGCTTACAGCATCACGGTCACCGATACCGGCGAGACATCCACCCCCGCCGGCACTCCCACGCAGACGCTTTCCCACGGATCGGGATCTCAGATCCAGGTCACCTGGCAGGCCGACGATCCCGATGGCGATCACCTGCTTTACTCTCTCTACTTTCGCGGCGAAGAAGAAAAAGAATGGAAACTGCTGCGCGCCAATATCTCCGAGAACTCCATGCTCCTGGATGGCGACGTGCTTGCCGACGGCCGTTATTACTTCCGCGTGGTAGCCACGGATCTTCCTTCCAACGCCGCGAATGTCGCGCGCACTGACGAGTCGGTTTCTTCGCCCGTTTTGATCGACAACACCCCGCCTGTAATTACTCTCAGCGCACCCCGCCGCTTGGACGATCGCCTGGAAGTGGATGCCGACGTCGCCGATCAAACCTCGCCTCTGCGGCGCTTTGAATATTCGCTCGACGCCGGCCCATGGACTCCCGTTGAAGCCGCTGACGGAGTCACCGATTCGCCGCGCGAGCAATATCATGTGGCTCTCGATCACCTCCGTCCGGGCGAACACCTGCTGGTGGTGCGCGCCTATGACATCGCCAACAACGCCGGTCTCGCTAAAGTGGTGGTCCATTAGTTACGATTGCTAGTTAATGCCCATCTCGCATGCGGTAGTTCTCGGGATCATTCAAGCCCTCACAGAATTCATTCCCATTAGCAGTACCGCGCACCTGGTGCTGATCCCGTGGCTCCTGGGATGGAGCGACGGCGGCTTGCTCTTTGACGTCGCTCTCCACGCGGGCACCCTGGTTGCGGTCATCATTTACTTTTTCAAGGACTGGGTGCAAATCATCGCGCATGGTTTCCGCATCAACATCGGCCGAGATGCGGATCTGAAGCAAAACCCCAACCTGCTTTGGCTGCTCGCCATCGGGTCGATTCCCATCGGCATCGTCGGATACCTGTTCGACAAGCAGGCCGACACCACTTGGCGGCAGCCATATGTGATCGGCATCATGATGGTGGTGGTCGGAATCGTTTTGTGGGTCGCCGATCGCGGCCACATCGGCAGCAAGTCGCTGAACGCCGTCCACTCGGGCGATGCTATTGTGGTCGGTCTGGCCCAAGCGGTTGCCGTAATTCCGGGGACTTCGCGCAGCGGCGCTACCATCAGCGCCGGTCTGTTCCGCAGCATGAACCGCGAGACCGCCGCCCGGTTCTCCTTTCTTCTGTCGACGCCCGCCATCGCGGCCGCAGTCGCCAAAAAAGCCTGGGACATCCATAAAGAAGGAGGCGTTCCGCACGACATGCGGATGCCCATGCTAGCCGGCATCATCGTGTCCGGCGTGCTCGGCGCGGTCGTCATTGCCTTCTTCCTGCGCTACCTGCGCCGCTCCAGCCTGATGCCCTTCGTTTATTACCGGATTGTTTTTGGCATAATAGTAATCGCTCTAGCTGCATTTTTCCGCTTCTCAGCGGGATGAGAATTTTAGGACCGACACGCTTCCACAGGGTCAACGAAGCCGGCGGATTTGTGTTTCTATTCGCCGGCCTGTTCTTGATGCTGTGTCTCATCTCGTATCATCCGCAGGATCCCTCGTGGAATGTGGTCACTAGCGCCACGCGAGCCCAGAACCTCACCGGACTAGCGGGATCCTACATCGCCGACGTCTGTTTCCAGCTCTTGGGACTCGGCGCGTTCAGCCTGCCCTTCCTGCTTTGGCTTTTGGCCTGGAAATGGATTCGGTCGGCGCCCATCGAGTCCCCGGGCGTAAAAGTGTTCGGGTCTGTCATTTTCTTCCTCGCGATTTCGACGGCGCTTTCCATCCGGCCTTTTCTGAAGCCGTGGAACGGTGCGTTTTCGGCGGGCGGCGTGGTCGGAATCCTAATCGCCGACTCGCTGCTCGCGCGCTTGAATCTTGCCGGGACCGCTCTGGTCACCGCCATCTGCTTCCTGCTTTCGCTCTACCTCATCTCCAAATTCTCGATGGCGATGCTGGCGCGACTGCTCGCCGGACCGCTCGGCGTGCTCTCCCGATGGCAAGCCTGGATGGGCGCGAGCTTCACCGCGTGGCGTGAGAAACGCCAAGAACGTGCGGCGCTTAGAGCCGTCAAAGCGCGAGCTGTGAAACCGCAGCCGGCGGAGCGCAGTGTACCCGTTCAGCCCGACCCCGTGAGCACGCCGCCTCCAGTGGCCGAAGAGCCTGCGGCCTCGGAGCCCGAAATTCCGATCCGCGAGCTCGAATACAATCCACCCGTTCCACCGACTGCGCTGATACCGGAACCGGTGGCCCCAGAACATATGGCCCCAGAACCTATGGCGAATGACGCTCCGCCGCCCGCGCCGGTTCGCAAGCCTCGCAAGCCCGTGCCCGAGCTGCTCGACCACCCGGCGTACCGCGTTCCCTCCACCGCGCTGCTTAACGAAGTGCCGGCTCGCAATCCCTTCGATTCGCTGGAGCTCAAAGAGATCGCAGCGCGCATCAAGTCCAAGTTCGAGGAGTTCAACGTGCATGGCGCGGTGGTCCAGATCAATCCGGGCCCGGTGGTCACTACCTTCGAGTTCAAACCCGAAGCCGGCGTCAAATACAGCCGCATCACAACGCTCACCGAAGATTTATGCCTGGGCCTGCAAGCCGAATCCATTTTGATCGAACGGATTCCCGGCAAGCCGACGGTGGGCATTGAGGTTCCGAACACGCGGCGCGAAGTGATCAGTCTCCGCCAGATTTTGGAGTCCGAAGAGTTCGTGGATTCGCACTCACGCTTGACCATGTGCCTGGGGAAAGACATCAGCGGGCGCATCAAAGTGGCGGCTCTGGAATCGATGCCGCATCTGCTGATCGCCGGATCCACCGGCGCGGGCAAAAGCGTGATGCTCAACTCCATGATCATGTCGATTCTGTACAAGTCGACCCCCGATGAAGTTCGCATGATCCTGGTGGATCCCAAGCGCCTCGAGATGGGCCTGTATGAGGGCATCCCGCATCTGCTGACGCCGGTAATCACCGACCCCAAGAAAGCCACCAACGCATTGCGCAACGCGGTCCTAGAAATGGAACGGCGTTTGAAGCTGCTGGCCGGGCAAGGCGTCCGCAACATTGACCAGTACAACAAGAAGGTCCGCGCGCTGGCGAGTGAGCCGCGCAATCTTTTCGAAGAGGAAGAAATCTTCCCCGAAGATTTGAAGCCGCTGCCGTTCATCCTGATCGTGATCGATGAGTTGGCCGATCTGATGATGCTGGAGCGCGGCAACGTGGAAGAAGCCGTGGCCCGCTTGGCCCAGATGGCGCGCGCCGTGGGAATGCATCTGGTGCTGGCGACGCAGCGGCCGAGCGTGGACGTGATCACCGGCCTGATCAAAGCGAATTTTCCTTCGCGCATCAGCTTCCGCGTGGCCACGCGCGTGGACTCGCGTACGGTATTGGACGTGATGGGCGCCGAGCATTTGTTAGGGAAAGGCGACATGCTGTTCCTGCCGCCCGGTTCGTCGCGCCTCACACGCGTGCACGGGGCGTTTGTCACCGAAGCTGAAATCAATCGCGTAGTGTCCTTCTGGAAAGATCAGGCGCGGCCGGATTACGACCAAACGTTCCTGCAAGCTCCTCCCGCCGATGACGAAGACGGCGAAGCCGGCGAATTTGAGGGCGGCGACGATCCGGCTTATCAAGACGCCGTGCGCGTGGTGCTCGAAATGGGCAAGGCGTCCACTTCCACGCTACAGCGCCGCTTGCGGCTGGGCTACGGCCGCGCGGCGCGCATTCTCGACATGATGCAACACGAGGGCATCATCGGACCGCCCGACGGCAGCAAGCCGCGCGAGGTGTTGAAGCGCCCCGATTGGCTGGAAGAAGTGGAGAATCAGCTGCGTTAGTTGGGTGCAGGAACGTGTACCGGGAGCGTGATCGGGTCTTTCGGCATCACGATCCACAACACGATATACGAGATCAAGCCGAGGGACGGCAGCGGAAACAGCGCCAGCACCACCCACACCACTCGGACCAGCGTGACGTCCAAACCCAAAGATCGTGCTATACCGGCACAGACACCAGCGATCTTGGCCTCCGACATCGGTCGGCTCAGGCGGACTTGAGGATGTGGCGGAGGCGGCGCGTAACGCGAGGTGGTCGCTCCGCAGTTCGAGCAGAACTTTGCCTGATCTCCCAACTGTGATCCGCATTTGGTGCAAAACATTGAGGCTGCCCCCTTTCGGAACTACGCGCGTCCACCGGGTAATGTTCCGCGAGACATCTTACCTAAAATTACCGCTTTGCGCGCGCCGGTGGCCGATGGCAGATTGCCTGTCCGGCCATGGAACGCCTCGTAAGCCAACAAAGCGAAAAGGATTGCCTCCTTCGAGTCCACCCCGATCCCGTACTCCTCCGACGTTGTGACTCGCGGCGACACCAGGGCGCTCAGCCGCTCGATTAGATATCCATTGTGAGCGCCGCCGCCGGAGACGATCACCTCGCGCGTATCCGGATAGCGCATGACGGCAAGCGCGATGGTGCGTGCGGTTAGCTCGGCCGCAGTCGCAATATCGATGCCGGTTTGGCGGATGAACTCGACGCCGTACTGTTCGCGGCCGCAGGATTTGGGAGGAGCACGAGCGTAATATGGGTCAGCGAGGAGCCGCTCGAGCAGCGCCGTATTCACTTTCCCCGCACGCGCGAATTGACCATCGCGATCGAAGGGCGGGGCGAGGGCATCCATCACCATATTGCCGGGTCCCGTGTCGAATGCGATCACGTCTTCCGGTTTCGCCCCGGCCGGAACGACGGAAATATTTGCGATGCCGCCGATATTCAGCGCGATGCGCGGGCGTTCCGGGTGGCGAAAGAGCTTGAAATCGAGGAACGGCACGAGCGGCGCGCCGTGGCCGCCGGAGGCCATGTCGGCGCTTCTAAAATCTGCAATGACGTCGATGCCGGTTCGCTCCGCGATTACCGCTGCCTCAGCGATCTGCAGCGTACTCGCGATGCTCCGGCCACAAAACTCGACCGGCTCGCCTTCGTGAAAAATTGTCTGCCCGTGCGAGCCAATCAGCTGGATGGTGTGGAGCGGTACGCCGGCTCTCCCAACGGCTTCCGCAAAAAGTTCGCCGAGCAGAAAATTGAGCCTCGCGATGGCGGCCGTGTGAGTGGCGGCGTTCGAGACGGAAAGGATCGCGGCGCGCACTTCCGGAGGATAGGGAACGGTCGCCGTGGCCAGCACTTGAATTCGATCATCGATATCCACCACCGCCACGTCGATGCCATCCACCGACGTTCCGCTGATCAGACCTGCCACTCTCACGCGCGCTTCAATTCCCTTTGCAGCTCGTGCAACAGTTGCAGCGCATCGATGGGCCGCAGCTCATCGACCTTTAGGCTCCGGATCTTCTCGGCGATTTGATAATTCACCGGTTCGAAAAGCTGGATCTGTGTAGGACCTGTGGAGCGCGGCGCTAGCTCTTCGGTTACCGCCTGTCCGGATCGTTCGTGCAGCGACAGAATTTCTCGCGCGCGTTCGACGACGGAGACCGGCAATCCCGCGAGACGCGCCACTTCAATGCCATAGCTACGATCGGCGCGCCCCGGTTCTACTTTGCGCAGGAAAATCACCTGGTCGCCCGCCTCTTTCACCGAAACATGCAGATTCGCGACACCGGGCAATTGATCGGCCAGCTCCGTCAGCTCGTGATAATGCGTGGCAAAAAGCGTCCGAGCGCGGATGCGCTGGTGAATATGCTCGATCACGGCCCAGGCCAGTGCGAGGCCGTCATACGTCGCGGTGCCGCGCCCGATTTCATCCAGGACGACGAGACTGCGCGATGTCGCGGTGTTCAAGATCACCGCCGTTTCGGTCATCTCCACCATGAAGGTGGATCGCCCGCGCGCCAGATTATCCGCCGCGCCAATGCGCGTGAACACACGATCCACGATGCTCAGCGCGGCCGATTCCGCCGGAACGAAAGAACCCATCTGGGCCAAGATCACGATGGCGGCTGCCTGACGCAGATAAGTAGACTTGCCGCCCATATTCGGCCCGGTGATGACGGCGATGAACTGCGACTGGGCGTCGAAGTACAGGTCATTCGGGATAAACCGCAGCGCCTCTTTCTCCGCCAGCTTTTCGATCACCGGATGACGCCCGGCGGCGATTCGAATCTCGCCCGATTCATTAAAGCTCGGCCGGACATAGCGATTCTCAGCCGCCACCTGCGCCAGCGCGCACGTGACGTCCAGCTCCGCGAGGCTCGCCGCGGTTCTTCGAATCCTGGCGGCGTGTTCCGCGGCAAACGCGCGCAAATCCTGGAAAATCTCGCGCTCCAGCGTGAGCATCTTGTCTTCCGCGTCCAGGATCTTGCTTTCGAGCTCTTTGAGTTCGGGCGTGGTGAAGCGCTCGGCATTCACCAGCGTTTGCTTGCGCTCGTAGTCAGCAGGGGCCAGATGCAAATTGGGCTTGGAAATCTCGATGTAGAAACCGAAGACGTTGTTGAAACGGACCTTCAACGACTGAATCCCAGTGCGGCTGCGCTCGCGCAGCTCGATCTGCGCGATGTACTGCCGGCTGTTGCGGCTCAGATCCCGCAGCTCATCCAGCCCTGCATGATATCCGGCGCGAATAGTGCCGCCGTCGGCCAGATTCACCGGCGGCTCTTCGGAAATCGCGGTCAGGATGCGATCTCGGAGCTCGGGAATTTCGTCCAAGCTCTTGGCAATTGCCTGGAATCGTGCGGCGGATTCAAAGAGACCCGCTTGTTCTTTCAGCTTTGGCACGACCGCGAGCGAGCGGCCGAGCGCCAGCAGTTCGCGGGGCCCGGCTGTTCCGAGCGTTAGTTTCGCGAGCAGCCGCTCGAGATCCAAGACATTCGCGAGCAGCTTGCGTGTTTCCGAGCGAGCGATGGTGGCCGAGAGAGCTGCTTCCACGGCTTCCAGACGCGCTTCGATTTCCTCGATTTGCAAACAGGGTCGCAACAGACGGGCGCGCAACATGCGGCCGCCCATGCCGGTCGAGGTCTGATCCAAAACATGAATCAGCGTCGATTCGCGGCTCTCGCCCGCAAACAGCGGCTCCAGCAATTCCAGATTCCGCACAGTCACCGCGTCCAGAATCATGGATTCGCAGCGGTCATAGAAGGATGGCCGATCCAGGTGATCGAGCGCCGATTTTTGCGTGTCGCGCAGGTAGTGCAGGACAGCGCCCGCGGCAGAAACGGCAAGCGGCTTGCCGCCCAAGCCGCAGCCATCGAGCGTCAACAAGCGGAAATGCTCGCGCAGGGCCCGGTCGGCATAATCCAGGCTGAAGATCCAGTCTTCGAGCGGCGTCCGCACGCCGGGGACTTCGGTCACCGACTGGACAGTGAGCACCTCGCGCACATTCAAGTTTTCGAGCGCCGCATACACATCGGCGATGTCGAGCTCGGTGGCATGAAACTCGCCCGTCGTCACATCGACATGCGCAACACCGGCGCGCGTTCCGTTACAGCACACGGCAGCGAGATAACTGTTCTCGTGCGAGCGCAGCAGCGAGGACTCGGTGGCCGTTCCCGGCGTCACGACGCGCGTCAGCTCGCGCTTGACCAGTTTTTTCCCCGGCCCGGCCTCCTCCATCTGGTCGCAAATGGCGACGCGGTAGCCTTTCTGGATCAGGCGGGCGAGGTATCCATCCGCGGCATGATAAGGCACGCCGCACATCGGAATGCCCTGGCCTTTTTCCTTATTGCGCGACGTGAGCGTGATTTCGAGCTCGCGCGCAGCGGTGACGGCGTCGTCATAGAACAGCTCGTAGAAATCGCCCAGCCGAAACATCAACAGCGCATTGGGAACCTGCTGCTTAATGGCGTGGTACTGCCGCATGAGCGGCGTGGAGGCGGCTTCGAACGACGGCGGAGAGGCGCCTTGGGACAAGCCCACTTCGCCCTCAGGCATAGATGCCGCGGGTCTGCAAAGCCGAAGCGACTCGATCGATGGCCAGCATATAGGCCGCCAGCCGGTTACGAACGTGGTGCTTTTCCGCGTAGGTCAGGACGTCG
>Ga0070741_10018223_pt1 | contig 11408 bp, 8 predicted proteins | sample Coa_R1_4_FD_66440 | JGI IMG/M metagenome (GOLD analysis project Ga0070741, IMG submission 66440) | Surface soil microbial communities from Centralia Pennsylvania, which are recovering from an underground coalmine fire - Coalmine... | ecosystem: Environmental > Terrestrial > Soil > Unclassified ...
GTGGTCTGCGAGGGTTTCGTCAGACAGTGTGCCGCCCGGCTGTATGGAACTGACGGGAGTGCCTGCTCGTCCCTTGTGGTAGTTCGAGAAAATAGGCGACTATCCGTGACCAGTGCTCCAGCCCTTGCGCGCACGGAGTACGAGCCGGCCTGGTTCAACATGGGACTGGTCCATAAACGGCGCCGCCAGTGGGCCGGCGCGATGGACTGCAACCGGCGAGCGGCCGCGCTCGGCGGCGCCGAAGGCGACCCTGCCTGGTGGAACCTGGGGATCGCGGCGACCGCGCTGCGACGCTGGGACATCGCCCGTGATGCCTGGCAGCGGTTCGGGATCACGATGCCCGCCGGCAGCGAGGAACTGGAGATGGACCTGGGTGCGGCGCCGGTCCGGATCGACCCGGACGGGCACGCTGAGGTGGTGTGGGGCCGCCGCATCGACCCTGCCCGGGTGGTAGTCATGAACGTGCCCATGCCCCAGTCCGGTCACCGGTGGCGCGATGTCGTGCTGCACGACGGCGCGCCGAACGGCGAACGCCGGGCATGGGGCCGGGTCTACAGCGTCTTCGACGAACTCGAACGATGGCAGGCCTCACCAATCCCGACCCTGGAGGTCCAGGTCGCCGTCGTCGGCGAGACCGATGCCCAGGCGCTCACCGAGACATTCGAGCATGCCGGGTACGCCGGCCAGGACTGGACCACCACGACCCGGATCATCTGCAAGCGGTGCAGCGAGGGGCAGCCGCCAGAAGGCCACGACCATCCGCCAGCACAGCCCGCCGCCACGCGGAGATTCGGCCTGGCCGCCCCCGAGGAACAGGCAGCCCGCCTGCTGCGCGAATGGGCAGCAGCCCGCCCCGGCAACCGCGAGCACGACGACCCTGCCATCGTCGGCTAAATCCGCCGCTGGCCCGTGGTGACAATGGCTGGTCCGTCTGGCGTTCACGAAGGACCCGCACCGCGATCGTGTCCTTCTGGCGGGCGGCCCCAGGAAGCCGTTGACGGACCGCAATTTCACAGTTACGATCCGCTTGCCATCGTTGGTCCCGCTGCAACCCCGGGCCCTCCCGGCGGACGGCCAGCGCTCACCCCTGCAGAAAAGGGTGTTCCATGCGCAATATCCTCATCGCCGCCGCCATGCTAGTGTCCCTGCCCGGCCTGACGCTGATCACGTCCCCCGCTCACGCGGTATCCCTGGACGTAACCTGCGCAGGCACCGAGACCGCCACGTACAACCCGGGCCTGCTGATCACAAGCCAGACCACCCAGGTCGCCGTCACGGGCATCCTCGCGGCCTGCACCTCATCGGATCCGGGCATCACCTCCGGCAGCTACAGCGAGAACTTCCCCACCACCCTGTCCTGCGCCACGATATTCGCCGGCCGTGCCGGGACCAGAACGATCCGGTGGAGCAACGGACAGTCGACCACCTTCGAATTCACCCGCGCCATCAACAACGCAGCCGGCCAGATAACCGTCACGTTCACCGGCGACGCCACCAGCGGTGAGTTCACCGGCGATACCGTCATCGAGCAGGTGGTCTTCGTCACCCCGAACGCGCTGCAGTGCCTTGCGCCTCCCGGGCTCACCCAGATAGGACCCGGTATCGCGACCGTGACGATCGACAAGCTCTGACCTCCGGGCCCTGCACCTCCGCACGACCAGGCCCCGCGGCGGCGTCTCAGCCGCATTGAGCGTGCCAGGGGTATGCGGTCTGGTTTGTCCTGCTATGTGGGGTTGCGTTCAGCCGGTTCGCGTGGCTCGTTTCATGATCACGAAGGGTTGTACGTGCTATAGGGCGCAAAACCATTCGTGATCATGAACTATATACCTCCAGGGGGTATAAGAGAGCGCTCATTTGTTCGAATATCTTGCTCTTCAGCTGATACACCAAGCAGCCGGACCCGGCTCAACACATCTGTGACGGCCGGTGCAGCAACGCAGCCGGTAGCGCACGAGATAACCCCGCGCCCCGGTTGCCGCCACAGCAACCGCGAGGCGGTTAGGTGCAGCGGGCGTGACGGTTTGCTGTCACGGCCCAGGCCTGGCCGAGTGGAATGATCTCGGTCCTGGTGAACCATCCGACGCGAACCCGCAGAGCGAGCGTATCGATGGAAACGGTCCCGACCGCCAGGCAGATATCCGATGTCCAGAGCACGCGTACCATCCGGGTCTGGCCGGGCGGAATGACGCCGGGAAGGGTGAACCGGGCACTTCGTGAGGTGCCGCCGCGGCCGATGTTCCGGTCGGGTAGAGACACCGCTATCTGCACGACCGCCGAACCGGGGCTATCCCAGGGCACGTCGGGGCCGTAGGCGGCGCCGAGGATCGTCTGTGTCACGCCAGTGGGGTTGTCGATGGTGACGAAGTAGCCCTGGCGGTCCCCGGATCGCAGGGGGACCGTGGTCTCACTACGACCGTCGGCGGTGGTAGTGACCGCACTGCTGTAGTCCTGGGGATACCACCAGCCGGATGCACCGCCGAATTCAAGTGAGCCAGGGGTGAGGAAGTAGCTGAGGTAGCCCGCCGCTATCCCCGTCAGCACCACGATCATGCCGGCGACGCTCCAGGTACGCCTGCGCACCCGCGCCAGCCGGTACCGCAGCCTGGCCACGGCTGGTGCCCCAGGCAGGCCGGCGTCGGCCCGCCGGGCGTCGGCCCGTCGCGCGTCGGCGGCGAGTTCTGCGGGTGGGCCGAGCCGGCTGAGCACGGCGGCGACCTGCGCGTCGTCAGCATCAGCGGGAAGCGCGTCATCGAGGTGCGCGGTGATCTGCTCCATAAGCTCGCGCGCCGCCGCGGCCGGCACCCCGCGCAGGGCCGCGTCCAGTTGGCGGATGTAGTCCCGGACCAGCTCATGACCGGACGAGGTGCGGCTCAAGGCAGGCGTCCCTTCTCGCCTGCACCGGACGGCAGGCGGGTGTGGTTCAGCACGCCCGCGACAGTCGCGGAGAACTGGTCCCATTCGGTACGGAAGGCCGCGAGGTCCCGCTTTCCCGCCTCGGTGATCGAGTAGTAGCGCCGGGCGCGCTCGCCCGGGTTTTCCCGCCATTCGCTGGTGACAAGGCCCGCGTCGCGCAGCCGGCTGAGCAGCGGGTAGACGGTGCCGTCACTGGTCAGCAACCCACCCGCCGACGCGAGATCGCGGACGAGTTCCAGGCCGAACCTGGACTTCACCTCGAGCAGCGCGAGAACGCACGGCCCCAGCACACCTCGGCGCAACTCGCTCAAGCCGCCATCTGCTGTCATGTCTCGCATTATGTCTTGTCGCGCAAGATAAGTCGAGCGGCTGGCCTGCGCACGACCTGCTCGCCGCGGCCAAACAGCAGATCATCGACCAGAGCCCGCAGTCAGCGGCCGACTTCTTCGCGTCGCTGAACACGGATTTCACCCCGGCCATCCAGGCGGCGACGCCGGCGAACATCACGAACGATCCGAGGATCACGAACACCCAGATAATCCCGTCCTACCAGCAGATAATCGACCCTCAGCTGGACGCGTCCGGGATACCCGTGGGCGTGGATTTCACGGCGAATTACGCCCAGCTCATGAGCGACATGATCGTCGTGAGCAGTGACGCCGCCGCGCTGCAATGCATACACGCTCTCGGCTACGGGCTGATCAACGCGCGGCTGGCCGATGACGGGTTCTTCGACAGCTCGAGCCAGCGCGGCATCTGGCTGGCCGGCGACTACTCGAATGGAACCCAGTGGCCGGCCGTCCGGGTCCCGGCGGTCAACGACGGGACATCCGCCCAGGCAACAACCGCCGTGGACATGGCCAGGCTCTACACGCTGATGTCGGACGAGATCCTGGTGACCGTCGACAACAGCGACGCCATGCTCGCGCTGCTCGCCCAGGCCGGAGCGTGGTTCGACTCGACCACACCGCCGATCTGGCCCAGCAGCACCGGCATCGACGCAACACGCACGAAGGTCGGCGTCGGCCCGCTCGCCCCGAACGCCGCGGGGGTCATCGAGCAGGTCGTGTCCGAGGGGCTGACGGCCCACGACCCGGCAAACGACCGCGACTTCGTCGTCGTCTGGCAGAACCTGAAGGGCGCTACCTCGTTCGCCAACATGAGCCCGGTGGCGCGCATGATCGAAGCGGCCATCAACGGGTTCAACCCGTAGTCCGGTCCGGGCCGCCGGTGCCGGAGGAGCGGCGGCCGACCGACAGCTAACCGACAGCGGCTTGCCGCACGATGACCTGAGCACGGCAGGTATCGCGCAGCGCAAGGGGATGTCGATGGCAGGGACGCGGGCGGGCACGCGAGAGTGGGTCGGGCTGAGCGTGCTCGCACTGCCCGCGTTCGTCATTGCCCTGGATTTCAGCGTGCTGAACCTCGCTGTGCCGGAGATCAGCCGTCAGTTGATGCCCTCCGCGAGCGGGTTGCTGTGGATCGTGGACATCTACGGCTTCATGCTGGCCGGTTTCCTCGTCACGATGGGAACCCTGGGCGACCGCCTCGGCCGCCGGCGACTGCTGATGATCGGCGCGGCCGGCTTCGGCCTCGCGTCGGTCGCGGCGGCCTATTCTCCGAACGCCGGGATGCTGGTCGGGGCGCGCGCGGTACTCGGTATCGCCGGGGCGACGCTGATGCCGTCCACACTGTCGCTGATCAGCAGCATGTTCCGGGATGAGCGGCAGCGCACCCTGGCCATCGCCGTCTGGTCGGTCAGCCTGCCGCTGGGCGGCGCCGTCGGGCCGCTGATCGGCGGGGCGATGCTGCAGTCTTTCTGGTGGGGCTCGGTCTTCCTGCTCGCGGTCCCGGTGATGGTCCTCCTGCTGGCAACCGGCCCGGTCCTGCTGCCGGAATATCGCGACACCACTGCGGGGCGGCCGGATTTCCTCAGCGTGGGCCTGTCGCTGGCCGCCATATTGCCGGTCGTCTACGGTCTGACGGAGATCGCCGCGGGGGGCTCGCTCCTGGTCCCGGCCGGGACCGTCGCGGCCGGCCTGCTGGTTGGCTGGGTGTTCGTGCGACGGCAGCGGACGCTGGCCGATCCGCTCATCGACCCGCGGCTGTTTCGCGAGCCGGGGTTCAGCGCGGCGCTGGGGATCAACACGCTGACCTATTTCGTGATCCTCGGCATGCTGCTGCTGACCTCGCAGTACCTGCAACTGGTGCTCGGCATGTCGACGCTGCGGGCGGGCCTGTGGATGCTGCCGACGATGGGCGGGCTGATCGGGGGATCGCTGCTGACCCCGTTGTCCACGCGGCGGCTGCATCCGGCTTTCGCGATGGCCGCTGGCCTGGCGGTCGCCGCCACCGGGTTCGGGCTGCTTACCCAGACATCCGCGCTCGGGCTGGCTGCCGTGGTGACCGGCTCTGCGGTGTTCGGGCTGGGGCTTGCGCCGGTGACCAACCTGGTGGTCGGCCTGGTCCTCGGGTCGGCCCCGCCGAAACTGGCGGGCGCGGCCTCCGGGCTGTCCGAGGCCAGCACCGAATTCGGCGGTGCCCTCGGCATCGCCATCTTGGGCAGCGTCGGCACCGCCATCTACCACTACCGCGTGATGGGACACATTCCGCCGGGGATCTCCGGTCCGTCGGCGCGGGCCATCGGCGCCACCCTGGGCGATGCCACCACGACCGCGGGACGGCTGCACGCGCAGACCGCGGGCGCCGTCCTGGTATCCGCTCGCTCGGCTTTCACGACCGGAGTGGACGTCGTGGCCGGCGTCAGCACGGTCATCGTGGTGGCCCTGGCCGTGGTTGCCGTGGCGCGCTTGCGGCGGGTGGCTCCCGCCGATGAGGTCTAGCTCACAACCAGAGAAGGGGAATGAACACTGATGCTGCTACAGGACAAGACCGCGATCGTCTACGGCGCGGCGGGGCAGGTCGGGGCGGCGGTGGCAGACGCGTTCGCGCGCGAGGGGGCACGAGTCGTGCTCGCGGGACGGACCCAGCACACCCTGGCCAAGGTCGCGGACCAGATCCGGGACGCTGGCGGCGCCGCCCAGACCGCTGTGGTGGATGTCACCGACATGGCTGCCATGCGGGTCCACGCGGCCGAGGTCGCCGCCGCGAGCGGGGGCATTGACATCGCCTTCAACGCCACCGCCAACGACGATCTGCAAGGCATTCCGTTGCTCGACATGGACCTCGGCGACTTTGCCCGCCCGGTCAGCAAGGCCATCACCGCCCACTTCACCATCGCCACCGTGACCGCGCGGCACATGCTCGGACGCGGTGGCGTGATACTGGCCATGGGCGGCGGGCGTGAAGCCATCCCGCGGCTCGGCGGCTCTCACGTCGCCTGGTCCGCGCTGGCCGGGCTGTGCAGGCAACTCGCGGCTGAGCTCGGGCCTCGCGGCATCCGGGTCGCCTGGCTGCTGTCCCCAGGATCACCCGATCCGGGGGCTGGCCCGGGGGTTGCCACGCCTGGCGATCGCGACGAGCCCGCCGACGGCACGCTTATCGGTCGTCGTCCCAGCTATCAGGAGGTCGCCAACGCCGCTGTGTTCGCCGCCTCGGACTGGGCCGCCACGATGACCGCGACCGAGATCAACCTCACGGGCGGCGTCGTCATCGACTGAGGATCCCGGCCGTAACGGCAACTGGACGGGAAGGGTCGCGGCTTCCGCTGGCTTCAGGTGGCGGCCTTTCTCGAACTCGTCGTCGAAGGCGGCCTTGCCCAGCGTCTGACGTGCCGCGTTGGTGATGCGGTGGGCGTCCGGGTTGTCATCGGATGCTCCGGCCGGCCGCCCGGCGGCCTGCGCCGCCCCGAGCAACTGGGCGGCGCGGGCGGCCTGGCCGAGGAGCGCATGCACGCCGGCCAGGCCGGTGAGTGCCTGGGCCACAGACTGAGGGTCGCCGAGTCTGGTCGCCGCGGTGAGGGATCGCAGATGATATGCGCGGGCGGTCGCCGGCTCGCCGCGCTGCTCGTCGATGAAGCCGAGTTCGGACAGCGCGGCGATGCGAGCCACGTCCGGCGCGGACCCGGTACGCCGGCTTGCCCGCAGCACGTTGCGCAGGTGAGCCTCGGCGCTGTCGAGCTTGCCGTCCTGGCGCGCGGTCTGGCCGAGCCCGAGCTCGGCGAAAACCTGCCCCGGCTGGTAGCTCTGCTCGGCCGCGAGCCGCATGCCGCGGCGGAGAAGTTCCCGCGCCTGGCCAAGGTCACCGGCGCGTAGCGCGCTCCAGCCCAGCCAGGACAGGGCATCGGCCGCCTGCGGCCACAGGCCGAGCTCCTCTGCCATCCGCAAGCCGTCGCGATGCAGCCGTTCTGCCTGCTCGCGGTCGACGGGTGCTACCGCGGCGCCGAGCCATTCGATGGCTTGCAGTTGTCCCCAGCGGTCACCGAGCTCGCGGAACATCGTCAGGCTCTGCTGGGCGAGCCGCTGGGTGGCGGCATTGTCGCCGCGGATCATCGCGAGCTTGGCGCGTGTGCTCAAGGCCGCCGCTATACCCCACTGGTCGCTGGCCGCCCGGAAGCTCGCGACCGCGTCGTCAAGCATGGCCTCGGCCACCGAGGGGTCGCCGAAATCCGACGCGACGAAGGCATGAAACCAGCGCAGCAGGGCTCGTGTGTCAGGGTCGTCGATCTCATTGAGCGGCGGGGCGGCGTTGCGATCCCCGGCGAGGGTCGCGAAACCGCTATGCCACGCGACGGCAGTGGCTCGCTCGGAGGCTGATCCGCCGCGGAGGGCAAGCGCCTCCGCCAGCGTTCGCCGGGCCTGCGCCAGCCGGCCGCTGAGCAGCCAGTACCAGGCCAGGGCGTTGGCCATCCGGAGCGCGGCGGGGTCACCGTCAGAGGTCGCGGAACCGAGCGCGGCGTGCAGGTTGGCCGCCTCAGCGTCCAGGCACCTGAGCCAGGACCGCTGGTCGTATCCGCGCAGGCGTGTCGCCGCGCGTTCGGCGAGATCGCCGTAGAACTGGCGGTGCCGCCGCAGCACTCGACGGTGCTCGCCTGCCTCCCGCAGGCGGTGCAGGCTGTAGGCGGCGACGCTTTCCAGCAACCGGTAGCGCGGACCGTCCGGCTGCTCGGCGACCACGACGAGGGAGCGGTCCACCAGCCGGGATAGCAAGGCAGGGACGTCTAGTTCATGATCACCGCAGATAGCTTCGGCGGCCGGCAGGTCGCAGCCGTCCGCCATCACCGCCAGTCGCCGCAGGACGATCCGCTCCGGCTCGGTGAGCAGTTCCCAGCTCCAGTCGATGACGCCCCACAGCGTCTGCTGGCGCGGTGGGGCGTCCCGGTGCCCGGTCGCTAGCAGCCGGAACCGGTCGTCGAGCCGGGCGAGGAGCTCGTGGACGCCAAGCGTCCTGACCCGGGTCGCCGCGAGTTCCAGCGCCAGTGGGATCCCGTCGAGCCGACGGCAAAGCCCAGCGACAGCCTGGGCGTTGGCGTCATCCAGCCGGAAACCCGGGGCGGACGCCTCGGCGCGCATGGTAAACAGCCGGACGGCACCGAAGCGAGCCAGGGCTGCGGGCTCGTGCTCGGTGCCGGGGTCGGGCAGGTCCAGCGGAGGTACCGCCCAGACAACTTCACCGGCGATCATCAGCGGTTCTCTGCTGGTCACCATGACGCGCAGTTCGGGAGCGGACTGGAGCAGCCGTGCGGCCAGCGTGGCGACTTCGCCGATCAGATGCTCGCAGTTGTCCAGGACCAGCAGCGAACGGCTGTCGCGCAACGCGTCCCGTAGCAGGTCGGCGGCCGAAGCAGAGCTGTCGTTCCGAATGCCAATGACCGACATGACCTCATCCGCAGGACTGAGTGCCGTGACGGGCGAGGGGCCGGCCATCTCGACCAGCCAAGTGCCGTCGGGGAAGGCAGCCGCCGACTGAGCCGCGGTCTCGATGGCCAGCCGCGTCTTGCCCACGCCGCCGGGCCCGGTGAGGGTCACCAGCCGCCGTTCGGTCAGCAGGCCGCGCAGCTCGGCGACCGCCGGGGCTCGGCCGACCAGGTCCGTGAGCATGGCGGGAAGGTTGGTCCGCGGGCGGGTCGCCAGGGTAGGCGGGGCCGGTACCGCCTGCAGGGCCGGGGATTGCTCCAGCATGGCCTGATACAGCGCGGCAAGGCTCGGCCCGGGATCCAGGCCGAGATCCTCGGCCAGCTTGCCGCGCAGCTCGTTATAGGTCCGCACCGCCTCGGCCTGCCGGCCGGACCGGTAGAGGGCAATCATGTGCGCGCCGCGCAGCCGCTCCCGCAGCGGGTGACGGGCGACAAGCTCGTCGAGCTCGCCGGCCAGCAGGATGTGCTCGCCCAGCGCCAGCCGGGCTTCGGCCTGCTCTTCCAGCGCGGTCAGCCGCTGCTCCTCTAGCCGCGCGATCACCGGCTGGGCGAATAGCATATCGGCGCAGTCCGCCAGCGCCGGACCCCGCCACAATCCCAGCGCCTCCGCCAGCAGCGCGGCCCGGTCGCGCAGATCACTGGCCGCGCCCGCGCGCTCCACCAGAGCCGCGAACCGGCGCTCGTCCAGCGCGTCATCGCCGACCTGAAGCAGGTACCCCGACGACCGGAACGCGATCAGCGCGCCGCTGCCCGGCTCGCCGGCGTCAAGCGCCTGCCGCAGCCTGCTGACCTTCCCCTGGAGGGCACCGGCGGGATGGACGGGCAGGTCCGCTCCCCACAGGTCATCGATAAGCTGGCCGGCCGGCACTGGTCGCCCCGGGTTTACCAGCAGGACCGCCAGCAGAGCACGGACCTTTGACTCGCGAACCTCGACTTTCCTGCCGTCCCGGGTCCAGGCCGCCACCGCCCCGAGCACACCGAAATGCACCAGGTCAGGATAACCGGGCACGTCACCCGCCGCGGGACGCCCGGGATCCGCCCGACGTCTACGGAAGCCGGGCGGCAGCAGACCGACAGCGAGTCTGCGGCGAGTTCGTGGCCGTCACTGTGACCGCAGCCGTAGCGGCGGCTGTCAGCAGGTTAGCGCGGTCTGGACTGCGGGGTCGGACGGCGAGGTGAATGCCGGGCCTGCATTCGCCAGGAACAGCGCGCTGCCCTGCTGTGCGGATGTCGGCTGGTCCGGTCCGTCCTGTGCGGTGCTCGACCACGGACCCGCCCACGCGTAGCCGTACTGGTCCGCCGGGTTGCGATCGTGGAGGTAGGCGACGGCCGATTGCCGGGCCAGATAGCAGCCGTACTTGCCGGTGGCGCCGTTAAGCTCGGTCAGGCCGCGGATGTACGCACCTTTGAACGTCGGTGCGTCGCCGCTGGTGACGCCAGAGGCTGGGTCGGCTAGCTCGCCATCAGGAGCAGTGGCCGACACCGGGTTGAGCTGACTGGATCCGGTCGAGGCATCGGCAAGCGTTGCGGCCTGCGCCAGGTAAGAATTGTCGTTCGTCGCCCGGGACAGCTCGGTCAGTCCCGCCAGGATCACGCCCTGGTTGTAGGTCCAGGTGTACCCGCCGTTGTTGGCGCAGGCCCCGCCCGGCTGGTTAGTCAGCCCGTCGTTGATGAGGTTCGAGCTGTTGATCATCCCGCTTTTGGTGAACCAGTTCTGTTCGGCCTCGGCCCGGTCCAGGTATGTCGTATCGCCGGCAATCCGGTTGTGCAGCGCCGCGTTGACGTAGAGGTATAGCTCGTTGGCGATGGCGTTCTTGTACGTTCTGGCGGTTGACCACCACACGCCGCCGCCGCAGGTGGAATCCCAGTAGCTGTTCATGTAGTCAGCGTCATCTTCGGCGGTAGTGAGGTAGACGCTGTCCCGGGTGAGGTCGTAGGCGTCGATCCATGTCATCGCCCACCATCCGGTGTCGTCGATGAAGTTGTTCTTGAAGTCGCCGTATGTGTCGCCGGCCACGCCGGCGGGTTTGTTCGCCGAGTATGTCCAGCCGATCACAGGCTGATAGCTGCCCATCCCCGTGACCCGGATGCTGTCGATGAGCGCGGTCAGGTCGTTCGCCGAGTTCCACCAGCCGTAACCGGTGCTGCTGACCGTGTTGTGGTCGAACAGCCCGGTACCCAGGTCGTAGGACTCCATGAGGGCGGTAGCCGCCGCCCGCTGGTTGTCCGCTGCGTTCCAGGTGGTCCGGGCCCACGGGGTGCACGATACGGTGCCGCCTGTCTGGCCGCAGGCCCGCACCACGCCTTCCAGCGGGTTGCTGCTGCTCCACTGATCCAGGTTGTACATCAGGGTGCGCCAGCCGGCGTTCCCGCTCGGGACCGTGGTCGCCCCGAGCTTGGAGCCGTAGGGTGACCAGTCGTAACCGCCGTCGAAGGACCGGTCCAGCCACGCCTGGTCACCCGGCATGCCCCCGTCGATCGACGCCCAGGCCATATTGTCGGCGTCGTCGAAATGCAGCGCCAGCCGTCGCCCGCCGGCCACGCTGGTGGCCGCGATCCGGTCCCCGGCGGCCAGTGCCGGGTCCCGCGCGTCGCAGTACTTGTCACACAGCGTCGACGGATAGGACTGCGCGGCGGCTCGTGGTGCGGCGACAACGATGCCTGTCAGAGTCCCTGCCGC
>Ga0070741_10018224_pt1 | contig 11407 bp, 12 predicted proteins | sample Coa_R1_4_FD_66440 | JGI IMG/M metagenome (GOLD analysis project Ga0070741, IMG submission 66440) | Surface soil microbial communities from Centralia Pennsylvania, which are recovering from an underground coalmine fire - Coalmine... | ecosystem: Environmental > Terrestrial > Soil > Unclassified ...
TGGAGGAGGAAATACTTTGTCCGTACTTTTTGGGATTGGACCACGGTTGTCCTACCCCCGGGGGCATGATGAAAGCTAAAAAGCATTGTGCATTATCAGATTTTCAGATTTTCAGATTATCAAATTGGGAGGGCCGGGACTGCGGTTCAGCGGTCCAGTACTGCGTCTCCTGGCGCGGGAGAGGCTTTGGCGGGCAATTTGGCGCAATCAGAGCGAATCCGACCAGATCAAACCGTTCGACAGCCGGATTGTCCGATATTTTCCGCTTTTTCCGATATTTGTTTCGCGCGAAGAACGCGAAGGAAAGCTGGGACAAAGATGAAGGCACAACGGAGAAAAAAGGCAGGGTTCGATATGGATGAAAGGTACAGGCTATTGGGGACGTTCCGGGTGAGGCGGACGGGTTTGAAAGCGGGAGCAAGCTCCCGCAGTCCAAACGCTTCGCGAGGGTTGGAGGCGGCATTTGCCAGGCGGAGAGTTTCCGATATTCGGTGGCGTGCGGGCGCGGAAATCTCAAGTTTGCCAGGTGCAAACCCGAATGCTTCGGGGGAAAATCCGGGGGTCAGGTATGAATGAGGGGTTGCAGCAAAGATCAGGCGATCGGCAGGCGGACGTTGCTGCGGCTGGTCCTGCGGACACAGCCGCGCTCCCCGACTGCGCGAGGTTTGGGGGCGTGGTTCGGACGAAGGGGGAATTTCCGGTCGAGGGGAAACTTGGGTGGCGGTTTCCGATCAGATTGGAAACTCGGAATGGCGGAAGGTGTTGGGAAGCAAGGGGCGGCGGAAAGGTTTGCGGGTATTTGCCACAATTTGCCGGAAAAAAAAGTTTTCGCGTTGCGGAGATTTTCCGATTTCGCGGGACATTGGTCGCCAGGCGGGACGACCGTCGAACCGGCAGCAGAAAGGGCGGCGTCACGGCGCGCTTGAAGGAGGGGCGGTAATTGGATATGGACAAGGAAACTATGCGAATTAAGGACTTGCGGATTCATCCCATCGCCATTGCCGACCCTCCGTTGCGGAGTTCGTACGGGTTGCACGCGCCCTACGCGCTGCGAACGATTGTAGAGATCGAAAGCGACGACGGCGTGGTGGGGATCACGGAAACCTACGGCGGCGACGCGCAGGTGCAACAACTCGAGGCGTTGCGCAAACAGATCGTGGGGGCGAATCCGTACCGGTTGACCGGATATCTTTCCCCGATGGTGGAGGGCAAGGGCAGCGGCAGCGACCGGTCCCAGACCTATTTCGTGCCGGGCGAGAACCCGCTGGATGCGACAACGCGCACTTATGCGGCGATCGAGGTGGCGTGCCTGGATTTGATCGGCAAGACGGTGGGGCAGCCGGTGTGCGATTTGATCGGCGGCCGGGTGCGGGACGAGGTGCCGTTCTCGGCGTATCCGTTTTACAAGCACGCGGGCGGCGGCGGCGAAGGGAAGGACGCGCGGCCGGACGAATACGGGGAGGCGCTGTCGCCGGAATCACTGGTCAAACAGGTGCAGCAGATGATCGCGAAGTACGGGTTTACCTCGATCAAGTTCAAGGGCGGCGTGCTGGAGCCGGAGGTGGAGGTTGAAACGATCAAGCAGCTTTATCGCGCGCTGGGGCCGAAGGTGCCGTTGCGGATCGATCCGAACTCGGCGTGGACGGTGGAGACTTCGATTCGCGTGGGCAAGGATCTTGCGGAGGAGCTGGGACGCGGGGGTTATCTGGAGGATCCGACGGCGGGACTGGAGAACATGGCGGCGGTGCGGCGCGGGTTGTTGAAGGCGGGCATTGACACGCCGCTGGCGAGCAACGTAGCGGTGACGTCGTTCGGGGACATTCCGCAGTCGGTGAAGGTGGACGCGGTGCAGGTGATTTTGTGCGATCACCATTACTGGGGCGGGATGCGGCAGGTGCAACACCTGGCCTGCCTGGCGAAGGCTTTTGGGATCGGGCTTTCGATGCATTCGAACAGCCATTTGGGAGTGTCGCTGATGGCGATGGCGCATGTGGCGGCGGCGACTCCGCATTTGACGTATGCGTGCGACACGCACTACCCTTGGCAATCCGCGCAGGACGAAGTGGTACTGGGCGGTCGTGTGCCGATCACCGGCGGCTGCGTGCGGATTCCGGACAAGCCGGGGCTGGGCGTGGAACTGGACCAGGACCAGCTCGCGCGCGGTCGGGAGCGATACGCGAAGTGTCTGTATCGGAAACGGGACGACGAGGCGGAGATGCGGAAGCACGTGGATCCGAACTGGAAACGGATGCTGCCGCGGTGGTGAAGATGAAAGTTAAAGTGAAGAGACTGCCCACCCTCGCCCTGACCCGCTCCCCGAGAAAAGGGGACCGGGCGCGAACATCCGCCGGGCGACTGAGCTTTACGCGGCGTGTGGCCGCTCCAGATTACCTGTCGGATAAAAATTGATTTTCATATGCAACCGAATGAATTGAGAAAGCGCCTGCAGGGCGTGGTTTCGTTTCCGGTCACGACGTTCAAGGCGGATTTGTCGCTGGACCTGGATGGTTACCGGCAGAATTTGCGGGCGGTGCTGAAGCATCCAGTCTGCGCGGTGGTGGCGGCGGCGGGAACGGGGGAATTGTATTCGCTTTCGCCGTCGGAACATCTCGCGGTGGTGAAGGCGACCGTGGAGGAAGTGAACGGTCGCGTGCCGGTGATCGCGGGGACGGGTTTCAATCCGCACATCGCGGCGGAACTGGCGAAGCAATCGGCGGCGGCGGGCGTGAGCGGGATACTGGCGTTTCCGCCGTACTATCCGAACCCGGACGAGGAGGGAGTGATCGCGTATTATCGCGGCATTGGGAATGCCACGCCGCTGGGAATGTTGATTTACAGCCGCGATTGGTTCGCGCCCGGGCCGGCGCTGGTGGAAAAGCTCGCGCAGATTCCGACGTTGATCGCATGGAAGGACGGGCAGGCGGATTTGCGGAAGTATCAAATGATCCGGCAGCGACTGGGCGACCGGCTGCATTGGATCGGCGGCGCGGGGGATGACATGGTGCCCGGCTATTATTCGATCGGCATACGGACGTATACATCAAGCATCGCCACGGTGGCGCCGAAGTTGTCGATTCAATTGCACGAACTGGCGGCAGCGGGGAAGTCGGCGGAGTTGTCGCGCTTGATGGACGAACTGGTGATCCCGTTGTATGCGTTGCGGGCGCGGCGGAAGGGTTACGAGGTGTCCGCGATGAAGGCGATGATGGACATGGTGGGCCTGGTGGGCGGGCCGGTGCGTCCGCCGCTGGTGGATTTGAAGAAGGAGGATATTGAGGCGTTGCGGGCGGGGCTGGAGAAATGGAAGCCATGGCTGGGGTGATCCCGTCGCGTGTTGCGTGTCAGAAAGTGGACCTCGGAGAACGCACGGCGCCACAAGGACGTCATGAGGCTGAAGGGCAGGCAATCGATTCTGCTTCACGGGACCGAATACCAGCTCCCAGTTGAACGTCGAATGGACAGGTGGCAGAGTGGGTTACCTATTTATATATGAAAGCTAACTATCGGGCGGGGTTGACGGAGGCAGGCGGGGTCCGGGCGGCGGCAATGGCAATGTTGCTTGTGTTCGGACTGGCGGTCGCGGCAAAGGCGGAGGATGAAAAACCGGCGGTGGATCCCAAGGCGCAGGAGTTGTTGCGTCACATGAGCGAATGCCTTGGGGACGCGAAGTTTTATTCCTTCAAGGCGGAGATCTGGCAGGACGTGATGCTGGGATCGGGTGAACGCGTACAGGCGGGCCGAACGGTGGACGTGCAGGTGCGGCGGCCGAACCGGCTGCACACGGAAGTGCGTTCGACGCGGCGGAATCGCGCGATGTTTTATGACGGGAAGTCGCTGACAATATTGAATCGCGCGGAAAATTTTTACGGGAGCGTGCCGGCGCCGGGAAATCTGGACGAAGCGCTGGATACGGCTTCGGAAAAATTCGGCATTGAAATTCCGCTGGAGGATTTCATCGTGAGCGATCCCTACAAGAACGCGATGAAGGACGCCACCTGGGGCAAGTATCTGGGGCCGGTGACGGTGCTGGGTGTTCCGTGCGAGCACCTGGTATTCACGCGGGGACCGGTCGACTGGCAGGTGTGGATCCAGGACGGGCCGCGACCGGTCCCGCGCAAATTTGTAATCACTTACAAGGACGAGGAGGGCTCGCCGCAGTTCACGGCGATTCTCTCCGATTGGGATTTTGAGACAAAGCTGCCGGACTTTGTGTTCCAATTCGCGCCTTCGCCGGGCATGGCAAAAATCGAGGTGCAGGAGATCAAGGCCAGGAACCAGGAACACGGGAAGGAGCAGAAATGAAAGCGCAATTTTTCCGAGTAAGGCTGGTTGGTGCGGTGTGGCTGGGATTGGCGCTGGTGATTGTCGCGCCGGGCGCATGGGCACAACGGCATCCGGAGCCTGCGCGCGGGCCGGAGCCCCGGATGCCGGCGGCGCCTCCGCGGATGGTGGTGGACCGGACCAGCCACGGAAGCCTCCGCCATGTGGACACGCATGTCGTGCAGCGGCCGGTGGTGGAAGAACATCGGAACGTTGAAGTGCGCCGCCCGGTCGAGGAACACCGGGAGGTAATTGAGCATCGGCCGGTTGAAGTGCATCGCGACGTGGATGTGGACTGGCATTATCCGCATTTCTGGCACGATTTCCATTTTGGCCTGCGCGTGCCTTCACTGCCGGTGGGCTGGCTGACGCTGAACTTCGGCGGGGTTCCGTATTATTATTACGACGGCATCTATTACCAGCAGGCGACAGGGGGCTACCAGGAAGTGTATCCGCCGACGGGCATCGGTGTGCCGGAATTGCCGGACGGGGCGGTCGCCGTCCAGGCGGGTAACCAGATCTACTATTACGCGGCGGGGGCGTTTTATGTGCAGCAGGCGGACGGGATGTATGTTATTGCGCAGCCGCCAATGGGTGTGGTGGTTCCTGAACTGCCGCCGGGCGCAACGCAGGTCAATGTGAACGGCGTGCTCGCGTACCAGTACAACGGGGTTTTTTACCAGCCCGTGTTCGTTAACGGCGTGACGCAATACATGACGTTCGCGCCGCCGCAATAGTTGATCAGGATTTCTTCGGCAGCGCGCGGGTGGCGCCGGTCGAGATGCCGCCGTCAACAAGAAGTGTCTGGCCCGTTATGTAGGCGCTGGCGTCGGATGCGAGAAACACGATGGCGCCGTCCAGATCGTGCGGCTGGCCGGGACGCTTCAACGGAATGCGGTCGCAGAGATACGAGACCCATTCCTGATTGTCGTACATGACGGCGTTCTGGGCGGTCTTGAACCAGCCGGGTGCAAGGCAATTGACCGTCACACCGTGAACGCCCCAATCATCAGCGAGGCTCATCGTCAGTTGTTTCACGCCGCCGCGGCTCGCGCCATAGGGTCCGAGGCCGGCGTAACCGGCAACACAGGTGACCGAACCGATATTCACGATGCGGCCGTACTTGCGCGCGATCATGTGTCGCGCCACGGCCTGGGAAACGAAGAACGTGCCGCGGAGATTGGTCTCGAGCACGAGATTCCAATCATCCCACGTGACCTCGAGCGCCGGCTTGCGGACATTGCACCCGGCATTGTTGACGAGGATGTCGATCCTTCCATAGTGCGCGGCGGCAGCATCCGCCATCCGGCGAATGCTCTCCTCGTTGCGAACGTCCAACGCGAGCGGAAGGACGCGGCGGCCGAGCGCGGCGATTTCCTTTTGGAAGTTCGCGAGCGTCGCCGGATCGCGGCTGGTGACGACGAGATCCGCGCCCGCGCGGGCAAGCGCGCGTCCGAAGTATTGGCCGAGACCGCGGCTGGTGCCGGTGATGATGGCGACTTTGCCGGTGAGATCAAATTCGGGCAGGTCCATAGGCGCGGCGATTGTTCAAGGTTTGAGAACCACTTTCATGAGGCCGGGTTCCTTGCGATAAAGGCGATCGAACCATGCCGCGCCTTCAGCGAGCGGGGCGGCAGCGCTGAGCAGCGGCGCGGCTTGAAGTTCGCCACGGGCCATCATGTCGAGGCACGCCGGATATTCCCCGTTCGAGGCGCAGGAACCGTGAATGGTCAACTCGCGCGTGACTGCGACCTGAAGCGGGAATTCGATATTGGGCGCGATATTGCCGACCAGCGTGACGTAGGCGCCTTTGCGAACGCAGCGCAACGCCAGGTCAACGGTTGCCGCCAGACCGACCGCCTCGATGGCGAGGTCGGCGCCCCTGCCGTTGGTGAGGCGCGCGATGGTTTGCGCGCCATTCTCCTGCGCCGAGTTGACCGTGTGGGTGGCGCCGAGCTTCGCCGCGGCGGCGAGGCGTTCCGCGGCGACATCCACGACGATCAATCGCCCGCAACCCGCGTGGCGCAGCGCTTGAACGAGGGCGAGCCCGATCATCCCGGCTCCAACCACCACAACGCTGTCATTCAGTTGCGGCGGAGCCAGCCGGATGGCGTGCAAAGCGATGGCGAACGGCTCGACGAGCGCCGCGTGCTCGAACGGCAATCCATCCGGCAGCCGATACAGAACGCGTTGCGGCACGGCCACGAATTCGGCGAAGGCGCCGTTGCGGCGGTAATCCTCGCAGGAGACACCGAGCACGCGGCGGTTGTCGCAAAGATTGACGCGCCCGGCACGGCAGTAATCGCAATGGCCGCAGTAGACCGTGGAGTCGAACGTGACGCGATCACCCGAATGCCAGCCGGTCACGCCAGAGCCGACCTTCGCAATGATGCCGGCGGCTTCATGGCCCATGATGATCGGCGGACGGCGGCGGCCCGTGCTGCCATCCATCCCGTGCACGTCACTGCCGCAGATGCCGCAGGCGCGGACCGCCACCAGGACTTCGTCAGGGCCCGGCTCGGGGGCGGGCACGTCCTCATAGGCGAACTGCTTGTATTCCTTCAGAACGAGAGCCTTCATGATTGTGCAAATAGTATCGCCGAAAAGCGGCGGCACGCACAGCGGGAAATTGGAAGGGCAGCGAGGCGCACTTGACTCGCGCAGATTCCGGTGCGACGGTGCGGCGGTTGACCGGATCGACCTTCGCACCATCAGCATCGGAATTCCGCATGAAACGTTTTTCACTGATTCTCTGCCTCTGCCTCTTCGGCATGCTGATTGTCCCCGATGGCCGGGCCTGCACCAGCTTCGTGATGCAGGGCGATGGCCGAATTTATTTTGGATCGAACCTCGACTGGCGCTGGGAAAACGGATTGATCATTGTCAACAAGCGCGGCGTCAAGAAGGCATCGCTGGTCCAACCCGGCAATCAACCGGCGGAATGGATTTCCAGATACGGCAGCGTCACGTTCAACCAGTTCGGGCAGGAAATGCCTTTCGGCGGGATGAATGAGGCCGGACTTGTGGTCGAACAAATGTGGCTCGACAGCACGCGTTACCCGGCGAGAGATTCGCGGCCCGCCGTCAACCTGCTGGAATGGATTCAATATCAGCTCGATAACTGCCGCACCGTCGAGGAAGTGCTCGCCACCGATTCGAAAATCCGCCTCGAAGCCCCGCCGGTCAGCGCGCGCGTCCACTACCTGGTGAGCGACGCCTCCGGCAATTGCGCCAGCATCGAATGCCTGGATGGCCGGCTTGTGTGCCATTGCGGGAAGGATCTTCCGTTTCACGCGCTCGCCAACAACACTTATGAGAACTCTCTCGCATATGCGCGCGCGCACCCCGATCCCGGCACGGAGAACCATCCCTTGTGGCGCACCGGTTCGGAACATCGTTTTGCCCGAGCCACCGCTCGCGTCATCCGATTCGAGCCAAGCAATCCGACCAACGAAGTGCAATACGCATTCGACACATTGAACCAGGTTCATCAGTGGGCCACCAAGTGGCGGATCGTCTACGACGTGTCGGCGCACCAAATCCATCTTCGCACGCACGACAACCCCCGGGAGCGCACCATTGATCTGCAGTCGCTCGATTTCTCATGCGGTCACCCGGCGCAATTTGCCAACATCGACGCCAAGCCCTCCGCCGACGGACAATTGGAATTCCAGGACCTCACCATGGCCGCCCAGCAGGCATATCTTCACGATTTCAGCACCAAGCCGGCGGTGAGGCGGGTGTTCGGTGATCTCTCAAAACAGATTGGCGCCCTGATGCTCCTCGTCCAAAGCTACACCTGCGCGGACAAATAGCCGCGTCACGGATTCACGCGTGTCCAGGTGACCGTGCGGCCAAGCACACTGATCCCCACGTAGCCGTGCACTTCGAGACGGTTGGTGTCCAGCAACGTCATGCGGCACTTGTAGGTCTTGCCTGATTCGGGATCGTAAATGCGTCCGCCCTCCCATTTGTTTCGGCCCGCGTAGGTGAAGTTTTCCATGAGCCGCAGCCCCAGCAATGGACGCTGGCGCAAGGCTGGATTGGGATTCTTCCGATCCGTGCGCGGCTTGCCGCCCATGCCTCCGGGATCATTGGCCGGCCAGTTGGGTTCGGTGATATCCATCACTCGGCCGAAATAATGGTGGTCCCCCCGGAAAATCTGCACCTTGCTTTTGTTGTCCGTCGTGTTCCAAATCCCAAGCACAGCGTCGCCGGGATCAGTAGAATTGATTGTCGATTGACTCCCGGCAGGAATGACGATCGCCAGGAACCCGAGCAACAGCAGCGCTGGAAGAATGGACTTCATGCGACCGGAAGTAACATCTCACGCGGGCACAGATGGCGCAAAGATCAGGTTGCGCTGAGCACAATGGCAGGCGGCACCGGTGCCGGACGTACCTCCAGGTCAATCAAGAATTACCGCGATGGACCAGGTTTACGAATCGTTGGGCGCGATCCTGGCAAACGGAGGCGATGCGATGTTGATTGAAACCTTTGTGCGCGTAGTAGCCCCAGGTCGTGTTCCACAGGACATACATATCGAAATCCGTCGGCTGATGGCCGGTCTTCTCTTTGTAGTATGTCGCCAGGTAGTTCCAGTGCGCCCGCGCCACCTGGACCGAAACTGACGGATTGATATAGTCGCGCGAAGCCGAGTACGCGCGCCAGACGGCCGGATGGATCTGATAGCGGCTGATTTCGCCGGCGCCGCCGACCTCCCGATCATTATTTCCGGTCTCGATCATCCCCAAAGCCCAAAGGTGCTTTTCATCCAAAACAGGCGAATGGTCGGTGGCTGCGGGAGCAGGCGTCACAGCCGGCCGCGCGTTCGCGCCGAGCGCCATCAGGCACGCCGCCAATGCAATGGACCAGCACCGGCCTACGCCGTACAAACCGTTTGATTGTCTCTTTCGCAACATGGATTGTTGGGCCCTTTTACCCGAGTCAAGGCTGACCATGATAGGTGAAAACCAATAGAAGTCAACCCTACGACGGGTGGAGGCGACCGTTTTTAACACCCACAACATATACGTTCCGGTGATTGCCGGAATGATCGTTGCCATTGCGATGAGCGTGTGACCGTTCATACGTCTATAAGCATCGGCAATGGGGTTGGAGAACTCAACTTGAAGCAATACGGACGGAAATTCGGGGATATTACGGAGGGAAATCTTTGCCGCACCACAGAGAAAAACTTGAAAATGAGCCACTTACGCGAGCGCCCTCAGGAACCTTGGTGTCAGCAGCCACTCCAGCGTCGCGCAGCGGCCGTATTGCAGTTCGCTGGCGGTAAGCTTGCAAAGTCCCCCTTTCTTGAGGCGCACTTCGAGGTTGGTGCCGCCGGAAAGGAGCAGGGAAATCAAGTTGCTGAGGTATGGTTCATGGCCAACCAGGAGAACACTCTTGCGCTTGGCATGCCGGCCGGTGAGTTGGTCAATTAACTTGCGCGGGTTGCCGTGCGGGGCGAGTTCCTCCGTGGCTTCGAGCACCTTCTTGATTCCAAATTCCTGCATCACTATTTCCGCAGTCTCCATCGCGCGAAGATAAGGACTCGTCAAAATGAGATCGAAGCTCAGGCCGGCCTCACGCATTCCACTGGCAATGCGGCACATCTTTCGCGCCCCTTCGCGGGTCAACCGCCGCTGGCTGTCGTCCTCATGCGAGCGTTTGGGTCGTTCCTCGGCAATGGCGTGGCGCAAGATATAAAGATCCATAGTCCTCTTCCGTCCGGTCGGTTCCCACGAGCATCAACCGTCTGCCCGGCAAAGTCAATTCGCGGAAGCGGCCGCGCGGCTTGGTGGTTGCATTTGACCGCGTGCTGTGTTGTATTATGGGGCGCTGGCTCGTTGATTGCACCGTTGCGCGCAACGTCTGGCCGCGAAAGCACTACTGATTATTATGGAAACAGAAACGCAAGAAACCGTTGTAATTCAAAAGACCAGGGAATTGTGCCAGACAATCCTCGACCAGCCTGAGGTGCGCCGGATGCGCGAGCGTATCGATGCGTTCGCGGCCGACGACAAGACGCGCGGCCAGTATGACTCCCTCATGATCAAGGGCCAGGCCCTGCAGCAGAAGCAACAGGCAGGACTGCCGCTGGACGGCGGGGAGATCACCGCATTCGAAACCCTGCGCGAAGAATTTCTCAACAACCCGGTCGCCCGCGGATTCCTGGATGCCCAGGAGGAGATGCACAAGTTGCAGCAATCGGTCGCCCAATACGTCAGCAAAACTTTCGAACTGGGCCGCGTTCCTGAGGAAGCGGATCTCGACCACGGCGGCGGCGGCTGCGGCAACGGTGGTTGCGGCTGCAAGCATTGAGGCGGAATACATTCCGTAGGTTTCCCTACCCTCGCGGTCCCGAGCCGCGGGGGTTTTTGTTTGCTCACCCAGGCTCGCCGAGAATCGTAACCGGAACGTTTCCCTGCCGTCGTTGCCGCATGCTGAAGGCACTGGTAATCAGGGAGCATGAGCCAAAGGATATTGGTGGTGGAAAGTCAGCCGGAACTGCTCGAAGCCATGTCCGTCAACCTGCGCGACGCGGGCTACGATGTAATCACCGCCGCGAACGGTCTGCAGGCCCTTCGGCAGGCTGGCACGGGCCACGCCGACATTATCATGCTCGATCTCAAACTGCCGGACATCAGCGGCGACACTGTCTGCGACATCCTCCGGCGGCTGCCCTCTACCGCGGGTGTCCCCATGATTCTGGTGATCGATCCCACCGACGAATCCATCTGCCAGCCCTCCGGCGAGAATGGCGCCCTCGAAAGCCTCGTCTGGCCGTTTACCGCCATCGAACTGATCTCTAAGGTGAAGGAGACCTTGCTCCGCCATGAAGAAGCCTTGCTGGAGGCGGATGCCCCCGACCTGGCCGAACGCGAGTTGCCCGCCCGCTGGGAATAACTGAGCGTTTGCGCGGGTTTTGTCCAAGCCGCTGATTTTTCGTTCCGCTTCATTATACACTGTCAAAACTCTTTAGAAATGTCCCCTTAAGGACTCAACAGATAATGTCCCCTTGGTCTGTTGTTGTTTCCTCTGCGTCTGGTAGTGGGGGACGCAGGGAGGCCGGAGCGTAGCGGAG
>Ga0070741_10018225_pt1 | contig 11407 bp, 10 predicted proteins | sample Coa_R1_4_FD_66440 | JGI IMG/M metagenome (GOLD analysis project Ga0070741, IMG submission 66440) | Surface soil microbial communities from Centralia Pennsylvania, which are recovering from an underground coalmine fire - Coalmine... | ecosystem: Environmental > Terrestrial > Soil > Unclassified ...
GTCGAGCATCGAGTTGTTCGGGCGCACTTCGGGCTTCCGCGTCTGGTGCCAGAGGTGGAGCAGCGTCCCCTGCGGCCCGGGCCAGCCGCAGCGGAGCGCGGCGCGCCGCAACCGCACGGCCATGTCCACGTCCTCCCCGCCCCAGCCGGCGAACCGCGCGTCGTAGCCGTTCACGCGCTCGAAGTCCGCGCGCGACACGCCGAGCAGGAACCCGTATCCGTCCGCGTGCGGCACGAACTCGGGCAGCCCTTCGCGGCCGGGCAGCCGCCGGTCGACCCGCGTGAGCGCCAGCAGCGGCGACGACTGGCTGCCGTGCAGCGCCCAGTGCGGAAGCGACCAGCGCTGGATCGGGATCTGTTCGGCGAGGACGCGCCGGGTCAGCTCCTGCGAGAGCAGGAGCCGCTTGCCCGCGACGAACCAGCCGGAAACCGCCGCGGCACGCATCGCCCGGACGAAGTGGCGGCGCGGCACGACGTCGCCGTCGACGAAGACGAGGTAGTCGCCGCTCGTCGCCTCCGCGCCGAGGTTGCGCACGCGGGCGAGCCGGTAGCCGTCGTCCTCCTGGCGCACGTGCCTGAGCGGCAGCACCGTCTGCCAGCGCGACAGGAGCTCCGCGGTCTCCGGACCAGAGCCGTCGTCGGCGACCACGAGCTCGAAGTCGCGGTCCGACTGGTCCGCGAAGCCGCGCAGCACCGCGTCGAGCGCCTGCGGCCAGTCGTAGGTGGCGACGACGACACTGAGCGTCATCGGGCGACACCGTATCGTGGGCTCGTGAAGCGCTTGCTCTCCAGGAGCGGCCGTGCGGCGCGATACGCGACCCGCCTCGCGCCGTTCTGGGTGGCCCATCCGCTGTACCGCTACACGCCGGGCGGCTTCGGCCACTACCGGAAGCTGCGCGCCCAGGCCGACCCCGCCTACGAGTTCGACCGGGACAAGCATCCCGTGCGCGAGAAGCACTTCGGCGCCGAGCGGCTCGGCGAGCCGGGCGACGACGGGATCGTCCGGCGCGAGTACGACTCGTACGACGAGTACGTCGAGCACCAGCGCCAGAAGCTGCAGGAGATTCTCCGGATCGGCCGCGGCTTCACGAACGCGTCGGTCGCCGAGGCGCGCCTGCGCTTCTACCGCCGTTTCCGCCACCTCGTGCGCATCGTCCCGCGCGACGCGACGATCCTCTGCCTCGGCGCCCGTCAGGGGACCGAGGTCGAGGTGCTGCGCGAGCTCGGCTTCCGGAAGGCGTACGGCGTCGACCTCAACCCGGGGCCGGACAACGAGCTCGTCCGCGAGGGCGACTTCAACCGGCTCGCGGAGCCGGACGGCTCGGTCGACCTCGTCTACTCGAACAGCGTCGACCACGCGCCCGACCTGGACGCGTTCTTCGCCGAGCACGCACGCGTCCTCAAGCCGGGCGGATTCGCGCTCTACGACGTCCACCGCGACTACGTGCCCGGCGAGGAGGCGGCGTTCGAGGCCAGCCTCTGGCTCCGCCGCGAGGACGTGCTCGTCCGCGCCCTGCAGCACTTCGAGCGGCTGCGGCGCCTCCAGGCCGAGCCGGACTGGACCTGGATGCTGTTCCAGGAGCCGCGGCGGAGCTGATTACGCGTTCGCGAGCGCGAGCCGGCGGTCCGCCTGCCGCTCGAGCTCGACGAAGGCGACTTGCGGCACCCCGTACAGGATCTCGCCGCGCGCGTTGTGGAGAGCCGGCCAGAGGCTCGCCGCCCACGCGACCTCGATCTCCTCGGGGCGGAACTCGTGCCTCGCTCGCTGGTAGGCGTCCAGGAACGCCTCGGAGCTCTCGAGCTGTGCGAGCGTCGGGACCTCGGCGCTCGCGAAGGCGCCGGCCGCGGCTCCGACGACTGCCGCCTCCGGAAGCCAGGCCAGGCTGTCCCAGTCATGCACCGTATGGGGCTCCGTCCCGTCCCAGCGCAGGTTCTGCGCCTCCCAGTCGGCGTGGCCGACGACCGGCTCCAGCGCCGCCCCGAGCAGACGGGCGCGGGCGCGACGCGCCGTTTCCTCGATCACCTCAGGCAGCGTTCGCCTCTCCGCGAGCGGGTCGTGTCTCGGGTTCAGAGGGAAGAGACCAGGCCCGTCGTGGTCCCAGTTCACCCACTCGGGATTCGGAAGCGGCGGCTCGGAGTCGATCCCGTCCAGCAACGTCGTCAGCCCGGCGAGGAGCTCGGCGGAGCGGGTCGCCGCCCCCGCGCCCGTGTCGCGCTCGATCTCCCCGCCGGGCCGAAACTGCTCGGCGTGGACAGCAAGGTGCCCTACGACCGAGACGCCGGTGAGCGGGCGCGCACACGGGAAACCCCGCTCTGCGACCTGCCGCTGGACCGCGACGCAGCGGCTCGCCCGCTCCGCGTCGCCCGCAAGCCGTGCCTTGAGCACCACTTCGCGGCCGTCGTCGAGCCTCACCGCCCGTACGTCGGACATCGCGTCAGCGGCGAGGAGTTGCTCGACCGGCGTCGCGCCGAGCTCGCGCTCGCACCACTCCGCCGCCCAGGACGGGAGGCTCACCGCGGTGCCAGAAACGGCGAAGCGTCCTTCGTCACGAGCGGGCCGCGCCGGTACTTCTCCAGCTTCCACGACGGCGCCGACCGCTCGCGTCGTCGGACAAGCCGCTCGACGCGGCCGCGCAGGTCGCGCCGGTAGGTGTTCGCCTCCGCGATGTTCAGCCGCACGTGCTCGCCCGCCGAGTCCTTGCTCGAACGCGGCACGAAGCAGGCGTGCAGCACGCGGAACGGGCTCTCGTCCCAGTCGTGATCCTCGTCGAGCCGCCCGACCGACTGCCAGCTCCAGCCGTCGCGGAAGACCGGCTCGCCCTCGTGCAGCCGCTCCCGGTAGACGCGGTCCCAGCTCCGGAGCGCCGAGAAGTTGAACAGCTTCGGCCCCGAGAGCGCGGGCGGCGCGAGGTATCCGGTCGCGGTCCGCGCCTGCTCGTCCACCTCGACGCAGTGCAGCATCGACGGGAACAGCCGAAACGCCTCGTCGTGTCGTCCAGACTCGAGCTCGCCGCGCATCCGTGCGAGTCCGGCCGGGTCGAAGAGCTCGTCCCCGTCGGGGCTGAGCACCCAGGTGTCGGTGCCCACGTAGGGGAGCACGAGGTCGTGGGAGCGCGCCGCATGCGAGATGCGGACCGCCTCGACGTTGCCGAGCTCGCCGGCGAGGTCGGACACGATCTCCCACGTGTGGTCCGTCGACGCGTGGTCGGCCACGTGGACGTGATCGCAGAACCCGGCGACGTTCCGGACCACCCTCTCCGCGAAGACGTCCTCGTCGTGGAGGAGGACGATCGCGACTACCCGCAACCGCTCACCGCGCGATCGGGATCTCGAACAGCCTCCGCGCCGAGATGCCGGCCAGCAGGTCCTCGCCGGCCTTCCGGGCCCGGACGAAGATCTGGACGCTCCGCTGCTTGGGACCGAGCGGGAATGCGGACGTCGTCGTGAACGTCAGGCTGACGAACCCGTTCGCGCCGGTCGCCGCCTCCGCCGGTGTCGAGAGTTGGCCGAACGGGATGGCGGCCGCGTAGACGAGCGCCCCCTGCACGGCCTGGCCGCATGTGTCCGAGACGCGGTAGCGGACGGTCACCTGCCGGCCCGAGCCGAGATGGAGCGGCGTCGCCAGTTGGCGGTCGATGACGAGGCGCGCCGGCGAGGTCACGTCGGCAGCCTGGGCCACGCGGCGGCCGGTGGGGCAGCCTGCGCCGGACGAGCCGATCGGCGGCCCGGGAGGCGGCGGCGGCGGAGGCGTCACCGGCTTCGCGCCCGGGACGAGGGCCGTCTGGGCCGAGTTCACCTTCGTCGTTCCCGCCGGGTTCGTGGCGATCTCCTGCGCGCGAAGCGTGTAGCCCTGGTCGGCGGTCTGGACGACGTAGGTCTGCGCGGTCCCGCCCGTGGCTGCGCAGTTGTTGCCGCTCGCGTCGCACCGCAGCCACGCCCAGGAGAAGTTGACGAGGTATCTGCTCGTCCAGGTTCCGTCGTTCGCGGTCAGGGTCTGCCCGACGGCAGCCGTGCCGGCGACCGTCGGCAGGCCGGTGTTCGTCGGCCCGGTCCCCTGGCCGGTGATCTGCGCCGTCGCGTTCGACGTCCTGACGACCTTCGTGCCGGTGTAGTTCGGGCCGCTGAACGCCTTCACCAGAAGCCGGATGGTGAAGCCGACGTCGCCGGACTGGAGGACGTACGTGTTGTCCGGGCCGTCGACGATCCCCTCGCAGTTGCCCGATCCCTGGCCGCCGTCCGGCGGGCAGCGCCGCCAGTTCCACTTGTAGCTTTGCGCGCCCGGGTCGAAGCTGCCGTGGTCGCCTGTCAGCGTGTCGCCGACGCTCGTCCCGCCGGAGATCGTCGGGTCACCGGGCTCCGTGGTGCGGGCCGAGCCCAGGCCTGGAAGGAGCAGCGCAAGGGCGATCGCGGCGAGCGCGACGAGGGGCAGTCCGATCCGGAAGAAACGTCTCGAGCGCGCCTGGCTGACGAGTGCGGACATGGTGAAACCTCCTGAGGCGGGTGCGAACGGCCCGCCCAAGGTACCGAAGCCCTGCAAATACCGCTAATCGCGGTGGGCGAAGGTCCACCATCTGTTCGCCGCGAACGTCCCCACGGTCACCGGGGGGATCGCCGCCAGATACGCCCAGACGTGCCCGGTCCCCGCGGCGCTGAAGAGGTAGACGAGCAGGCTCGTCATCCCCGCGCCGGAGGCCTGGACGACCACGTAGGCCACACGCGAACGGCCGGAGTCGGACGCGGCGAACGTCCAGCGCCGGTTGAGCACGTAGCCGTTGACCGAGCCGACCGCGAAGGCGATCGGCGCCGCGACTGCATACGGCGTGGAGATCTCGAGAAGTCCGCGGTAGACGCCGAAGCTGAGAGCCGTGTTGACCGCCCCGGCGAGCACGTAGCGCACGAACTGCCGCGACGGGTGATGCCGGTGGAGGAACCGGCCGCGGGCGTCAGCGATCGAAGACTCGCTCACGCGCACGTGCGGTCGCGACGAAAGCCCTTGGAGGAAGCTCGGGCACCTCGGGGAAGTTCTCGAGCTCGCTGACCACGTACAGCGGCCGTCGCTTCACCTCGAGGTGGATGTCCGCGATGTACTCGCCGATCACACCCAGCACGATCAGCTGGATCCCGCCGAGAAAGGTCGTCACGACGACGATCGACGTCCAGCCCGGCGGATTGTAGAAGCCCGCGACCTTCACCACCAGGCTCCAGATCAACAGGCCGAAGCTGACCGCCGAGACGACGAACCCGAGGTTCAGCGCCAGGCGCAGCGGCGCGACCGAGAAGCTGGTCACACCGCTCCAGGCCAGGCGCAGGAGCTTGCGCACCGGGTACTTCGAGTCGCCCGCGAAGCGGTGCTGGCGCCGGTAGAGGACACCGGTCTGCCGCAGGCCGACCCAGCTGAACATGCCGCGGACGTACCGGTTGCTCTCGCGCATGCGGGCGAACACGTCGAGTGCCCGCCGGTCGACGAGGCGGAAGTCGCCGACGTCCAGCGGGATCTCGATCTCGGAGATGCGGTTGAAGCCGCGGTAGAAGAGCGCGGCCGCCGCCCGTTTCCAGCGCGCATCGCCCTCGCGGATGTCGCGGACGGCGTAGACGACGTCGTAGCCCTCGCGCCAGCGTGCGGCCAGCTCGAGGATCACCTCGGGCGGATCCTGGAGGTCGGCGTCGAGGATGGCGACCGCCTCGCCCGACGCGTGGTCGATGCCCGCCGTCACCGCCGTCTGGTGACCGAAGTTCCGCGACAGCCTGACGACCTTGAAGCGCAGATCGTCGTGCGCGACGCGCTGGATCAGCTCGTACGTGCGGTCGGTGCTGCCGTCGTCGACGAAGACCACCTCGCAGTCGCCGTCGAGCCCGTCCATCACGGCGCTCACGCGGGCGACGAGCTCGTCCAGGACCGCTTCCTCGTTGTGCGCCGGCAGGACGATCGAGTAGGTCGGCACCGCGCCAGTCTATGACGCGGTCCGGCTCCGTCGGCGACGCACGACGGCGATCGCCGCCATCGCGAGCAGGCCGAAGAAGATCGTCGCCCAGGTCACGCTCGTGAGCACGATCCGCGTCGTCGGCGTGAAGGTGATCCGCGCCGAGGTCACGCCCGCGGGGAGGTCGAAGCCGGTGAAGCCGCCGAACAGGCGGTAGCCGCTGACGGTGCGCCCATCCGACAGCGAGGCCTGCCAGCCCGGCCGGTAGAGCTGCGACAGCATCAGCACCTTCGGGCCCGGGCTCGGCGCGAGCTGCAGCTTCAGATCGGTCCCGTCCCAGGACTCGCGCCGCACGCCGGCCGCGTCTCGAAGGCGCGCAACCGGGCGGAAGTCGGCGCACAGGAGCCCCGGCGTCGTGCAGCCGGAGCGGGCCGGCAGCGTCTGCAGGGCCTTCGCAGCCGGGGCGAGCACAGCGGCGTCCATCCAGGCTGCAGGGTTTCGGTAGACCCGGATGGTCGCGTCGGGGCTCCGGAGCCGGAACGTGGTCACGGGCGTGAGCGTCGACGCGAGGCGGTCGCCAGGAGTCGCGAGGACGTAGCCGATGCCGAGCGCGTCGAGCGTCACGGCCGAGCCCGAGACGCGCGGGTCGCCGCGGATCTCGCCGCGGAGATAGACCCGAGCCGGCGTCAGCTCGTGCATGTCGACGCCCTTGTAGAGGCCGTTCACGAGCCGAAGCCCGTGCAGCGGCCAGCCCTCGAACTTGTAGTCCACCGTCTTTCGGAAGAGCCGCTTGTCGGCTCCGGCGGCCATGTAGATCTTTGTCTCGGAGATCCCCGGCTGCTTCTCGAACCACCGGTAGATCGGCTGGTTCGCGAGCGCGTGCCTGAGCGACGTGCTGGCCGCACTGCCGCTGAAGTAGCGATACGCCTCGCGCAGGCCGTCGCGGTAGAACGGGAAGAAGCCGGCGAGCAGGACGACCGCCTGCACGGCCGCGCCGACGACCAGGATCCGGTGCCAGCTCGGCCGGCGCTGCCAGAGCGCCTGAAGCGTCAGCGCGGCGAGGAAGACGGCGAAGATCGCGAACGGCGCCCCGGAGGCGTAGCTCGTCGACCGGAAATGCATCCAACCGAGGGGGATGAACCAGAAGACGAACGACGCCACCATCCCGGCCCGGAGCCCGTTCGCGTACCGGTGGTGCAGCGGGTAGATCAGGCCGATCACTGCCAGAAGCACGAACGGACCGCCGATCGCGACCGACCGGGTGTTGTTGCCCATGTGGAGCGGCGCGTTGATCGGATAGAGGAACAGCCGCCAGAAGTTCATGCCCACGCTCTCCTGGTCGTTTCGGCCGAGAGCAGCGTTCGAGGCCTCGAGGCCGACGTCGTAGACGTGGCTCGCGGCAGAGAGGCCGAGGACGACGACGGCGAGGCCGAACCAGCGCCAGAGCGCCCGGATCCGCCCCGTCTGCGTAGCCAGGAACGCGAGGAAGGGCACGCCGTAGTCCGGAAGCCAGCCGAGGTGGCCGTCGAGCACCATGAAGCCCGCCGCGAGCCCGACGCCGACCGCGTAGAACGCGCGCATCGACGTCTCCCGCTCGTCGAGCAGCTTCATCAGCAGAAAGAGCAGCAGCGGGGCCAGCGTCCAGTTGGCGAAGTTCACCGGCCAGAAGTCGACGATCAACGTGACGACCATCACCGAGCAGAGCGCGTAGGTGAGGACGCAGAGCGCCGACAGCGACCGCCGGATTCCGAGGTGCCGCGCGATGCCCCAGACCGAGAGGATCCCGATCGCCACCTGCAGCTGGTAGAAGGCGCCGAGCGCGGTCGCGAGCGAGAAGAGCTGCACGAAGAGCAGGAACGGGTGGAAGATCAGCACCTGGCTGCGCGGCTCCGGCACGCCGAACGCGATCCAGGGGTCCCAGAACGGATAGTGGCCCGCGAACACCTGCCGGCTCTGGAAGACGGTCGACAGGACCTCCTTCTGCAGGTTCTCGTCGTCCGGCGGCAGGACGAGCCAGGTCGGGATCAGCAGGACGAACGAGAAGGCGAGCAGCAGGGCGCCGGTCGTCCAGCGCCTCCCGAGCAGCACCGCGTAGGGCGGCGCGAGCCGGCTCAGAGCATCCATCCGTATGCGCCGAGGTCGAGGCCGGTCAGCTCGGCGGTGCGCCGGTTGCTGTCGACGTAGCGGTCGCCGACCCGATCGGCGACGAGGCGGCGGAGCTTCTGCTCCTCGTGCGTGACGGCCCGCTGCGGCGCCAGGGTGAGCCGGTCGATCCGTTTCCCGAGCTTCCAGAAAGTGGGCGAGGCGAGCGGCGGCGCGGGATTGAGATCCGTGCGGACGCCGAGGCCGTTCAGCAGGCGGCGGGCCGCGATCGCGGTTGCCGGCGGCCCGGGGTTCGTCTGGGACTCGAACGGCAGCGCGTCGAGCTGCTCGGCGGCCAGCGGCCGTCCGGCGAAACCGGCGAGCCGCTCGACGAACGAGCGCGGGTCGGAGCGGAACTGCTCGTAGGGCAGGGCGAGCACGCTCTCCGGGCCGAAGAGCCGCTGGTAGTAGCCGAGCAGGTGGTGGTACTCGAAGTGGCGGAAGTCGAACCAGGGGATCCGCAGGCTGCGCGACGTCGGCGGCTGCATGAACTTCGTCACCGACATGGCGCCGCCCTCGCGCACGTACTGCTTGTAGGTGGAGACGATCATGCTGCGCTGCTCGCGGATGACGACGAGCACCCGGGCGTCGGGGAAGACCTGCGCCAGCCGGTCGGCGACCTCCTTGCTGTCGTAGCCGCCCGAGAATGGGTTTCCGGAGAAGCGCTCGAACGAGACGACGGGGTGCAGCCCGGCGCCGGTGATCTTCTCGATGAGCGGCTCGAGCTCGGCGCGGGCCGCGTCGGCGTCGAACTCGAGCGGTCTGGCGGCGACGAGCCGCCGGACGGGATGCTCCTCGCCCTCCTTGTCCACCCAGCCGTAGCCGGTGGCCGGATTGCCGAAGAAGAGCTCGCGCAGCCAGCGGCTCCCGGTCTTGTGGTAGCCGATGTGGAGGAGGATCTCGGGCATCAACCGCGGCGCGTCGACCACTCGAGCAGCGGCCGCACCGCTCCGCGGAACTGGCCCGCGTACCCGCCCTTGGACGTGTCGCCCTCGCCGGGGTCGTGCACGTGGAAGGCGACCGCCTCCGGGCAGCGCGCCTGGTGGACGAGCTTGTTCGAGCCGATCGCGCCCAGGCTGGAAATCCCCGGCTCCACCGTGTAGAGCCCCTCGTTGAGGAGGTTCCCCGGGATCCAGGCGGTGACGGTGTAGTCGCCGACCGCAGGCCGCTCCGTCCACTGGTGGCTCGGGTCGATCGACGTGAACGCGTTGTTGCCCTCGCGGTCGATCAGCTTCACCCGCGGGAAGATCGCCACGTCGTCGCGCAGCACGCTGAAGGAGATCTCGATCCCGACCGGCTTCCGGATGTCGACGCTGTCGGCGAGCTGCCCGTGCTCGTCGACGACGCGGATCTCGCGCAGCCGCACCCGCTTGCCTCCGGGGGCGGTCGCCAGGTCGGGCCAGTACCGCCTCGAGCCGGCGCCGCCCTCGGCCTGGAGGTAGTGCGCGACGACCTGCTCGCTCGGCCCATCCTGCACGACGCGGCCCTCGCGGAGCAGGATCGCCCGGTCGCAGAGCCGCGCCAGCACCTGCATCTGGTGCGAGACGAAGAGGACGGTGCGGCCGTGGCCGGCGAGCTCCTCCATCCGCCCGAGACAGCGGCGCTGGAACTCGGCGTCGCCGACGGCGAGCACCTCGTCGACGAGCAGGATCTCTGGCTCGAGGTGAGCCGCGACCGAGAAGGCGAGCCGCACGTACATGCCGCTCGAGTAGCGCTTGACCGGCGTGTCGATGAACTTCTCGACGCCGGAGAACTCGACGATGTCCGAGAGCTTGCGCGTGATCTCGCGCCGCCTCATGCCGAGGATGGCACCGTTCAGGTAGACGTTCTCGCGGCCCGTGAGCTCGCCGTGGAAGCCGGTGCCGACCTCGAGCAGGCTCCCGACGCGGCCCCGGATCGTCGCGCTTCCCTTCGTCGGCGTCGTGATCCGGGTCAGGATCTTGAGCAGCGTCGACTTGCCGGCGCCGTTCGGGCCGATGATGCCAAGCACCTCGCCCTGCTCGACCTGGAACGACACGCCGTCGAGGGCCCAGATCTCCTCGGCCTTGGGCTTGTGCTCGCGGTGGGCCATCCGGCTGACCCCGTGCGCGATCGTGTCGCGCAGCGTGTCGTAGCCCCTCTGCAGTTGCCCGAGCCGGTAGCGCTTGGAGAGCTCCTGGGCCTCGATGACGACGGGAGGCATGCGGGCTAGATGGTGTCGGCGAACCTGGGCTCGGCGCGGCGGAAGACCGCGAGCCCGACGGTCAGGAAGACGCCGGCGGAGACGACGCTGAGGACGATCTGCAGCGTCGTCGGCGGGGTCGTCCCGAGCAACGACCAGCGGAAGCCGGTGATGACCCCGCTCATCGGGTTGAGCGAGAGGATCAGCCGCTCCCACGGCTGCTTCAGCGCCTTGATCGGGTAGATCACGGGCGAGAGGAACAGCCAGATCTGGATGATGAACGGGATCGCGTAGGGGACGTCCCGGTAGCGGACGTTGATGACCGCGAAGACGAGGCCGACGCCGAGCGCGCTGGCCGCCGCGAGGATCATGAACAGCGGCGCGAGCAGCGCGTGAACGGTGATGCCGATGTGGTACCAGCCCATGAACCCGCCGAGGATCGTGGACGCGAGCAGGAAGTCGATCGCCGGCACGGTGATCGCCGCGATCGGCAGCAGCATCCGCGGGAAGTAGATCTTCGTCACGAGCGTCGAGTTCATCGCCAGGCTGCCGCTGGCGGCGCCGAGCGCGGCCGAGAAGTAGATCCAGGGCAGGATCCCGGAATAGGAGAAGACCGGGTAGGGAAGGCCCTGAGACGGCACGTGGGCGAAGGTGCCGAAGATGAAGGTGAAGACGACCATCGTCATCACCGGCTGCAGGATCGCCCAGGCTGCGCCGATCAGCGACTGCTTGTAGCGAACCTTGAGGTCGCGCCATGCGAACGTGGCGGCCAGCTCCCGGTACTGCCACAGCTCGCGGAGATCGAGGTGCGGCAGCTTCGAGGCGGGCCTGATGATCGTGACCCGGCCGGAGAGCTCCGGCAGGTCGTCTTCGAGGACCAGCGCGTCGTCGCGCTCGGTCAGTGTCTTGCCCAGCGTGGCCACGCGTCGATGCTAGTGGAACCACTGGCTGGGGCCGCCATGCCGAACAGGCTGCAAACCCCGCGATCACACGGCCTTAACGCCTCGCCGGAAGCTCGAGCGCAGACGCGATCTTGTCCGCGTAGGCCGGGATCGCGAACTCCCGCCGGAAGCGCTCGCGACCGGCTTCGGCCAGCCGCTCGCGGAGAGCCGGGTCGCCGGAAAGCCGTTTCAGCGCCTCGGCCAGCGCGTGGGGATCGCCTTCGGGGACGAGGATGCCTGCGT
>Ga0070741_10018226_pt1 | contig 11406 bp, 11 predicted proteins | sample Coa_R1_4_FD_66440 | JGI IMG/M metagenome (GOLD analysis project Ga0070741, IMG submission 66440) | Surface soil microbial communities from Centralia Pennsylvania, which are recovering from an underground coalmine fire - Coalmine... | ecosystem: Environmental > Terrestrial > Soil > Unclassified ...
TCGGCCAGCCCCATGCGCATCGCGGCTACATGACCGCGGCGCTGCGCGTGCTGCTGCCCACCCTGTTCGGCGAGCTCAATCTGCACCGTGTCGAGGCCGCCTGTATTCCCTCCAACACGCCCTCGATCCGGGTGCTGGAGAAATGCGGCTTTTCCCACGAGGGGCTGGCGCGCCGCTATCTCTGCATCAACGGCGTCTGGCAGGACCACCTGCTGTTCGGCCTGCTGCACGAGGATTTTCGCGGCTAGGGCATGATCCCGGAAAAGTGTGAAGCGGTTTTCCGAAAGGATCATGCCCCAACAAAAAAGACCGACTTTCGCAGCATGAGCCACGCCTTGGGTTTGCCGACATCGCCTTGCTATAAACTCGCGTCGGGGGACGACGGCCAGGGCATGATCCGGAAAAAGCCTGCCCCGCACTTGATACGGGGTGTGAAGCGGTTTTCCGAAAAGATCATGCCCAGACAGGAAGGCATGCAGGGTCATCGCATGGGTGAAAAGACGTTCATCAACATTGGCGCGGGGGCGCTTTGCGCGGCGCTGGCCTGCGCATCGGTGGCGCCCGCGTCGGCGCAGTCGCTGACCGATCGTTTCAAGAGCTTGTTCGGCGGCAGCAAGTCCGACGATCCGCCGCCCGTCATCGTCGGCGAACCCAAGCCCGAGCTCAACTGCCCGCAGGTGACGATCAGGTTCGGCGCATCGACCTATGTGGTTGGTGCGCCCGGCAAGCAGGCGGTCGGCAATGACGTGCGCTTCCAGGCCTCGATCGGCAAGCTCGCGCGCGAGTGCATCAAGGAGGGTGATCAGATCACCGCGCATATCGGCATCCAGGGCCGCGTCATCGCCGGGCCCGCCGGCGCGCCGCCCACCGTCGAGGTGCCGTTGCGCGTCGCCGTGGTGCAGGGCGGCATCGGCGAGAAGGTGATCGCCACCAAGGCCTACACCACAACGGTGACGATGTCGGAGGACGAAAGCGTGCCGTTCACCTTCGTCGCGGAAGATCTGGTCTATCCGGCGCCGGTCGGCAGGGCGGGGGACAATTACATCTTCTATGTCGGCTTCGATCCGCAGCTGGTGTCGACGGAAAAGCCGAAACCGGTGAGGAAGAAAAAGTAGGGAGCAACAGGAAACGCTCTCATCGCCCGCGAAGACCGCGAGTAAATAAAAAAGCCGCCGCGGATGTCGCGGCGGCCTTCGATGACGAAGCTATTTTGAAGACGTTATTTTGACTCAGTTCAGTTTTTGCCGAACTTCGGCAATGCCCTTTGCGAGCAGGTCGTCGGCGACCTGGCCTTTCACCGACTGCGACAGGATCGTGGTGGCGGCGGTCACGGCGGCTTCGGCGGCCGCTCCACGGACGTCGGCCAGCGCCTGGGCTTCGGCGAGCGCGATCTTGCTCTCGGCCGTCTTGGTCCGGCGGGCGACGAAGTCTTCCATCTTGGCCTTGGCGTCGGCCGCGATGCGCTCGGCTTCGGCTTTCGCATTGGTGACGATGTCGTTGGCCTCGCGCTCGGCGGTGGCGCGGCGCGCCTGGTACTCGGCGAGCACCTTGGCCGCCTCGTCCTTGAGGCGGCGGGCATCGTCGAGCTCGGCCTTGATGCGCTCGCTGCGATGGTCGAGCGCGGTCAGCATCGTGCGGTGCACGCCGAGCCAGGCGAACGCACCCATCAGGATGACGAAGGCGATTGCTACCCAGGTCTCCGGATCTTCAAACATCGGATTATCCTTTCAACGACGCGTCGACCGCGGTTTCAACCGCCTTGCCGTCGGGTGTGCTGCCTGTGAGGCGCTGCACGATGGCGCTGGCAGCATCGGCCGCGATGCCCCGTACATTGCTCATCGCCGCGTTGCGGGTGGCGGCAATGGTCTTCTCGGCGTCGGCAAGCCTGGCTGCGAGCTTGTCCTCCAGCGATTTGCGTTCCGCCTCGGACGCCGTGTTCAGCTTCTCGCGGGTCTCCGCGCCGATCGCCTGCGCCCGGGATCGTGCCTTGGCGAGGTCCTCCTCATAGGCCTTCAAGGCCGCTTCCGACTCGTCCTTCAGCTTCTGCGCCTCGGCGAGATCGCCCTCGATCTTGTTCTGGCGTGCGTCGATCAGCGCGCCGACGCGCGGCAGCGCGAAGCGCGACACGATGATGTAGAGCGCGACGAAGAAGACGGCCAGCGAGACCAGCTGCGAGGGGAACGTCGACGAATCGAACGGCGGAAATGCTCCGCCGTGACCGCCGTCGGCCTCGGTGTGCGCGCCGGCCTTCTGGCCTTTTGCTTCGCCATGACCCTCAGCCATGGAGTTCTCCTGTTGCTGTCATGCGCGCCGCGTAGAGGCGGCGCGGGATTGTGCCGCTCAGAGCGGAACGAACAGCAGGAGCAGCGCGATCAGCAGCGAGAAGATGCCCAGCGCTTCGGTCACGGCGAAGCCGAAGATCAGGTTGCCGAACTGGCCCTGCGCGGCGGAGGGGTTGCGCACCGCGGCGGCGAGGTAGTTGCCGAAGATCACGCCGACGCCGACGCCCGCACCGCCCATGCCGATGCACGCGATGCCCGCGCCGATAAGTTTTGCTGCTGCCGGTTCCATTTTTTGCTCCTTGAAGAAAGACAGGTGTGGGTGGAAGATTTTCGGGACCGTTCAGTGTCCCGGATGAAGGGCGTCGTTCAGGTAGATGCAGGTCAGGATCGCGAACACATAGGCCTGCAGGAAAGCGACCAGGATTTCGAGGGCGTAGATCGCGACCGTCAACGCCAGCGGCAGCACGCCGCCGACCCAGCCCAGCGCGCCGAGCGAGACGCCGAGCAGCGCCACGAAGCCCGCAAACACCTTCAGCGCGATATGGCCGGCCAGCATGTTGGCGAACAGTCGCACGCTGTGCGAGACCGGCCGCAGGAAGAACGAGAACACCTCGATGAAGACGACCAGCGGCAGGATGAAGATCGGAATGCCCGAGGGCACGAAGATTTTGAGAAACTTGAGGCCGTTCTTGTAGAAGCCGTAGATCAGCACGGTGAAGAACACCAAGAGCGCCAGCGTCGCCGTGACGATGATGTGGCTCGACAGCGTGAAGGCGTAGGGAATGACGCCGACCAGGTTCGAGACGCAGATGAACATGAAGATCGAGAAGATCAGAGGGAAGAACTTCATGCCTTCCGCGCCGGCGGTCGAACGAAGCGTCGAGGCCACGAATTCGTAGGTGATCTCGGCCATCGACTGGAAACGGCCGGGCACCAGCTGGCCGCCCGCGGAGCCGCCGATCATCAGCACGGCGATGATTGCCACGGCGAGCAGCATGTAGGCGGACGAACTGGTGAAGTAGATCGCGTGATCGCCGATCTGGCCGATCTTGAAGAGATTGACGAGGTGGAATTGATGGATCGGGTCGATCGTCATCCGCGCGGCTCTTGGTCCGCCGGCGCCAGGCCGGCATTCGAAATTCTCTATGTCGTGACTTCCGCCGGTTCAGCGATTGCGGGACATGACGCCCGCGGTTCTCACCAGGTTGATCAGTCCGGCGACGAAGCCGAGCAGGAAGAACACGATGAAACCGAACGGCGAGGTCGACAGCAAACGGTCGATACCCCAGCCAATCGCCGCTCCGATGACAACGCCCGCGACCAGTTCCGAGGAGAGGCGAAAGCCGCGCGCCATGGCGGAGGCCCTGGCTGCACCGTTTTCGCTCTCACCGGGTTGGTCAGTCCCGATTTTCCGATTGCCCCGAATTTCGGACAACCGCTGATCGAGACTTCCGAGCCTTGCGGAAAGCGCAGCTTCGTCGGGCGATTTATCGCGACTTCCACCCCCGTTGCGGTCCGCGCCATCCGACATGTTGTGGAGACCCGATCCGACGCGCTGGATGAGAGAAATTGCGCACCGTCGCCCTTGAAAGCCGCGCGGACCATACTGACCGCGACTAGCCAAGTCAAGATTGCGTGTTAATCGATTACCCGATTGATTTCTATGGCTTATTTTGATTTTTCGAAGCCGCCCGCAAGGCCCGCATCGCACTGCAGCAGCCTACAGCCAGAGCCAATGTGCTTGCGCCTCCAGAAGTGCTCTGTTGGGATGACCGCGCCTCTCCCGTTCCGCATGCCCGGAGACCGCATGCCCCGCCAGATCGATTACTATTTCTCGCTGTCCTCGCCATGGGCCTATATCGGGCACAAAGCCTTCCGCGACGTCGTCGCGACCTATGGACTTACGGTCAACCACAAGCCGGTGGTGCTGGGCGAGCTGTTCTCGGAGACCGGCGGGTTGCCGCTGATCAAGCGCCATCCGGTGCGGCAGCGCTATCGCATGATGGAGCTGCAGCGCTGGCGCGACAAGCGCGGGCTGAATTTCCATTTCCGGCCGAAGCATGTGCCGCTCAATGCGCGGCTCGCCGACGGCGTGGTGATCGCGGCCGTGGAGGCCGGGCTCGATCCCGATCCTTATCTGCGGCGCGCTTTTCCGGCGGTGTGGGAGCAGGAGCTCGATCTTGCCGATCCCGACATCGTCAGGCAGCTTGCCGACGAGGCGGGCCTGCCTGGGACGAAGCTGGTCGAGCGCTCTGCGTCCGAGGACGTCACCGCGGCCTATGAGCAGAACCGGCAGGATGCGATCGCCGCCGACGTGTTCGGCTCGCCGGTTTACGTGCTCGACGGCGAGGTGTTCTGGGGACAGGACCGGATCGAATTGCTGGCGGATGCGTTGAAAAGTGGCCGGAAGGCTTATAGCTCCAACGTTTAGGGGCGCTGATATAGCGAGGCGGAGCCGTGTCATGATCGTTGCGACCTTGCCTTCGAGATTTTCCCTGCTCGTTGCCGTTGCCTGTGTTGCCGGTCTTGTACCGGCGGTCGCGGCCGAAACGCCCGACACCGAGAACGGCCGCTACACGCTGCAGCCGTCCGGCGACGGCATGGTCCGGCTCGACACGCGGACCGGCAGCGTTTCCAATTGCAGCAATTCGGCCGCGGGCTGGGCTTGCTACGTTGTGCCCGATGAACGCGCCGCGCTCGATGCCGAGATCGGCCGGCTGCAGGCGGAGAACGTGAAGCTGAAAGAGCAATTGGCTTCGCGCGAGCCGCCGGCCGCGCCCGGCAAGATCGAGGACGCACTGCCGAAATCGGACAAGGCGCCGAGCGCGGCCGAGGGCCAGCGCAAGATCGAGATTCCGCTGCCGAGCGATCAGGACATGGACCGCGTGATGTCGTTTTTGGAGCGCGCGTGGCGGCGGTTGATCGACATCGCGAGCCGCGTGCAGAAAGACGCCTCCGGAAAGCTGTGAGCTCGGTGAGCCGGTCCAGGCAGATATCGCGCAGTCGGCCGTCGGCAGTGAACGTCAACAGCATCGTCAGCGCTGTTCTCACGGTACAGACCCAGGGCAAGGGCTTTGTCGATCTCACCGCCGACGTCGCCAAATTCGTCCGCGAGGCAGGCGCGCATGAGGGCGCCGTGACGCTGTTCATCCGCCATACCTCGGCTTCGCTGACCATCCAGGAGAATGCCGACCCCTCGGTGCTCGCCGATCTCGAGACGGCGTTGGCGCGGCTCGCGCCCGAGGATTTCGCCTGGACGCACGACACCGAGGGCCGCGACGACATGCCCGCGCATGTCAAGACCATGCTGACTGGCGTTTCGCTGCAGATCCCGGTGCTCAACGGCGAGCTTGCGCTCGGCACCTGGCAGGCGATCTATCTGGTCGAGCATCGCAGCCGCCCGCACGCCCGCGATGTGGTGCTGCAATTCCTTGGCGCCGTAACATGAAAACGGCCGCGGATCGCTCCGCGGCCGATGGTCTCGAAAGACGGTGCCGACGATCAGGTCTTGGTGATGTCGACGTCCTTGGTCTCGGGCAGGAACAGGAAGCCGATCACCAGGCTCATCGCCGCGACCACGATCGGATACCACAGGCCGGAATAGATGTTTCCGGTCGCGGCCGCGATCGCGAACACCGTGGCCGGCAGGAAGCCGCCGAACCAGCCGTTGCCGATGTGATAGGGCAGCGACATGCTGGTGTAGCGGATGCGGCTCGGGAACAGCTCAACCAGCCATGCTGCGATCGGCGCGTAGACCAGGGTCACGTAGATCACGAGGATCCAGAGCAGGACCGTCGTCATCACGTAGTTGACCTCGTTCGGATCGGCGGAGGCCGGATAGCCATGCGTCTTGATCGCCGCGGGCAGGTCCTTGGCGAAGGTCGGGCTGGTGGCGTCCAGCGTCTGGTCGCCGACCTTGACCTTGGCCTTGGTACCGGCGGGTGCAGCCTCGTTGTCGTAGTTCACCGACGCGGTGACCAGCGCCGATTTCGCGATGTCGCAGCTCGTGGTGTATTTCTCGGTGCCGGTCGCCTTGAACTGGAACGAGCATTCATTGGGATCGGCGATCACGGTGACGGGCGCGGAGTTCAGCGCCGTCTCGAGCTTCGGATTGGCGAAGTGGGTAATTCCCTTGAAGATCGGGAAATACGTCACCGCCGCCAGCAGGAAGCCCGCGAGAATGATCGGCTTGCGGCCGATCTTGTCCGACAGGATGCCGAAGACGATGAAGAAGGGCGTGCCGAGCGCCAGCGCCACCACGATCATGATCTGCGCAGGCACGGCCGCGACCTTGATGGTCTGGGTCAGGAAGAACAGCGCGTAGAACTGTCCGCCGTACCACACCACGGCTTCACCAGCGGTGGCGCCGAGCAGCGCGAAGATCGCGATCTTGGCGTTCGACCAGGTACCGAAGGCTTCCGAGAGCGGACGCTTGGATGTCGTGCCCTCCTCCTTCATCTTCTGGAACACCGGCGACTCGTTCAGGCTCAAGCGAATCCAGATCGAGATGATCAAGAGGATGCCGGAAAGCAGGAACGGAACGCGCCAGCCCCAATCGCCGAAGGTCGTTTCGCCCTGCCAGCTGCGGATGCCGAGGATCAGCAGCAGCGCGAGGAACAGGCCGAGCGTCGCGGTGGTCTGGATCCAGGAGGTGTAGTAGCCGCGCTGGCCGGGCGGTGCATGTTCGGCCACGTAGGTCGCTGCGCCACCATACTCGCCGCCGAGCGCAAGGCCCTGCACGAGGCGGAGCAGGATCAGCACGATCGGCGCGGCGATGCCCCAGGTGCCGTAACTCGGCAACAGGCCGATGAAGAAAGTGCCGACGCCCATCAACGTCATCGTGACCAGGAAGGTGTATTTGCGGCCGATCATGTCGCCGAGCCGGCCGAAGATCAGCGCGCCGAACGGCCGTACCGCAAAGCCGGCGGCAAAGGCGAGCAGCGCGAAAATGAAGCCGACATTCGGCGGCACGTTGGCGAAGAAGTATTTCGCAAGGAACACGCCGAGCGTTCCGTAGATGTAGAAGTCGTACCATTCGAAGACGGTGCCGAGCGACGAAGCGAAGATGACCTTCCGCTCCTCAGCCGTCATGCCGCCCGAGCGGACTCCGCCCGCAGTTGCTGCCATTGTCATTGCGTTGCTCCCCGACGATTTTGACGATGAAGGCCCTGCCGCGCTGCCTGCCGGACTTATTCCCCGCATGGGGCCTCAACTCACGGTAACATTGCGGTGAAAACCGACCAAATAAGACTTTTGGCTCTTGCATCAATTATGTGTGGAGCGCGTTCGGTCGGGACGGGGCAGCCGCCATCGCGATCCGCTATTGCGGCGCACAACGCCTGTTAACTGGGCTTCCGTCGAGCGCCATTGAGTGCTTGCATGCGTTATACCAACGCACGAGAATCAGAGTTGAAAACTCCCTCGACTTGCCTGCACAAGAAGTCGCAGGGTCACCGCCAAGGACGACAAGACAAATAAATGCCTGCTGCCAGCACCCACCTCGTCATTGCCGACGACCACCCGCTGTTTCGCGATGCCTTGCGGCAGGCGGTCGCAAGCGTCGTCAGCACGGCGAAGATCGACGAGGCGGGATCGTTCGAGGACCTGACCGCGCTCCTGGAACAGGATTCCGATGTCGACCTGATCCTGCTCGACCTGTCGATGCCCGGAATTTCCGGCTTCTCCGGGCTGATCTATCTGCGCGCGCAATATCCGGCGATCCCGGTCGTGATCGTGTCGGCGAGCGACGACGGCGCCACCATCCGCCGTTCGCTGGATTTCGGCGCCTCCGGTTTCATCCCGAAGCGGTTCGGTGTCGACACGCTGCGCGATGCGATCATGAAGGTGATGGACGGCGACGTCTGGGTTCCCCCGGATACCGATCTGTCGTCGGCCGCCGACCCCGACATGACAAAGCTGCGCGATCGTCTGGTGACGCTGACCCCACAGCAGGTGCGGGTGCTGATGATGCTGTCGGAAGGGCTGCTCAACAAGCAGATCGCCTATGAACTCGGTGTCTCCGAGGCCACCATCAAGGCGCACGTCTCGGCGATCCTGCAAAAGCTCGGGGTCGAGAGCCGCACCCAGGCCGTAATCGCCGCGGCCAAGATCGCCGGCAGCCAGTGGCGGCAAAGCACGCCGTCGGAACCGTAATCGTCATTGCAATCCAGCTGCGCTACGTAGCCCGCGTGAGCGCAGCGATACGCGGGATAGGTTCGTGAGCGAAGACCCCGGATATCGCTTCGCTCATCCGGGCTACGCGGGCTTCCACCTCGCAATGACGTAGCTACTCCGCCGCGACCATCTGCTGGGTGCGCCACTGCCCGAGCAGGGCGCGCAACGACGCGGGCTTCACCGGCTTGTTCAGCACCGCGATGTTCTCCTCGCGCGCCGCGGCGCGGACATGCGGGCTGCGGTCGGCAGTGATCAAAATCGCCGGCAGGTTTTCGCCGAAGCGGCGACGGATGTCGCGGATCGCGGCGACGCCGTTACCGCGATCGAGATGATAGTCGACCAGCAGCCCGGTGACGGAGCCGCCCGCGGCTTCAACAGCTTCCAACGCCGTTTCCGGATCGGTCACGGCGATCACCTCGGCGTCCCATGCGGTGAGCAGCGTCTTCATGCCGTCGAGGATGGCGAGATCGTTCTCGATGCAGACGATGCGCGCGCCGGAGATCGGCGTCCGCAACAGCGGGGTGGCGGTGGTCACCGCGGCGGTGTGATTGACCGCCTTCGCGGTCGGCACCGTTACCGAGAACACCGAGCCGCCGCCCGGAACAGAATCGATCGCGATGCCGTGGTTGAGCACGCGCGCCAGCCGCTCGACGATCGACAGACCGAGACCGAGACCGCGCGCGATCCGCGCGCCCTGTTCGAGACGGTGGAACTCCTTGAAGATCTCCCCGCGCTTGAGCGGGGGAATGCCGACGCCGGTGTCGTAAACGCCGATCTGCAAGGTCTCCCCACGACGGCGGCAGCCGACCAGCACGCGGCCTTGCGGGGTGTATTTGATCGCATTCGAGATGAAGTTCTGCAGCAGCCGCCGCAGCAGCGAGCGATCGGATTCCACGGGCAGCGAGCAGGGCACGAAAGTGAGCTGCAGCCCTTTGGCGCGCGCGATCGGCGCGAACTCGATTTCGAGCGAGCGCATCAGGTCGGCCATCTTGAAGCTCGAGATCGACGGCGTCATGGCGCCGGCATCGAGCCGGGAGATGTCGAGCAGCGCGCTCAGGATCTCCTCGATCGCCTCCAGCGAGTCGTCGATGTTCTCGACCAGCCTGGAATCATCGCCGACGCTCTTGCGCTCGACCAGGCTCGTCACATAGAGCCGCGCCGCGTTCAGCGGCTGCAGGATGTCGTGGCTGGCGGCGGCGAGGAAGCGCGTCTTCGAGATGTTGGCGTCTTCCGCCGCGCTTTTCGCCAGCGCCAGTTCCGAATTGAGGCGGGTCAGCTCCTCGGTGCGGTCGCGCACGCGCTTTTCCAGCGTGGCGTTGGCGCGCTCCAGCGCTTCGGCGGCTTCAAACGACGGGGTGACATCGGTGAAGGTGATGACAAGCCCGCCGTCCGGCATCCGGTTGGAGCGCACCTCGATCACCATGTGGCGGTCGGCCAGGCGCTCCAGGTACGATTGGCCTTCGGTGGTGTAGGCGGCGAGCCGCCGTTCCATCAACGCCTCGCTGTCGCCGGCCCCGGGCGGGTCGATTCCCATCTGCTCCAGGATTTCACGCAAGGGAATCCCGATCTGCACCAATGGCGGCGGCAGGCCCAGGATCTCGGCGAATTGCCGGTTCGAGCAAATGAGCTGCAATTCGGTGTCGAACACCGCGATGCCCTGTCGAACGTGATTGAGCGCGGTCTGCAGGATTTCGCGGTTGAAGTGGAAGGCGGCGTGGGAGTCGTCGAGCAGTTTTAGCGCGGCCTTGGCGGAAACGGTCCGCTTGCGCAAGAGTAGCGACATCACCAGGCGCGAGGAGGCAGCGCCGATCGAGGACGCGATCAAATGCTCGGCGTGCTGCAACAGTTCGAAATCGGCGGGCGCCGCCGGATCGAGCGGGGTGTTGTGGGTCGCGGCAAAAGCCTGGAACGAACGGCGGGCGCGGTCCGCGCCGAGATATTGCGCGACCGTGCTCTGGATGTCCTGCACCGTCACCGTAGAGCGCCAGCGGCGGAAGGTCGGCGCCATCGGCGCAAGCTCGCTCGGCACGAACAAATCGGCCTGCAGCCGTTCGATCGAGGAGGGCTGGCGGGCCAGTGACAGCGCGATATAGACCAGCTGGTTGAGCGTCAGGCTCCACAGCACGCCGTGCAACAGCGGCGGCAGATCGGTGCCGAACAGGGCCTGCGGCCGCAGCGCTTCGACGCCGAACGGGCCGTGCGCGAGGAATTCGATTCCCGCCGGATAGCTGTCGAGGAAGGACGGGATGAACAGCGTGTAGGCCCAGACCGCGAAACCGACCAGCATGCCGCCAATCGCGCCGCGCGCCGTGCCGCGCCGCCAAAACAGCCCGCCGAAGAACGACGGCGCAAGTTGGGCGATCGCGGCAAACGACAACAGGCCGATCGCCGCGAGCTGCGTATTGCCGAGCGAGCGATAGTAGAAATAGGCCATCAGCATGATGGCGAAGATCGCAAAGCGGCGGACCTTCAGCAGGAAGTCGCCGAAATCCTTGGTCTGGCTGCGCGCGCGGGGTTCGCGCTGCAATACCAGCGGCACCACGATGTCGTTCGACACCATGATCGACAGCGCCACGCATTCGACGATCACCATGGCGGTCGCCGCCGACAGCCCGCCGAGGAACACGCCGACGCTGAGCAGCGGCGCATCGCCTTCGATCGGCAGCGCCAGCACGTACATGTCGCTGTCGACCGCGCCGAACGGGAAGCTGACGAGGCCCGCGATCGCGATCGGAATCACGAAGACGTTGATGGCGACCAGATAGAGCGGAAACAGCCAGCGAGCGCGCGAGACCTCCGCGTCGGAGGAATTCTCCACCACGCTGACATGGAACTGGCGCGGCAAAAGCAGGACGGCGCTGAACGACAGCAGCACCATGCAGAGGAAGTTGCCGATGGTCGGCGTGTATTCCAGCGCGCGCACCGCTTCCGGCGTCTTCATGGCGCGCTG
>Ga0070741_10018227_pt1 | contig 11406 bp, 10 predicted proteins | sample Coa_R1_4_FD_66440 | JGI IMG/M metagenome (GOLD analysis project Ga0070741, IMG submission 66440) | Surface soil microbial communities from Centralia Pennsylvania, which are recovering from an underground coalmine fire - Coalmine... | ecosystem: Environmental > Terrestrial > Soil > Unclassified ...
GGCGGCATCACAAACCAGGTTGTCCTTGGGCGGATTGAGCACGCACACCTTGTCGTTCACCAGTTGCAGCATGTCCTTGTCACTGGAGACGACAAACACTTCAAAAGATTGCGCCGCCGCTTTGCGCGCCAGCGTGCCAATCACATCGTCGGCTTCAAAGCCCTTTTGCTCCAGGATCGGGATTCGATACGCCTCCAGCGCGCGCCGTATGTAGGGCACCTGCTGCGCCAGGTCCGGCGGCATTTCTTTGCGCTGCGCTTTGTAGCCGTGGTACTCCACTTCTTTAAACGTTTGGGTCTTGATGTCAAACTTGCGGACCGAAGTCACAGCCTTGGCCTGCTCATCGCGGAAAGTCGGCCCAGCCACGTCAAACACGGCTGCCAGGTATTCCGGATTGAAGTCCGCCCGCAGCTTGCGCAGCATGTTCACAAAAACATAAGTGGCCGCCGTGGGAACGCCCTTCTTGGTGGACATGGGCCGTTGCCGCGCCATGGCGTGATAGGCGCGAAAGATGAAGGACATTGAGTCCATAAGAAAGACTCGACCCTTCTGCGCGGGTTTGGGATTGGTAGCCAAACTAAGATTCTATCCTCTTAATGAGTTTCGGTCAGTCGCTGTGGAGCTTTTGGTTTCTGTGCGCGCTCTGAGATTGAGATTTTTTTGTTTTTCAATTTCGGTAATCCGTGCGCTCATTCTTTTCCGATCCGCACAAAATTCGCGTTCATCCGGTAAGGTCTTTGGTTTTTCAATTACTAAATTACCAACTTACCCAATTACCAAATCCCTTCCTGCTAGACTGATGCGATGGAAGCCCACGACTCAGTCAATGCCATGGCAGGCGCCTATGCGGACCAGGCGGTTACACTCGCTCATGAGTTCAAGGCCACGCTTGACTACAGCGAGAACTCCGTGATGGAACTGGAGACCATTGTGGGCCAGCTTGCCCTGGACCTGCCGCCCAACGGCGCACCTGGCGATGAATTGACTGAGATGTGCAAGCTGTGGGGCAGCTACTTTGGAGAAGTAGTGCGCCGGCGCTTTGGTGGTGACTGGAGCATTGAAACTTATCCAGGAAAACAATTCGCCACGCTTACCTTGACCGTGGCCGGGACCAAGCTTTTTCCTTCCATGAAGGTCCACCGACGTCTTACTGCTGGCGAAGGCGACAATTTGTGGTCATTTTACAAAATGGTGAAAGCGAAGCTGGAAGCAATGCCGGGCGGGAAGGTTCAGTGAAGCATTTGGTAATTGGGTAATTTGGTAATTGGAGAAATTGACGAAGCAGAATTCTGCGGATGGGTTTCATTTACCAAATTACCAAATTACTAAATTACCCAATAAATTTAGCTTTCCGTTTCTCCACAAACGCCCTGATCCCTTCTTTTCCATCCGCTGTTCTGCCTGCTTCAGCAATGGCGCGGCTCTCCCATTCCATCTGCGTCTCCAGTGACTGGTTCCAGCCGCTGTGCAGCAGACGCTTGGCTGCGCCAAATGCGCCGGTCGGGCCTTGGGCCAGAGACCGCGCCAACTCTTCTGCGCGCTCTGTCAATTTGTCCACTGCAATGACCTCTGTTACCAATCCCCACTCGCAAGCTTCGCGCGCAGAGAGCACACGATTGGTCAGCGTAAGCTCCATGGCTCGCTTAAGGCCGACCAATCGCGGCAGAAAATAACTTGAGCCTCCGTCGGGCGCCATGCCGATCTTGGTATAAGCCATCAGGAAGGTGGCTGAGTCGGCAGCCAACACCAGATCGCATGAGATTGCCAGGCTGAATCCTCCGCCTGCGGCTGCGCCTTGCACGGCGGCAATTACCGGCGCGTCCATCCGCGCAAACCGTGAAACCGCCAGGTGAAGATACGACGTGACCTCGCGCAGATAGCTCTCAAGCTCCGCTTGCGCGGCAAAGACCTTTACATCGCCGCCAAAGCAGAAGTCATTTCCGGCGCCGCGCAGCAGCACGGCCCGCACACGTTTGTCTCGCTCGCACTCCAGAGCGACAGCCATCAATTCCTTCGCCATCCTAAGGTCAATGGAGTTTCCGGCATGAGGCCGGTTCAGCGTGACGTAACCAACATTGTCACGAACTTCAAACAGCACTGGTTCTTCGCTAGACATTCCCGAACTCCAAAGCAATGGATTCAATCCGCGAGCCTCGCGTTTATTCGCGGCCAATTCTGATCTGCGCCACAGCGCAAATCTGCAGCAAAAATTATTTCTCCAACCACTTTGCCGGAGGCAGTTCTTCTTTTAACTGCACGCCGCTGATCTTGCGCAGCATCATCTGGCTTGCCAAATCTACAATCCTGCCGGCAGCGGCTTCTGCCGTTACGCCGCGCCCATGGATATTTGAGATCAGGTTGCGCTGCGAATCATTGTGGCCTGCATCCGGCTGAAAGGCCATGTAAGCAGAAAGACTCTCCGCCGTCGCCAGCCCAGGGCGCTCTCCAATCAGGAGCACAACAACTTTCGGGCGCAGCAATTCGCCTACGGTATTCATCACGCCCACCCGGCAATAACGGACAGCAAATGCCTGCCCCAGCCGCCAGCCTTTTGCCTGCGCCTGTTCTGCGATCAGAGGCAGCAATCGCGGGACCTGCGTCTGAACCGCCGTAACTGAAAGCCCATCGCCAATCACAATCTGTAGGTCAGGCTCCGGCGAGCAGCGCTGCAATACCAGATCGCGCCCTGCCTGACTAAGCTGTCTGCCCAGGTCAGGCCGAAGAAGATATTCATCCTTGTTCGCTGCCAGGGTTGAGACCGCAAACAGCTTCCACCGCTGTACAAACTCCGCTCCCAGATCACGCTCCAGATCAAACTCTGTGCGCACGGCATCCCGCGCAGCAGCGTGGGCTTCACGCAGCTCAAGCTGGATTCGGGTTTTGTAAGCTGCGCCTGCGCGGTCCACCAGCACCCGCGCCGGTGTGCGCGCCCGGATTTTCTCTATCAGCTCAGGCCAGCCTGCGGATTTAAGGATGTTTTCTGCCATGGAACGCTGACGCATTTGATCTGGTACTGCTCAGCCTACCAGCTTGCCTCTTGATCAGGATATTTATCTGAATTCCATTGGTAGCACGCTACAATAAAGCTGCTCAGGAGCGATTCTTCCATTCCAGCCTTGGTTGACCCATCTGCAACTCACGCCGTTTGCAACAGACACGAGCCATCAGTAAAGCCCTTTCGGCATCGCGGTTCATTCTTGCGCGATTGCCTCGGATTCCTGGTGGCGGTCTTCACGTTATCTTTGCTTTCCTGCGGTAAAAAGCCCGCTGAGTCTCCAGACCATCCCCGCCTCACCGCTGGGGTAAAGATGGTGGATGTAACTTTCCATTCCAACGCGCTTAATCGCCAGATGCCATACCGCGTGATTCTTCCGGCAGACATGCCATCAGGCCACAGATTTTCGGCGTTGTATCTGCTGCATGGCGGTGGTGGCGGCAGCTTTCGTGATTGGTCAAACTACTCTGACGTGGCCGGCTACGCTGAAGGCATGATTCTGATTATGCCGGAAGGGAATGAATCGTACTATATGAATTCTGCTGACCATCCGGAAGACCGCTATGAAGACTACATTGTGCATGATTTGATTGCCGACGTTGAGAGCCGGTTTCCCGTGGCGAGAGACCGATCAAGCCGCGCCATTGCAGGCGTCTCCATGGGCGGATTTGGCGCAGTTACGTTGGCCCTGAAGCACCCTGATTTATTCATGTTTGCCGGAGGCCTCAGCTCAGCGCTTGACGTTCCCACTCGTCCATTCTCTGCCAAGCGGATTGGCCAATGGCGGCACCATAGATCGATTTTTGGTCCCTGGAAGGGCCAGCATCAGCAGGAAAATGATCCGTTTGTTTTGGCAAGGTCTGCCGATCCTGGGAAAATGCCGTACTTTTTTCTCACCTGCGGCGATCAGGAAGGCCTGCTCCCAGCCAACCGGAAATTTGCCGCTCTTCTGCACGAGCGCAACTTCAGGTATGAATTCCACACAGGCCATGGCGGGCACGATTGGAACCAATGGAACGGCCATGTTCGCGCACTGATGTATAGCCTCTTTCTTCGTTTGCCTGGGCAAATGTGATTTCACACCGTCGGGCGCGATTGGAACCAATGAAACAGCTATGTTCCCGTGCTTATCGAGAGCCTCACGCATCATCTTGCTGTGAAGTAGCGCGACTGCGTTTCGTCCCTTGCCCTTGCCTGACAATAGGTGTCCAATAAGAAAGTTGAGCAAGGAGGTCCAGCCTTGAACCGCAGAGAATTCTTGAAAGATGCCTCAACCACCGTGGGAGCAGCGCTGATATACGGCGGTCACTTCACGTTGTCACTCAAAATTCTGTTGGCTTTGCCGCCAAGTATGTGCCCGGCAACCCTTATAACTTTATGCGTGAGCTGCATTCCTCTCCGGACCAGCGCCGCATGATTGCCGAGATCAATACCGCGTATAAACCCGACCTGATTGTGCTGGATGGCGTGCAGGCGTTTACCAACGGCGGTCCTGATCAGGGCAAGATGGTGCAGTCAAATGTGATACTGGCCGGCACGGATCGCGTGGCCATTGATGCTGTTGGCGTCGCTTTGCTGCGCCACTTTGGCACCACGCCAGAGGTAAGCCAGGGCGCGATTTTTGATCAGGAGCAGATTGCCCGCGCCGTGCAGTTGAAGATTGGCGTGACCAGCCCCAAACAAATTGAGCTGGTAACCGGCGATAAAGAAAGCGCGGAATATGCGAAGCAAATTCGCGACGTGCTGGATGGCGGCCAGGCCTAAGTTGAAGGCGTAGCGATGAGGGCGAGCCCGACCACGCGGCGAGCCCGGTGCCAGAGGGCGGCGAATTTCAAACTCATACAACTTTGTTGCAGCGGTTTAAAGCGAAGCGACAGAAATTAAAGTTTTAGTCGGCGCACTTAATCATCAGCTTGCCGAAGTTTTCACCGCTGAAGAGTTTCAACAGGGTTTCAGGAAAAGTCTGGAGCCCTTCCACAATGTCTTCCTTCGTCTTCAGCTTTCCCTGGGCGCGCCAGGTGGCCAGCTCGCGCATACCTTCGCCATAGCGCGTAGCAAAGTTAAATACGATAAACCCTTCCATCCGCGCGCTGTTAACCAGCAAAGAAAGATAGTTGGCCGGGCCTTTAATCTCGGAAGTGGAGTTGTACTGCGAAATCGCGCCGCAAAGCACTACACGCGCACCACGCGCAAGCAGGGCCAGGGCAGCGTCAAGGATTTCGCCGCCAACGTTGTCAAAATACACGTTAATGCCTTTGGGGCAATGGCGGTGCAGTGCTTCCAAAACATTTTCTGACTTGTAGTCGATGCAGGCATCAAACCCAAGTTCACGCACCGCGTAGTTGCACTTGTCTGGCCCGCCGGCAATGCCAATGGCGCGGCAACCTTTGATCTTGGCGATCTGGCCCACGACCATTCCGGTAGCGCCCGCGGCGCCGGAGACTACTACGGTATCGCCCGCCACCGGCTTGCCAATTTCAAGCAGGCCAAAATACGCGGTCAGGCCGGTAATTCCCAATCCGCCCAGATACACAGGCAGCGGCGCCAGGTTCGGATCGATCTTGATAATTCCGCTTCCGTCCGACATGGCATACTCCTGCATGCCCAACATGCCAAAGACGTGTTCGCCGGTTTTGAAGTTAGGATTTTGCGAAGCCACTACGCGACCCACTGCACCGGCGCGCATTACGTCTCCGATCTTGACCGGCTCAATATAAGAGCGGCCTTCATTCATCCAGCCGCGCATCGCCGGATCAACTGAGATATATAGGTTCTTGACGACGAATTGTCCCGGGCCGGGATCGCGCGCTGGTTCTTCTGTGTAATTCCAGTCACTGCGTTTAGGCAGGCCCTTGGGTCGGGCAGCAAGGCGGAACTGATGATTGACTATGTTCATAGCCTGAAATTGTAAATTCAAAATTTCAAATTTTGAAACTGAGCGCCGCTCAGATGAGTGGCTGGAGTCCTGCAGCCAGTTGTTTGCGCGTGCCGCTATCGATTTGTGCAGGCTCGTTGGCTTCGAATATCCCCATCTGCTGCAACCACTCCAGAAACTCCGGCGCCGGACGCAAGTTGAACAGGCGGCGCATGGCCAGCGCATCATGAAAGCTGGTGGATTGGTAGTTGAGCATCACATCGTCAGCGCAGGGCACGCCCATAAAATAGTTGCAGCCGGCAGCGGTTAGCAGCACCAGCAAATTGTCAGCTGAGTTCTGGTCGGCTGCGGCATGATTGGTATAGCAGACATCACAACCCATGGGCAGGCCGAGCAGCTTGCCCATGAAATGGTCTTCCAGCCCGGCGCGAATGATCTGCCGCTCGTCATAAAGATATTCCGGCCCAATAAATCCCACCACACTATTAACCAGGAACGGCTCAAACATGCGGGCCACACCGTAAGCCCGCGCTTCCAGCGTCAACTGATCCACGCCATGATGCGCATCGGCAGAAAGAGCGCTGCCCTGGCCAGTTTCAAAGTACATGCAATTAGCAACTGGCAATTGGCGGTTAGCGTGTGGCTCTTGGCCTTTGGCTGTTGGCTTTTGGCCTGAGTGATCCATGGATGGGCCGGCAGATTCTGATTTGCCGATCGCCCGATTTCCCGATGATCCGATGGTCCGATCCCGGTGGTACTCAAGCGCACGCTCTCGTCCTTCTTTCAACATGCTCAACGTGATCCCAAAGCTCTCATTCGCTTTCTGCGTACCCGCCACGGATTGAAACAGCAGATCAATGGGCGCGCCTCTCTCCATCGCGGCGAGTTGTGTAGAGATATGCGCCAGGCAGCACGCCTGCGTCGGAATCTTGTAGGCGTCGATCAGCCGATTCAGCGCGTGCAGAATCGCGCTGACGGTCTCAACAGAGTCGGTGGCAGGGTTTACGCCGATCACCGCATCGCCACAGCCATAAAGCAGACCATCAAAGGCGGCTAACAGGATTCCGGCAACGTCATCGGCCGGATGGTTGGGTTGCAATCTGATGCCCAGCACGCCGCGTTCGCCCATGGTGTTGCGGCAGCGCGTGATCACGCGCACCTTGGCTGCGGCCAGCACCAGGTCTTTGTTGCTCATCAATTTCGCTACAGCAGCAGCAATTTCCGGAGTAATGGCCCAGTGCAGGCGTTTCAAGTCAGACTCAATTGTCTCGTCGCGCAGGATGAACTCGCGCAACTCGCCCACGGTCATGCTGCTGATAGTTTTGAACCCCGCCTGGTCGTGGGTTTCCAGAATAAGCCGGGTTACGTCGTCTTCTTCAGGAGGAATCAGCGGGTTTTCGACAATTTCCCGCAACGTCACATCGGCCAGCGCATGCTTGGCCGCGACACGTTCCTGCTCAGATCGGGCCGCGATGCCGGCCAACTGGTCGCCGGATTTCTCTTCATTGGCCTTGGCGAAGAGCTCGCGGAGGGTGTCAAACTTGAAAGCTGTTTGCATTTCAATCGATCCGCCAATGATTGTCGCATGCTTGCACCGGACAAACTTAAGTCAATGCGGATATTGAATCCGAGTTCCTCTGACCGCGAAGCCCGCATCGCCAGAAAGCAAAACCCGCAACCTGCGAAAGCATTGCGGGCAAAGCTGGGTTTTGGGTTGGTTCAAGCCGCTTTTTGTTTATCGCGAAGGTCGCGAACATAGTCATGCGCGGCAAAGACGCTCTGCGCCTGCTGTTGCAGCAAGCCGCGGACATCCGCCGGCAAGTCTTCTTTCAATACTTTTTCATACGCGTGCTTGGCCCTGTCCTCACCTTGTTCCACGCTATTCAGAATGGCTTGGTCTCCCATGCCCAGATCAGCCTTGGCCTCAAACCACAGGCGGTGCAGAGCTGCGGCAACGCTGCCGGAGGTGTCAGGTTTCTGGCCCAACCCTTTGGCAACCTCTCTGAGCTCCTGCACAAAACGGGCGCGATCAAGGCTTTGCATTTGGAAATAGGACTTCAAATTGGGATCGGTTACGATTCCCGCAGCGTGCGTGTATCCGGTCTCTCCGTCCTTGCAGACTTCAATCAACTCGTCCAGAACATCGAGAATTTTTTCATTGTTGGCCATCTGTACGTCCCCCTCTGATGGAATGATTCAAAGAGATAAGACGTGCCGCGCAATGTGAGAGATGGCTTAAAACGAGCGCTGCCGGATATGTGAAATTGGATGCGATACACAAACTTGGATCGTGGGTTTTAAAAACGCAGTTCGCCCAGTAAGCTTGGGTGTCAAATTACTCTACGCTGTTTTCGCCTCTGCCGCTTTGCGCGCCTCGGCGGAGTCGTAGCTTTCGCCATAGATCGCAGGCACTTTCGCGCCCATGGGCCGCAAGTAAGTTGAGAGCTGGCCGCGATGGTGAATGGAGTGGCTCAACGCCAACCGCAAAAATGCTACAGCCGGAAGCTGCAGCACTCCGCGAAAGTCGATCGTTTTGGCCAGCTGCTCGCCAGAGATGTTCTTCAAGCGGCTGAAGACCGTCTGGAACATCTCGCCGTACCAGGCGGCGATATCGGCAGAATTGCGCACGGAATCGGGCCGGTTAATCGGGGCAAAATTAAACTCTCCGTTGAGGATTCCTTCAAAGAAGCGCTTTTCAGCGGCCACAATGTGCCAGGCGAGTTCGAGAGCGGACTTTGCGACTGGTTCCGGACGATAGTCGCCTTTGTCCAACGGGATAGCTTCAATAACCCTTCTCGTCATGGGATGCTCATTCTGCAAGGCGTGCAGAAAGATCGTCTGGAAGATCAAACTGGCCTGCTCTGGCTGTAAGGACTGGCTCATGATTAGCACCTGCGGAAGGGAAGGATTCCCGGAATCAGTATACAAAAAAGCTATCGGCCATCAGCACTCAGCTGATTTTTTTCTATCATCCCGAGCAGAGCGAGGGATCCCTATTGCAAGAAAGAATTTAAAGGTTAGGCAATGACAATCGCATTGCTTCATGATTTAGGTTTGCATCTATTCTGACCGACCCGACAACGTGGCAATAGCGATCACTCCGCTTCGCAAGCTCAGCGTCGGGACTTTGGAAAAAGCTTGCTACAGCAGAATCTCCATCCCCTCAGAAGCTGCGCGCACTTTGGGATAGTATTCGCGCGCTTGCGTTACTACAGCGTCAATGCAAGCGTCAGTATGGTCAGGATCGTGATGATACAGAATTAATTCTTTGGCGCCGCTTTCCATCACCACATTCACGGCCTCACGCCAGTGGCTGTGTCCCCAGCCTTGCTTGTGCGCTCTGTATTCTTCGGGGAGATACTGTGCGTCATAAATCAAGACGTCAGCGCCTTCCGCCAGCTTGCGCAGATTTTTATCGAAGACAGGATCGCCAGGCTCATTGTCTGTGGCATAAACCAGGACCTTTCCCTTGGCTTCAAGCCGGAAGCCAAGACAGCCCTGCGGATGGTTGAGCCACATCGATTGGATTGAGACATCGTCCAGCTCAAGCCTGCCTTCATCGATATTAGAAAACTGGCGGTGTGCCGCCATCTCATTCATGTTCACGGGGAAATAGGGCGCTGACATTTGCTCTTCCACGGCCCGTTGCAATCCATGTGTCCGGCTGGATGAATGAAAGATGAAAGAACTCTCCCGGCTGCCATAGAGCGGGCTGAAAAACGGAATACCCTGAATGTGGTCCCAGTGGAAGTGAGAAAGAAAAATGTGAGCGCAGATGGGGTTGCCGTTGTTTTCCTGCGAGAGTTGCTTGCCCAGGTTGCGGAACCCTGTGCCGCAGTCAAAGACGTAGAGGCTCCCGTTGAGACGCACCTCAACACAGGAGGTATTGCCGCCATAGCGCAGATTTTCTGACTGAGGGGTCGGCGTTGAGCCGCGGACACCCCAGAATCTGACAAGCATTCGTATTCACCTGTGGCGTCCTAAATTGGTCCAAAAACGCCATGTGATCCCTTACCGCAAGATTCAAGGGGGTAAAACAAGCTTGCGGGAAGTACTGGTTACTCTTACGTTTAGCAAGAAGTATAGTCCAACTTGCGGCTTTCACGGACAATCGAATGTGTACTTTTGGTGAACATCCGGTACGTGTACGTTCGTTTCCTTTACGATTTATGGCCGTAGGAATCAATTAAGATAAAAGTCCATGCAGTTTCCTGATTACAGGGAATTTTCCCGGCTGGCGAAACAATCAACGCTGGTTCCAGTGGCCAAAACCGTTGCGGCAGACCTGCGCACGCCGGTTTCGGCTTTTTTGAGCATTGCCGCGCAGGAGCCTCGCGCCTTCCTGCTGGAATCCGTGGAAGGCGGAGAAAAAATCGGCCGTTATACATTTCTTGGCGCGAGGCCATACATGGTGTTGCGCGCTCGCGGCCGGCAAATCTTCCTGGAGCACGACGGCAAAAAGCAGCAGATGGAAGGCAGCGTTTTCCAGGTGGTCGATCGCTTATTACGCGAGCATACGCCTGCCCACGTTCCCGGATTGCCGCCATTTACCGCCGGTGCAGTTGGTTTCTTCGCTCATGATGCCGTCCGCCAGTTGGAAAAGCTCCCAGAGATCGGCAAAGACGATCTAAAACTCGCAGACTGCACGCTGATGTTCTTTAACCGCCTGCTGGCTTTTGACCACGTTCGCCATGAGATCTTCATCATCGCCACCGCCGATGTCCGCCGGCAATCGCCACGCCAGGCTTATGACCAGGCAGTGCGCGATATTGCGCGAATCGAAAAGCAGCTTTCGGCCCCGCTGCCTAAAAAATATCTGCAGCCGCCCGAAGCACAGAAGGGCAAGCTGAAGGTCAATATTTCCGTCAGCAAAAAGCATTTTCTTAGCACAGTGGAGAAGATCAAGGACTACATCATGGCCGGCGACGTCTTTCAGGCCGTGCCATCACTGCGCCTGGAACTTGAGCCGGGAGTTCCGCCGTTCAATGCGTATCGCGCTCTGCGCCGCGTGAATCCTTCGCCGTACATGTATTTTCTCCGCATGGACGATCTCACCGTCCTTGGCTCTTCTCCGGAGATGCTGGTGCGCGTCACCGGCCGCAAGCTGGAATACCGGCCTATCGCCGGCACCCGCAAGCGCGGCAAGGATGAAGCCGAAGACCAAAAGCTTGAGCATGAGCTTCGCCACGACGAAAAAGAGCGCGCCGAACACGTAATGCTGGTCGATCTTGGCCGCAATGACGTGGGCCGCGTCAGCGAGTTCGGCTCCGTCAAAGTCCGCGACCTGATGTTCGTGGAGCGCTACTCGCACGTCATGCACCTGGTCTCAGCCGTGGAAGGAACGCTGCGCCAGGACCTAAGCCCCGTGGATGCCCTTGCCGCCTGCTTTCCCGCCGGCACTCTCACCGGCGCGCCCAAAGTGCGGGCCATGGAGATCATTGAAGAGGTTGAGCCGGTGCGCCGCGGTATCTACGGCGGCTCCGTTCTCTACGCCGATTTCGCCGGCAATCTCGATTCCTGCATCGCCATCCGCACC
>Ga0070741_10018228_pt1 | contig 11406 bp, 8 predicted proteins | sample Coa_R1_4_FD_66440 | JGI IMG/M metagenome (GOLD analysis project Ga0070741, IMG submission 66440) | Surface soil microbial communities from Centralia Pennsylvania, which are recovering from an underground coalmine fire - Coalmine... | ecosystem: Environmental > Terrestrial > Soil > Unclassified ...
TGATCGCCTGCCCGTCGTGCGGCCGCGACAACGTCGGCGTCCAGACGCTCGCCGAGGCGGTCGAGGAGCGGCTGCGTAGCTACCCGCAGCACTTCGAGGTCGCGGTGCTGGGCTGCGCCGTGAACGGCCCCGGGGAGGCGGGCGACGCCGACTTCGGGATCGCCGGCGGCCGCGACGTCGGCTTCGTCTACGCCCACGGCCGCGTCCTGAAGAAGGTCTCCTCCGACATCCTGATCGACGAGCTGTTCCGCGAGATCGACAGGTGGATCGCCGACGGCATGCACCGCCCGAAACGGCTGAAGATGGCCAAGCCGGCGGCCCTGGCGATGGCGGAGATGTCCGCAATCCCGCTGGCCTAGACACGGCTCTCGTTAGGCTCAGGGCACGTTGCCTGCGCGGGCTTCACAGCTCTTCCTGCCGACGCTGCGCGAGGATCCGGCCGACGCCGAGGCGATCAGCCACAAGCTCCTCGTCCGCGGGGGCTTCATCCGTCAGGTCAGCGCCGGCGTCTGGAGCTACCTGCCACTCGGGTGGCGCGTCCACCGCAAGGTCGAGCAGATCGTCCGCGAGGAGATGGACGCAATCGGCGGCCAGGAGATGCTGATGCCGCTGCTGACGCCGCAGGAGCTCTGGGAGCAGTCGGGCCGCGCGCAGATCCCCGAGCTGTTCCGGCTCCAGGACCGCAAGGGGGCGCACTACGTGCTGCCGCTGACGCACGAGGAGACCGTGACCTTCCACGCGCGCGAGCTGCGGAGCTACCGTCAGCTGCCGCAGATCCTCTACCACTTCTCGATCAAGGAGCGCGACGAGCCGCGGCCCCGGAGCGGGCTGATCCGCGTGCGCGAGTTCATCATGAAGGACGCCTACTCGTTCGACCGGGACGAGGAGGGCCTCGAGCGGAGCTTCCGGGCGCACGAGCGGGCGTACCGGCGGATCTTCGAGCGCTGCGGCATCGAGACGCACGCCGTCGAGGCGGAGTCGGGGATGATGGGCGGCAGCGAGTCGGTCGACTTCCTCGCGCCCTCCGGCACCGGGGAGAACACGCTCGTGACCTGCGAGAACGGCGACTTCGCGGCCGACCTCGAGGTCGCGCGCGCCGTGCCGCGCGCCCCCCAGGCGCCGCCGGCGCTCGAGCGGCCCGAAGAGGTCGAGACGCCGGGGATCAGGACCTGCGAGGAGCTCGCCGAGCTCCTCGGCATCGACCTGGCCGCCACCTCGAAGGCGATGCCGGTGACGAAGCGGGACGGGACGGTGGTGCTCGCGCTCGTGCGGGGCGACGACCGGCTGGAGGAGGCGAAGCTCGCCGCGGCGCTCGGGACGGACTTCCGGCCGGCGACCGACGACGAGATCCGTGCCGCGTTCGGCGCCGAGGGTGGATCGCTCGGCCCGGTCGGCTTCGCCGGCGAGATCGTCGCCGACGAGACGCTCCGCGAAGGCCAGTTCGTCGCCGGGGCCAACCGTACGGGCTGGCACCTGCGCGGCGTCGAGCACGGCAGGGACTACCGCGCGCGCCTCGCCGACCTGCGCCAGCCGAAGGAGGGCGACAGGTGCCCGCGCTGCGGGGGCCGGCTCCGCTTCGAGACCGCGATCGAGGTCGGGCACATCTTCAAGCTGGGCACGCGCTACTCGGAGCCGCTCGGCGCGCGCTTCCTGGACGAGTCGGGGACCGAGCGGCCGATCGTGATGGGAAGCTACGGGATCGGCCCCGGTCGGGTCGTCGCGGCGGCGATCGAGCAGCACCACGACGAGCACGGGATCGCCGGCTGGCCGCCCGCGATCGCGCCGTACGACGTCCACGTCGTCGTGCTGCCGGGGTTGGAGGATCGAGCCGAGGAGGTTTCGCAAATGCTGGAAGCGGCATCGAAGGTTGTCTTGCTCGACGACCGTGACCTGCGAGCCGGCGAGAAGTTCGCGGACGCCGACCTGATCGGCTGCCCGCTCCGCGTCACCGTCGGCCGGAAGACGCTCGACGACGGCGCCGTCGACGTGCGCGACCGCCGGAGCGGCGAGGAGCGGCGCGTGCCGATCGCGGAGCTGGCGGGAGCCGTCTGATGGCGCGCCGCCGTCGCTTCAGCGAGGAGCCGTTCGGGCCGACGATCGAGCGGCTGATGCTCGAGACCGGCGTCACCTACCGCGCGCTCGCCGCGAAGACGGGGCTGTCCGCCGGCTACCTCAACCACCTCGTGCACGGGAACCGGCCGGTGCCCTCGAACGACGTCATCCGGCGCCTCGCGGAGGCGCTCGCGGTCGAGCCCGAGCACTTCGTCGAGTACCGGCTGCGCGTGATCACCGAGCGGCTCGAGCAGATGCCCGAGCTGATCGACCGGCTCTACAAGCGCCTGAGCGAGTCGGCCGCGTAGCGGCGGCCCGCGCGCTACAGCGCGACCGGGTCGGAGCCGGCGACGGGAGTCGGCGCTGCGCCGGGGCGCCGGACGAGCGTCGGCTCGCTCGCCCGGACGAGCGTACGGCCGTGCTCGGCGCGGACCGAGACGCGCGCGCCGCGGAAGCCGACCGTGAGCTCGAGCGCGCGCCACTCCCGGGGCAGCCGCGGGTCGATCTCGAGCACGCCGCCCGCGGGCCGCAGGCCGGCGAAGCCGAGGACGACCGCTTGCCAGACGCCCCCCTGCGTGGCCGTGTGCTGGCCGCCGGCGCTCGTGCCGTTTCGGTTCTCGAGGTCGAAGCAGGCGGCGAGCTCGAGGTAGCCGAGGGCCTGCTCGAGCCGTCCCGCGCGCGCGAGCAGGAGGGCGTGCATCGCGGGCGAGAGCGACGAGCCGTGCGACGTCCTCGGCTCGTAGAAGTCGAGGTTCGGGACGAGCGAGCCGGGCGCGACCTCGTCGGGCACGAGCTGGTGCAGCAGCACGACGTCCGCCTGCTTGACGAGCTGCGACGCGCGGAGCCGCGCGAAGTCGAGGACGCTCTCGCCGGCGAACGGCCGCTCCGCGAGCTCGGCCGCGATCAGCGGCTCGAGCCCGTAGAAGCCCGCGCACTCCTCGTAGACGCCGGTCTCCGGGTCGTAGCCGTCGACGAGACAGTCGGCGAGCCGGAGCCAGCGCTCGAGCTCCGCGAGCGTGAAGTCGGAGCCGGGCAACTCGCAGGCCGCGCGCGCGCCGCGGCGCAGGTTCCAGCGCGCCATCACGTTCGTGTACGCGGAGTCGTCGACCGGCTCGTGGTACTCGTCCGGGCCGATCACGCCGTAGATGTGGCCGCGCCCCTGCCGGTCGACGCGGATCCGGGAGGCCCAGTAGCGCGCCGTCTCGACGAAGAGCGGCCGCAGCTCGGCGGCGAACTCGCTGTCGCCCGTCCAGGCGAGGTAGCAGTCGGCGGCCCAGGCGACGTCGGCGACGACGTGCTCCTCGTGCGTCCCGGTGCGAATCGGGACGACGCGGCCGTCCGGGAGGCGGCCGAACGCGGGCGTGACGTCGAAGCCCGAGCGCGCCGATTCCCAGGGGAAGCGGGCGCCCTCGCGACCGCACGAGGCCGCAGCGGTCCGGGCGGCGTCGAGGCGGTTCAGCCGGTAGCGAAGTATCGCCTTCGCCGCGGCCGGGTGGGTCGCCGCGAAGAACGGCAGCGTGTAGACCTCGGTGTCCCAGAACACGTGGCCGCGGTAGCCGGGGCCGGAGAGGCCCCGCGCGCCCACGGCGCACTCGCCGTCGGCGCCGCCGGCGAGCAGCAGGCCGAACATGCTGAAGCGAACCGCGCGCTCGAGCGCGGGCGCGCCCTCGATCGCGATCGCGCAGGCCTCCCAGCGCTCGCCCCAGCGCGCTCGCTGCGCGGCGTACAGCCGCTCGAAGCCGTCGTCGGAGGCGCGGTGCAGGCTCCGCAGGGCGCCGGTCTCGTCGCCGGAGTAGCAGACGAGCCGCTCGAGGCGCCCGTCGGAGGCCTCCTCGACGCCCGCAGCGACTACGCGCTCGACGTTGTAGCTCTGCGCGAGCGTGACGCGGCCGAGCCGCGAGACGTACGTCTGCGTCCCGGGCTGCTCGGGGCTTCGCAGCGGGCCGGCCGACGCGAGCAGGCCCGGCTCGTCCGCGCGCGCGCGCAGGCAGGCGGTTCCCGGCCGGTCGAGCGACTGGAAGAGGAGCGCCTCGAGCGTCGAGCCGTCCGCGCCGTGGAGCAGGTGGCGGAGCGTGCCGGTCTTGAGGTCGAGCACGCGGCGGAGCGCGCCGTCGCGCGCGCCGTCGATCCTGTTCCAGATCGGGCAGGCGAGCAGCTCTTCGGCCGCGCCCTGGCCGGCGTAGCGGCCGCCGGCGAGCACGGTCTGGCCTGGCGCGGCGTCGAGCGCGGCACCGCGGGTTCCGTAGCGGCCGTCGCCGAGCGAGAGCACGGTCTCGCGGATCGCCTCTCCCTCGCCCCCGAGGCCGTCGACGACGATCTGCCACCGCTCGTCGTCGCACTGGCGCGGCAGCTCGCCGTCCTCGCGGCGCTCGAGCTGCTCGGCGAGCAGCCCGAGGAAGCGGTCGGGCCCGCCGGGGAGGTGGACGACGCCGTCCGGGACACCCTGCGGCTCCGGCCCGACGGACACGCACACCGCGCCCGCGAGCTCGGGGACGAGCATCAGCGAGTCGGAGCCGGCGCAGCCGCCGAGCGGGCCGAGCTCGTCGCCCGCGAGCAGGACCTGCTCCGGGCGGAGCCCGCGGCGGTCGAGCCACTCGTGGACGGCGCGCGCGGCGTCGGTCTTGTCGGTGAGCCCGATCTCGACGTACTTCGCGTCGCAGGTGACGCGCGGGTCGGGCAGCCCGACCTCGCGCGCGCAGGCGAGCCCGAGCCGGACCGCAGCGGGCAGACCCCCGGCGAGCCCGGCGCCGGCGAGTCGCTCCTCGACGGCCGCGAGCAGCCCCGGCAGGTCCGCCTTCGGCGGGTCGGCCCACTCGGGGAGCGGGATCAGGTCGATCTTGCGGCGGTTCAGGCGGTCGGCAACGAGGCCGCTCTCGAGCCCGTGCCCGGCGAGCCGGGCGCGCAGGAGCGCCGCCGCCTCGTCGAGCAGCCGGTCCTCCTCGGGCGTCGCGAGGCGCCGGTGGCGGGCGACCGGCCCGTCGGGGGTCAGCTCGTAGATCTCCGAGCCGCGGTTGACGCAGAGCAGCATTCGGCCCGGCCCGCGGGGGCGCAGCCGAAGCTGCGAGTCGACGTTGCCGACGTGCGTGCCGGTGATCACGGCGAGGTCGAAGCCGGCGTCGAGGAGCGCCGCGAACAGCTCCCGCCCCTGCGTCGCGTCCGCGCGCCGGTCGGCCACCGCCGTCCCGTCCCAGTCGAACACGGCGGCCTCGTAGCGCCGGTCGAGCCTCGGGTCGCGGGCAAGCCCGAGACGGGGCCGTTCGGCCGCAGCGTCGTCCCGCGCGAGGCGGGGGCGAGGTGCCGGCGGCGTGCTCACACGGCGGTGATCGGTCGCGAGCTCCCGGAAGATGAGCCCGACCCCCCGGTCGCGCTCGCAGCCGCCGCGTCCACTCGACGAGCCCCCCGGGCTGGGCGCGAGGCCCGGCCGACGGCGTTCTCCGGCACGCCGCCGACACCCCGGACGCGCTCCGCGACTGCGAGCAGGAGCGCCCGGTTGGAGGAGCGGGCCCGCAGCCTCCCGGCGACCCCGACGATCCGCACTGGCGGCGATGCTACAAACGGCGTCGGCCGCCGCCCGGACGGCGGCTACGCGTGCGCGAGGAGGGCGATCGCGGCCTCTGCGATGGAGACCGCGGCGGCCTCGTCGACGCCGTGACGCTCGTCGTCGAGCACGATCGAGAGCGTGAACGCCTTCCCGTCGCGGCGCTCGAGGTACCACGTCAGGCTGAGAACACCCGGCTCGGAGCCGCCCTTGAAGGCGACGTAGCGCCAGGTCGAGCGATCGACTGTGAGGCCGGGGTTGATCGCGAGGATCGGCCGGAGCGGGCCGAGCCGAGGCGTGCGCGCCCGCGCGACGAGCGCCGCGATCGCGTGGGCGAGGTCGGCGGGCGAGGCGAACCACTCGAGGCTGTCGATCACGCGCGGGGCGCTCCAGCCGGACGCCTGGGCGAGCGTCGGATCGAGCGCGTCGACTCGCGGCAGCAGGCGCCGCCGGGCTGCGCTGTCGCCGCGCGCGAAGGCGTCGCGCAGCGCAGTCGGCGCCGTGAGCTTGAGCGCGAACAGCTCGCGCGTCGTCAGGAACGGCGTGTTGCGGGCGGGGACGCTGTTGCCGAGCCGGGGCAGCTCCGCCTCGACGGCGGAGCGGCCGAGCCGCCCGATCAGGTGGTCGGCGGCCGTGTTGTCGCTGACGGAGATCATCTGCTCGGCGTAGTGGCGGAGCGTGAACGTCGTGCCGGCCGAGACGGTGCGCATCGCGCCCGAGGACAGGCTCTTCCAGTCGTTTCGGATCGCGAGCCGCTCGTCCCAGCGTGCCGTGCCGTGCTCGACCGCGTCCCCGAGCGCGCCGAGAACGTAGAGCTTGAATGCCGAGCCGACCGCGCCCGCGTGCCTCGCGTCGAGGGCGTGGACGGCGGCGCCGCCCTCGGCGCGGCTCGCGTAGAGGCCGGCGTGCGCGGCCAGCCGGCGAAGCGAGGCGTCGACGCCGCGCCAGCTCTTCACGGCCGCGGCGGCCGGCTGCACGAGCAGCCCGTCGATCCGGTGCGAGGCGGCGGCGGTGACGTGGATCGTCACGAGGAAGCTCCCGCCGGAGCCCGTCTCGACGCGCGCCTGGACGCCGAGGGGTTCCTGCTGCGAGACGATCGCCGTCAGCCGCAGCGGCCGTGCGGAGAGCACCGGCTCCAGCCCCTCGACGAGCTGTGCGGGCGGCACCGCCTTCAGGAACACCGCGGAGAAGTGCTGCCGCAGCGTCGCGAGCGAGGGCTGCCGGGGCGAGTTCAGCGCCACGAGCACCCACGCGAGCTGCCGGCCGGCCGGCGTGCTCGGGGGCGCGACGGCCGACGCCGGGGAGGCGGCGAGGAGCAGGCCCGCGGCTGCGACGGCGGCGGCGACACGCGCTCGCACCGGGCGATCCTACGGCCCAGGGGCGAGAGCGGAGGGAGGCGGCCCGCCGCGCTACCAGCTCTTCTCGCGCGAGGCCGGAGCCGGGCGCGCGAGTCGCACGCGTGCGTCGACCGCGACGCAGCGGTCCGGGAGCGCGATCACCGGGTTCAGGTCGAGCTCGGCGACCTCGGGCAGCTCGTCGGCGAGGACGGAGAGCGCGCCGAGCAGCCGCTCGAGCGAGGCGGCGTCGGCCGGCGGCTTGCCGCGGAAGCCGCGGACGAGCCGGCCGGCGGCGCCCGTCTGCACGAGCTCGGCCGCGGCCACGTCCGTCAGCGGCGCGATGCGGAAGCCGGCCTCGCCGAAGAGCTCGGTGTAGACGCCGCCGGCGCCGAACGCCACGAGCGGGCCGAAGACGGGGTCGGCGACGACGCCCGCGAGCAGCTCGACGCCGCCCGTGACCAACGGCTGCACGAGGAGCGGCGGGCCGATCCGCTCGGCCGCCTCGCGCACCTGCTCGGCGTCCGCGAGGTCGAGCGCGACGCCGCCGGTCTCGGTCTTGTGCGCTCCGGCGGCGGCGGTCTTGACGACGACGGGGTAGCCGAGCTCGCCCGCGGCGGCCACGGCGTCCGCGACGGACTCGACGACGCGCTCGGGAACGAGCGGGACGCCGTAGCAGCCGAGCAGGGTGCGCGCCTGCGCAGGCTCGAGCCACGCGTCGTCGGCCTCGGCGAGCGCCTCTTCGACGAGCGCGCGGGCCCGCTCCCGGTCGGCCTCGACCGACACCGTCTGCCCCTGCGGCCGGCGCAGCCAGGCGGCGCGCGCGGCGGCTCGGCCGAGCGCCCGCGCGGCCGCCTCGACCGAGACGAACGCGGCCGCGCCCTCGCGGAGCGCCGCCGGCACGCCCTCGGCGGACAGCACGACGGCGAGCAGCGGCTTCTCGGTGCGGCCGACGCGGGCGATCGCCGCCCCGACCTCCTCGGCGTTCGCGGTCACGGCCGGCACGAACAAGCTGATCACGGCGTCGAGCTGCGCGTCGGCGGCCAGCAGCGGCAGCACGCGCTCGTAGAGGTCGGCCGTCGCCGAGCCGAGCATGTCGACCGGGTTCGAGACGGACGCCTCCGCCGGCAGCAGGCCGCGCAGAGCCGCCTGCGTCTCGTCGCTCGGCGGCGGCAGCTCGAGCCCGGCCGCCTCGCAGGCGTCGGCGCAGAGGATGCCGAGGCCGCCCGCGTTCGTCAGGATCCCGACCCGCCGCCCTTTCGGCTCGGGCTGGCGCGAGAGCAGGGTGGCGACGTCGACGAGCTCGTCGAGCGACGTCGCGCGGATCACGCCCGCCTGGTGGAAGAGCGCGTCGACCGCGGCCTCCGAGCCGGCGAGCGCGGCGGTGTGGGAGGCGGCCGCCTTCTGGCCCGCCTGCGACGTCCCGGACTTGAGCGCCAGCACCGGCTTCCGTCGCGCGACCCGGTGCGCGAGGCGGCCGAACTTGCGCGGGTTGCCGAAGCTCTCGACGTAGAGGAGGACGACCTCGGTCGCGTCATCCTCCTCCCACCACTCGAGCAGGTCGTTCGAGGACACGTCCGCCTTGTTGCCGATCGACATGAACGCCGACAGGCCGAGCCCGCGGGCCTGCGCCGCCTCCAGCATCGCGAGCCCGAGCGCTCCCGACTGGCTCGAGAAGCCGATGTTGCCGGCGGGCGCGTGCCGTGCCGCGAAGGTGGCGTTCAGCTTCGGGCCGGCGACCGCGATCCCGAGGCAGTTCGGCCCGATCAGGCGCGCGCCGTGGCTGCGGACGAGCGCGAGAAGCCGCCGCTGCCGCTCGGCGCCCTCGGAGCCGACCTCGGCGAAGCCCGCGGTGACGACGACGAGCGCCGTGCAGCCGGCGCGCAGCGCCGAGGCGGCGGCGTCCTGCACCGCCGCGGCCGGCACGCAGATCACCGTGAGGTCGGGCGTCGTCGGGATCTCCTCGACCGTCCGGTACGCCTGGACGCCCGCGACCGGCGTGCCCTTCGGGTTGACCGGGAAGGCGGCTCCGGCGAAGTCGCCGGCGAGGATGTTGCGGAAGAGCTCGCCGCCGATCGTCCCCCGGCGCGGCGAGGCCCCGATCACCGCGACCGTGCGCGGCTCGAAGAACGGGCGCAGGCTGGCGACGACCGCCACGTGGTCGCGCGACTCGACGCGCTCGACGTAGTGCGGCGTGGGCGCGATCGCGAAGCTGACCTCGACCTCGCCGCCCCCGAACTCGCGCTCGACCACGAACCCGGCCTCCTGGAAGACGTCGAGCATCGGGCGGTTCTCCGCCTGCACGCTCGCGACGAACCGCCGGATGCCGACGGCGCCCGCACGCACCGCGAGCTGCTCGAGGAGCCGCGTGCCCACGCCGCGTCCCTGGAACGCGTCGGCGACGACGAACGCCGCCTCCGCAGCGGTGGCGTCGCGCAGCCGGACGTAGTTGCCGACCGCGACGACGCGGTCGCCGTCGTCGGCCGTCGCGTGCGTCCCGAGGAGCGCGCCGCGCTCGTGCCAGTCGGGCTCGAGCCAGCCGGCGACGAGGTCGGGCCCGGGTACGGTGAAGCCGTGGAAGCGGCGGTAGCGGCTCTCCTCCGAGAGCTCGGCGAGGAACGCGACGAGCGCGTCGCCGTCGTCGCGCGCGGGGGGCCGGAGCCGCAGCGTCGACCCGTCCCGGAGGATGACGTCGGTCGTGGCGCCGAGCGCGTCCACAGGGCGGGATGCTACGTCGCGGGGCCGTCGTCGCCGGGCGAGCGTGCGAGGACGGCGCCTCGACGAGCCCGAGCGCATCCTCGGCCGAGCCGGGGCGGCGTGGGAGGAGAGCCGGCAGGCGGTATCCTCGACGGCACGGGGCGTGGCGCAGCCTGGTTAGCGCGTCGGTCTGGGGGACCGAAGGTCGCCAGTTCAAATCTGGCCGCCCCGACTGAGCCGGGCCCGTCGGCAGGGCCCTCTGCCGGCCGGAGCCCTGGGCCGGCGAGCCCTGGGCCGGCCGGCTGCTCGCAAGCGAGAGAGCGAGAGGGGGAGGGCCGCCGGCCCTCCCTCTCGTGTGTCCCTGATCGCCGCGGTTCGCGCTGCTGTCCGGCCGCCAACCGGTACGCCCCGCAAGCTTGGCCGCAGTATCGGTGGTTTCTACGGAGCCGCGCCTCCCCCTGAAAGGGGATCCGCGCGCCGGCGGCTCGGGCGAGCGCTCACTACCCGACGGTGATCAGCCCGGTGTACTGGATCTCCGGGGGTCCATCCGGTCGCCGAACGAGCAGAACCGAACGCCGCTACGTTCCGGCGAACGGCGCATCGTAGGGCCCCGAGGCGACGACGTCGCCCGCCGGGCCGAGGATTTCGGTGTAGACGAGGTTGCTCGCCGCCGTCGACGACACGGCCGCCTGGATCGTGGCCGGCCCGGGCACGGTGACGGCCTGCGCCGCCGCGCAGCCGCCGTTGGCGATCGTGCCCGAGATGCGCATACCCGACGCGGCGGGCGCCGCCGGGGCGAGGAGCGCGGCTGCCGCCGCGATGGGAAGCATTTAGGTTGCGAGGCGCGTCTTCGTCGTCATCGCCACCTCCTTCCGCTGTCGCTTACGGTTGGAAGATCTGTTCGTCACCACTTACAACTCACATACGACGGAGCGGATACGGCGGGCGCGGGGGCGAGGGGAAGGACCGCAGCCCGTCGGGGCGGGCGCTACGCGAAGACGTCGAGCACGTCGCGTGCGATCTCGTCCGCCGTCCGCAGCACGGCGACGTTCGCGGCGAACGAGGCGCGGCGGACGTCGAGGTCGACGAGGGCGTCGACGTCGGGGCCGGCGGACGCGATCGTCGCCGCGTCCAGGTCGAGGCCGCGCTCGGCCTGCTGCATGCCGGCGAGGGCGCTTCCGAAGGAGGGCGGCGTCGTCGGCGAGATCGTCACAGGATCAGCGTCGGCTGCGAGGGGGCTCGGCTTCGTCCCTCGCGGGAGTGAACGCCGCCACCGCGGGCTGCGATAGGTTTCGCGTTCGTGGGCTACCACGTCGTCCGCGCCGGCGAGCAGCCGTTCGAGGAGCGCCGTTACCGCGAGGGGGAGCCCCCGCGGCTGGCTGCGGACCTGAGCGAGGCGGCGGCGCTCCGCCAGTCGCGGGCGCGCCTCTGGCGCTACCCGCCGCGCACCCGCGGACGCCGCCATCGCGAGCACGCCCAGGAGGAGGTCTTCGTCGTGCTGCGCGGGACGCTGACGATGCTGCTCGGCGACGCGCCGGAGCGCGTCGACCTGCCGGCCGAGAGCGTGGTCTCCGTCGAGCCGGGGACGGCGCTGCAGGTCCGCAACGAGGCCGACGAGGAGCTGGTCGTCTTCGTCTACGGCGCGCCGCCCGAGGCCGGCCGCGCCGAGATCCTCGACCACGTCGACCTCGCGTCGCCAGCGTAGGCGACGCCGGATCGCAGACGACGGGAGCGGAGCAAGGCTCTCCCCGCGCCTGGTCCGCTCCCGACGCCGCAAACCCTACG
>Ga0070741_10018229_pt1 | contig 11404 bp, 8 predicted proteins | sample Coa_R1_4_FD_66440 | JGI IMG/M metagenome (GOLD analysis project Ga0070741, IMG submission 66440) | Surface soil microbial communities from Centralia Pennsylvania, which are recovering from an underground coalmine fire - Coalmine... | ecosystem: Environmental > Terrestrial > Soil > Unclassified ...
CGTTGCTGCCGGGAATGCGAAGGAAGGGAAGGCGACGGATGAATGCGGAGATGCATTCCCGCACCAGACCCGCCTGCCGACCCTTGCGGCGCGCTCCGCCACGGCTGAGCATCTGGATTTGCTCAAAGATGCCCTCGGAATCGCGCAACGTAGTCATCAGCACCAGCATGGCCAATCGTCTACGCTCCTCGACGCTGACCTTTTCGGTGAGTGCCCAGTCGAGAATGGCGATGTCGCCGGTTCGCGCATCGTAAAGAAGATTGCCTGCGTGGGGATCGGCGTGGAAGATCGCGTTCTTGTCGGTGGAGAAAATAGGAACAGCCACAAAGGCTTCAATCAGCCGTTCGCAGATAGCGGCTCGCTTCCAACGCGGCAGGCGCGCGGCGGCGGTTGTGATTTTACTTCCAGATTGCTCGGTCATCGCAGTGATTTGCGCCGTGCACAATTGGGGAATCAGGCGTGGAACCCGAAGACCGATGATGCTGCCGTAGGTGTGTGCGGCCTGCATCAGGGTTGTCTGTTCGCGAGGGAAGTCCACTTCGTGCTGAAGCAGTCGCCGCACGTCGCTGAAAGTTTCGGGCAGAACGCGCTTCGCGAAGCCGTACTGGCGGCTTCGCGCTCCTACGTATTTCGCGATGCCGGCAAGCAGGTCCATGTCTTCGGCAAAACAGGGGGGAATGTAAGGCTTGAGAACCTTGAAGACGCCGCGTTCCCGCTTGCGGCTGTCAGGATTTTTCCAGGTGAATTGCACCACCGCGCTGACGCTGGCTTCGAAGAAAATGCCGGGCGTGATTTTGACTTTATGCGCGGCGAGTTTTGCGCCCAGTTCAATGGATATGATCTTGCGCACATCGGGCGCGTGCATGTCGGAAATTCCATTTTCGAGCTCGGTCAGCGAGCGCCGCAGTTGCGGCAAAAGGTGGCGGTTGCGGGCGAGAACCTGGCCCAATTTCTGCAGACCCGGAACCTTGGCGATAAGTTTCAACAAACGTGTTCCGGTGGGAGTGTTGGCGGGAAGCTCGATTTGCTCCAACAGTTTTGGCGCGAGGCGCGAGGCCGAGATGTGGAGAAAGACGTACAGCATCAAGTCCTGCACCAGGGGACGCCAGTCAGCATAGCGCCTGGGAACGAGTTCCTCGGCGGGAAGGCGTGCAATTACCCAGCGGCCGAGTCGTTCGCGGAGTTGGTGCGCGAACGGCCCGTGAAGGAGTTGTTCAACGGCCGCGATTCGCTCGGCGGGAGTTTTGTAGGTGGAAAGAAAAGCCGCCTTCAGCTGATCGGCATCGTGTAGTTGAAAAGCGGCTTGTGGGGTCGCGCTCAAGTGCTGCTCCGAGGAGAGCCGTAACGCCGCCATCCCGGCGGCTTGGGCCGGCAGGATGCCGGTACTTTGTGCTTATGTCGATACGTACTTCCCGGTTTCGATAATCTTGCTTGCGATCTTCTGCCGCAGGGCGATGGCGTCGAAAGGATCGTGTTTTGCGAGGCGGCGCAAGATCGCCATTTGCGAGCGCAGCATGTCACCTTCGCTCGACGTGGCCAGAAGTTTCTTGGCGGCCGCTTCGACTTTCTCGATTCCATTCTCCAGATAAACGCGAAGCATGGCCACGGCCCACTCATTTTCTTTGACCGTGACCATCTTCTGCACCCGCAACAGCACCGATTCCATCGCATACGATTCGATCACGATGTCGGCGATGGTACCCATGACTTCCTGGTGGTCCTGGATTTTCTGCATGTATTTCTGAGTGGCAACGCCAGCGGCGAACAGTCCCAACTTTTTGGCGTTGGCCACGAGTTTGCGTTCCTCGGAAAATTGTCCATCGCCGTTTTCAGAAGAGCTCCCCGAGATCACCTCGTCCATCAGTTTCTTGATGGCAGGCATCAATGGGAGTTGCCCTGACATGGCGCGCTTCAAAAGAAAGCCGGCGATGACCAGGCGGTTGATTTCGTTCGTGCCTTCGAAGATGCGGTTCACCCGCGAATCGCGGTAGGCGCGTTCGGCGGGATATTCTTCGACAAAGCCATAGCCGCCGTAAACCTGGACCATGTCATCCACGACGCGGTCGAGCATCTCGGAGCCCCACACCTTGAGGATGGAGCACTCGATGGCATACTCATCGATAATTTTGCGGACAGCCGCCGTGTCTTCGTGGTTAGGCAGTTCCGCGATGGCCGCATCCATCATGCCCACTGTGCGATAGGCCATGGACTCACCGACGAAGATCAGGAGGGCCATGTTGGCCAGTTTCTCGCGAATCAGTCCGAAATCGGCGATGGTTTTCCCGAACGCTTTGCGTTGTTTCGCATACTCGATCGAGCTCTGGAGACAATAGCGGGCGGCGCCGACGCTGCCGGCTCCGAGCTTGAACCGTCCGACGTTGAGAACGTTGAAGGCGATGTGATGGCCCTTGCCAATTTCTCCCAGGACATTTTCCACAGGCACCTGGCAATCGGTGAGGATCAGCGGGCAGGTGGAGGATCCGCGGATGCCCATCTTGTGTTCTTCGGTCCCCACGGCAAATCCCGGGAAAGAGCGTTCCACCAGAAACGCGGTGAATTTTTCTCCATCCACTTTCGCGAATACGGTAAACAGGTCGGCGAAGGCGGCATTGGTGATCCACATCTTTTCGCCGTTCAGCAGATAGTGTTTGCCGTCTTTGGAGAGCGTGGCGCGAGTGCGGCAGTTCAACGCGTCCGAGGCGGATGACGATTCCGAAAGCGCATAGGCTCCGCAGATTTCGCCTGAAGCGAGGCCGGGAAGATATTTCTTTTTCTGCTGTTCGCTGCCGAAGTACACGATGGGCAGAGTTCCAATGCAGGTGTGAGCGCCCCAAGTGGTGCTGAAGCCCCCGTAACAGGCCAGCCGGTCGGCGATGATGGCGGATGTAACTTTGTCGAGTTGCAGTCCACCATAGGCTTCTGGCGTATCGACGGCGCTGAGTCCAAGCGAGCCGGCCTTTCTGACGAGTTCACGGTTAATCGAGAACTCCTTTTTTTCCATGCGGTCGATGTTAGGGATGATTTCGTTGGTGGCGAATTCCTCCGCGGTTTGCGCAATCAGGTTGTGCTGCTCGGTGAAATCTTCCGGGGTGAATACGTGTTCCGGCGGGCAGTCGTGGATCAAGAAGCTGCCGCCCATCATCTTTGCCGTGGGTTGCGCGGTCACAGTCGCCATAGGGCCTCCCTCAATCAGGTTTCACGATTTCGTTGCAATCGCGTCAGCGAGTCCAGCCATACACCTCTTCGCTTCTGTTCGCAGTGATGCCGGGATCAGCCCTTCGAACCCCGCCAGAGTTCGGAGCCAAATCGGTACGCTCGCCGCGAGGATTATTTTCGTTTTGCTTTAAGCCGGTTCGCGGGCTTGCGTGGAGTCCGGCGCTTGCTTTTCGCCGGGCGTTGCATTCGTCCTTCCAATTCAGCTAACCGGTCGCGGAGCATTTGTATCTCGGACTGCTGGGCAGGCGTCGAAGCCGGTTCGCCGCTGAGAAATCGTTTCATGGAGTCCACTGGAGAAAGCAGAGCGGACTGTACATCGCTGAAGCGGTTCTTCAGTGCATCCTGCACGGATTGATAGGTATCGAAAGCCGACTTCAAGTACCACATGACAAATTCCTGGCGCGTCTGGTCGGAAGCGACAATGAGCTGGCGAAGCAATTCCAATGGCAGGCCGGTCGGCTTATCTTTGGCGTCCTCGGTAATGATCTGGGTAAGCACAACCCGGGTCAAATCCTCCCCGGTTTTGGCATCCAGGACCTGGACGGTTTTGCCTTCCCGAATGTAGCGGGCAATTTCTTCGAGGTTCACATAGCGGCTGCCCGAGGTGTCGTACAGCCTGCGGTTGCCGTACTTCTTGATGATCACGCCTGTTTCCATTCCAGCCCTTCCTTGTTGCAATGCAACATGCACTGTGAGCATAGTGGCACTGTGCCGGGCCGTTGTACAGCGTTTTTTCCGCAGGCGAGGAGAACCCGGTGGATAGGAGAAGCTCGGTTTCTGGTAGATATATGGCAACAATCCGTTCCGTTATGGGAATGCAAAGAGCATTTTAGAAAGATGCTGGCCAGAATCCTTGACACCCCAGAAGCCCGGCTCGTATAGGCTATAGGTGATGCTGCAATGCAGCATAGGAGGCAATCATGCGAGAAACAACGAGATCGGAAACTGTCCGTCATCCTCGTGAATCGTCATTCATTTCATTGTTGTCGGGCTGGGCGCAGCAGGGAGTGCAGAGCTATTTCGCGACTCAGAGAATCCTGCTGGACCTGGCAATGCGGCAGAATGCGAGCGTGATTCATGCCGTCCGGGATCGCCTGTCCGATCCTCACCATTCACCGACCGCCATACTGACCGAGGTGGCGGGAGAAGGAGTGCAGAACCTGATCCACGCACAACAGGTGTTAGCGGACCTGATCCAGAGGCAGAACGAAATCGTGATGACCGGCGTGAAGGAACGGGTCGGAGGGCCGGCGATTGCATTTGCGGCAATCGATCTGCTTCGCCGAACCGTAGACAATGCGATTGATATGCAGAAGGAGTTTCTGAAGAGCGCCGGTAAGCAGAACCACGCCTTGATCGAATCGGTCAAAGAAGGGAAATTGCCGAAGGCCGATAGCATGATCGATTTCGCCCGTGAAGCCATGGAGACTTTCGTGGAAGCGGAGAAGAAATTCCTGGACGTGGTAGCCGAGGAAGCGACTAAAGCCACCAGTACCCGGCATGAAGGAGCCGTTAAGAAGCAAAAGAAAACGGAACTCGCGGAATTGGCGCGTCAGGCCACCGAGGCCTATGTGGAAGCGCAGAAGAAATTGTTCGATGTGGCGGGGAAGCAGATGAATGTGAATCTGAAGGCCGCCAGTCGGGCGATGGACATTGCCGGTCCGCTGCCCCTGATGCCGATTGGCGATCTGACTCGGGATGGGGTGAAGACCTTCGTCGACGCGCAGCGCGCGTTGATGGAGGCGGTGACCAAGACCCACGAGCATAAGCCGGCCAAGACCCATCGCGGGAAGAAAGCGGCACGCGCAAAAGCGCACGCGGCACACGCGGTGGTTTAGGCAGGAGAGTCGAACAGAGAACTGAAGCTGATTTAAAGGCGGAGAACAGCTCCGCCTTTTTTACCTGGTCCCCACCAGGCTATAGAGCAGGATTGCCAGCACCAGCGTGGTGAAGGCGGCGTACATACGATCACGTTCGGCAAGGAATCCCCAGATCGAAAATGCGACGCGTGCGACCGGGGTGGCGATCAGCAGCGCCAGGCCGAGCTGAATGATGCCTCGCCCGCGAAAGTGGAGTACCTGGTCGATGATTCCGGACAAAGTGCGGTATTCAGAGGGTTCGCCGTGAAAGGCCTTGTAGTTGGTGCGCTCCATTCCGTGGCGGGAAAGGTAAACCACAGCGCCGCAGAGAACCAGCGTTGCGGAGATCATCACGCCGATGCGGAGCAGGTTCCCGATCAGGATTTCGATCTTCTGATCGTTCCAGGCTTGTCGCAGGTTGGAAATCAAATCTTGCCTCGCAGTCCCTGAATCAGCATTTGCAGTCCGAGAACCACAATCACTACGCTGAAAACGAGGCGTAACCACTTGGTCTCAGCGCGGACCAGGATGCGGGTTCCCAAAAGAGATCCTGCAAGCACGCCCAACATCACTGGCATAGCGATGCCCGGATCGATGTAGCCGCGGTTCAGGTAGACGCCAGCGCTTGCGGCTGCGGTGACGCCGATCATGAAATTACTGGTGGTGGTGGAAACTTTGAAGGGAATTTCCATGGCTTGGTCCATGGCCAGAACTTTTACCGCTCCGGAGCCGATGCCCAACAACCCTGACAACGCGCCTGCGCCGAACATCAAGCTGAACCCGGCCGGAACGCGCTGGACGTTGTAACTGCGCATGGTTCCGGCCTCAGGAAAACTTCCGTTGAGTTTCAGTTTCGTGGCCAGTGGATCAGGGGGAAGTTCACGATCGGCGAGGGGGCGCGGCTTGCGTGCCGAATAGGCAGAGATCAGCAGCACGGTTCCGAAGACAATTGCAATCACATTGGTCGGAAGCTTCGAAGCCAGAAATGCACCCAGCAAAGCGCCGATGGTCGTGGCGATTTCAAGAAACATGCCGATACGGATGTTGGAGAAGCCTTCTTTGACGTACGCGGCAGCGGCTCCGGACGAGGTCGCGATCACCGATACCAGGGAAGCGCCAATGGCGTAGCGGATATCGACCTTGAAGACGAGAGTGAGAAAGGGAACCAGAACCACCCCGCCCCCGAGACCGGTTAAGGCGCCGAGCAGTCCAGCCAAGAAGGAGCCCAGGGCGACCAGCGCAGTAAACTCCCAAACGTGCATGCTGGTTAAGGTATCAATAACTTTGTGAAGGCGCACAGGGAGATTTGGGGGGAGCAGATTCGATACCGGAAGGATTCATCTGGCTTCGGCTCGCGGAACGGTCGCATGCGTCCACCGCCAGGTGAGCTGTGGGACAACCGATGGAAGCCCACTAGCGTCGTAACACCTTGGTAACGAATATCTCAAGGCAATTACAGAGAGAATTGTCCGGTACGATATAATCCAGAGAGCACGAAGTCCGAAAATCATCCATGACATTTCTTGGACAACCATTGACCGCAAGCAGGCTCGCTTCCTGGCGTCGCCTGCTGGTAATTCTGTTGGCGGTGCTTGCGTTGTCGACAAGCCTGGCGACAAGGGTTTTCCAATACTCCTCGCATGGCTCGAATGTTGCGGTTCGATCCAGTTCGCCGGAAGCAGTTCGGCAACACTTGGACCGCGATGCTGCTACCTGGGGTAGACCAACAGTTTCCTTCTCCATGTTGGAAGCGCCGACCTTCTATCCCCGATTTGCTCCCGCTGGGCCACCACTTCCGGCGGTTCTTTTTGACGAAAGCCTTTCCAACCGACCTCCGCCTTGCTGCTGATCTCCGCCTTGAAGCTGCGCGTCTGGTTCACGCGCATTCCTGAACTCTAGAAAATTGCTTGTCCCGGCCCCGATTTGGCTAAGTACGGCTGAGTTGCGCCGAAGGTTTGTTGCCCTTTCCGAGGACTCTGTCCCGAGGAGCGCGAAGGCCATGACGAGCGATGCCAATGGAGAGATCATGAAAGGAAGTTTCGCACTCAGCCTAGTGGCGTGCATTGCCTGCTCGCCGATGGCGATGCAAGCCAAAGCACAAAGCGGCTCATCCCTGATACAGCCGGTGACGGTCCTAAGTGTGGACTCGCAAACCGAGGCGCAACCCAGTTACATGGGAGGCGGCGATAATCCTTCGGATGCGCCGCTACGATCCGACGTGTATTCCTACGAAGTCGCGGTGCGCTCGGATTGTGCAACTCTGGTGACCCGGTACCAGAGCCCGTTCGACTATTTCCCGTCCGCATTCAGTCCCAACGCGCAGATCCCCGCCCAAGTCAAGAAGCACGAAGTGGATTTCGAGCTTCCGAGCGGGCGGGAGATGAAGATGCCCATCGTGAGCAGGAAGCGTAGTTCCGCGCCTGGTTGCGAGGTGCAGCGCTAGAGGGAACAAGTTCGTTCACTACCCCACAGTAGTGCACGAGACCCGCCTCCATGTCGCCTCGTCTCGCGTGGAGGCGGGAAATTCAGAAGTTCTGAAAACAGAAGAAACGGAATCTATGAAGAAATTGATTTACATCTCCACGGTCGTGGTGGTGCTGTTTGGAATCGCTGCTTATTTGAGATTTTCCGGGATGAAGGCGCATGCAGCGCCTGAATCTGCGGTCATTCGTCCGGCGGCCGTAGCTGTCGCCAGGCAGCAACCCCTTGAGAATACCGTGACGTTGTCCGGGGAGTTTCGGCCGTTCCAGGTCGTGGATGTGCATGCCAAGGTGGCCGGCTACATCAAGAGAATTTCAGTCGATGTAGGCGACAAGGTCCGCAGCGGCCAAGTGATGGCGGTGCTAGAGGTTCCGGAGCTCAGTGCGCAGATTCTGGGAGCCGAGGCGTCGGTCAAGCGCAGCCAAGATGCGATCCGTCGGGCGCAGAGCGACATGGCACGGGCGAAATCCGGACATGCAGCGACCCACCTTGCGTACGCCCGTCTGAAACAGGCCTCGGATGCTCGGCCAGGGCTGATTGCCGAGCAAGAACTGGATGACGCTCTGGCCAAAGATCAGGAAGCGGAGGCCGAGGTGGAGAGCGAGGCTGCGGCGCTCTCCGAAGCCAACAGCCAACTCTCGATTGCGCAGGCGGAACGAGGACAACTGGCTGCGATGGAGTCATACACCAACATCACGGCGCCTTTTGATGCGGTGGTGACGAAGCGCTATGCGGATACGGGATCGCTGATCCAGGCAGGAACGTCCTCCAACACGCAGGCCATGCCGGTGGTGCAACTTGCCGAGTGGTCCAAGCTGAGGCTGGTGGTTCCCGTACCAGAGTCGGCGGTTTCAGATATTCATCTCGGGACGATTGTGCAAGTCAACGTCCCGGATCTTAAGCGCACATTCGAAGGCAAAGTTGCCCGCTTTGCGGATGCGTTGAGCGATGAAACTCGCACCATGCATACCGAGATCGATGTCGAGAACAAACAAGGAACTTTGGTTGACGGAATGTACGCGGAGACTTCGCTGGTGCTGAGCCGAAAAGAGGCAGCGCTCACGATTCCCACGCAGGCGATCGAACGCAACGGATCAAAGGTGACGGTGCTGGTTCTCGATGCCGAGAACCGGGTTCGGGAGCGCGAGATTACGCTGGGGGAGGAAGGCAGTAACAACGTCGAGGTCGCCAGCGGATTAAAGGCTGGGGAAGAGGTGGTGATTGGGAATCGCGGGGAGTACAAGATCGGCGACCGGGTCGCGCCCAAATTGCTGGAAGAGACTGCCAGCGACGGAAAGGCGCACCTGTAATGTCGCGATTTGCCATCAAGTACCCGTTCTTCATTATCGTGGCGTGCCTGATGATCGCGATCGTCGGCACGGTCGCGCTGGTGCGCATGCCCGTGGACCTGTTTCCACCCATCAATATTCCCGTGGTGATTGTGGCGACCTTTTATTCGGGAATGCCGCCACAACAAATCGAAACGGATATTACGAATCCGTTTGAGCGGTTTTTTACGTTGGGCAGCGGTATCGACCACATCGAGTCACGTTCTCTTCCGGGCGTGAGCCTCATCAAAATTTACTTTCAGCCAGGGACGGATGCGAATGCGGATCTGAGCACGATTTCGAATCTCGCGATGGCCGATCTGCGGCGACTGCCGCCAGGAACGTTGCCTCCGGTGGTGCTGAAGTTTGATGCCTCCAGTTTGCCCGTGTGTCTGATCACGCTCAAAGGGCAAGGATTGAACGAGACCCAGCTGCGCGATTTGGGGCAATACACGGTAAGAAATCAGATTGCTGGAGTGCCGGGCGCATCTGTGCCGCAGCCATTCGGCGGGCGTTATCGCCAGATCATGGTGTATGTGGATCCGCTCAAGTTGCAGGCGCATGAACTGTCAGTGATGGATGTGGTGCGCACGGTGAATGAGAGCAATTTGATTCTGCCGGCGGGCGACGTGAAGATCGGTCCCTACGATTACAACCTCTACACCAATAGCCAGGTGCCGTCGGCGCAACAGATCAACGACATGCCGGTGAAGACGGTCGGTGCGGCGTCAGTATTGGTGCGGGATGTGGGACAGGCGCAGGATGCCCACCAGATCCAAACCAATGTGGTGCGAGTGGACGGACAGCGGTCGGTGTACTTACCGATTCTGAAGCAAGGGGGCGACAGCAACACGATCGCGGTGGTGAACGGAATCAAGGAGGCGCTCAGCCACCTGGTGGATGTCCCTAAGCAGCTAATCACCAAAGTTGTTTTCGATCAGTCGGTGTTTGTGAAACTCGCGATCGAGAACTTGCTGCATGAGGGCGCGATCGGGCTGGTGCTGACCGGGCTGATGATTTTGCTGTTTCTCGGAAGCATGCGGGCGACGCTCGCGGTGTTTCTTTCGATTCCACTTTCTGCGCTCGCGGCATTCCTTGCCATCAGCGCGGGCGGCGGAACGGTGAACACGATGGTCTTGGGCGGGTTGGCGCTTGCGTTCTCGCGCCTGATCGATAACTCGGTCGTGGTGTTGGAAAACATTTTCCGTCACCTTGAAATGGGAGAACCACCGGAAGTAGCTGCCGAAAAGGGAGGCGCCGAAGTCAGCCTGGCTGTGCTGGCGGCCACCATCACCACCGCGATTGTGTTCTTCCCGGTCGTGTTCCTCTATGGCGTTAGCCGGTACCTGTTTGTGGCGCTGGCCATGGCGGTTGTGCTTTCTCTCTTCGCTTCGTACGTGGTCGCGATGACCGTGGTGCCGCTGTTCTGCGCCAAGCTGATCAAGAGCGAAGGCATGTCCCATGAGCACGCGACGCCGAAAGGGCGTTTCGGGCGCGTGATCTCCGGGTTCAACCTCGGCTTTGAAAAGATGCTGCGGCGTTACGACCACACGCTCGCGGTCTCGCTGATGAAGCCGGTTGCAACGACGGTGGGACTGGCCGGGGTTTCAATACTTTGCTTTGCCCTGTACCCGTTGCTGGGATTGGCATTCTTCCCGCGCACGGACCCGGGGCAATTCGTCATCAATGTGAAGGCCCCGACCGGAACCCGTATCGAACTGAGTGAGCAATATGTGAAGCAGGTGGAGGACATCGTTCACCAAGTTGTTCCGCCAAACGAACTGCGCATGGTGGTTTCGAACATTGGGATCACCACGGATTTTTCCGCCATCTACACGCCAAACTCGGCGCCCCACACGGGCTTCGTGCAGGTCAGCTTGAAAGAAGATCACAAGGTGGGTAGTTACGAGTACATGCGGAAAGTGCGGCAGAGGGTGAACGAGGAACTGCCGCAACTCAGTACTTATTTTCAATCAGGCGGATTGGTGGATGCGGTGCTGAACATGGGAATGCCGGCGCCGATCGATATCCAAGTAAGCGGTAGCAGCTTGAACAAAGCCTATGGCGTGGCTTCCGACATTGCCTCGCAAGTGCGGAGTCTTCCAGGCGTGAGCGATGTACTGATTCCGCAGGATGTCAACTATCCCGCCCTGCGGCTGGACATTGATCGAGAAAAAGCCAGCATGGTGGGGCTCTCGCAGAAAGAGGTCGTGGATAACATTATTACCGCGCTTACCTCGAACGGGATGATCGCACCCAATTACTGGATCGACCCAAAGAGCGGCAATCCTTACATGTTGACCGTGCAGTATCCGGAAGACGCGGTCAAGACCATTTCGGACCTGAAGCAGATTCCGTTGCGCGGGGCAAAGAGCACCCAGCCGACAACGCTCGACAATGTCGTAACGGTGAACACGGTACCCTCGCCGACCGAGGTCGATCACTATCAACTGTTCCGGGTGATCGATTTGTATGTGTCGCCGAAAACGGAGGATTTGGGCGGAACGGCTGCGAAAATCC
>Ga0070741_10018230_pt1 | contig 11404 bp, 10 predicted proteins | sample Coa_R1_4_FD_66440 | JGI IMG/M metagenome (GOLD analysis project Ga0070741, IMG submission 66440) | Surface soil microbial communities from Centralia Pennsylvania, which are recovering from an underground coalmine fire - Coalmine... | ecosystem: Environmental > Terrestrial > Soil > Unclassified ...
GGTCGAGCGGGTCGAGCGGGTCGAGCGGGTCGAGCGGGTCGAGCGGGTCGAGCGGGTCGAGCGGCTCGGCCGGCGAGCTGTCGAAGAGCGGCGCCGGATACGGGCTGACCGGCCTGCGAGAGCGCGCGGCGCTGGGCGGCGGCACGCTTGAGGCGGGGCCGGCCGACGGGATCTGGCGGGTATGCCTCAAGATTCCGGCATGAGCCCTGTTGTCACTGTGGTCATCGCGGACGATCAGTCGGCGGTCCGCGAAGGTCTCGTGCTGCTGCTCGGCACCCTCGACGGGATCGAGGTGGCCGGTCAGGCCCCGACCGGGGAAGACGCGGTCGCGCTGGTGGCGGAGCTGAGCCCGCAAGTCGTGCTCATGGACCTGAACATGCCCGGCTGCGGCGGGGTGGCGGCGACCCGGCTGATCACCGCCACGCATCCGGACACCCGGGTGGTGGTGCTCACCACCTACGCCGACGACGAGTCGATCATCGGGGCGCTGCGTGCCGGCGCGCTCGGGTACCTGACCAAGGACGCGTCCCGGGCGGAGATCGAGCGGGCGGTGAAGGCCGCGGCGGCCGGCCAGGCGGTGCTCGATCCGGCGGTGCAGCAGCGGCTGGTGTCCGCGGCCTCCCGGTCTTCTATGGAGTCTTCGGCTGGATCGGAGGTCGTGCCGGATGACGGGGAGCTGACGCCCCGGGAGGCGGAGGTGCTCCGGCTCATCGCGGAAGGCCGGTCGAACCGCGAAATCGCCAGGGAACTGTTCGTCAGCGAGGCCACGGTCAAGACGCACGTGAACCGGATCTTCGCCAAGACCGGGTCGCGGGACCGCGTGCAGGCGATGCGGTACGCGTACTCGCACGGCTACGCGTCGCCGCCACCCGGCAGCTAGTCTTTCGTGCTACGCCAGGGGCGCCGACGGCCTGGGACAGCCGTTGTCGTGTGAGGTAAGCGGGTCCGGCTCAGGACGGCTGGCCGTAGAGGTCGTTCAGGGTAGCTAGAACGATTTTTCCTCGGCTGCCGGTGGCCTCGGCTGTCAGAGCATCATTGAAGCCTGCCACGCTGAACATGCCGAGTGCGGCGCCGGATGCGTCATGTCCGGCCGCGGTCAGCAGGTCGCGGAGGTGCTGGAGCCTGCGCAGCTCGGCTAGGCCGGGACGGCGGTCGCGGTGCTTGGCCTCGGCGATGAAGGCGACCGGCGCGCCGGTGGTCCGCGGGCGACTGCCGCGTGCGAGCGCAAGTACGTCGATCTCGTGGCTGGTCTTGTGCTCGCGGCAGGCGATGACAGTCTGCCCCACCGGGCCGACAGCCAGGCCTGCCTCCCCTGAGGCATACCGGGTGACCCATTCGGCGGCGAGCGTCTCGAAATGCGGCCCGAAGATCTTGGACTCCACCGTGTGCTCTACCTCGGCCCAGACCTGGCGCGCTCCGCCGGCCTCCAGATCGGCCAGATACGGCTCGATGATCAGCTGGTGGAAGCGGACCATCGGGTCGGCGACCGTGACTACGGGGCGCCGGTCCAGGAGCAGGTCGTGCCGACGGTCGATGAATCCTGCCGAGGCCAGCGTGGCCAGCTGATGTGTCAGTGAGGTTGCCGGGCGGCCGAGCAGGCCGCCGATCTTCGTAGGCGACGACTCTCCCGCTGCCACGGCGGCGAGCACCGAGCTATAGGCGGCAGTGTCGCGGATGCGCGGATCCTCGTGCACGACCCGGCGGGCCTCGTCGAATAGCGGCATGGACGGTCGTAGCACGTTCCGGGCCAGCCAGCCGCCGAGCTGTGCTGGATCCTCTGGAACCTGCGGATCTGGCACAAGCTCCCGGTAGCCGGGGGTGCCGCCGACAAGGGCATTGTGAGCGAAGGCCGCACCAAGATCAGCGATGCCCCAGTAGTCGCGCGCGTCCCGGTAACTAAACGGCCGAATGCGCAGTTCGAGCGCGGCACGACCACGCAGCGCCCTGGTCCCGGACAGCAGGTCCGACATGACCGAAATCGCCGAGCCGCACAGCAGCAGGCGAAACGAACCGTTGCTCGCTCCGGCGGCAGGTCCCAGGGTGTCGTAGAGGGACTGCACGATAGACGGCAGACCGGGAGTTTCCTGGCACAAATAGGGAAACTCGTCAAGGACAAGCAGCGGAGGCGCGGTTCGAGAAGCATGGGAGCGGGATGAATCCGCCATCACCTCCGTTGCTGTTCGCAGCGCCTGCTCCCAGCCGCCGAACCCGAACACGCCAGCCGACAGACCTGCCCAGGCCGCCAGCGAGTCACCGAACCGGCGCAACGAGACCGGTTCGGCCTGCTCGGTGGCGAGATGATAGAGCCCGCCAACCGCGTCGGTGAGCCGGCGCAGTAGGTACGATTTGCCCTGTCTGCGCCTGCCGTAGACAACAGCGATCCGCAGCCCCGGCAGCGGCGACAGCGCGAATTCGGCCAGGTCCGCCCACTCAGGCTCGCGGCCGAAGACATCCGCTGGCTTGTCCAGAGTCCCGCTACCCAGCGCCGCCTCCACTAGCTTGACTATAGTTACATTAACTCTATTCGAGCTAGAGTCTCGCGGCTAGTCGTGGAGTTTGGACAACGACGCGCACGCGTTCGTCAATCAGAGCGGCACCGCGACCGACCTCAGCACTTCAATACGGCCGGCTCGCGGGTCACGCGTTGCCTCGGCCGACGGGATCACAGCAACGGGGGGGACGTCGTAGACGACGTCAACAGCAGCATGTCGTGATCCGCCCGCAAGCGCCTGCTGGCTGCATGCGGGAGTCATGCTGAGCCAGGCTCAGGAAGGTCAGACCGTCAGCCTTCGCCGTTGCGGTGGCCTTGGCCGCCGTCGTCGCCGCCGCCGCGTCCGCCAAGGAGCCGGATGACAGCCGTTGCCAGAGCTCCGCCCGCAACGCCCGAGAGGACGGGAACCGGGATGAAGATCGCGATGTGGACAGTTGCGGTCGTCACAAGTCTCACCTTCCTTGCGCCAGAGGACCGCGACAACAGGACGTCGGCAGGCCCAGTGCTATTGGAGATCAACGTACAGGAACTACTCGACCATTGTCGGAGATTCACATTAGTTAACTAGATAGCAGAGCGCTACTTTTAGCTCTCATGAGAGCTGGAACTAGCGTTTTTCAAAAAGAGCTGACGATCGCACCGCCGAAAGCGGATTTGGCGTGACGCCGGATCAAGTGATCCGCTAGCCTCTGCGCCAATGGATGGTGCGGAGGAGACGGCGGAGGAGAGCAAGCGCCGGACGGCGGTTGCCCGTGCGCTCCGCAAAGGACGAAACGGGCTTGAGCTGACCCAGAAGGCCCTTGCTAAGAAGGCCGGCATAGGCTATTCCACGCTACGTGGAATTGAGCAGAATAGAGACGAAGGAAAGCGGCATCGTCCGCTAACCCTGAAGACTCTATCGTTGGCCATCGATCGGCCGGAAGACTTTCTGAACAACATCCAGGAAGGCCAGATTGGGCGGGAGACTGGCGACGTCCTGGAAAGCCAGTCGGAGGAGACTAGCGACGAACTTGAACCTACGGATAGCGTCGTACTGCGATCCTTCCTGGACGCGGTGGCGCCGCGCCTTGACGAAATAGTCATAGCCCGCCTTAACGAAATCGTGGTACCGCGCCTAGACAAAATCGACACAGTCGAAGTACAGGTCCGTGCACTCATGGCTGCTTTCCATAGCTCTAAGAATGAAATCGCAGTTGACTTCGAGTACCCCGGCAGCGAGCAGGACGCATAATGGACATTCACCCTGGACGACGGACTTAACCGGGAGGCTGGTCCGCTGCTGAGGCGTAGTGCTCGACGGCGCGCTGGTAGCGGGAGCTGAGCGTGCGCAGCGCATCCGCCAGCTCGGGTGAGTCCTCGACCGTAAAGTCCGCGCCGAGCATGCCAAGGTAAAGGGCGAGCATCTCCGGGTAGTCCGAACCCGGCTCGAACGCGCAGCGGTCGTTCGTGATGGGTTCCACGTCAACGGGGATCGGCAGCCGCGACCGGACATGGTCGGCCGGCGCGTGGACGATCACCCGCGCCCGGTACCGCCAGGTGGCCTCGCCGATGCCGCGAGCTACCCGGGCCATGATCTCCTCGTCGGATGGCAGCTTCCGGACCGCCGTGAAGCGAGGGCCGTGCGGCGGCGTTCGGGGTTCGATCCGGTCGGCCCGGAACGTTCGCCAGTCGTCGCGGTCCATGTCCCACGCGAACAGGTACCAGCGACGCCGGTCGTTGATCAGGCGGTACGGCTCCACGTCGCGTCGCGTCGTGGTGCCGTCGTGGGCGCGGTATTCGAAGCGAAGCCGCTCGCGGTCGCGGCACGCGCTGCCGATCAGCGTCAGTATGTCGGGATCGGTTCGCGTTCCGGCCTGGGGGCCGCGAGGCGGCATGAGCAGGGCATGGGACTCGAACGCACTGATCCGGTGGCGCAGCCTTGACGGGAGCAACTGCTGGAGCTTGGCCAGCGCGCGGACCGCCGTCTCCTCGATCCCGGTGACCGAGCCGTTCGCCGCGGTGCGCAGGCCGATCGCGACCGCGACCGCCTCCTCGTCGTCGAGCAGCAGCGGCGGCAGCGAGCCGCCGGTGCCGAGCCGGTACCCGCCGGTCACGCCGGGCCGCGCGTCGACCGGGTAGCCGAGGCCGCGCAGCCGGTCCACGTCGTTGCGGATCGTGCGGGTCGTGACGCCGAGCCGGCTGGCTAGTTCGGCGCTGGTCCAGTCGCGTTTGCTCTGGAGCAGGGACAACAGGCGCAGGAGCCGTGCTGAAGTTTCCGCCATTTTGCTATCGTGAACCTCGAACTAGGAACGATTCTTTCCGCTATTGTCTCTAGTGTCCTGGGTATGGACAACTTCCTTATCGAGATCCCGCAGGCCGACATCGACTACCTGCACGACCGTCTCGCGCACGCCCGCTGGCCAAGCGCGGTGCCCGGGACCGAGACGGGCTGGGCCCGCGGCATCCCGCAGAGCGAGCTGAGGGAGCTGGCCGCGTACTGGCGCGACGGCTACGACTGGCGCGCCGCCGAGGCTAGGCTCAACCAGTTCCCCCAGTTCACCACCGAGATCGACGGCCAGCGCATCCACTTCCTGCACGTCAGGTCCGCCCGGCCGGACGCCACGCCGCTGCTCCTCACGCACGGCTACCCCAGCTCGGTCGCCGAGTTCTGGAACCTGATCGAGCCGCTGGTCAACCCGGCTTCGGGGCCAGCGTTCCACGTGGTCGCTCCGTCGCTGCCCGGCTACGCGTTCTCGACGCCGCTGAGCGGGCCGGGCTGGTCGATGGGCCGGACCGCGCGCGCCTGGGTCGAGCTGATGCGCCGGCTCGGCTACAAGCGGTACGGCGTGCACGGCGGCGACATCGGCGGCGGCGTGTCCGGCATGGTGGCCGGCCTCGACGGCTCGCACGTTATCGGCGTCCACGTGGTGACCGATCCGCTGACCGCGGCGAACGTGGCGTCGTTCATCCCGGGGATGGCCGACGGGCTCGACGAGAGCGACCCGGTCGGCAAGCTGATCCTGGGCCGGATCGAGGGGTTCAAGCGGGAGGGTTCCGGCTACCTGGCGATCCAGAACAGCCGGCCGCGGACCATCGGCTACGGCCTGACCGACTCGCCGCTGCTCCAGCTCGCCTGGATCGCGGAGAAGGTGGTTGAGTGGACCGATCTGCCGGTGGACCGCGATCAGCTGCTCACCACGGTCAGCCTGTACTGGTTCACCGGGTCCGGCGCGAGCGCCGCGCACACGCTGTACGACCAGGCGCACTCATCCGACTGGGGCGGGCCGCCGAGCGTGCCACAGGGATTCGCGGTGTTCGGCGCGGACGAGACCGTACGGCGGCTGGTGCCCGCGCCGGCGGACGCGCACTGGACAGAGTTCGAGCGCGGCAAGCACTTCCCGGCCATGGAGGCACCGGCGCTGCTGGCGGAGGATCTCCAGGCTTTCTTCGGGCCGCTTCGCTGAGGGTCTGGCGCGGGCCGGCGAGGGAGCGAGACGACGACCAGACCGCCGAGGAGCAGCAGCGTGCCGACCGCGATGGGAAAGGACGGGTGCTCTCGGAGGATCCCGATCCCCAGCGCGGTCGCCACGAGCGGCTCGGCCAGTGAGAGGGTGGCGGCGGTCGCGGCGGTGAGACGGCGCAGCCCGGTCACATAGAGCCAGTACGCCAGGGCGACGGTGACCGGGCCGAGCCACGCCGTGAGTACCAGCGACCGTGGCTCGGCGAGCCGCGGCAGTTCCGGTGCCAGCCAGGGCGTCAGCGCGGCGCCGCCGAGGAGCGGAGTGACCGGGACCGCGGCCAGCATGTTCACGTCGGCGGCGATGAGCGCTTGGCGGACACGGTGTAGACGCCGAAACAGCCGCCCGCCACGACGCCGCACGCTATTCCGAAGACGTCGGCCCGCGCCGCTCCGGCGCTATGCGGTGATCCGGCGCCGTGTGATGCGCAGATCAGCGCGCAACCCGCGATCGCGCAAGCCGTGCCCCGCCGCCCAGCGGCCGGGAAGCCGGGTGCCGAGCATGATCCGTTCGCACAGACCGGTGCTCACCGGCGCGATGCCGAACGTCCGCGGGGCCGACGGTACCCCAGAACAACCCGGCCGCGAGGACGGCGAGGACCGCGGAAAGACTATTTCGCTGCACGGCCTGGATGCTATGCAAACGTGCGGCAGAAGCGGTGGCCACGCGAATATCTGAATGCTTAGTGGTTTTGTGCTTGCCAATTATTCGATGTACGGCTTGATGTCGCGGGTTACGGCGAAGAAGATTCGGCGGTTATCGCGGTATGCCGTCCGTAAGTTCAGACTGCTCGGCCGGCTGGACGTAGTCGAACACGACCGTGGTCCTGACGTCCACGAACTCCTTGCGGCGGGCCAGCCGGTCGAGCACGAAGTCCCTGAGGTACTGGGTGCTGGGAACCGCCACGTGCACGAGGACGTCCTCGTTGCCGGTGACCACGAACACGCCCAGCGTCTCGGGCAGCTTGGCCATGTTGTCCCGCACGGTCTCGATGGCCTCTCGCGACTGCGGCCGGATCCGGATCGAGATCAGTGCCTGCACGCCACGGCCGAGCGCCGCCATGTCCACCGCTGCGTGGAAACCGGTGATCACGCCGCGGGCGCGCAGCGCCCGGGTTCGCTCCAGGGCCGTCGACGGGGCGATGCCGAGCGCCTCGGCGAGCTCGCGGTTCGTCTGCCGGCCGTCACGCTGCAAGCGCCGCAAGATCGCCTGATCGACCGCGTCCATATGCTGCCCCTCTCCGGCCCCGATGCCGAACACCACACGCCGCCCCAGCGGCTGATTGTGCTTCTAACCGAAGATACTTCGGCTGGGTGGCGGGGGGCGCACCCGGCCCTCGCTCCCCGCTCGACAAATCGGGTATTAACCGCATCGCGGGCGCGCCGTCGGGTGCGCCAGATTATTGCGGACACTTACCCTCCCGGTTTGGGGGGGTAACTGTCCGCAATCTTCCTGATCGCCCCCGGAGCCCGGGACAACCGCCGAAGTGCCGCGCGCAACAAGGGACAAATCTGGATAATGCGGGCGGCCGGGGGTGTGTCATTGCGGGCGGCCGGGGGTGCGTCATTGCGGGCGGCGGGGGGGCGGCGTGCGGCGTGCGGGTCAGATCCAGTCGGCGTGGTCGGGCCAGGCCAGGATCGTGTCGACCACCTCGGGCGGCTCTTCCGCCTGGCTCGCGGCGGTCACGCCGTACCGGCCTCGGTAGAACAGCAGCGGCTCGCCGGGCGGGCACTCCCCCAGTTCGGTGACCCGGCCCATGACGACGTGGTGGTCGCCTGCGTCGTGTACCTGCACGACCTCGCACCCGGCCCACGCGAGGACCCCGTCGAGCACCGGCGCGCCGGACGCGGCGGGCGCCCAGCCCACGCCGGCGAACTTGTCCGCACCCGAGGCGCCGAACACCCGGGCCAGCTCCCGCTGCCCCGCATCCAGCACGTTCACGCAGAACACGCCGCTCGCCGCGATCCTGGGCCAGGTCGCGGACGTCTTGCTCGGACAGAACAGCACGAGCGGCGGATCCAGCGACAGCGCGGCGAAGGCCTGGCACGCGAACCCGGCCGGACCCGCCGCGTCGGCGGTGGTGATGATCGTGACCCCCGTGCAGAAGTGACCGAGCACGTGGCGGAACCGATCGGAGGTCGGATCGGCGCTGGCCGGCCCAGAGCCGGGCGACGCGGCTTCACCGAACGCGGCCATGGGATCAGCCTGCCATCCCGCCACGGCCATCGAAAGACCTCAGTGCGCGGGGCCGGCGAAGCTGTGCCCCCACAGGCTGATCGCCGTGGTCTCCCGGCTGATCCAGGTACTGTCGTCGACCTGCTCGCCGTCAAAGCCGTACTCGATATCGAATCCGCCGGGCGTCCGCACGTAAAACGACACCATCCGGTCGTTCGCGTGCCGTCCGAGCGTGGCGGCGATCGGCGCGCCGCGTTTGGCGCACCGGTCCATCGCGCGCCCCACGTCGTCCAGCTCCGCGACCTCCACCATCAGGTGCACGATGCCCTGCTCGGACGGCATCGGCGCCAGCGCCAGCGAGTGGTGCCGCGGGTTGCAGCCCAGGAACCGGAACCACACCGGCGGCGATCCGGCCGGCCTGCCGAACAGCTCGGCCGGCATCCGCATCGAGTCGCGCAGCCGGAACCCGAGCACCTCGGTGTAGAACTCGTACGCGGCTGTCGAGTCCGGCGGCACCGGCAGCACGACGTGCCCCATGCCCATCGGGCCGGTGACGAATCGATTCCCGAACGAGCTGACGGCCGGCCGGTGCTCGAGCGCGGCGCCGCAGAAGATCTCCAGCGTGTTGCCGGCCGGGTCGTCGAGGATCAGCAGTTCGGTGACCCGCCGGGCGGCGATCTCGTCGGCGCTGCCGACCTTGAACGGAACGCCGGCGTCGGACAGCGCCTTCGCGACGGCGCCGAACGCGGCCGGGCTCGCGACCTCCCAGCCCGAGGCGAGCAGCCGCTCCGACTCCCCCGGCACGATCACCAGCCGGGCCGGGAAGTCGTCCATCCGCAGGTAGAGCGCCTGGGCCTCAGGACCCCGGCCCTCCACCATGCCGAGCACACGCACGCCGAACTCGCGCCACGCCGCGACGTCCGCCGACTGGATCCGCAGGTACCCCAGTGAACTCAGCACGCCTATTCTCCCTTCGGGGGGGTTTGGGGGGGTCGTCCCCCCGGGCTGGCAGAGTCACCCTTCAGGAAGTCGATCGCCAGCCGGTTGAAGTCGTCGAACTTCTCAAGCTGCGCCCAATGCCCGCAGCCCCCGAACACGTGCAACTGCGCCTTCCGGATCAGCTTGAGCGCCACCAGGGCTCCGTCGAGCGGGTTCACCCGGTCCTCGCGACCCCAGATCAGCAGCACCCGGTTCCGCAGCCGGTGCACCTCACGCCACAGCAGCCCGTCCTCGAAGTACCGCGGGTCGTAGAACGACGCCCCGAGAGACGCCATCGCGGCGAGCTGCTCCGGATCGGACGCGGCGGCGAACCGCTCGTCGATCAGCTCCTCGGTGACCACCCGCTGGTCGAACACCATCGTCCGGATGAACGCGGCCATCTTCTCCCGGCTAGGGCCGGGCGGCGCCGCGAACTCCATCAGCCGTTTCACGCCCTCGGTGGGATCCGGACTGAAAACGTTCAGCGACAGGCCCCCCGGGCCCATCAGAACAAGCCGCCCACTTCGTTCGGGAAAATTAAGAGAGAAGCGGACCGCCGTTCCGCCGCCCAGAGAATTGCCGACAAGATGTGCTCTTTCTATGCCCACCTCGTCGAGCAGCTCTCGCAGCGCGCTGGCCGCGAACGTGAAGTAATTGCCTTCCACCGGCGGCTTATCGGATTTGCCGAAGCCGGGCTGGTCCACGACGACCACGCGGAAATGCTCGGCGAATACAGGAACGTTGCGCGCGAAATTCGACGCGCCGGAAGCGCCGGGTCCGCCGCCGTGCAAAAGCACCACAACCGGACCGTCGCCGGCTTGTTCGTAATGCAGCCTCATAGCATGCCATCGGCGGGCACGTCGAGGCCGAACTCGTTGCGGCCGAACATCGACAGCGCGCGCTCGGGGTCGTTGATCGCGTGCACGCGGCCGGCGTGCGCGTCGCGCCAGAACCGCTGGATCGGCGTGCCCAGCTTCAGCGCGCGGCCGCCGGAGTTCTCGAACAGCAGGTCAACGGCCCGGATCGACTGGCCGGTGCCGAGCACTTGGTCGCGGCGCACCCGGAGCCGGAGCGGCAGCGGCAGCCGCTCCCCGGCTGTCACCTTCGTCATGAGCTCGGCCATGTTGCGCTCCAGCGCGAGCCACGCGTTGTCGATCAGGGCCGCAGCCTCGGCCACGCGCACCTGCCCGTAGGGATCTTCCTTCGCCTTCTGCCCGATATAGGACGCGCGGATCCGCTCCTTCTGGGCGCCAACGTAGGCGTCGTATGCGCCGGTTGCCATCCCTATAATCGGCGTGGTAATGGCATAAGAGAATATTGACCCGAACGGAATGTGGTACAACGGGCTGTCATTCACCTCGTGTCCGGGGCATTTACAGCGCGATACATCACTGAAGCTGAGCGCGCGATGTTTTGGCACGAATGCGCCGTCGACGACGATGTCGTTGCTGCCCGTGCCGCGCAATCCGACCGTGTCCCACACGTCGTCGATTGAGTAATCAGTATTTGGCAGCAGAAACGTGCAGAAGTCGACCGGCTGGCCCTTATCGTTCAGGACCAGGCCGCCGAGCAACACCCAGGTGGCGTGCTCGCAGCCGGAGGAAAAGCTCCAGCGGCCGTCGAGCCGGTAGCCGCCTTCGGCCTGGACGGCCTTGCCGGTCGGCGCGTAAGAGCTGGACATCCGGGTCGCGGGGTCGGCGCCCCACACCTCGTCCTGGGCCTGCGGCGGGAACAGCGCGAGCTGCCACGGATGCACGCCGACGACGGAGGAGACCCAGCCGGTCGAGCCGCACGCGCTGGCGATCATCCGGACCGCCTTGTAGAACGCGATCGGGTCGGCCTCAAGACCGCCGAACCTGGCCGGCTGGAGCAGCCGGAAGAAACCTGTTTCAGCCAGCGCCTTGATGGAGTCCGCCGGAACACAGCGCGCGTCCTCCGCCTCCTGCGCCCGCTGACGGAAGACGGGGAGCAGTTCGGTGACGGCGTCCAGCACCGCCACCTGCTCGTGGATGTCGCTCATGGCGTCAAGACTAGAACATGTTCTAGTCTATGGGTATGTCTGCGGTACGTTTCATTGACGCCGGGGCCCCACCGGAGCGGTTCGCCCGTGGCTGGCACTGCCTGGGGCTGGTTTCGCGGTTCCGGTCTGGTGGGCCGCACGCGGTCCAGGCGTTCGGCACCAAGCTGGTCGTGTTCGCTTCCTCGGACGGCGCGCTGCATGTGCTGGACGCGTACTGCCGGCACATGGGCGGCGACCTCTCGA
>Ga0070741_10018231_pt1 | contig 11402 bp, 10 predicted proteins | sample Coa_R1_4_FD_66440 | JGI IMG/M metagenome (GOLD analysis project Ga0070741, IMG submission 66440) | Surface soil microbial communities from Centralia Pennsylvania, which are recovering from an underground coalmine fire - Coalmine... | ecosystem: Environmental > Terrestrial > Soil > Unclassified ...
TCCTGGTGACCGAGGTGCCGGTGCACCACCGCCCGCGCCGGTTCGGCCGCTCGAAGTTCGGCTCGGCCCGGGTCTGGCGCGGCTTCCTGGACCTGCTGACGGTCCTGTTCCTGACCCGCTACACCCGGCGCCCGCTCCACCTGTTCGGGGGGCTCGGGCTCCTGGCCTGGACGGTGGGCTTCGGCGCGAACGCGTACCTGACGGGGCTGTGGCTCTCGGGCGTCCACCCGATCGGGACGCGGCCGCTCCTCGCGTTCGGCGTGCTGAGCATGCTGGTCGGCGTCCAGTTCTTCGCGGTCGGGCTCCTGAGCGAGCTCGTGCTGAGCTTCCAGACCCGGGCGGTCGACGACGTGTCGATCCGGTCCCGCCTGGAGTGAGCGGAGGCGGCGCGCGGAGCGACAACGAGGCGAAGTACCGGTCGCGGAACCCGGTGGTCCGACACCTGGTCGCGCGGTTCCTGCGGCAGGTGGGAGACCTCGCGGTCGCGCAACGCCCTCGCCGCGTGCTCGAGGTGGGCTGCGGCGAGGGTATCGTGCTGGAGTACCTGGGCGCGCGGCTGCCGGACGCGCGCCTCGAGGGCCTGGAGCTGGACGAGGGGGCGCTGGCGGGGGCGCGGGCGCGCTGTCCCGGGGCCACGCTGGTGAGGGGGGACGCATGCGAGCTGCCGTTCGGGGGGCGGTGCTTCGATCTCGTGGTGTGCCTCGAGGTGCTGGAGCACCTGCCGGACCCCGCCCGCGCGCTCGCCGAGCTCCGCCGGGTGGCGCGGCAGGGCTGTCTCGTGAGCGTGCCCCATGAGCCCTTCTTCCGGCTCGGCAACGCGCTCCGGGGCAAGAACCTCACCCGCTTCGGCGACCCGACGGACCATCGCCAGCACTGGAGCGCCGCGACCTTCACCGCGTTCTGCAGCCGGGAGCTCTCGGTCCGCGTCCGGACCGGGGCGTTCCCCTGGCTCATCGTCTACGGCACGGTCTGACCGGGTCCGCGCGCGCCCGCCGCGCGCGCCGGAACCCCGCGCATGAGCGAGCTGCTCGCGCTCGAGCCCGTGCCGGCGCCGCCGCCGGTGGCCGGGCGCCCGGCCGTGGCCGCATCCTCGGCGGCCGCCGTCCGCCCGGCGGTTCGCCGACTCGCGTCGGTGGTGCCGGTCCTGGTGCTGGTCGCGATCGGGATCGCGAACCTCCAGCCGATCGAGGACCCCGACTTCTGGTGGCTCCTCCGCGGCGGCCGGTACGTGGTCGAGACGCGGACGTTCCCGACCGCCGACCCGTTCTCGGCGACCGCCGCCGGCGCGGAGTGGCTGAACCACGCCTGGGGGTTCGAGCTCCTGCTCTACGGCGTCCATGCGGTCGCGGGGCTCGCCGGGGTCGTCTGGCTCCAGGGGCTGCTCGCCCTGGCGACCTTCGCGGTCCTGTACGGGACCCTGCGGCGGGAGGGGCTGGGGGTGGGCCCGGCGCTCGGGATCGTGGTCGTCGGCGCCCTCGCCACGCGGGGCTTCTGGTCCCCCCGCCCGCAGCTGGCGACCTACCTCCTCCTGGCCGTGTTCGCCGCCGTGCTCGCCGGCGCCGCCCGCGGCCGCACCCGCGGACTCCGGTGGCTGCCGCCGCTCGCCGTGGTGTGGGTGAACGTCCACGGGGGCTTCCTGATCGGCCCGGCGCTGATCGTGCTGGCGGCGGCCGGGGAGCTGGCCGGCTGGTTCTGGGACGGCGACCGCGCGGCGCTGCGCCGGACCGGGATGCTGGCCGGGACGGCCCTCGCCACGCTGGCGGCCTCGCTCCTGAACCCGTTCCACTACCGGGCCCTCCTGTTCCCGCTCGCGGTCATGTCGGACCGGGTCGGGAAGGAGGCGATCATCGAGTGGGCGTCGCCCGCGTTCAGCGCCCCGCAGGTCATGCTGCTGGAGGCGATGTTCCTGGCCGTCCTGCTCGTGTCCCTCCGGACCGAGCGTCGCGTCGCCTGGCGGGAGCTGGTGGTCCTGGCGCCGCTGGTCCACCTCGCGCTCCAGTCCACCCGGAACACGCCGATCTTCGTCATCGCCGCGACGCCGGTCCTCGGCCGCGTCCTGGCGGACTGGCGCCCCGGGTGGCGCCCTCGCACCGTGGCCGGAAGGCTGGCCGCCGGGGCGGGGCTCGCGGTCGCGGTCGCCGTCGCCTGCGCCCTGTCGGTCGGGTCGTGGAGCCCGGGGCAGGTGGGGCGCGCGCTCGCCCCCGGCTTCGGGACGGCCGGGCCGTTCCCGGCCGAGGCCGTGCGGTTCCTGGATCGGAGCGGCGGGTCGGGGACGCTGCTGAACGAGTACGGGTGGGGCGGCTACCTCATCTGGCACCTCTACCCCGCCTACCGGGTCTCGATCGACGGGAGGATGGCCGTGTACGGGCCCGCCCGGTTCCTCCAGCACGTCACGGTGACCGAGCTCCGGCCCGGCTGGCGGGAGGTTGTCGCGCGGCTCGACCCGACGCTGGCGCTCCTCGACACCGCGTCCCCGCTGGCGCGCGCCCTGCGCGCGGACGGCTGGACGGTCCTGCACGAGGACAGCGTGGCCACCGTCCTCCGGCCGCCGGAGAAGCGCGGATGAGCCGGGACCGGGCGCTCGGGGCCGGGCTCACGCTCGCCACGCTGGCCGCGGTCGCCACGCTCGCGCTCGCCACGCCGACCCGGTCGGGATTCTGGCCGGCGCTGGCCGGCGGCGAGCGGATCCTGGCGGCCGGCGTGGCGCATGCGGAGCCGGACAGCTACACCGCCCCGGCGAGCGCGGCCGACCCGGCGTGGGCCGCGCAGGCGCTGCTCGCCCTCCTCTGGCACCGGGGCGGGCGGACCGCCCTGCTGGCCCTCAAGGCGGCCGTGCTCACCGGGACCTTCGGCCTGGTGCTCCTGACGGCGCGCGCCCGCGGCGTGGGCGCGCTCGCCGGCGCGGCGACCGTGCTGCTGGCCGCGTGGGCCGGGAGCGAGTTCTGGCAGGTCCGGCCGGCCCTGTTCACGTATTTCGGGCTGGCGGCCCTCCTCTGGCTCCTCCGCCCCGGGTGGGAGCGGCGGCCCCGCTCGCTCGCGCTCGTGCCCGCGCTGGCGGCGCTCTGGGCCAACCTCGACCCGGGATTCCTCGCCGCCGGTCCGGTGATCGCGGTGACGGTGGCCGGCTCCGCGCTCCCGCGGCTCGCCGATCCCGCGCGGCGGCGGGAGGGGGCGCGCGTCCTGGCGCTGGGCGCGGCCGTCGCCGCCGGCGCCGGGCTGGCCGCCCTGGCCACGCCGTTCGGGCCGCGAACGCTCGCGACGGCCTGGCTCGCCGGGCGCGACGTGCCGCTCATGGCGGCCACGGCGGAATGGTTCGGGCCGAACTTCCACCATCCGGGGTTCCGGGGGTTCGAGCTGCTCCTGCTGCTCCTGTTCCCGGCGTTCGCCCGGGGGCGCCGGCGGCTGACCGCCGTCGACGTGGGGCTGACCCTCGTGTTCGCGCACCTCGCCCTCGCCTCGATGCGCCACATCCCGCTGTTCGCGATCGCCGCCGCGCCGGCGCTCGCCGGCGCGCTGGAGACGGCGCTCGCCGCGCCGGCGGCGGTCCGCGGCGGGCGCCTGCGGGAGGCGATCCGGCGCGGCCTGCCCTCGATCGGGGGCGCGCTCGCCTCGTCGCGGGCGCCGGTCGCGGGCGCGGTGCTGGCGATCGGGCTCGGGGTCGCGGTGTACTGGGCGGCCACGGTCCGCGTCGGGCTGACGCCGTGGCAGGTCGACCTGGACGAGGGGCGCTACCCGGCCCGCACGGTGGCGTTCATCAGGGCGGAGCGGCTCCCGGCCCCGCTCTTCAGCGTGGGGGCGTGGGGCGGGTACGAGCTGTGGCGGCTCTCGCCCGACTACCGGATGTTCGTCGGCGCCCAGCCGTTCGCGCATCCTCGCGCCGTGCTCGGCGACTTCGTCGAGGTCGTCCACGGGGGGGCCCGCTGGGCCGCGGTGCTGGACCGCTGGGACGTCCAGACGCTCCTGGCCGTGCCCGGCTCCACGCTCGCCGAGCTCGCCCGGCTCTCGGGCCGGTGGCGCCTGGTCTTCACCGCCCGGGACGCCGCCGTGTTCGTGCGCGACTCCGAGGCCAACCGGTCCGTGCTGGCGCGGCTCGGGCTGGAGGCGCGCGAGGCCGGCCCGGCCCAGGCGGCGGGGCCGGCCCCGGACGGCGCCGTGCGGATGGTCACGGTCGCGTCGGGCCCGGCCCCGAGCCGTCCTCCGGTGCCGCGATGAGGGCCGGGGAGCGCGCGTCCACGACGCTGCGCGCGGGGCGTCCCGAGGAGCCCCGCCCGGGCGGCCTCCTCGCGGGCGGGACGCCGGGGCGGCCGGGGTCGGCCGCGACGGCGCTGCCCGAGGCGCCGCGAGGCGAGGCGGCTCCCGGCAGCGAGCGCGTCCTGGTCCTCTTCCTGCGGGCCCTGATGGCCGCCCGCCGGTCGCTGACGCTCTACCCGCCGGCGAGCGAGATGGCCGCCGGCTGGGTGCACCGCCTGCACACCTCGCTGGAGGGCTTCTTCGAGCAGGGCCTCTGCTTCCCGGTCCGGATCGAGTCCGACCGCTTCGTGTGGGCGGGCCCGGACGTGGTGACCGACGACCCGGCGCTGGAGACGTTCCGGTTCGACCTGGAGACGCGCGGGATCCGCGGGATGGAGATCGATCCCGCGGTCCGGGACTGGGAGCTCCAGAAGTTCCTGGAGCTCCTGAACACCCCGGGGGAGGAGCTCGGGCAGCTCGGCGGCGCGGCGGCGTTCCTCGCCGGCTACGGCGTGAGCCACGTCCGGGTCACCGCGCCCGGCGGCGCCCAGCCCGAGGTCCTCGACTCGGACGAGGCGACCCGCCACGCGCTCCAGACCGGTCGCGACCCGGTCGACCTCTTCGTCGACACGCTGCTCGAGCTCACCGAGGCGCGGCTGGCCGACCTGGGCTACGACCGCGCGGGCCTGGCCGCCTGGCTGACGGACGTCGCGAAGGGCGACGCGGCCCACCTCTACCGGCTCCTGCTGATGCTGCACGACGCCGCCGAGCGGACCAGCGACCGCGAGGTGCGGACGCGCACGCTGGTGGAGTCGCTGCTCGCGCTCCCCGAGCCGCTCCTCCGGGCCGTGTTCACCGAGCACCTGATCCCCCGGGCCGGCCAGGACGTGCTCGCGCTGAACCTCCTGAGCCAGCTCACCGAGAACGAGCTCCGGCACGTCGCCCAGCTGGTCCCGCACGAGGCGCTGCTGGCGCTGAACTCCGAGCTCCTGGAGTTCCCCTGGGAGGAGAGCAAGCGCCGGCGGCTGATCGAGTCCATCACGGCCGCGGTCCGGATCGACCACGAGCCGGAGCTGCGCCCGGCGCGGGAGGCGATCCCGGCCAACGACCCCGTCCTGGTCGAGCTCCGGGAGGAGATCCTGGCCGCCTGCGCGCCCGAGGTGCTCCTCGACCGGAGCGCGGACATCCTGCTGGCGCTCCTGTTCCAGCCCGACTCCGACGAGTTCACGAGCTCCACCCTGGACGCCATCGAGGAGATCGTCGGCGAGGCGCTGGCGCGGACCCGGCTGGACATCGCGGTCCGCGTCCTGGCGACGCTCGGCAGCTCGGTGCACGTCGGCGGCGTCAGCGCCCGGGAGCGGGCCCGCCACCTCGCCCTGCTCCAGCAGCGGCTGGCCGGCCGCACGCACGTGGCCCTCGTCGCGGGCGTCCTGCGGCAGCCGAGCACCGACCAGCAGCTCGCCGCGGTCGCCGAGTACCTGGCGCTCCTGCCGCGCGACGCCATCCAGGAGTTCACCGCGATGCTGGCGGACGAGGGCGACCGGCAGATGCGGGCGCGGATGTGCCAGGTCCTGGCGAAGATCGGGCCCCCGGCGGTGCCGGTCCTGCTCCAGTGGCTGGAGGACCGGCGCTGGTACGTCGTCCGCAACGCCGTGCACGTGCTGGGGAAGATCGGCGCCGGACAGGTCGGCCCGTCGCTGGTGTCGCTCCTCGGTCATGCGCACCCGCGCGTCCGGATCGAGACCATGCGCGTGCTGGCGGCGCTCTCGCCCGAGGACACGCTCCCGCACCTGGTCGAGATGGTCGAGGACTCCGACCCGGCGGTGCGCCTGGAGACGCTGCGGGCGCTCGGGGCGCTCCGGAGCGACGCGGCCGTGCTGCCGCTGCAGGCCGTCGCGACGGGTCGGAACGGCGTGACCGACCCGGAGACGCGGCGCGAGGCGATCGAGGCCCTGGCCGCGATCCAGAGCGAGGCGGCGCGGAGCGCCCTGGAGGCGATGGCGCGCCGGCGGCTCTGGCCCTGGCAGCGGGTGGAGCGGCAGCTCCGCGCGGCGGCGGCGGCCGCCCTCCGGAAGCCCGTCACGGCCGCGGACACCGACGATGAGTAGCGCCCCCGCGTCGGGACCCCAGCTGGTCTTCACCTACCTGCACGGCATGCTCCGGGCGGCCGGCCTCTACCTGCCGAACCACCCGCAGACGCACCGGGCCAAGCGGGTCCTGTTCGAGGCGCTCACCGCCTACCTGGGCGGCCACGGGCGGCTGAGCTACCGGTTCATGGGCGACCTCCTGGTGGCGAACGACCGGATCATGCCCCGGGAGAGCCTGCTCCACCGCCGGTTCCTCGAGGTCTGCCAGTTCGAGCGCGGCATCGGCGGGATCACCTTCACGCGGGGGGTCACCGAGCGGGAGATCGACGCCCTGCTGGAGGCCCTGACCGAGGGCGTCGGCGCCTCGCCCGCCGAGTGGAGCGCGCGGAAGCGGCTGGCGCACCTGCACCTGGCGCCGCCGAGCCAGCCCGACCGCCAGACCGGGGAGAGCGTGGCCCGGCGCGCGTACCACGGCTCGATCGAGGTCCTGCGGGACGTCGAGTCGACGATCCGCGCCCGCCAGGCGCCGAACCTCGAGCAGGTCGGCACGCTCCGGGTCTACACGTCCACGATGCTCGAGCAGATGCTCCAGACGCCCGGCCTGGTCGTGCGGCTCGCCAGCATCAAGTCCTACGACGAGTACACGCTCTACCACTCGGTGAACGTGGCCGTGATCTCGATGGGGCTCGGCCTGGCCCTCGGGCTCCCGCACGACGTGGTCCGGGAGCTCGGGATGGCCGGCATGCTCCACGACATGGGCAAGATCGCCATTCCCCTCGAGGTGCTCCGGAAGCCCGGGCTCCTCGACCCCGAGGAGTGGCGCATCATGCGGCGGCACCCGGCGCTGGGGGCGGACCTCCTGTCGCGCCTGCCGAGCTCGAACCGGCTCCCGATGATCGTCGCGTTCGAGCACCACATGCGCTACGATGGCCAGGGCTACCCGTTCGTCCGCGAGGGCTGGCGGCAGCACGTCGTGAGCCGGCTGGCGTGCCTGGCGGACGTCTACGACGCCATGACCTCCCGGCGCGCGTACAAGCAGGCCATCCCGGTCGAGCAGGTGCGCACGTTCGTGCGCGACGAGGCGGACCGGACGTTCGACGCGCGGCTGGCGCGCGCGTTCGAGCGGATGCTGCAGATGTTCGCCGAGTCGCCGGCGGGGGAGGCCTCGGCATGAGGGCGTGGTTCGAGACGGTCACGCTGTCCGGCCGGACGCTCCGGGTCGTCACCCGGGAGCCGCTGCCGGCGGACGCCGCGACCCTCGCGGTGGCGTCCGCGGTCCGGGTGCTGGAGCGGTTCCCGGCGCTCGACCAGGTCTGCCTGGTGGCGGGCGACGGCGAGCGGGAGATCTCCCGCCAGGAGGTCGAGCGGCTGCTGGCGCCCGACGGGTACGCGGCGCTCCAGGAGCGGGGCCGCTGGCCCCAGCTCCTGGCCCGGGCCGTCCAGCGCTACACGGCGAGCGGGGAGCGAGAGCCGGCATGATGGCGGGCGGGCTCGCGGTGCCGGGCGAGTGGCTGTGGCCGACGAGCGTGATCCTCGCCGCGCTGCTGGGGAGCTTCCTGAACGTGTGCATCTCGCGCCTGCCGCGCGGGGAGAGCGTGGTGCTGCCGGCCTCCCGGTGCCCGCACTGCCACGTCCCTATCCGGCCGATCGACAACCTCCCGATCGTGTCGTTCCTGGCGCTCCGCGGGCGCTGCCGCGCCTGCCGGGGGCGGATCTCGCCGCGCTACCTGGTCGTCGAGGTGCTGGCGGTCGGGCTGGCCGTGCTCGTCCTCTGGGCCCTCGGGCCCACCTGGACGGCCCTGCGGAGCTTCGTCCTGGCGCTGGCCCTGCTGGCGGTGACGGTCACCGACGCCGAGACGCACCGGATCCCCGACCGGATCACGCTGCCGGGCATCGTCGCGGGGCTGGTCCTCGCGCCGGAGGGGCTCTCGCGCGGGAGCGCGGGGGCGCTCGCGGGCGCGCTGCTCTTCGGCGCGATCGCGAGCCGGTCCCGCGACGCCGGCGCGGCCCCGGCGGCGCGCGTGGACCCCGACCCGGAGGACGAGGTCGTCGACCCCGTGGAGCGGCGCCGGCTGGACACGCTGTGGGCGGCCACGTGGGGGGCGCTGCTCGGCCGCGAGGTCGGCCTGGTCGCGCCCGCCCTGATGGCTTCCGGCGACCGGGCCGGCGCCTGGCGCGCCCTGGGGGTGCTGGATGCCCCGGTGGCCGGCTGCCTCGTCACGGGCGGGGTGTTCTTCCTGGTGGCCTGGGTGAGCCACCGGCTCCTCGGCCGGACGGGGCTCGGCGGCGGCGACATCAAGCTGGCCGGCCTCATCGGCGCCTTCCTGGGCCCGGGCGGCGGGCTCGTGGCGGCCTTCGTCGGCATCCTGCTCGGCGGCGTCGCGGCCGTCGCGCTGCTGGTGACCGGGCTCCGGCGCTTCGGCGACTACCTGGCGTTCGGGCCGTTCCTCGCCGCCGGCGGGCTCGTCGCCGCGCTCTGGGGCCCGCGCCTCCTGGGGTGGTACCTTGGCTGAGCGCCGGCCGGGCCCGCAGGACCTCGTGCTGCGGGGACGGAGCCCGCGGGCCAAGTTCGCCTTCGGCTTCGTGGTGGCCGGCCTCCTGCCGCTGCTGTTCCTGCTCTACCTGGGCATCCCCCTGCTGGTCCCGGGGGCCGCGACGGCGACCCTGTACCCCCGCGCCACGCCGGCGTTCTTCTTCACGGTCGTGGCGCTGCTCGGGTTCCTCCAGCTCGTCGGCTTCTACGTCATCTACACCGACGTGATCGGGCGGCTCCACCACGGGTTCCAGCAGGAGCTCGACCGGGTCCGGGCCGGCGCCGCCCAGGCGGCGGTCACGGTGGAGGAGCTCCGGCTGGCGAACTTCCGGCTCCGGGAGATGTCGCACACCGACGAGCTGACCGAGGTCGGGAACCGGCGGAACTTCGACATGCGGCTCCGGGAGGAGATCAGCCGGTCGAGCCGGTTCGGCCACGCGTTCACGCTGCTCATGGTCGACATCGACCAGTTCAAGAAGTTCAACGACGCGTTCGGGCATCCGCGCGGCGATGCCGTGCTCCGGGCCCTGGGCGCGCTGATGCGCTCGGTCTCCCGGGAGGGAGACGTCCCGTGCCGGATCGGGGGGGAGGAGTTCGCGTTCATCCTGCCCGAGACGGCGAAGCCCGACGGCATGGTGTTCGCCGAGCGGTTCCGGCGGCGCGTCGAGGCCAGCCTGATCGCGCCCGACAGCGAGACGCCGATCACGGTCAGCATCGGGCTGGCGGCGTTCCCCGACGACGGGAAGACGCCCGACGAGATCGTCTGGGCCGCCGACGAGGCCCTCTACCAGTCGAAGCGCGGGGGCCGGAACCGGGTGACGCTCCACGCGGGGGCGCCCGAGGTGCGGTCCACCGATCGGGAGCGGGCGTCGCGGGTGTCCCCGTGACGCCGCGTGCGGACGCCGGGACGAGGAGGGCCCCAACGATGCTGAGGAGGCGGCAGGCCGGCCTCACCATGGTCGAGATGATGGTCGTGCTGGTGCTGATCGCGCTGCTGATGGCCGCGACCTACCCGTTCCTGGGGAACGTGCTGGACGTGATGGTCTCGAAGGGCGCCGCCGAGCAGGTGGCGAGCGCCGTCCGCGACGCGCGGCAGCGCGCGATCACCGAGGGCGAGAGCCGCTGCATCCGGTTCAGCGGCAGCCCGCCGTACACGATCTACGAGATCCGGGTCGCCTCCAGCACGCCCGCCTGCGACGGCGCGCTGCAGGCGACGGAGCGGATCGGCAACGAGGCGGTGGTCGTCACCGGGAGCACGCTCACGCTGATCTTCGACCCGGTGGGCCGGCGGCTGGCGGCGGACGGCACCGTCGCGACCACCGACGCCGTGATCACCGTGCAGACGCAGTCGCTCAGCTGCCCGGGCACGATCACCGTGTCGCCGTTCGGCGGCGTGCGCGCCCAGAAGTGCTAGGGAGGGCCGGCGAGATGACGTGGCGAGACCAGCGCGGGGTCACCCTGGTGGAGCTGATGATGGCGATCATGCTGCTCGTGATCGCCCTCGTGGGACTGGCGGCGTCGTTCCCGTACGCGATGTACGGCGTGGTGGCCGGCGGCTTCCAGACCACCGCGACGCTGCTGGCCCAGCAGCAGATCGACCAGGCGCGGCTGAAGCCGTACGACGTCCTGTGCAGCCTGAACGCGAACTGGGGCGCGGTGACCGGCTACGTCGGGTTCGAGAAGCAGGTCAGCGTCACGCCCTGTGCCGGGGGGACCGGCGCCCCGACGGCGACGGCCGCCACGGTGAACGTCCAGGTGCGGTTCAAGGGCCAGGACGGCGGCTACTACACGACGAGCCTCGTGACCATTCGAGCGCAGTGACGGGAGGGCGGGGGATGAGCGCCGACGCGATCCGGGACCGCCTCGACGACCGCGGGATGAGCCTGGTCGAGCTGGTCATCGCCACCGCGCTGTTCGCGATCGTGATGCTCGTCGTGGTCGGGCTGTGGGCGAAGGCCCAGGAGGCGTACTTCGTCGGGTCCGAGACGGCCGAGGTGCAGCAGAACGTCCGGGCCGCCATCGACTTCATGGTCCGCGAGATCCGGGCGACCGGCCGCGACGTCACCGTGTGCGCGTTCGACTACGCGCCGGTGGTGGCCGGCGACCCCAGCGACTGCACGACCGCCAAGCGCGACGCCTGCCGGTGCAAGCTGAACGGATCGTGCTCGGCGTCGAGTCCCTACAACACCTGCGCCAACGTGTTCGCGATCACCGAGGCCACCCCGCAGACCCTCCACATCCTGGCCGACCGCAACGATGACGGCCTGGTCACCGGCAGCACGGCCGAGGACGTCCGGTACGCGCTGACGACCGGGAGCCCGTGCCCGGCCGGGATCCAGTGCATCACGCGTCAGGTCGGCGGGACGACGACCGCGATGGTCGCGGTCGACATCAACGGGTTCACGCTCACGTACTACCCCGTCCCCGGCTTCGGGCCGTGCGCCGCCGTCGGCGGCGTGATCCCGGATCCGTGTCCGGCCTTCAGCACGGCGCAGCTTTCGGGCACGCCGGGGGACGCGAACCAGGTCAACCGGGACAAGATCGGCCGGATC
>Ga0070741_10018232_pt1 | contig 11402 bp, 7 predicted proteins | sample Coa_R1_4_FD_66440 | JGI IMG/M metagenome (GOLD analysis project Ga0070741, IMG submission 66440) | Surface soil microbial communities from Centralia Pennsylvania, which are recovering from an underground coalmine fire - Coalmine... | ecosystem: Environmental > Terrestrial > Soil > Unclassified ...
GCCGAACCTGGCACTGCTCTTGTGCAAGCTGTCGCAGAGCCATTGCGCGTCAGGTTTCGAGGCACGCTCGAGCCGGCAGCGATTGATGCGCATGGGAGCAAGTTGCAGTTCCACGAGGCGATCTTGCACGAGATCGATCGTGGCCAAGTACATCAATGTCAGATCGCCGCGAAACTCACCGAAGCCGCCGATGCCCTCGTAGTCGTTCAAGAAATCTCCACAGCCATACAGGATCAGGCGCTCCCGATGGATCTCGATCGGGCGAGCGTGATGGGACGAATGCCCGTGGACGATGTGCACGCCTTCCTCGGCCAGGCAGTGCGCGAACTCGATCTGTTCCTGGGCGACGGCGTAGCCCCAGTTGCTGCCCCAGTGGATGGAGATAACGATCACGTCGCCCGCGCGTCGGTGGAGACGCACCTGCCTTCCGATGGTGCGGGCCGTGCTCACGGAGAGATCGGGCAATAGATTGACTCCGGCCCTGGTCGCACTCGCGGCCCATTCGTCCGGGATGCCGCTCGTCGTTGAGCCGACGCTGAACAACAGCACACGGCCTTTGCCCGGGATGTGCAGAATGGCGGGAGTCATCGCCTCGGCCATGGTAGGGCCGGCACCAGCGTGGCGGATGCCGGCCGCATCGAGCGCGCGCAACGTTTCGTCCAGGCCCGCATAACCCCAGTCCATGATGTGATTGTTGGCCAGGCAACAGCAGTCGATAGCCGCGGCGGTGATGGCGCGGAGGTTCTGCGGATGCATGCGGTAGTGCACTTCCTTGTCAGGCCACGCGTCCTCGCTGCTGGTCACACTGGTTTCCAGATTGACGATCCGCGCATCAGGCGCAACGCGCTCCAGTTGCTCCAGCGAGTCGCCCCAGATGTAGGCGAAGTCGACCGGCCGTCGGATCGAGCCATGGGCGGCTTCTGCGAGGTCCACGTAGCGCCGCGCGTCTTGGATGTGGCGCTCGTGCAACACAGGACTTCCCGGACAGGGCAGTATTTGGTCGATGCCTCGGCCCGTCATCACATCGCCACACAGAAACAGAGTTATCCGCTCAGATTGATTCATGGGTTGCTGAGGCCCCAACTTGACGCTGCTGCAACAAGAGCAGCCGATGTGCCAGTCATGCGTGGATTCGTCGCGGCCGCCGTGTATACGATCGAAATCAAGTCGAACCCATTGGCTGAGGGCACGAGCCTGGTTATCCCGAAAAGGCACGCGGTTTCCAAATCGGTCACGCAGATGTGCGAACTCGCCCATTTCTGATGCAGAGCGACGGCCTGTGGGAGTAATTCTGGTCATTGGCTTTCGCTAAAGTGCACTGGTTACGAGTGTCTGCAAAAGACGCCTTTCTGAGTGGCCGGCACTCAACTTGCTCCCGTCCAGGTGGCTAATCATGACGCGCGCAGCATCCGTGTTGCAACCGCTTGCTGGATCGCCACCATGAAAATCCATCATCTCAGTGCGGAGGAGGCCCTGCAAAGTCTCCACAGCCAAGCCTCGGGGCTTTCCACGGGCGAGGCCGAGCGCCGCCTGGCCGAGTTCGGCCTCAATTGCATCCCCTGGGTCCAGGGGCCTCCGCTGGCACTGCGCTTCCTCAAAGGATTCACGCACTTCTTCGCTGCCATCCTCTGGGTCGCCGCCGCGCTCGCATTTGTCGCCGAGTGGCATGCGCCCGGAGCCGGGATGGCGATTCTCGGCAAAGCGATCCTGGGCGTCATCTTCATAAACGCTGTGTTCTCCTTCTGGCAAGAGTACCGGGCGGAACGGGCGATGGCGACCTTGCAGAGACTCCTGCCGCATGAGGTCAAGGTGCACCGGGATGCCAAGGTCACGCAGATCCCCGCGGACAGGCTGGTGCCCGGAGACGTCATTCTGCTGGACGACGGCGACGACATTCCTGCCGATTGCCGTCTCATCGAAGGCTTCGGCGTTCGTGTCAACAATGCGACGGTGACAGGGGAGTCCGTGCCGCAGACCTGCGACCCGTCGCCCAGTGCGGAGGAAGAAGTGCTCCACAGCCGCAATGTCTTGCTGGCAGGCACCTCGGTCGTCGCCGGACAGGCCAAGGCCCTTGTGTTCGCCACGGGCATGCACACCGAGTTCGGCCACATCGCCCACTTGACGCAGCACACGCGTGCCGTCTTGTCTCCTTTGCAGACAGAGATCCGCCGACTGAGCCGGCTTGTGGCCCTACTTGCGGTCGGGCTGGGTGTGCTCTTCTTTTTCCTGGGTCAGGCCCTGGGGCTGTCCTTCTGGTCCAACGTCCTGTTTGCCATCGGCATCATCGTGGCGAATGTTCCCGAGGGATTGCTGCCCACCGTCACCCTGGCCCTGGCCATGGGCTCGCAGCGCATGGCGCGGAAGAACGCACTCATCCGCCACCTGCCCGCGGTCGAAACGCTTGGCTCCGCAACCGTGATCTGCACCGACAAGACCGGGACGCTGACCGAGAACCGAATGGCCGTGCGCAAGTTGTTCCTTTCGCAGCGAATCCATGACATGACCACGTCGGGCGCGTTGACCGAACTGGCTGAGGCACACCGGCCCTTTTTCGAGGCTGCCGCTTTGTGTCACACGCTAAAGGAGGTGGAGCAGAACGGCCAGTGGGAACTCAAGGGAGATCCGATGGAAGTCGCCCTGCTGCAAGCCGCGCGCGCGGTGATGGAACCGTACCCAGCATGTCCGCGCCTCGATGAAGTGCCCTTCGATTCGGATCGGCGGCGGCTTTCGACGCTTCATCGCACTGGCGAGGGACTGACGCTCTTCACCAAGGGCGCGTTGGAAGCCCTTCTGCCATTATGCACGCGGGTTCTGCAGGGAGGACAGGCGCTCCCCCTCAGCACGCAGGCACAAGTGCAGGTCTCGCAGGCCCAGGAGACACTGGCTGCACAAGGCTTGCGCGTGCTGGCGATCGCCTATCGAAGGGTCGCCGAACCCTACGACCATGACGCTCTGGAGAAAGACCTGGTTCTCGTTGGCCTCGTAGGCCTAGAGGACCCGCCTCGACCGGAGGTGCCGCTCGCCATCGCTAAATGCTGCCAAGCCGGCATCAGAGTCATCATGGTCACGGGCGATCACCCGCACACGGCCAAGGCAATTGCCCAGCAAATCGGCCTCACGGGGCCGAACCCGGTCGTCATCACGGGCGACAAGTTGCGCAGGATGTCGCGGACACAGCTACAGCTGGCGCTGGACTTGCCGGAAATCCTATTCGCCCGCGTCGGGGCAGACCAGAAGATGCGCATCGTTCAGGCACTCAGGGCGAAGCAACATGTCGTGGCGGTGACGGGCGACGGCGTCAATGATGCGCCCGCGCTGCGCCAGGCAGACATCGGCATCGCCATGGGCCAGACCGGCACCGATGTGGCCCGCGCCGCGGCCGACATGGTGCTGCTCGACGACAACTTTGCCAGCATTGTGGCGGCGGTTGAAGAGGGCCGAGCCGTCTTTGCGAATATTCGAAAGTTCCTGACTTACATTCTGACCTCGAACATACCTGAGCTCGTTCCCTATCTGGCCTTTGTACTCTTCAAGATCCCGCTGGCGCTCACCATCATCCAGATTCTGGCCGTGGACCTCGGGACGGACATGATCCCCGCGCTGGCCCTGGGCGCCGAGAAGCCTGAGCCGGACGCCATGCAACGTCCGCCGCGCTCGCGAAAAGAACGCCTCATCGACTGGCCGCTGCTGGCCCACGCCTACCTGTTCCTGGGACCCATGGAAGCCGTGGCCGCCATGGCTGCATTTTTGTTCGTCCTCCTGCATGGCGGCTGGGCTTACGGCGAAGCGTTACTGCCGACGGAACCGCTGTACTTGCAGGCCACCGCGGCGTGCTTGACTGCGATCATCATCATGCAGGTGGCCAACGTTTTCTTGTGCCGCAGCGAACGGGAGCCGGTAGGTTCCCCCGGGCTCTTCCGCAACCCGTTGCTCTGGGCGGGGATTGCCACCGAGCTTGGGCTGATTCTCTGGATCGACTACACCTCTCTGGGAAGCAGGCTGTTCGGCACGGCTCCCCCAGACGGGCTGGTCTGGCTCGTAGTCCTCCCCTTCGCTCTGGCAATGTTTGCCGCGGAAGAGATCCGCAAGGTGCTGGTTAGGGGCCGACGGATAAGACGCTGATTGGAAATGGTGGTCTGGCCAGGGGTGCGAGGCACTCGTCGAGTGCGGACCTCGATGGTCCCCTTCTCATGCTCCACGAACTTCACGTGTCCCTTGAACATAACACCATCCGCTTCTCACACAAACCGCGTCTGTCCCGGCACCGCGATGGGCTCCACCGCGAGGGGCGTCTTCCAGTCGTACGACCTCGGCGTCAAATCTTGTTTCGAGTTCCAGGCCATGTCCCAGGTGATTTCCTGGCCGGTGTAGGCAGCCATGCGGGCCATGATGGCCATCTGCGTGCTCTTGCACATGTACTCGCCGTTGTTGATTGGCTTGCCGGTGCGAATACTGGCAAAGAGTTCGTCGTGCTCGGTCTGGTAGAAGTTGTTGTCCTTGCCGCGCGTCTGCCAGGCCTTGGGGCCGGTGATGGTCATGCCGCGCTCGGCGATGACGCCGCGGCCGGCGGTGCCGTGGGCGTAGACGGTGATGTCGTTCTTGCAGCCGCTGATCTGGCGGGTATTGCTGTAGACCTTGACGCCGTTTTGATACTCGTAGGTGACGGCGAAGTGATCGTAGATGTGGCCGAACTCGGGACCGGTGCGGGAGACACGGCCGCCCATGCCGACGCACTTGCTCGGGTACTGGTCGCGCAGGGCCCAGGCGCAGACATCGAGATTGTGCACGTGCTGTTCGACGTTGAAGTCGCCCGAGAGCCAGGTGAAGTAGTACCAGTTGCGCATCTGCCATTCCATGTCGGTCCAGGTCTTCTCGCGCGGGTAGACCCAGATGCGGCCGCGCAGGTCGTTGGCCTGCAGCGTGGTGATGGTGCCGATGGCGCCCTCGTGCAGACGGCGCATCATTTCCTTGTAATAGTTGGAGAAGCGCAGGCACAGGCCCGAGACGATGGAGAGGTTGTACTTGCGCGCCTCCTCGCACGTGGCTAAGACCGAGCGGACGCCGGGGCTGTCGACGGCGATGGGCTTCTCGGCGAAGATGTGCTTGCGGGCGGCGACAGCAGCGCGCATGTGCAGCGGGCGGAAACCGGGCGGCGTGCACAAGAGCACGACGTCGCAGCACGCGATCACCTGACGGTAAGCGTCGAAGCCGACGAAGCGGCGTTCCTGCGGGACATCGACCTTGGCGGTAATGTCGCCGTCCTTTTGCAGGCGGGCGAGGCTGCTCTCGAGCTTGTCGGCGAAGGCGTCGGCCATGGCCCAGAGCTTGCAGTTCTTGTCGGCGCGAAGGGCCTGCGAGGCGGCGCCGGTGCCGCGACCGCCGCAGCCGATCAGGCCGATCTTGAGCAAGTCGCCGCCCGCGGCGTGGGCGTGGCGCGAGACGGCCAGGGACGCGCCCAGGGCCGCCGCCGAAGTTGTGAGAAACTGCCGCCGCGAACCCTTGGTCGGTGCAGTGCGCTGCATGGTTGTGCCCCCAGGCTGGTAGGATGGATGCCGTCCAATAATCTTGCTCCATCTTATGCGAGCGTACCGTAAAACGGTAAGACAAATCTTCGGCAGCCAAGGCGGCATTAGCCGGGGCGGCTTTTTGCTGGTCTTGGGCGGCGCCTTCGGTTTATACTCGTCTCTCTCCAACTTCGGCTCCCTGCGTGTTGCGCGAGGCATGCATGGCAAAGGCACCTTCGAGCGATGTGCTCGCCCTGGACGCTCTGGCGCGGTTTCTCGAAGACCCGGCGCCAAAGGTGCTGCACGGCGCCAAAACCTCACCAGGAGTTTTCAAGGGTGCCTCCGCCGCAGAAAGAGCGGCCGCCAAGGTGTGCCTGGACAACCGCTGGCTCGAACCGACCGGCGCCTCGCTCGGCAAGGGCAAGACGCGTAAGGACCTGTACCGCCTCTCTGCCAACGGCTTACAAACGCTGCTGGCACGAAGCGATCCCAGCCAGCTCCTGCAATCCCTCACCGTCGGACTGGAAAAGCTCGAGGCACACTCGGCCGATATCCCCCGGGCCGTGCACGAGAACTTTGCGGCCGTTCAGCGACAGATCGACAACTTGAAGATGGAGCTGGAAGCCTCGCTGGCACAGGCCCTGCGGCCGCTGGATTCCTTGCGTACGTTCGCCGAGGTCAGAGCGAGCATCAGCCAGCTTCTTGAGCGTGTGAAACCTCCGGATGTGGAAAGCGTCCTGAAGAAACTATCCGCCGCGCCGCCTTTGCCCGCCGCTCCGCCGACGGCCTCTGCGGACGATTGGGGCGGCGAAGTCGTTCGTTTGGCCGCGGATCAGCGTGCCCGGAGTCCCTTTCAGCGGCTCACGCTGCCTCAGGTGTATCAGCATCTACGCGGCAAATATCCGGGCCTGTCGCTGGGCCAGTTTCACGATGGCTTGCGGCGGCTCCCTTTTCCTCTGCCCCGTCGTCGCCCGCCAGCGCTGGACCGTCATCGGCGTGGCCGTGTTCCTGGGCCTGTTCATCATGCTGCTGGAAAAGCTGCTCACGGGCCTGTTTTCCAGCGACAATCTTCAGGAAGGCCTGAGCCGCTCGCTGACTCGCTGGGATTCCTGGCTCGCGTTTGTCGGCGTGGCGGTGCTCGTGTGGGTCCTGGTCAACGTCGCCAACCTCACGCTCCTGTATCGCCGCAGCCGCGAACTGCGTGCGAGCTTTCGCGAGGCCTATCCACAGGGTGAAGGGTGAAAGCCAAAAGGCGCGACGCTGCTTCCACGGTCAAGAACGAGCAATCATCAAACCATCAGGTCTTGCAGGCTGCCGGTGCTGTCGCCGAAGCGGTCGATGCGGACGCCCATGCGCTTGAGCATGGACAGGTACAGGTTGGTGATGGGCGTATTGCGCGGATAGCGGACATGACGGTTCGGGCGGAGCGTTCCGCCTCCCTTGCCTGCGAGGAGAATGGGGAGGTCGTCGTGGTTGTGGCGGTTGCCGTCGGAGTTGCCCGAGCCGTAGAGAATCATGCAGTTGTCGAGCAGCGTGCCCTCGCCTTCGCGGATGGCTTTCAGCTTGCCGAGGAGATAGGCGAACTGCTCGATGTGGAAGCGGTTGATGGCGGCGATCTTGTCGAGTTTTTCCGCGTTGTTGCCGTGATGCGACAGGTCGTGATGGCCTTCCGAAACATTGATAGGGCGGTAGCTGCGGTTAGAACCTTCGTTGGCGAAGACGAAGGTGGCGATGCGCGTGAGGTCCGTCTGGAACCCGAGTGCAAGAATGTCGCCCATGAGGCGAATGTGAGCCCCGTAATCGGAGGGAATGCCGAACGGCCGGCGCATGCCATTGGGGGCCTGCGGCGCCGGGCCCTCGCTGGCCTGGATGCGGCGTTCGATTTCGCGGATCGACGTCAGGTATTCGTCGAGGCGGCGGCGGTCGGCGCTGCCCAGCTGACGATCGAGTTGGTGGGCGTCCTCGCGGACAAAATCGAGAATGCTCTGTTGAAACTGGATGCGCTGCGCCTGCGTGCCGGTGTCGCCGCGGCCGTTGCCGAACAGCCGTTCGAACACGGCACGCGGATTGGTTTCCTTGGGTTGCGGCGTGGATTCTGAGCGCCACGAGATGTTGGAGGAGTAGGCGCAGCTATAGCCGGAATCGCAATTGCCGGCAAGCCTGCCGCCTTCGCAGCCGATTTCGAGCGATGGGAAACGGGTGGCCTGGCCAAGGTGCTGGGCCGCAAGCTGATCCACGGAGATGCCGGCGCGAATGTCCGCTCCGGCGGTCTTGCGCGGCTGGCAGCCGGTGAGGAACGCCGCCATGGCGCGGGCGTGGTCACCCGGGCCATCGCCGTTGGGCCGCGCCTTGTCGGCGGTCAGGCCCGTCAGAACCATTAGCTCCTTGCGATATGGCTCCAGCGACCGCAGCGTCGGCGACAAAGGCACGTTATAGCCTTCCTCGCTCGGCCGCCACTCGCCCATGTTGACGCCGTTGGGCACATAGATGAACGCCATGCGCCGCGGCATTTGCGGGACCGATGCCGCCCCAAACACCAGCTTCGGCATCATCGCTTCAAGCAGCGGCAAGCCGATGGAGGCACCGACACCCTTGAGCACGGTCCGACGCGAAAGTTTGGGCAGCACGATTTCCCCCCCCCCAACGATTTCAGAGACAGCGAGCGCCGAATGGCGGTCGTGATTCGGCAGGACACTGTGAAATATAAGGTATCGGCGGGTAGACTTCAAGCTTGAGGCTAGGCCGTTGGCCCTTCGAGGGCCTCGCACAGAGCTTCTTGAACGATTATCGGCAAAACGGCGTTTTCCTTCCCTGAAAATAGCCTCTTTCGCTAATGCCGCATGCGCGGTATTTTCTCACCTTAACGAGACATCAACCGAGGAGATTCTCCAATGCTGCCACGACTCCCGTTTTTCCTTGCGGTCGGCTTTGCGCTCGGGCTTTCCGGCGTGGCTCAGGCCCAGGACAAGTCGGCCAGGCCCAACATCGTCTTCGTCCTGGCCGACGATCTCGGCTGGGGCGACCTGGGGTGCTTCGGGCATCCGACCATGCAGACGCCGAACCTCGACAAGTTCGCCAAGCAAGGGATGTTGTTCACCCAGTGCTATGCCGCCAGCGCCGTGTGCTCGCCATCGCGCTCGGCCATCCTCACCGGCCGCACCCCCTACCGCAACGGCGTCTTCAACTGGATTCCCGAAGGAAGCGAGGTGCATCTCCGCACCAGCGAGATCACGCTCGCCACGCTCCTCAAACGCATCGGCTATACCACGTGCCATGTCGGCAAATGGCACCTCAACGGCCTGTTCAACTCCCCAAAGCAGCCTCAGCCCAATGATCATGGCTACGACTGGTGGCTCGCCACGCAGAACAACGCCGCTCCCAGCCACAAGAATCCCAACAACTTCGCCCGCAACGGCAAGGCGGTCGGGCCAATGGAGGGATACTCGGCCCCGCTCATCGTCGACCAGGCCATCCACTGGCTACAAAAGGAACGCGACAAGACCAAACCATTCTTCATCACCGTGTGGTTCCACGAGCCGCACCTGCCCATCGAGACCGATCCCAAGTTCCAGAGCCTCTATCCCGACCTGGTCAAGAGTGATGCCGACAAGGCGCAGCATCACGGCAACATCAGCCAGATGGACAGCGCCTTCGGCAAGCTCATGAAGACCCTCGACGACATGAAGCTGAGCGACAACACCATCGTCATCTTCACCAGCGATAACGGCCCCGAGGGCAACGGCCTCAAGGGCAGGACGCGCGGCTCCACCGGCGGACTTCGCGGCCGCAAGCGCTCGGTATACGAAGGCGGCATCCGCGTCCCGGGCATCGTTCGCTGGCCCGGCAAGGTGCCGCCCGGATCGAAGAGCGACCAGCCCATCATCGGCAGCGACTTCTTCACCACGCTGTGCACCATCGCCGGGGCCAAGATCCCGACCGATCGCCCCATCGACGGCGCCAGCATCCTCCCCGCCTTCGCGGGCAAGCCCATCGAGCGCAAAACGCCGATGTACTGGCGCTGTGCCATCGCCACCGAGGAGTTCAAGATCGCCATGCGCCAGGGGGAGTTCGTCATCCTCGCCAACGAGGCCCTGAGCAAGTTCGAACTCTACAACCTCAAGGACGATGTCAAGCAGACCACGGACTTGAAAGACACCGCCAAGGACCGCTTTGCCGTGATGAAGGCAACGTTGGTCCAGCTCAACACTGAAATCGAAAAGGAAGGCCCCGACTGGTGGCGCAAGTTCAAGAAAGAGCCCAAGAAGAAAGCCAAGACAGCCGGAGCGCCAGGGTCCCCGCTACTGCATGCCGCCGATGGCAGTGTGCTGCCGGAAGGGGGCGACCTTGGCGCTGGTCAAGCCGATGCGATCGCACGGGCCGCAAGAAAGGTGAAGCTCACCATCGCCCATCGCGGCGCCAGCAGCGATCACCCGGAGAACACGCTGGCCAGCTTTCGCGGCGCCATTGCCGCGGGCGCCAGCGCCACCGAGATCGACATCCGCACCACCAAGGACGGCGCCCTCGTGTGCTTGCACGATGCCGACGTCAAGCGCACCACCGACGGCAAGGGCCTGGCACGCGACCTGACCCTGGCGGAATTGTTGAAGCTGGATGCCGGCCGCTGGTTTGCTCCCAAGTTCAGGGGCGAGCGCATCCCGACGTTGAGCCAGGCCCTGATGCTGTGCCGCGACAAGATCGATGTCCTTCTCGATCTGCAAGAACCTGGCGAAGACTACGCTCAGCGCGTCACCGCGGCAGTGCGCAAATTCGGCCAGCCGAAACGAACGATCCTGGGCATCCGCAATGTCGAGCACGCCCGCCTTTTTCGCAAGCTTCTACCCGAAGCCAGGCAGATCGGCCTCATCCCCAAGGCTGCCGACATCGCTGCCTTTGCCGAAGCCGGTGTCGACATCATCCGCATCTGGCCCAAATGGCTCAACGACGCCACGCTGGTTCCCCAGGTGCGCAAACTCGGCAAGGCCCTGCACCTCAATGGCACGATGGGCAGCGAAGAGGAGATCCGCATGTTGCTGAAGTATGAGCCGGAGTCGCTCTCGAGCGATGACCCAGCGCGGCTTGTACGCACGCTGGCCGCGATTGCAGGTAAGAAGTGACGTTGAGCCGCTCGCCTGCGGCAAGCGCGGGTTGCGACCTTTTCGTAGAAAAAGCCCACGGGAGATCGTCCCGTGGGCCTCGGCATCAGGCCGTTCCCATAGAGATTTCGCGGCGACGGCGCGTTAGACCTTGCCTTCCTTTTTCAGTTCCTTGCGCACGCATTCGGTCAGGTGCAGCACGTAAGCGATCTCGCGCATCATCATATCGGATTGCGGCGTCGTGTTGTCCTTGGCCGCTTTCTTGAGCAGCTTGCGTGCGCGGGTGAACCTGCGAATCGTGGGGGCTTCAAGCTGAATAGGGCTCATGGGCTTTGACTCCTTTTGATGATCATGTTCGTGACGCTTCTTCGTTGAGCAACAGCCATGCCAGGCATGTGGAAATCAAAGTTTCGCCCCCATCTCTGTATTACGATGGAAGTTGCGGATCTGGCAAGAATGGCTGTGCGGAGAAAACGTGTAGTGTACAGATTGTAACTTCTTCTGGTCGCGCATCTCCGCGGCCACTTTCGTTGTAACTATTCCAGAGCACGTATCGGCTCTGCAACGAATTTGTGGGCCGGGCCTACGCCGGAATTTCCCACAGGTGCAGCGGCGAGAAGTTGCCCGGATATTCACCGTTGCGCAAGGGGCGCCCGTTGCCGTTGCTGCCGCCGTTCGTCGCCGCCACCACCAGGCGGCGGCCGTCGGGATGAACGGCGAGAGCGTGGCAATTGGGCATGCGCGTGAAGTTGAAGAAGGGCTGCGCTTCACCGGGGCGATGGAAGAAAAACTGGCCGGTGCCGGG
>Ga0070741_10018233_pt1 | contig 11401 bp, 12 predicted proteins | sample Coa_R1_4_FD_66440 | JGI IMG/M metagenome (GOLD analysis project Ga0070741, IMG submission 66440) | Surface soil microbial communities from Centralia Pennsylvania, which are recovering from an underground coalmine fire - Coalmine... | ecosystem: Environmental > Terrestrial > Soil > Unclassified ...
GCGCAGCTGGCGGCCGCGCTTGAGCTGTTCCTCGCGCACTTCGAGCGCGTGCTGCAGCAGCCAGCGGTCGAGCGTGCCCAGCTGCTTGGATTCCGCCGCCACGGGCGCGAGATCGGCATAGGCCACCGACGTGCCCGGATGCTGCAGACTCTTGACCTTGAAGCCGAGCTCGTATTGGCCCGACAGCTTGCCGGCGAGTGGCACGATCGGCTGGAATTCGAACTGGGTCTGCTCGGGCGTGAGCGGCCGCGAAAGCACCGCGCGCACCGCGAGCAGCGGATCGATCGGCAGCAGCGCCGCTTCCTTGGCCTCGAACCACAACGCCCGATTGCCGCCCAGGTGCGCCGCGGCGAGCTGCGCCGCCTGCGCGTTGTTCACGACGTTGTCGACGCTCTGCGGCTCGCCGCCGAGGAGTGCCATGCCGATGCTCGCCGTCAGCGTGTACGCGCGGCCGTTGAACTGCCACGGCTGGCCGTTCAGCACGGCGCGCACGCGCTCGGCGGTCTCGGTCACCTCGCTGCGGCTGCGCCGATGCAACAAAGTGAAATAGTGGAAATCCTGGTACTGCGCCGAGAGATCGAGCTCGTCGAGCTGGCTGCGCAGCACGTTGCCGACATGGGCGTCGAGCGCGGCGAGACCGGCCAGGCCGATCTGCTCGCGCAGCTGGCGCGCGTTGTCGACCGCGATGAACATGAGCGCCGCCGAGCGGTCGCCGAGCGCGATCTCGAGCTTCTCGATGAGCGTCGTGCGCGAGTAGAGGCCCGTGCGAGAATCGCGGCCGCCGGGTGCGCCGAGCATCTCGCGCAGCCAATGCGCGCGCTGCGCCCGCGCCTGCACGGCGCTGATCAGGTGCCGCGCCTTCACGGGTTTCAGCAGGAATTCGTCGCCGCCCGCCGCGATCGCGTCGAAACGCTGGCCGATGCCGGTCGCGTCGGCGGCGAGGATGATCGGCACGGCGGCGAACTCCGGCTGCTGGCGGATGAGCTGGATGAGCTCGATCCCGCGCAGGTCCGGCAGGTCGCAGTCGACGACGATGACGTCGGGGCGGAACTCGGCGAGCGCCGCGAGCGCCGTCTGGCCGTTCGTCGCCAGGCGCGCCGTCATCCCGCGCTCGACGAGGCAGCGCGCCGCGTCGGCGGCCTGCGCGCGGTTCTGATCGACGATCAGGACGCGCCACTCGGGCTGCGTGCCTTGGGCGAGCAGCTCGTCGATCTTGCCGACGACGCGCAGCGAATCGACGGGCGTGCTGAACAGCGCGCTCGCGCCCGCGCGCATCGCGAGGAGGCGATGCCCGAGATCGCCGTCGGGCGACACCGCGAGCACGGCCGGCAGCCGTTCGCCCTCGAGCCCGAGCTGGTTGTAGAGCACGCCGACCCGCGCCATCACGCGCAGCTTGCGCGCGTCGAGCAGCAGCGCGCCCGGGATGGCGTGCGAGAGGAAGCCGAGCAAGGCTTCGCCGTCGGCGAACTCGCGCACGTCGTAGCCGCGTTCGCTCAAGCCCGCCGCGAGCCCCGGCACCGAGTTCGGCGCGATGCCGACGAGGCACACCGCGCGCGGCAGACGCGTCGGCCGCGGGCTCTGTGCAGCTTCCGACGCCGGCGGAACTTCCTGCTGTGGGGGCGCCGGATCCGGCAGGGCGATCTCGGCGAGTGCCGGTTCCGCGAACGCAGGCGCCGAGGTGGAATCGGCGCTCGGTTCGTTCGGCGTCGCGTCGAACCGACCCACGGTCGGCGCGACATCCGCGGTCGTCGCCGCGTCGCTTGTTTCGAGATCGGGCTCCGAAGCGGGCGGCGTCTCTACCGGCGCTGCGGCGCGCGCTGCAGGCAACGCATGGACCTCGGCGGTGGCGGTGGCGGAAAGATCGGTCAGCACGCCGCCCAGGCGGTTGACCATGTCGGCGAGCCGAGCGAGATCGCGCGGGTTCGGCACGAGATGATCGTCGATGAACGAACAGAGGTAGGCTTCGAGTTCGAGCGCCGACGTGTTGACGTCGTCGAGGCCGAGGCGCTCGCTCGTTACGGCGATCTGATCGACTTCGTCGCCGAGCTTGCGCGCCGCTGCATGTTCCCAGCCGTTTTGCGCCAAGGGTTGCCAACGTCTGACGAGCGCGAGGCAGCGTTCGCGAAGCTCGCTGCGCGCTTGTTCCGCACCTTCGAGCATGGTGTCCTGACCGCTCATCGGTACGCTACGACTCTCCTCAGCCAGGCGCTCACAGTGTACCGCCGTTGGCCGGAAGATTGCAGCATTCCGCCTCCGACGGACGTGCTTGGGCTCACAGTTTGAACAGGCGCGACGGCGTTCCGCCCGGATGCGTCGTACACTTGCTGCGGCCGGCGAATTCCCTGCCGCTCGGAGTATCCGCTTGAAACGCTATCCGTACTGGTGGGCCGTGCTGCTGTTCCTGGCGACGCTCGGCTACGATTTCGTCGTCTGGGGTGCGGCGTCGCGCATTCCCGAAGTCGGCTCGCATCTCATGCTTTCCGCTCGCCGCGAGGCGCCGCTCGCCTATGCGTACATGATCGCGGGCGGTGCGCTCGACGCGGCCGTTCCGCCGCTCGGTGAATGGGGCGAGCGCCAGGCGACGCTCGCGCTCGAAGAGGGCTTCGCGCGCATCAAGGACGACCCCTCGGTCGCCATGGACCTCGTGTTCTCGCAGAACTGGAACGCGCGGCATCTGCTGCTCAAGACGTGCCACTGGGGCGCGCCCGTGTGCCTGTTGCTGTCGTTCGTGCTGTGGCTGCGCCGGCCGAAAAAGGTGAGCCTCCTGGGGCGGCGGCGCTGACTTTCCACAAAGGGAATTATCCCAAAATATACGTGTCGCTCAGGCGCCCTCGAACCGGTTTGCCTCGCGGTTCTTGCGCACGCGTTTGGGGTCCCACACGCGGCCGTTCATGGCGATGTAGACGCCGTCCGGCAGCGCCTGGATGGCGCCGACCGCGCAGCCGATGTTGAACACCGCATCGGACCCTTGGAATCGCGCCGGGTTGAGCGCGCCGGTCAGCACGATCACCTTGCCGGCGAGGCCCGCGAGCACGTTTGCGGTCTCGACCATCGTGTCGGTGCCGTGCGTCACGAGCACGTGCCGGTGCGGCTGCGCCTCGATCGTGCGCCGGATCAGATCGCGGTCGGCGTCGGTCAGGTGCAGGCTGTCCTTGCGCATCAGCGCGATCACGTCGAACTCGAACGCGACGCCCAGGTGGTCGAGAATCTCGCCGATCTGCGGCGCACCGATCTGAAACGTGGATTTGTCGTCGAAGTATATTTTGTCGATCGTGCCGCCGGTGGCGACGATGGTCAGATGCTGGAGCATGGAAGTGGGCCGGGATTGGGGATTCGAGATTCGGGAGAGCGGGATGCCGAATTGTAACGGCGACTACACGTTTCTTCCCAATCCCGAATCCCGGCTCCCAAATCCCCGCTCTCAGTAACTATCTCCAGCCAGCATAACCGCATCGTGCAGGCCGTTGGACTTGAGCCTGAGCAGCCCCTGGTCGGCGAAGCGCCGTGCGGCCGCCGCCGGACGCGGGTCGTTCTCGGCGCGCAGCGCCCATTCCGCATGGCGGGTGAGCAGCGCCAGGGCGAGCATGCGCGCGAGACCGAACGAGAGCTCGCGGCCGCCGGCCTCGACGCGCTCGCGTTCGCCCGCGGACGCCTTCTGCAGCCATTCGGTGACGCGCGTGGCGGCCTCGCGCGATGCGCGCGCGCAGGGCTCGAGCTCGGGCGCCTGCACCTGCGACAGGATCGCGCGCTGTGCGCTCAACAACGGCTGCAAGCCGCCCGTGGCGCGCAGGGCGCGCAGGAAGTCGAGCGCCTGCACGTTGCTCGTGCCTTCCCAGATCGGCCAGACCTGCGCGTCGCGCAGCAGTTGCGGCAACCCCGTGTCTTCGAGATAGCCGGCGCCGCCCAGGCATTCGCAGGCTTCCGAGGCGATCGCGACCGCGAGCTTGCCGGTCCAGAGCTTCGCGAGCGGCGTGAGCAGCCGCAGCAGGTTCTGCTGCGCCTCGTCGGCCTGGCCGGCTTGGGCGCGGCCGAGCAGTTCGGCCACGTAGAACGTGAAATGGAAGGCGGCCTCGAACTCGGCCTGCATGCCGGCGAGCGTGTCCTGGTGCAGCGGCTGCTCGGCGAGCGGCCGCCCGAAGACGACGCGCCGGTTCGCGTAGTCGCGCGCGAGCGCGATGGCGCGGCGCATCGTCGCGAGCGCGCCGACGGCATTCCAGGTACGCGTGATGTTGAGCATCGGCGCGATCTGGCGCACGCCGCGCCGCGGCTCGCCGACGAGCTCGGCCGGCGCGCCGTCGAGATGGATCTCGGCCGTCGGCAGCTCGCGCGTGCCGAGCTTGTCCTTGAGCCGGTCGACGACGATGTTGCGCCAACGTCCGTCGGGCTTGCGCGGTTCGAGATAGAACAGGGCGAGGCCGTCGGAGCCGGCCGGCGCGCCTGCGGGACGCGCGAGCGCGAGCGCCGTCTGCGCGTTGATCGCCGACGTGAACCACTTGCGTCCGTAGAGCCGCCAGCGCCCGTTCTCCTCGCGTGCGGTCGTTTCGGTGCCGGCGACGTCCGAGCCGCCCGCGTTCTCGGTCATCCACTGTCCGGAGATCCAGAATTCGGCCGGGTCGCGGCTCAGGTAGTGCGGCACGGCGCGATCGACGAGACGCTGGTTGCCCGACGCCTTGAGCGCGGTTGCGGCGCCGTCGGTCATCGCGAGCGGGCACGTGTAGAACTCGCTTCCACAATGGTACAAGTATACCATCGCGAACTGGTGCACGCGCGCGGCTGCGCCGTGCTTGGTCTCGTGGCCGGCGGCGACGAGACCGTGCCGCGCCGCGAGCGGCTGCGCCGCCTGCCATGCCGGCGTGAGCTCGATGCGGTCGACGCGTTCGCCCCAGGCGTTCCAGCACGTGAGCGTGGGCTCGCTGCGCGCGCGGGTGCGCGCCAGCGTCCACGCCGTGGCGGCGAATTCGCCGAGATCCGTGAGGTCGCCTTCGATCTCGCCGAGCATCGCCGGCGGCAGCACGCGGCGCAGGTACGAGCGCAATACGCGGTCGTCGAGGTACTGATTGCTCAGCACCGGGGGCGATTGCAGAAACGTCATACGGATGTCCGGGAGCGACGGCCCGAACTTACACGTACCGCCGAAATCCGACAAGCCGGTGTGCACGACGGGCGACGAGCGGTTTGCGCTGCGGCGGTCGTCCCGGTTCGGTGGCGCTCACCCGGGCTGCGCGGGCTTGGTTTTCGCGCGCCGGTACCCCCGCGCGTCCCAGCCGAGTACCGCGATGACCGCTGTCGCGAGCGCGATCTCGACCCCGGCGGCGGCGCGCACGCCGGAATCGCCGTACAGCGCGCTCACGCCATGGCTGAAATAAAACAGACACACGATGCCGCCGACGAGCACGCCGCGGCGCAGATTCGCCCGCGCGATCCAGAGGGCCGGCACGAGCGGAAGCGTCGCGAGCGCCAGCGTCGGCCAGAAGCGCGTCCCCGGAGCAGCGGCGAAACCCGCGTGCCAGGCGAGCTCGAAGGCCAGCAGCGCGACGAGCGCCGCGAGGCCGAAACGGAGCGTGCTCGAGCTCGCCGTGCTCATCGCGTGAGCTTGGCCGCCGTCGCGGCCACGCGCCGCCCGAGCGCGCGCGCGAGGTCGCGCTCGTGCTCGTCGATCGCGCGATCGCCGCTTGCGCCGGCGACGTGGCTCGCGCCGTACGGTGTACCGCCGCCCGCGGTCGCGTTGAGCCCGGGTTCCGTGTACGGAATCCCGACGATCAAGGCGCCGTGATGCAAGAGCGGCAGCATCATCGAGACCAGCGTCGTCTCCTGGCCGCCGTGCATGCTGGCCGTCGAGGTGAACGCCGCGGCCGGTTTGCCGACCAAGGTGCCCGACGCCCATTCGGCCGCCGTGGAATCGAGATAGTGCTTGAGCGGCGCCGCCATGTTGCCGAAGCGCGTCGGGCTGCCGAGGATCACGCCCGCGCAGTCGCGCAGATCCTCGAGCGTCGCATACGGAGCGCCGTCGTCGGGCACGGGCGGCTGCGCGATCTGCGTGACGGGAGCGACGGGCGGCACGCTGCGCACGCGTGCGCGCATGCCGGGTACTTCTTCGACGCCGCGCGCGACGAAGCGCGCGAGCTGGGCCACGCTGCCGTTGCGGCTGTAGTAGACGATCAGGATCTCGGTCATGCCTCGCGCAGCTCCGCTTCTCCGGTACTATCTTCGCATGCCGCGCCTCGATCGCCATCGCCTCGCTGCTTTCGTGCGTTTCACCGCGCGCCGCTTCATCGACGACAACTGCTTCCAGACGGCCGGTGCGCTCGCCTACACGAGCTTGTTCGCGCTCGTCCCGGTCACTGCGGCGACCGTCGCGCTCGTCGGCGGCTTCCCGGCCTTCGAGCCTTGGCGTGCGCGCATCACCGCCTTCGTGTTCGCGAACTTCGTGCCCGCGGCGGGCGACGTCGTGCAGAGTTATCTCGCCCAGTTCGCCGACAACGCGAGCAAGGCGACGGCCATCGGCGTCGGCGTGCTCATCGTCAGCACGCTGATGCTCATGCTGAGCGTGGAGGACGCGTTCAACCGCATCTGGCGCGTGTCGTCGAATCGCCGCGCCGGCGCGCGGCTGCTGCTTTACTGGGCGGTGCTGACGATGGGGCCGCTGCTGCTCGCCGTCGCGCTCGCGGCGAGTTCGTATGTGTTCGCGCTGCCGCTCGTCGGTGCCGCCGATGCGCGATATTCGATCCAGGCGCATCTCATCGCCTGGCTGCCGCTCGCGGTCGAGTGGATCGCGCTGTTCGCGGCGTATCGATTGATCCCGAACCGCACGGTCGCTGCGCGCGATGCGGCGATCGGCGCGAGCGTGGCGGTGTTTCTCTTCGAAGCCGCCAAGCGCGCGTTCGCCGCCTATGTGACGACCGGCGCGAACTACGAGCTCGTCTACGGCGCGCTCGCGGTGGTGCCGATCTTCGTGTTGTGGCTCTACTTGTCGTGGGCGATCGTGCTGCTCGGCGCGTCGTTGACCGCGACGCTCACGGCGTTCGACTACCGCCCGCGCGGCGCGCGCCTGCCGCCCGGCGAGGAATTTCGCGGCCTCGTGCGCGTGCTCGCGCATTTCGCCGCGGCGCAGCGCGCGGGTCTCGGCTTGCACAGTGCGGCGCTGCGCGCGGCCGAGCCGTTCCTGACCGACGATCTCGTGCAGCGCTTCTTGGGCGATCTCGCACGCGCCGGCATGATCCAGCGCAATGCCGACGGCGCATGGGTGCTCGTGCGCGATCTCGGCTCGACGACGCTTTACGAGCTTTACGCGACGAACACCTACCGCCTGCCCCTCGCGGCGTCGCTGCCCGGTTCCGCGGTGCCCGACGCCGCCGATGCGCCGCTCGGACTCGCGGCGGCTGGCTTGCGCAACGCGCTCGCGGTACCGTTGGCCGAAATCTTTCGCGCGGCGGCGCGGTCCGAATCCGCCGTCGACCCCGGAATCACCAGGAGCGAACCGACATGAAACGAGTTCTCGTCTTTCTCTTCGCCGCGCTCGCGGCCACGGCCGAGGCTACGGCGCCGAAGCCGACGCTCGTCGTGAAGACGTTCGACGGCGGCAGCTTCGATCTCGCCAAGCAAAGCGGCAAATGGGTCATCGTGAACTTCTGGGCCACGTGGTGCTCGCCGTGCCTCAAGGAGCTGCCCGACATTTCGGCTTTCGTCAGCGCTCACAAGGACAAGGTCGCCGCGATCGGCCTCGATTTCGAGGACGCGGACAAAGCCGAGATCGAGACTTTCCTCAAGGCGCACCCGCTGAGCTACCCCGTCGCGCAGATCGACATCGACGATCCGCCCAAGGATTTCGACACGCCCAAAGGGCTGCCCAACACGTACGTGATCGCGCCGGACGGCCACGTGGCGAAGGCGTTCCTGGGACCGGTCACGGCGAAGGATCTCGAAGCCGCGATCGGCGGCGGCTAAGCGCGTGCCGAGCGCGAGGTTCATCGTCAGCGGTCGCGTGCAGGGCGTGTGTTTCCGCGCCTCGACACGCGAGGAAGCCTTGCGTCTGCGCCTCTCGGGCTACGCCAAGAACTTGGCGGACGGCAGCGTCGAGGTGCTGGCCTGCGGCGAGGCCGCGAACCTCGACGCGCTCGAGCGTTGGCTGGGCCGCGGACCACCGGCAGCGCGCGTGGCGTCCGTGGAACGCGCAGCCGTCGACGAGGCCGCGCCGCCCGGTTTCCGCACGCTCTGAGGTTTCGCGCGGGCCGGCGATTCTGCTAGCCTGCAGGCACGTACGGGGGCGCCCATGCTCGACTATCTGGCGACGGTACCGAATTTCCTGCTGTACCTCGGGACGAGCGGGCTCTTGCTCGTCGCGTTCATGACGGCCTATGCGCTCGCCACGCCGCAGCACGAACTGCCGCTGATACGCCAGGGCAACGTCAGCGCAAGCGTGGTGTTCGGCGGCACGCTGCTCGGTTTCGCGTTGCCGCTCGCGAGCGCAATGGCGCACAGCGTGAACCTCGTCGATCTTGCGCTCTGGGGCGGCATCGCCGGCCTCGTGCAAGGCATCGCCTCGCTCGTGCTGCGCTTGGTGATTCGCGACCTGCGTGCGCACATCGAAGCCGACCGCGTGTCGGTGGCAATCGCAATGGCGAGCCTCAAGCTCGCGACGGGTCTGCTCAACGCGGCGGCCGTCGTCTACTGAGCGTTCGCATGCAGCCGGCGCCGAAGAAATCCGCCGCGGTGCCGCTCGTGCTCATGGGCGCGGCGGCGGGCGTGGTCGCGCTGCCGGCGCTGTTCGGCGGCACCGACGTGCAGCGCAACCGCTACGCCACGCGCGAGGCGTGCATCGCCGACTACTCCGACGCGCAGTGCCAGGACGACGTGCCGGTCGGCACGAGCCGCAGCGTCGGCGCGACGCACTACTACTACGGCCCGTGGTATCGGACTTCGTCCACGAGCGATCCCAAAGATCCCGGACCGGGGCGGTACTACGCGAGCCACGGCGTGCGCGGATTTTCCTCGGGCGGCGGCGGTGGCGCGCCTGCGGCCGTGGAATCCGGCACCCGCGGCGGTTTCGGCTCGCACGGACGCGTGAGCGCGCGCTCCTGATGCGCCGCGAGACGCGCACGCCGCGCGAGGGCTGGCAGCAGCGCGTCGAATCTCTCGGCTTCGACTTCCATACGATCGACGGCGAGCCCTACTGGCGCGAAGACGCGTGCTACCGTTTTACGGCCGACGAGGTCGACACGCTCGAGGAGGCCACGTCCGAACTCCATTCGATGTGCCTCGATGCCGTCGACCGCATCGTGCGCGACGGCCGCTGCGAAGAGCTCGGTCTCGACGACGCGGCCGCACGGCTCGCCGAGCGAAGCTGGCGCGCCGGCGAGCCGGCGCTCTACGGCCGCATGGATCTCGTCTGGGACGGCAGTGCGCCGCCGAAGCTGCTCGAATACAACGCCGACACGCCGACGGCGCTGTTCGAAGCCTCCGTCGTGCAGTGGTATTGGCTCAAGGACGTGCTGCCCGAGGCCGATCAGTTCAATTCCGTCCACGAAAAGCTCGTGGCACGCTGGAAGGAGGTGTATACGGGTGGAAAAATACACTTTGCGGCATGCTACGGGCAGCCCGAGGACCGCGCCACGTGCGAATACTTGCGCGATACCGCGGTGCAGGGCGGCATCGAGACGGTCGCGCTCGATATCGAAGAAATCGGCTGGTCCGGCGGCGATTTCATCGATCTCGACGATCGCGTGATCGCGACGCTGTTCAAGCTGTACCCGTGGGAGTGGCTGCTCGACGAAACGTTCGGCAAGCACGTCCCGAAAGTGGGCGTGCGCTTCATCGAGCCCGCCTGGAAAATGCTGCTCTCGAACAAGTCGATCCTGCCGCTGCTGTGGGAGCTCTACCCCGATCATCCGAACCTGCTGCCGGCCTCGCACCGGCGCGCCGATCTCTCGGGCGAGATCGTGCGCAAACCGCGCCATGGCCGCGAAGGCGAGGGTATCGTCGTGCTCGGACCCGGCATCGACGAGCCGCCGCCGGCGGAGGCCGCGGTCTATCAACAGTTCCGCGAGCTGCCGCGGTTCGGCGATCGCTACATGCTCATCGGTTCATGGATCGTGGGACACGATCCGGCCGGTATCGGCATCCGGGAAGATCTCGATCGCATCACGCGCAATACGAGTTGTTTCGTTCCGCATTATTTCGTGGATTGAGCAGCATCGCGCCCGGCTGCTCGGCGGCGGCGTCATCGTCGTTCCCGCGCCGGCGGAACCGGTTCTGACCATTCGGCGTGCCGGACGGATTCAATACTCTTCCGTGATCCAGAAGGAGTCGTCCGGCAATTCCTCGACGCCGGGAGGGCGCTTGAGCTTCGGCAATTTGAGCGGCTTCGCCGCGAGCTTGCGGTCCGGCAGGTGATCGAGCAGGTGACGGATCAGATTGAGCCTGCCGCGGTGCTGATCGTTGAAATCGACGACGTACCACGGCGCGTGCGCGGTATGCGTGCGGCGCAGCATGATGTCGCGCGCTTCGCCGTAGTCGCGATACTTGTCGCGCGCGGCGATGTCGACCGGCGAGATCTTCCAGCGCTTGAGCGGGTCGCGCGCGCGTTCGGCGAAACGCTGCTCCTGTTCTTCCTGATCGACGGCGAGCCAGTATTTGTACAGAAGTATACCGTCGTCGACGAGCCCGCGTTCGAAGACCGGGCACTCCTCGAGGAAGCGGTCGTATTCGGCCTCGCTGCAGAAACCCATGACGCGTTCGACGCCTGCGCGGTTGTACCAGCTGCGGTCGAACAGCACGATCTCGCCCGCGGCCGGCAGGTGCCGCACGTACCGCTGGTAGTACCACTGCGTGGCTTCGCGCTCGGAGGGTTTCGACAGCGCCACGACGCGGTAGTGGCGCGTGTCGAGGTACTCGGTGATCGCCTTGATCACGCCGCCCTTGCCGGCCGCATCCCGCCCTTCGAACAGCACCACGACGCGCTTGCCGCTGTGGATGAGCCAGCGCTGGAACTCCACGAGCTCGACGGCCAGCGATTTCAGGTGATGTTCGTATTTGTGTTTTTTCATTTGAGAGCTGGGATTGGCGATTAGGGATTGGGGATTGGATGGCGAAAGCGTAGCGCAATTCGCTCTCGCCAATCCCGAATCCCGAATCTCCAATCTCCGCTCGCTTCACTCCCGCAACCGCGGCATCAGCCCCGCGAGATTGCACGGCCGCGTGCGCGCATCGAGCTGGGCGCGGATCAATTTTTCCCAGGCCGTGCGGCAGGCCGAGGTCGAGCCCGGCAGGCAGAACACGAACTTGTCGTTGGCGAGGCCGGCGAAGGCGCGCGATTGCAGCGTCGACGTGCCGATTTCGTCGAAGCTCAACACGCGGAACATTTCGCCGAAGCCCGGCATTTCCTTGTCGAGCAGCGGACGGATCG
>Ga0070741_10018234_pt1 | contig 11400 bp, 12 predicted proteins | sample Coa_R1_4_FD_66440 | JGI IMG/M metagenome (GOLD analysis project Ga0070741, IMG submission 66440) | Surface soil microbial communities from Centralia Pennsylvania, which are recovering from an underground coalmine fire - Coalmine... | ecosystem: Environmental > Terrestrial > Soil > Unclassified ...
CGCCCGGACCTGCTTCTGGCAGAGCTCCGCCAGGGTGGTGAGGTCGTGCACGGGCCTGAGCGGCGGGCTCTGGTTGAGGTCGATGGCGCGCTGGGCGACGTTCACGGCCAGGTCGCCGATCCGCTCCAGGTCGACGACGATCTTCAGGGCGGTGGTGATGAACCGCAGGTCGCTGGCCGCAGGCTGCCGGAGGACGAGAAGGCGCCGGCAGGCGTCGTCGATGTCGACCTCCAGCCGGTTCACCTCTTTGTCCTGGGCGATCACCTGCTCCGCCAGAGTGGAGTCGCGCTCCGCCAGCGCGCGCATGCTGGTGGCGATCTCCGTCTCGACCTTGCCGCCGAGGGTGAGGAGCTTGTTGCGCAGGTCCTGGAGCTCCGCGTCGTAGGTCTTGTCGGTGTGCGCTTTCATCATCCGAACTTCCCGGTCACGTAATCCTCGGTGCGCGGCTCGCGCGGGTTGGTGAAGATCTGCTCGGTCGGACCCTGCTCGATCAGCTCGCCGAGGTAGAAGAACGCGGTCGAATCGGAGACGCGCGCGGCCTGCTGCATGTTGTGGGTGACGATCACCAGGGTCAGCGTCTCGCGCAGCTCGTGGATCAGCTCCTCGATCTTCGCGGTGGCGATGGGATCGAGTGCGCTGGCGGGTTCGTCCATCAGCAGGACCTCGGGCTCGATCGCCAGCGCCCGGGCGATGCAGAGCCGCTGCTGCTGTCCGCCGGAGAGCGAAAGCGCGCTCTGGTGGAGGCGGTCCTTCACCTCTTCCCAGAGCGCTGCCTGGCGCAGGCTGTTCTCCACCAGCGCCGCGTGATCGTCCCGGATTCCGTTGAGCTTCAGCCCCGAGACCACGTTGTCGAAGATCGACATGGTGGGAAACGGGTTCGGACGCTGGAACACCATCCCGACGCGCCGCCGGAGGTCCACCGGATCGACGCGCCGCGCGTGCAGGTCCTGCCCGTCCACCAGGACCCTCCCCGACTGCCGTGCGCCGGGGACCAGCTCGTGCATGCGGTTGATGCAGCGGACGAAGGTGCTCTTGCCGCATCCGCTCGGCCCGATGATGGCGAGGACCGTGTTCTGCGGGACCGTGAGCGAGACGTTCCGCAGCGCCTGGGTGTTCCTGAACCAGGCGTTGAGCCCCTGCACCTCGATCTTGGCCGTCATCGAAACCGGTTGCGCGAGAGGAGGCGCCCGGCCAGGGAGAGCGTCCCGATCAGCAAGAGCAGCACCAGCGCCGCGCTCCAGGCCTTGTCGTGCCAGTCCTTGTACGGCGCCACGGCGTAGTTGAAGATCTGCACGGTGAGCGAGGCGGTCGGCTCGCCGGCGCGCCAGTTCCAGTACTGGTTGTTCAGCGACGTGAACAGGAGCGGCGCCGTCTCCCCTGCCGCCCGGGCCACCGCGAGCAGGATCGCGGTCACGATCCCGCCCAGCGCCGTGCGCAGAACCACCTTCAGAGATGTCCGCCATTGCGAAACTCCCAGCGCGAGCGATGCCTCGCGCAATGACTGCGGAACCAGCCGGACCAGCTCTTCCGTGCTGCGCGCGAGCGTCGGCACCATCAGCACCGACAGCGCCACGCCGCCGGCGATGGCCGAGAAGCTCCGCATCGGCAGCACCACCAGGCCGTACGCGACGATGCCCACCACGATGGAAGGAACGCCCGAGAGCACCTCGGCGGTGAAGCGGATGGCGTCGCCGAGCCGGCTCTCGCCCCGCTCCGCGAGGTACACGCCGGCGCCGACCCCGAGCGGCACTCCGATCAGGCAGGCGATCCCGACGATGTACAGCGTGCCGGCGATGGCGTTGCCGACGCCTCCTCCCTGCTCGCCGACCGGCGCGGGAAGGGCGGTGAAGAAGTCGAACGACAGTCCGGCGAGCCCGCGCGAGACCACCAGCCAGAGCAGCGACGCGAGCGGAACCAGCGCGATCAGCAACGCCAGTCCGCAGAGCGCAGTCATCGCCCGGTTCACCGCGCGGCGGCCACGGACCGAGCGCATCATGCGCGGACCCTCGCCGGGCCGCGGCGCGAGAGGCGGACCAGGAGCCGCGCGACGACGTTGAGCAGCACCGTCACCGCGAAGAGGAGGAGGCCGAGCGCGGCGAGCGCGCCGGTGTGCAGCGCTCCGGTCGCCTCGGCAAACTCGTTCGCGATCACCGCCGGCAGCGAGTAGCCCGGAGCGAAGAGCGAGGCGCGGATGGTCGGCGAGTTGCCGATCAGCATCGTCACCGCCATCGTCTCGCCCAAGGCCCGGCCGAGGCCGAGCATGGTCGCGCCGACGATCCCCGCGCGCGCGTACGGCACCACGGCGAGACGGATCGCCTCCCAGCGCGTGGCCCCGAGCGCCAAGGCTGCCTCCCGCAGCGAGCCCGGAACCGTCTGCAGCACCTCGATGGAGATGGAGGTGATGGTGGGGAGGATCATGATCGCGAGGATCACGCCGGCGGCGAGATATCCGAGGCCGATGGGAGCGCCCTGGAAGAGCGGCAGGAAACCCAGCGTCCTTTGCAGGAAGGGTTCCGCCCGGTTGCGAAGGACGGGGACCAGCACGAACAGGCCCCAGAGGCCGTACACCACGCTGGGGATGCCGGCGAGCAGCGCGATGGGGAAGGTGACGACGGAGCGGACCGACGGCGGGGCCATCTCGGTGAGAAAGAGGGCGAGGCCGATCGAGATCGGAAGCGCGATCACCAGGGCGACGGCGCTGGTGACCAGCGTCCCGTAGATGTACGGCGCCGCGCCGAAGATGTCGCGGGTCGGATCCCAGGTCGAGCGCGTGACGAAGTCCTTCAGGCCGGTGTGGGAGATCGCCGGCGCGCCGATGCGCCACAGCTCGCCCACGATCACCGCGGCGACGAGCAGCACCCCGAGACCGAGCGCGGTCAGCAGGACCGCCCACGCCCGGTCGGGCAGGTTGACGCGGGCCGGGGCGGCCTCCGGAGCGCGCCCCGGCTCGCCTGCGGCCAGCGTCAGGTCACTTGCTGGAAGCGAGGACGGGCTTTCCATTCACGGTCATCCGCTTGAGCGTCTGCTCGACCTTGTGGACTACCGACCCGGGCAGCGGCGCATAGTCGAGAGCCGCGGCGTCCTTCTGCCCGTCGTGCTCGGCCCACCAGATGAACTTGAGGAGCGCATCGCCTTTGGCGACGTCCTGCTGGTCGCGATAGACGAGCAGGTAAGTGAAAGCGGCGATCGGATAGGTCTTCGGGCCCGGCTGATCGGTGATCGAGACGCGGTAGTCGTCCGGCATCGCGGTCCCCGCCGCTGCCGCGGAGACGGATTCCATCGACGCCTTGACCCACTGTCCGTCGTGGTTCCTCAGGGTCGCGGTGGGCAGCTTGTTCTGGTCCGCATACGCGAGCTCCACGTAGCCGATCGCGCCTTCCGTCTGCTTGACCACCCCGGTGACGCCCTCGTTTCCCTTTCCCCCCAGACCGGCCGGCCAGTTCACGCTGGTGCCCTTCCCCGGCCCCGCCTTCCACTCGGGTGAGACCTTCGAGAGAAAGTCGGTGAAGATGTTCGTCGTCCCCGAGCCGTCCGAGCGGTGCGCGACGGTGATCGCCGTCGCGGGCAGCTTCAGCGAGGCGTTGTCCTTCTGCAGCGCCGGGTCGTTCCACTTCGTGATCTTGCCCAGGTAGATGCCCGCCAGCGTCTCCGGGGCGATGCGCAGCTCGTCGACGCCGGGCAGGTTCCAGACGACCACCACGGCGCCCATCACCGTAGGGATGTGCTGGATGCCCTCTGCCTTCGCCATCTGCTCGTCGGTGAGCGGCGCATCGCTTGCGCCGAAGTCCACGGTCCGCTCGGTGATCTGCTTGATGCCGCCGCCGGAGCCGATCGACTGGTAGTTGATGCGCACGTCCGGGAACGACTTGTTGTACTCGCTGAACCACTTCGAATAGAGCGGGAACGGGAACGTGGCCCCCGCCCCGTTGATCAGCAGCTTGTCCGCGGATGCCGCCCCGCTGATGGCGAGTGCGAGCCCTGCGATCAGGATGGTCTTTTTCATGGACGCCGCTTGTAGGCCCCACGTGTGACAGCGCGGTGACGAGACCGATCCGTTTCTGTGTCGTCGCGCCACGCAGCAGTCAGCGATCGCGCTGGCGGTCCGCGGCGAGCGCGATGAGGATTGCCGAAGTCGTCCGTCCAGGCGGACGCCTCCGAAGCTGCGGCGACCCTCAGGGAGCCGATCGCTCGCCGGTCAGGCGCCCGACCACCGCGAGGACGGTGTTCAGATCGACGGGCTTCACCAGGTGCTCGCTGAACCCCGCGGTCTCGGCTCGCTGCTTGTCCGCGCTTTGCCCGTACCCGGTGATCGCCACGAGCGCCGGCATCCCCGAACCCGCCTCGGCGCGAAGTCTCGATGCGAGCTCGTATCCGTCCATCACCGGCAGCCCGATGTCGAGCAGGATCACCCTGGGCTGGAAGGTGCGGGCGGTGAGGAGGCCGGAGGGTCCGTCGTGCGCCACGGCGGTGCTGTACCCGAGATGGCTCAAGGCGTCCGCGAGGACCGACGCGGCATCGACGTTGTCGTCGACGATCAGCACGCGGGCGGCGGCTGCATCGCGCTGCGGCGGCATCGACTTCGCCCCATCGCCGTCCTCGACCCGCTGCTTCTTCGCCGCCGGGAGCCGGATCTCGAACTCGCTCCCGCGGCCGGCGCCCTCGCTGAAGGCCGTCACCTTCCCGCCGTGCAGCTCGATGAGGCTGCGGACGATGGTGAGCCCCACCCCCAGCCCGCCCTGAGATCGGTCGAGGCTGCGCGGCTCCTGCGTGAACAGGTCGAAGACGCGCGGGAGCATCGCCTGTGCGATGCCGATGCCGTTGTCCCGGACGCGGATGAGGATCTCGCCGTCCTGACGTTCGGCGTGCACGAAGATCGCGCCGCCCGGCTCGGTGTACTTGGCCGCGTTGTTCAGGATGTTCGAGAGCGCCTGCGCCAGCCGCGCGGCGTCCCCGCGGACCGGGAGCGGCTGCTGCGGAAGGCGAACGTCGAGCCGGTGCGCGCGGGCCTCGAACAGCGGGCTCGCCATCTCCACCGCCTTGGCCACGATGCCTTTGACGTCCAGCGGCTCGAGCCTGAGCTGGATGCGGCCGCGCGTGATCCGGGAGACGTCGAGGAGGTCGTCGACCAGGCGCATCAAGTGCTGCACCTGCCGCTCGATGACGGCGCGCTCGCGGTCGTGCGCAGACGCGTCCCGCAGCCGCATCAGCTGCAGCGCGGTGACGATCGGCGCCAGCGGGTTGCGCAGCTCGTGCCCGAGCATGGCGAGGAATTCGTCCTTGCGGCGATCTGCCTCCACCGCGCGGGCCTCGCTCGCCTCCGCCGCCTGGCGGGCGCGACGCTCCGATTCGTACAGGCGCGCCCGCTCCAGCGCCTGCGCGGCGTACCGCGAGATCATCATCAGGACCGCGCGCTCGTCGTCGTCGATCCGCCGGGCCGGGCGGTAGCGGTAGGCGATCGCTCCCAGCGCGCGACCCTGGGCGATCAGAGGCACCACCGCCAGCGGACCATGGGTTTCGACGGAAACGCCCGGGTTCGCGATCTCCGGCCAGCGCGCGAGCTCGTCGTCGCGCTCGATGAACATCGTCTCTCGCGCGCGGACGGCGGTGATCACCGGGAGGTCGCGGGTGCCGTCGAGCGCGATCCGATCGAACCTTCCCGGAGCGTCGCGAAGCCCGATCGAGCGCACCAGCTCGAGCGCGCCGCCTTCGATCAGCCAGAGCCCTCCGCTGACCGCGTCGGTCGCCCGCGCCGCCTCGTCGATCACGGCCTCCGCGACGTCGTCGGGCGAGAGCGACTGCGCGAGCGCAGCCGTGATCCGGAGCAGCCGCTGGATGCGATCGGCATACCGCTCGGTGGACCTCCGGGCCCGCTGCTCCGATTCGAGCAGGCGCGCCCGCTCGAGGGCCTGGGCGAAGGTCTGCGCCAGCGCCTCCAGGAACTCCCGGTCCGGGCCGTCGAAGACCCGCTCCGCCGTGAACTCGAGAACCAGCGCTCCGACGGGCACCTTCTCGACGAGCAGCGGCAGCGCCGCGATGGCCCCGGGGCGCGACTCGAGGTTCGGGTACCGGGCGACCTCTGCGGGTCCGGCCAGGTAGATGGGCGCGGCGGCGGCGAGAGCCTCCGCCCCCGGCGATCGCGCGTCGATGCCACGCGCATCGGGCGCGGCGGAACGCTCAGGGCGGGAGGAGAAGAGCAACCGCGCCGACCCGCCGTCCTCGGGCGCGAGGTAGGCCGCCGCGCTCGCCGCTCCGGATTCGAGGATCGCTTCCCGGACCACGAGCTCCGCGACGTCGCGGCGCGTGCGCATCGCCCCGAGCTGCCGGGAAATGGCGTGCAGGCGGGTGAGCGCGTTGACCGCGGATCGCAGCCGCGCCTCGCTCTGTTGCAGCGCCGTCTGCGCGGTCGGCAGGTGCATGGCGCCCGGCGCGTTTTCCAGACCCATCCGGGAGCCACGATCGCATGTCGGTCGAGGGCCTGCGCAAATCGTACGGCCGGCGACCGTTCGCGACCGAACCATCCGGCCCGGGCACAGCGGCTAGCAGATTCCCAAGGTCGCCGGCCGCACCGCGACCACCGAGTCGCCTTTGTAGACGATCAGGCTGTACGGCTGGTTCGACGGATGCTTTCCGCGGTCGCCCAGGCGATCGATCTCCCGGCTGACCGCTGCGAGCGCCGCCACGAGCGTCGCGCCCTTGATGCTGCCGTCGGAGACGATGTCGAGGTCTCCGTCGAGCAGCCACCATCGATAGTGTTCGCGTCGCACGGGCATGAGAGGACGTGTGTAACACCTGCTCCCCGCAAAGGCGACCTCAGACCCCGCATCCGACGGGCGAAGTGCGCATCGGGCGGTTATGATCGAAGGCCGAAGGGATGTGAGATGGCGAGCAATCCGTACATGACGAAGACCGAAGCGCTGCTGCGCCAGGGAAGGGCGAAGCTCGAGGGTCTTCGCGCCCGGACGGAGAAGGCCGGCGCCGAGACGCGCACCAGCGCGGAGAAGAGGCTGAAGGATTTCGAGGCACGCTATGCGGACGTGAGCCGCCGCTTCGAAGAGCTCCGGAACGCGGGCACCCACGGCCTGGCGGAGATCAAGATCGGGCTGGAAAAGGCGTGGGAAAGGTTCGCGTCCGAGATCAGCCGCGCGCAGTAGTCCGGTTTCGCCCGCGCCTGCACAGGCCTGTCAGCGCCCGGCGTTCGCGCGACCCCAGCCCCTGACGTCGATCAACCCGGCGACGCGGACGCGGATCTCCTCGCGGATGGCGCGCACGCGGTCCAAAGGGAGGCCCTTCGGGTCCTCGATCGGCCAGTCCTCGCGGCGCGCTCCCGGCAGGGCGGGGCAATCCTCGCCGCACCCCATGGTGATCAGATCTGTCGCTCCTTTCGCCACCTCGGCCGTCAGGCGCTGCGGCGCTGCCGTCGACAGGTCGATCCCCACCTCGCGCATCGCCTCGACGACTTCCGGATGGACGCGGCCACCGGGCCGGGTTCCCGCTGACGTCGCCTGCGCCCGCCGGGGGTCCGCGAGCGCTTCGAAGAAGGCGGCCGCCATCTGCGAGCGGCCGGCGTTGTGAACGCAGGCGAAGATCACCTTCGCGCGGCCAGCGCTCATGCGGCAGGCCCCGCCGCGCCGGCGAACGAGCGCCGCTCGAGCCAGAGCGCGACGTTGACGAGCCCGATCAGCACCGGAACCTCGACCAGGGGGCCGATCACGGCGGCGAATGCAGCGCCGTGCGCCATCCCGAAGGTGCCCACCGCGACCGCGATCGCGAGCTCGAAGTTGTTGGAAGCGGCCGTGAACGAGAGCGTCGCCGACTCCGGATAGGTCGCTCCCACAGCCTTCGACAGCAGGAACGAGACCGCGAACATCACCAGGAAGTAGAGGAGCAGTGGAACGGCGATGCGGACGGCGTCGAGCGGCAGCTGGACGATGGCCTCGCCCTTGATGGAGAACATCACCACGATGGTGAAGAGCAGCGCGATCAGCGTCACGGCACTGATGCGCGGAAGGAAGCGCGTCCGGTACCACTCATCGCCCTTCGTCGAGCGGAGTGAGACGCGTGTGATCAGGCCGGCGAGGAACGGGATGCCCAGGTACACGAACACGCTGCCGGCGATCTGGCCCATGGAGACGTCGACCACCGCTCCGGCGAGACCCAGCGCGCGGGGCAGCACCGTGATGAACAGCCACGCGTAAAGGGAGAAGAAGACGACCTGGAAGATGGAGTTGAAGGCGACGAGCCCGGCGCAGTATTCCGGGTCGCCCCTGGCGAGGTCGTTCCAGACCAGCACCATCGCGATGCAGCGAGCGAGTCCGATGAGGATCAGCCCCGTCATGTACTCGGGCCTGTCCCGGAGGAAGATCACGGCGAGGGCGAACATCAAGACGGGGCCCACCACCCAGTTCTGCACGAGCGAGAGCAGCAGCACCTTCCGGTTGCGGAAGACGCGGCCCAGCTGCTCGTACCGGACCTTCGCCAGCGGCGGGTACATCATCGCGATCAGCCCCGCTGCGATGGGGATCGAGGTGGTGCCCACGGTCATCCTGTCGAGCAGCGGGACGACCCCGGGAACCGTCCAGCCGAAGAGGATCCCGGCGGCCATCGCCGCGAAGATCCACAGCGTCAGGTAACGATCGAGAAACGACAACCGCCGGCCGATCCCTGGCGGGGCCGTCATCGGCTCCCTCGTGCTCGTTCGTGCTGCGGGCAGCAACCGCCCTTCGCACGCAGGCGCCGCAGCGCCGCGCGGTCGTCCGCGACCTGCCGCAGCTCCGGCGCCGCTGCGTCGAGCAGCTCGATCAGCTTGGCGTGAAAGCCGGATCGCGGCGAGGTCAGCCGGTAGAAGCACCAGAGGCCGCGCTTCTCGTCTTCCACCAGACGCGCGCGGCGGAGACAGGCGAGATGGCGCGAAGCCTTGGGCTGCGCGATCCCCAGAACGGAGACCAGATCGCCGACGCAGAGCGGGCTTTGGCGGAGCAGGTGGAGGATCCGCACCCGCGTCGGATCCGCCAGCGCCCGGAACACGGGCGCGGTCGCGATCGGCTGGAGGAGAGAGCGTGCAGGGGCGGCGTTCATATCTGCGTCCCCGTATATACCCACAAGCGGATGCAGGCAAACCGCCTCGCGGGGTCAGCGCTTGCGCTTCGGCGGCGTGCGCGTGCGCGGGGGCTGGGGATCTTTCGGCAGGTGGCGCAGCCCCATCCAGCCGAGGGCCGCCACGTGCCGGGCGACGTGATCGAGCGAGAACCTCCTGCCCTCCGCGGCCCACCACTGCCCCGCCTGGGTCACCATCCCGATCAAGGCATTCGCGTAGATGGGAGCGACCTTCGGGTCGTACCCTGCCCGCTCGAACTCCGCGCGGAACACGTCGCCCACCCGTTGCGCGAGATCGTCGATCACCCGGGTCAGGCCGCGACGCGCCGCGCTGCCGGTCGGAGAATCGCGGACGAGCACTGCGAATCCCGCCGGCTCTTCCTGGGCGTAGGTGAGGAACGCGAGCACCGCCGCTTCGAACCGCTCGCGGGGCGAGCCCGCGGACACTCCCTCGATCACCCGCGCGACCAGGTGGTCCATCTCCCGGTCGACCACGGCGGCGTACAGGCCCTCCTTGGCGCCGAAGTGCTCGTAGACGATCGGCTTGGACACGCCCGCCTGCTGCGCGACCTCCTCGATGGAGGTGGCCTCGTACCCCCGGGCGGCGAACACCTTGCGCGCCACCGCCATCAGCTGGAGGCGCCGCTCCGCCGCCATCAGCCGCCGCCTGGATTTCATCTTGACACCCACCCTACCGGACCGTAACTTACTGTCCAGTAACCTACCGACAAGGAACCTACCGGACGGTAACAAGGCCCTCTCCAAGGAGCAATGATGTACTTCGCTCTCTGTGCCGCCGTGTTCGCGGTCGCCTACCTGCTCAACATCCTCACCGTCAGCGTGGGCTACCACCGCGCGCTCGCGCACCGCTCGATCGACCTCCATCCGGCGCTCCAGCGCCTGGTCGTCCGTGGAGGGAACTGGCTGACCGGCCTCGATCCCAAGGCCTGGATCGTGATGCACCGCCTGCACCACGAGCATTCGGACACCCCGCTCGACCCGCATTCGCCGGTGAACGTCGGAATCCTCGGGATTCCCCTCGAGCAGCTGCGCAACTACGAGCGGGTGATCATCGGGCTGCTCAAGCAGAAGCCGGAGTTCACCCGGTACGCCCGCGATCTCGACTTTCCCCTCAACGCGCTGACGCGCGCGGGCCGCTGGTACGTGCCGTACCTCGTGCACGCCGCGGTCGCTCTCGCGCTCGGGTTCGCCGGCGGGTGGCTGCTCGGCGTCGCGTACTTCCTGGGAATGATGAGCCATCCGGTCCAGGGCGCGATCGTGAACTCGCTCGGCCACGCCTGGGGCGGCCGCAACTTCGACACCCCCGACAACTCCCGGAACAACCATCTCGCCGCCCTGCTCATCCTCGGCGAGGGGTTCCAGAACAACCACCACCGGTTTCCCGGCTCCGCCACCTTCGCGTACCGCCGGCACGAGATCGATGCCGGATTCGCCGCTTGCGTCGTCCTCGAGAAGCTGGGGCTCGCGAAGATCGACCGCGCGCACCTGATCCCCGCTCCGCCGCGGCTCGGCGAGGCGGCGGAGGCAGGCGCGAGCGCGTGACCGCCGCCGCCCCGGCGAAGCCCAGGCTCCGCGGCGTGCTGCACCAGTGGGCGGCTTGCGCCGCCGCCGGCGCGGGAGCGGTCCTCGTCGGCTCGTCGCAGAACCTCCACGTCGCCGCCGCGGTCGGCATCTTCGCCGGCAGCCTGGTGGTGCTGTTCGCGGTCAGCGCGGTGTACCACCGGGTGAACTGGTCCGCGGCGGCGCGTGAGCGGATGCGGCGGATGGATCACGCCTCGATCTTCGTCCTCATCGCGGGCACGTATACGCCGCTCGCCATCCTGGCGCTTCCGCCGGGAGCTGGACACAGCCTCCTCGCCGCGGCGTGGATCGCGGCGCTGCTGGGCATCCTGCAATCGCTGTTCTGGATCCGGGCGCCGAAGGCCCTCAGCGCGCTGCTCGCCGTCGCGGCCGGATGGACGATCCTCCCGTACCTGGGAACCGCATGGGCGTCGCTGTCCGCCGTCGAGTTCGCGCTGATCGCCGCCGGCGGGCTCGCCTACACGGCGGGGGCCGTCGCGTATGCGCTGAAGCGGCCGAATCCGTGGCCGGGCGTGCTCGGATATCACGAGGTGTTCCACGCGCTCACCATCGTGGGCGCCACGCTGCACTTTGCCGCGGTCGTCCACCTCGTTCGCGCGGAGCGCGGACCCGGGTTGGCCTCTGTGGCATACCAGGACCGATGGAAGGAGTCGCGGCCACTCCCGGCGCCGGGCCCGAGCCGCGGGCGGTGCGCCTGCGCCAGCT
>Ga0070741_10018235_pt1 | contig 11400 bp, 10 predicted proteins | sample Coa_R1_4_FD_66440 | JGI IMG/M metagenome (GOLD analysis project Ga0070741, IMG submission 66440) | Surface soil microbial communities from Centralia Pennsylvania, which are recovering from an underground coalmine fire - Coalmine... | ecosystem: Environmental > Terrestrial > Soil > Unclassified ...
CCCCCGCGCCCAAACCCCAAGCCCCCATCAAGACCCCCGCCGAGCGCCTCCACACCGCCCTCCTTTCCCTCCCTCCGCTGGCCTTCCATCCCACCACCATCGTCATCGACCCCGGCCATGGCGGCTCCGACTCGGGCTCCCGCATCTCCGACAACATCGTCGAGAAGGAGGTCACGCTCGCGCTCGCCTTCCGCATGCGCTCGCTCCTCACCGCCCGCGGCTTCAACGTCGTCCTCACCCGCCAGGACGACAAAGCAGCCAACCCCAACCCACCCTTCGCTCCACTCAGCCTCGACGACCGCGTCGGCATCGCCAACCACGAGCGCCCCTCCGCCTGCATCTTCCTCCACGCCACCTCCTCCGGCAGCGGCGTCCACCTCTACACCTCCGAGCTCCCACCCGCTCCCGGCGAGCTCCCCGCCGCGCCCTGGCTCACCCTCCAGGCCCCCTGGGTCACCGAGTCCCAGCAGCTCGCCGGCCGCATCGGCGACGCACTCAACCGTTCCCACATCCCCCTCGTCAACGGCTCCGCTTCCATCCGCCCCGTCGACTCCGCCACCTGCCCCGCCCTCGTCTTCGAGCTCGCCCCCCGCACCGACGACGCCGACTCCATCAACGACGCCGACTACCAGCAGACCGTCGCTCAGGCCGCTGCCAACGCCCTCATCCTCTGGAAGGACGCCGTCAAGCCGCCGCCACATCTGACCCCGCCCGCACCACCAGCCAGCTCCACCGCCACCGCCGCGGAGCCCGCCCCATGAGCATCCGCACCTACCGCATCCTCTTCTGGATCGCCGTCGTCGCGATCGTCGCCATGGGCATTCGCCTCTTCGCGCATCGCGAAGCCCGCCGCGGACGCATCGAGCGCCTCGCCGACTCCATGCCCCTCGACGCTCCCTACACCGACGAGCAGCCCGTCACCCTTCTTCTCGCCAACGACGACGACGGCACCATCACCGCCGCCACCCGCCAGATCGCCCTCCCCTCCGAAACCACCGCGCGCGCCCGTGCTCTCCTCGACCACCTCGTCACCGAGTACGCCCTCGCCGGCTCCGCCCACCCCCTCGACCCCGGCCCCGCCGTCGACGAAGTCTTCCTCCTCCCACTCCCCGTCGTCGGCCACGCCGTCGACAACTCGCTCGCCACGGCCGACGGCCGCACCCCCACCATCCCCGTGGCCCCCGATAACCCCACCGAAGCCCTCAAGCCCTCCACCCCCGGCGGCCAGCTCGCCGTCATCGACCTCCGCGGCAGCTTCGTCAATCAGCACCCCTCCGGCGTCGAGGTCGAAACCCTCACCATCGCCTCCATGATCGGCACCCTCCACGCCAACCTCCCCCAGATCGAACAAATCCGCTTCCTCGTCGACGGCCAGACCCGCGAAACCCTCGCCGGCCACGCCGACCTCCTCCGCACCTACCCCTCCCGCGACACCACCACCAGCACTCAATGAATAGGCAGCCATCACACCAGGTGCCCCATTCATGGAGCGTAGCGACATGAGTGGGCTGCGAAGCGACATGAGCGGAATAGAACGATCGTCCCCACGCCCCATCATCGGCGTCTTCGACTCCGGCTTCGGCGGCCTCACCGTCCTCCGCGCCCTGCTCTCCACCGTGACCGGCGCCCACTTCCTCTACATCGGCGACACTGCCCGGCTTCCCTACGGCGCCAAATCCCGCGCCACCGTCTCCCGCTATGCCGTCGAATCCGCCCGCCTGCTCGAATCGCGCGGCGCCAACCTCCTCGTCATCGCCTGCAACACCGCCACCGCTCTCGCCCTCGACGATATCCGCGCCGCCGTCCGCGTCCCCGTCCTCGGTGTCATCGAACCCGGCGCCCAAGCCACCGCCGCCGCCATCCGTCTCGCCCAGCCCACCATTCCGGGTGCCCCATCTTCGCGTGCAGCCTTATCGCGCGCTAAGGCGGCCATCGCGCAAAGCGCGATTGAAAATCCGGAACAACCTCCGCTCCCTCCCTCCGTCCTCGTCCTCGCCACAGCCGCCACCGTCCAATCCCACGCCTATCGCGCCGCCTGCGCCACCCTCGGCCTCAACGCCACCGAGAAAGCCTGCCCTCTCCTCGTCCCTCTCGTCGAAGAAGGCTGGACCGACCACCCCGTCACCCGCGAAGTCATCCGCATCTATCTCCGCGAAGGCCTCGCCACCTGCACACCGCGAGCCGTCCTCCTCGGCTGCACGCACTACCCGCTCATCCATGCCGCCATCGAAGCCGAGGTCCGCGCCCTCTACTCCCACGCCATCGTCATCGACTCCGCCCAGGCCACCGCCGACGCCGTCGCTGCCACCCTCGCCTCCACACCCATCGCCGCCCAACTCACCCCCGCGCCTAGCACCTTCACCTGCTTCGCCACCGACTCCGTCGAAAAATTCCAGCGCCTCGGCTCCCACTTCCTCGACCAACCCATCGAGCAGGTCCACCTCCTTGACCTCGGCGGCTAAACTGAATTGTCTTTGCTCTTCTTGTTGTCATTCCCGAAGGGAATCCGCGTTTGCAGTTGCTTTTGCTCTTGTCTTTGCCTTATTCACTATTCACCACTCACTTCCCCATGCCCTACCTCCTCAAATCCGAACCCGACGTCTACTCCTTCGACGACCTCGTCCGTGACGGCGAAACCACCTGGGACGGCATCAAGAACCCGCAAGCCCTCATCACCCTCCGCAACATGAAGCCCGGCGAGCAGGTCGTCATCTACCACTCCAACACCGGCAAAGCCGCCGTGGGCCTCGCCAAAGTCGTCTCCGTCAAACTCGATGCCGACGGCAAAACACCGCTCGTCCGCCTCAAAGCCGGCAAGCGCCTCAAGCGGGAAAAGCCTCTCGCTGAGATGCGCGACGCCAAAGTCTTCAATGACTCCCTGCTCTTCCGCCAGTTCCGACTCTCCGTCGTCCCCCTAACCGACGCCCAGTTCGACTGGCTCGTCAACGGCTAACCTCCGTACGAACCCGGGTGCCCCGCCCTCGACCGCGGAGCGGGCAGGGTGGGGTATCGCGCGCTAAGACGCGCGAGAGCTGTTGCTCTTGCCGTTGCCTTATTCACTACTCACTATTCACTACTCACTCCTCACTTGACTCCTCACCCCTAACTCTCATCCACCATCTCCCCTGCTATCCTTTCCCCCGGAGCGCACAAAAAAATGATCAACATGCAAGGCCAGGTCGCCGTCGTCTTCGGAGTCGCCAACAAGCGCTCCATCGCCTACGCCATCGCCGAGAAACTCGCGCAGGCCGGCGCCACCCTCGTCATCGGCTACCAGTCCGAGCGCCTCAGGAAAACCTCCGAAGAGCTCCTCAAAGAACTCGGCCAATCCGACCAAGGCCTGCTCGTCGAGTGCGACGTCTCCTCCGACGACGCCATCACCGCCGCCTTCGCCCAGATCCAATCAAAATTCCCCACGATTAACACCGTCGTCCACTCCATCGGCTTCGCCCCCAACATCAAGAACCCGGTCCTCGCCACCACCCGCCACGACTTCGCCGTCGCCAACGACATCAGCGTCTACTCGCTCATCGCGATCGCCCGCGTCGCCGCCCCTCTCATGCCCGAAGGCTCCTCCATCCTCACCCTCACCTACTACGGCTCCGAAAAGGTCTTCCCCAACTACAACATCATGGGCGTCTGCAAAGCCGGCCTCGAGGCCGCCGTGCGTTATCTTGCTTACGAGCTCGGCCCGAAAAAAATCCGGGTCAACGCCATCTCCGCCGGCCCCATCAACACCCTCGCCGCCCGCGGCATCGGTGACTTCGCCACCATCCTCGACACCGTCACCCACCGCGCTCCGCTCCACCGCAACGTCGAGCAGGAAGAGGTCGGCGCCGCCGCTCTCTTCCTCTGCTCCACGCTCGCCAGCGCCGTTACCGGCGAAATCACCTTCGTCGACTGCGGCTTCAACACCACAGGCATCTAGCCCCCGCCACCAACCCCACGCTGCTTGCAGGCGCGAAGCCTCTGTCTGCCATTCGCGCTCAGGAGATCACCGTGGGTCGTGCGTCAGGCATTCTCACGCATCCTTATGCCCGGGCTGCGTTCGGCTAAAACGTCTCCGGCACGCGATCCACGCTCGCCATGCTCACATCTCGTCCCTGCGCGAACCCATAAATCACCACCGCGATATACGCCACAGCGACGACGACATATCCGTGCGCCATGCTTCCGGTCGCTCGGGCAATGGCTCCCAGCAGAGGCGGAAATGCCGCGCCTCCTACGATCGACATCACAATCAGCGCGCCACCAATCTTCGTGTTCACTCCCAGCCCCTTCACGCCAAGCGCGAAGATCGTCGGGAACATGATCGACATGAAGAAGCTCGTCACCATGATCGCAATCGCGCCCGCCAACCCCGGATGAACAATCCCGACACCAATCAGGACGATGTTCACGACCGCATAAACCGCCATCATCCGCGAAGGCCTGAACCATCGCATCAGCCACGTTGACACAAAGCGCCCGCACGCAATCAGCACCAGGTTCCCCGTCAGAAGCAATCCCGCATCGCGTTCCGAGAACGTCGTGTACTGCTTCACATACGGAATGAACGCCGACCACGTCGTCACCTGCGCGCCCACATAAAAGAACTGCGCAATCACCGCAAACCACAGGTGCGGATACTGCTTCAGCGCGGCGAAGCTCCCACGATCACCATCATCCTTCGCTTGCGTCGCCATCGCCGGGAATCGCGTGATGCCAATCAGCAACGCCCACAACAGCACCACACACCCGAGCACCACATACGTCGGCACCACCCGCCTGATCTCCGTGTGCAGATACGCCGCGTACGTTCCCGCAGCCTTCATCTGCGCAACCTTCGCCGCCGGCAGCTCCACGCCCGAGAAGATGAAGTACGTCCCCACCAGCACGCCTGTAACCGTGCCCGGCGGATTGAACGCCTGCGCAAAATTCAATCGCCGCTCCGACGTCTCAGCTGGCCCGAACTGCGCGATGAACGGATTTGCCGCCGTCTCCAGCGTTGCCGAGCCGCAACCCACCACGAACAGCGCAATGAGAAACGGCGCATACTGGCCGATCACTGCCGCTGGCCAGAACAGCAGCGTCCCCGTGCCGAAGATGCACAGCCCCGCAAGAATCCCGGCCTTGTATCCCCAGCGCCGCATCAGCAGCGCCGCCGGCATCGCCATGCAGAAGTAGCCCGTAAACACCGCCGACTGCACCATCTGCGCCTGCAGTTGCGACAGGTTGAATCCCTTCCGGAACTGCTGCACAAGAATGTCCGTCAGGTTGTTCGACATTCCCCATATGAAGAACAGCACCACCACCAGAACGAACGGCAGCATCTGGCCCATCGGAAAGACCGGCGCGTGTTCTGTGCCACCTGATGCGGTTGAAGGCTGCGGATTGCTTTGTGTTATCTGCACGGGACTCCCGAAAATCTTAGCTGATCTTGATCACAATCTCTTCGAAATGCAATCTCACTCACGCATCTCCAGTAACCCCAATCCATACACTCTCATCGCGCATCCGCCGAAAACCGACTCGCGTTCTTCCTTTGTGAACGCGGCGAAGTAGTCGCGCAGCAACTCCCACCAAGCCTTGTAGCTCGTGCCCACCAGGCACACCGGCCAGTCCGATCCCGCCATCAGCCGCCGCGCACCGAACGCCTCCACGACAGCATCCAGATACGGTCGCAACTCATCCGGCGTCCATCGTTTCGGATTCGCCTCCGTCACCATTCCCGACACCTTGCACCACACATTGGGCCGCCGCGCCAACTCGGTAATGCGCTGCTTCCACGGTTCCATCTCACCCATTGCAATCTTCGGCTTCGCAATATGGTCCAGCACAAATCTCTGCTCCGGATGACGATCCACAAATCGCGTCGCCTCTTCAAGCTGCCGCTCGTAGATGAGCACGTCATACACCAGCCTCGAGCCTCGCATCGCGCTGATCCCGCGATTGAACGCCGGCCCATCCAGAAATTCCTTGGGCTCCGCCTGCACGACATGCCGCAATCCGACCAGCCGCGCTGTCTGCGCGAGTTGCTCCAGCTCATTCGGAAAATTCTCGCTGGCAATATCTGCCCATCCCACCACACCCCGAATCCGCGAACTCTGCCGCGTCAGCGAGAGCAGCCACGCCGTCTCCTCGCGAGTCTGCCGCGCCTGCACGACAATCGTTCCGTCAACGTTCGCCGCCTTCAACTCGCGCTCTAAATCCGACGTCAGAAAATCGCGCCGCAGCTCCATCATCGACTCATCAAGCCAGCCGTACTCTTTCGCCGAGTACTGCCACAGATGATGATGCGCGTCGATCGTCCAGCTCTCCACGTCAGCCTGCATCAACCCACCGTCCGTCCACTCGTTTCAAATTGTGCAACGCCGTTTTCAGTCCCCAACATCATACCGCGCCCACCGCACATCGTTCTCGCAGCAGTATCCCGAGCCACCGTAGACTTATACAAGCTGAAAAATTTAGCACTTCTATGGCTCCCATCCTCACAGCTCAGGCCGTCTCGAAACGCTTCGGTGCAACGCCACTCTTTGAGAGTCTTTCGCTTTCCATTAACGAAGCTGACCGCATCGGTCTCATCGGTCCCAACGGCGCCGGCAAATCCACTCTGCTCGCCCTGCTGGCAGGCGAACAGCAGCCGGACAGCGGTGAGATCACCATGCGCCGCCGCGCTGCCGTCACCTGCATCCAGCAGGTTTCCGAGTTCCCACCCGAGATCACCGTCCGCGGGATCGTCGAGCGTGCCATGCAACGTGCTGCCGTTCCTGCAGACGAACGCGAGCAGCACCTTCGCGAAACACTCGGCCGCGCCGGTTTCACGGACGATAGCGCGGAAGGCGCATCCTTCAGCGCTGCCGCTGCAACTCTCAGTGGAGGCTGGCGCAAACGTCTTGCCCTGGTCGAAGGTCTCGTGCAACGGCCTGACGTTCTTCTCCTCGATGAGCCGACCAACCATCTGGACATCGAAGGCATTGAGTGGCTCGAAGAGACACTCCGCTCCGCTCGCTTCGCCGTCGTAGTCATCACACACGACCGCTACTTTCTCGAGAACGTAGCCAACGACATCATCGAGCTCAGCCGCACCTACGCTGAAGGGCTCCTCCGCGTGCGCGGCAACTACTCGGATTTCCTCGAAACACGTGAAGCCTATATAGAATCGCAGATGCGCGTTCAGGAGGGTCTTCGCAATCGCGTGCGCACCGAAGTCGAATGGCTGCGCCGCGGTCCCAAAGCACGCGCAACGAAAGCGAAGGCTCGCATAGACAATGCCAACGCGCTCATCGGTAAACTCGCCGAGGTCGATGCCCGTCTGCGCAGCTCAACAGCATCCATCAGCTTCGACGCAACCGACCGCGAGACCAAGCGCCTGATCGAACTTGAGAACGTCAGCGTTGCCTACGAAGGCCGCGAGATCGTGCGCGGCGTAAACCTGCTGCTCACCAATCGCGCGCGCCTCGGCATCATTGGCCCCAACGGTGCAGGAAAGACGACCATCCTGCGCGCCATCACCGGCGACATTCCCGTCAGCAGCGGCATCGTCAAACGTGCTCCCGGGCTGCGCATCGTCTACCTCAGTCAGCTTCGCGAACTCGACACAACGATCACGTTGCAACACGCGCTCGCTCCGGATTCCGACGCCGTCGTCTACCAGGGGCGAGTCATTCATGTCGCCAGCTACGCCGCGAAGTTCCTCTTCACCGGCGATCAACTTCGTCAACCTGTCGAGCGACTCAGCGGAGGCGAGCGCGCCCGCGTTCTCATCGCCCAGCTCATGCTGCAGCCCGCCGACGTTCTCATCCTCGACGAGCCTACAAACGATCTCGACATTCCCACGCTTGAGATCCTCGAAGAAGCCCTGCAGGAGTTCTCCGGCGCAATCGTGCTCGTCACGCACGACCGTCACCTCCTCGATCGCGTTACCGGAAGCGTTCTCGGCCTTGATGGCCGCGGCAATGCCGCACTCTTTGCCGACTACCTGCAATGGGAGCAGTGGCGCGAGAGCACCACAACTGCAGCGCAGCCAAAGCCGGTCGCGAGCGAACTCGCGAAACCATCCGCTCCCTCGTTGAAGAAAAAACTCTCTTACATCGAGCAACGTGAGTTCGACAGCATTGACGCATCCATCGAAGCAGCGGACGAGCGGCTCGCAGCCGCCAAACGCCGCATCGAAGATCCGGCAGTTGCGACTGACCCTTCTGCACTCACCGAAGCTCTCGCAGAACTCGAAGCAGCGCAGGACGAGCACGATCGCCTGCTCACGCGTTGGGTGGAACTCAGCGAAAAGGCAGGATAGCTAATCCTTCCGGATGACCTCACCGTTTTTCATCACGAACTTCACGTGACTAACGACGCTGATGTCGGTCAGCGGATCACCGGGCACGGCGATGATATCCGCGAAGAACCCCGGCTTGAGCTGACCGATCTCATCCGCCCAGTCGAGCAGCTTCGCGCCGTTAAGCAATCCGGAGCGAAGCGTGTCAGCGGGGCTCATGCCGTACTGGACCATGAGCTCGTACTCGCGCGCCTGCGTCCCATGCGGAAACGGACCAACGTCCGAGCCGACCGCGAACGGCACGCGCGCAGCCATCTGCTTTTTGAACTGCTCGGCATGAAGAGCGAGCATGTCATTCTCGCTCTTCGCTACGGCGGGTGAGCCGGCGTGCTGGGCGAAATACTCGAAGATGGTAAACGTGGGCACCGCGTAAATCTGTTTCTCGTGCATCAGCTTCATCGTCTCGGGCGAGAGGTTCAGCGCGTGATCGATGGAGGCGACGCCCGCCTCGGCGGCGTAGAGGGCCCCCGGCTCTCCGGTGCAGTGGACGCCGACCCGGGAGCCGGTGCGGTGCGCTTCGGCAACTGCCGCGGCGAGCTGGGCCTCGTTGTACTGGTACGGCGTGGTGAAGACGCCATTGACGAGGCGGTCGCGTCCGGTCTCGTAGATCTTGGTGAAGTCGGCGCCTTCCTTGCGCTGCTCGCGCATGCTGGCGATGACCTCGTCCGCAGTGTTGGCGCGGTCGGCGTTCGACAGCAGGTGCTCCTCAGGGTTTAGGCCGGAGTTGTCCTCGTGCCCTCCGTTGATGTCGATGGCGTTACAGGAGACGCGCATGCGGGGGCCGGGGATGAGACCGGAGTTGATGGCGTTGCGGACGGCGACGTCGGCGCAGCCGGCGCCCTCAGTGCCCATGTCACGCTCGGCGGTGAAGCCGGCGAGGAGGTCGGCCTTGGCCTGAGCGGCGGCGATGAGCGTGCGCTGCGGCACGGATTCCTCTACGGTCTGGAAGGCCTCGTTGCCGGGGTGCAGGAAGAGATGGGTGTGGGCGTCGATCAGGCCGGGCATGAGCGTGGTGTCACCGAGGTCGATCACGGTCGCGCCTGTTGGGTGGGAGACGTGCTCGCCGACCTCGGTGATGCGGTTGCCGGTAACGAGGACCTCGCCGGGCGAGAGGAGCTCGCCTGCGGCAACGTCGAGCAGATGCGCCGCGTGAAGCACTGTGGATTTCTGGGTCTGCTGCGCGGAAGCAGCCACGGAAAGCAGGAGCGCGGCAGCGAAGATTCTGGTTTTCATTTGGGGAAAAGGGTACCACCCCCTCCCCGGGGTTTTTGTGCAAAGTCTTCAGGAGAGGAGGGTTAAGTCTGGACTTTGCATGGAAAGTCCTGATTTTCTACGGGTGAAGGCCGCAAAGTCTTCAGGGGATTGGGTTTACAAACGCCGTTTAGACGAACGCCCGGGCTCTGGGCGGCTGCTTGCGTCCTTGAATTAATTGTATGGGGCGGGTCAAGAGGGGTATGTGGATAAAGGGGACTTATCTTTGCTACTTCGAACTGGTCAGCCGCTTGGGATATTGGATCCAGTGAGGGCCGTCGCATCCCCACGCCAAGGCTTGGGAGAGGCGATAGTCGGCGCCGTGATTTCCATTCCTGAGATAGATCACGTCATCGACGACGTACTGGTCGCTTTCGCGTGTAAGAACGGCGGCGACCCGCCAGCTCGAGGGGCGATAGGGCGGCTTCTCTTGATGGGTGAGCTTCACAGATACTCGAACGGTTCCGTCTGTGCCGAACTGCGTTGATTGGATGCGGAAGGTGTTGGGTGAGGCCTGTTCGTCGTCGCCGGAGAAGAGTCCAAGCTCCAGCCATTCGAATGCCGGTTTCGAGCGGGGGTCTGGATTGTGGCGGAAGAAATCACCTTCGCAGGCGTAGGCCAAGTTGATTCTGTGAAGCAGAGTGGTGCTGAGGTACGGTGCGATGGCGGTCATGTCCGCGCCTCTCGGTATGCCGATGGGATGACGGGCGATGACTTGTTGATAGAGGCTTCGGGTGAGCGCTTGCGGTTGATTCGGCGGATCGCTCTGATGAGCAGCCTGGCCGAGCGCCAGGGTTGTCGCGAACTGCAAAGCAAGGATGCAGCGCAAGGGTTTCATAGGGCTGAGAGAAGTAGAGAAAGCATACTCCCAGGGTGAGGGAACAGGGATTAGGGATTAGGGATGAGGGATCAGGGAATGAGGCAAAAGCATGCGTTCGGCTGTAACGGCGTCCGGGGCAGGGTTCGAACCCACGTCTCAAAAGCGAAACGTGGGCCCACCCGGTAAGCAAAAGACTCGCGCGTTTTAACGCGCGATGCCCACCTTAGCGTGCGATAAGAGCGCACGCGAAGATGGGGCACCCGGTTTGTGCGTTTCGAGATGCGCGATGTCCACCTTAGCGTCCGCTGCGAGGCCGCGAAGATGGGGCCCCCGGCGGGTTCAGGCTATTTGGGGGACCATTGTTCGTCGGCGGAGGGGCCATAGAGCGAGGGCACGGGGAGGTTGTTGAGGCGGAGGTAGACGCCGAGCTGGGCGACGTGGTGGATCATGTGATCGAAGAAGAGGCCGCGGAACATGGCGGCGCGCGGGCGTTCGCCGATGAGCTGCTCGCCGAAGCTGAAGCGCCAGGGAGTCATGAGCGCTTCGTCGGAGGCGGCGGCCAGCGAGGCGCGGCATTTGGCAGCGGAGTCGTCGAGCGCGGCAAGGGCGGCTTCGCGGCCTTTCCACTCGAGCGGGAAGTGCGGGCGTTTGGGGGCGGCCATGTCCATGCCGTCGTCTTCGATGATGTAGTGGCCGAAGAGCGGGATGGTGGCGCAGTGCATGGCGAGGCGGCCCATGGGCATGGATTTTTCGTGCGGCTTCCAATCGGCGGTGTCGGGGATGCGCTCGAGGGTGCGGCGGGTGTTGGAGATTTCATTGTCGTAGTCGAGGAGGAGGATGTCGGCGATCTTCATGGGTGGCTCCGGAATGGGATTGCGGTCAGGAATCAAGATACAGGGATCAGGGGTTAGGGATCAGGGATCAGGGACCAGGGATCAGGAAGCCGCACGAAAAATCCATGCCCATGGGCCGCCTCGCCATGCACTGCGCCACCATCCCGCTCTTCGGCCAC
>Ga0070741_10018236_pt1 | contig 11400 bp, 10 predicted proteins | sample Coa_R1_4_FD_66440 | JGI IMG/M metagenome (GOLD analysis project Ga0070741, IMG submission 66440) | Surface soil microbial communities from Centralia Pennsylvania, which are recovering from an underground coalmine fire - Coalmine... | ecosystem: Environmental > Terrestrial > Soil > Unclassified ...
CGCGGCCGAAAGCTGTGCCCTGTATCAGCTTTGCAGGCTTGGCTTTCGGCAGCGGAAATCGTTGAAGGGCCGATTTGGCGGTCTGTAACCCGTCACGGCAAAGTCCACTCCAAGAGGCTGACAGCCCAGGTCATTGCTCTCGTCGTAAAGCGTTACTGCACAAAAGCTGGGCTCGACCCGGCCAAGTATTCCGGGCATTCGCTCAGAGCGGGCTTCGTGACCCAGGCAGCTCTGAATGGTGTCCCGGAGCACGTCATAATGCGACAAACTCGCCACAAATCCGCCGAAATGTTACGCGCTTACATCCGCGAGGCGAACCTGTTTCGGCAAAACGCCAGTGCGCAACTGGGTCTTTAATGCTCGCCGGGCATCTAGTGCGACAGTCGATTAGGTATCGTGGAGCGATGGCTTAAGTCCTTGGCGAAGAGTTTTCCTGCGCGCTAAGCCAAAGCGGCGCCAGCCACGGAGCCTCCTGTTCGATGTGCTCCAGCAGCACGCGCAGGCGCAACGCGGCCCGACTGAGTTGCGAGGTCGCCATAATCAGCTCGGCATATTCCGAATCCATCCACCAGGACGGCGGCAACTGGTCGCGTAGTGGGTTGGGAACGCGCAGCGATTCCTCGTCTGTCGGGACCTGGTGCAACAGGTTGCGCCAAATGCCTTCGACCTCCACCTCGAAGTCGCGCAGCTCGTCCAGAGAGAGCATTCTGTTACAAGGTAACACGCACGTTCTGCCCGGCGCACCGTTTCGCCTTCTAGGCCTGCGACCAAAATCACTCTTTGTTCCTGGCAAGAACGTCGGCAGCTTGTCACCTGTGCCGATGAACTGATCGGGACCGCCCCGTCGGATCTCATCTGTCGGCCGCGTTGCAGATATCAAACGATTGCATGGTTTCAGCTCCTTGGCGTTGAGTCCTTGGCGGCGTCAATACGCATCACCACATATCACCGCGACCTACGGCCGGACATTTCAGGAAGCACTCCTGTTCACCCTGTGGATCCCAACCGCCGAGTTCCTTGGTGCAGGAGTCTCGGCAGGCGGTCTCTTTCCGGCTTACGGTCTGATGGTAGTGTTCATCGACCTGCAGCATCTGGATCTTGTAGTCTTCCACGCAGCCGAATCCTGCGTCCATCCGGAATGAAGTTATGCAATGGCGATACTCTTCCTCGATCTGCTGTTTTTCTGCGGCTTCCTGCAACGCAGGCAAGACGACTTTGCCGCCATATATGGCGACGCCTATGATAAATAGGCACAGGACGACCCTCCATATAGCCTTTTCCGCAGTCCATTGTTTGGTTCTGCAGTGCATGCAGATATCCGCCTGCGCGTCGATCTCCGCACGGCAGGCTGGGCATGTCTTGGTCTCGGGCATAAAAGCTCCTTGTGAGCCCTTGGCGGCTCGCGGGCGACGTAGCCGACAGGTCGACTACGTCGCCCGCGCGACGTCAAAGTGCGAAGGTGCGGAACAAACGCGAGGTGCCCGGCCAGAGTTCTTTCCACGCGGCTTCGGACAGCTCGAAGATGCACCCGGCCGGGGTGTTGGCTTGCGTGATTTGAAATGGCAGTGGCTGCTCGGGCGTCAGAGCGACGACCGTAGCGCTGTGAGCCGCAAGGCTTAAAGCGCATAACAGCAACATCAGTTTCATATCTTCGTTTTAACTCCTTTGTGGACGCACTGGCAGGAGTCCGTAGGCGACACGGCCGAGACGGTTGTCGGCAATGTTGTCGATCGGGCACCAAAAGGGAGACCGAGGACAGATTCCGGCCGAATTTACCTTCTAACGGTGGACTCGCCTGGCGTCCTCGAACTCCTCGCGAGCATCGTGCGGGTTCGGCATCCCATTCTTGTAGTTAACGATTATGGCTATTATCGCTAGTCAGGATGCAAGTTGCACCTTTTGGTGCTGCGACATCAAATAGCGCGACAATTTGTCCCGGAATACTTGGCAAGTTCCTGCGATTCGATGCAGTTTCTCAAATGCATGGAATTCCACCTAACCAATTGATTACACGTGTCTGCCTGTCTATGAATTCAACGTGCATCGACAACACCATTGCCGCGCGCATTGAACTTGCGTATTTGAGCCAGCAGAACCCGAGTGATGGGGAAGCTCTCCGCTTGCGAATCGGGATAGGCCCAAACACTCTTGCCGCGTTTCTTGATTTTGCCGTTAGCCCGCAAAATTCGAGCGCTGTCGATTCGCGCGCTCATTTCTGCCGGCCAATATCGAACTCGATGAACCAGCCGCTGGCTCTTCGCTCCGAGAAAATCTTTAATCGAAATGCGCCCAGAGGCTTTGAAATCGCAGTCAGCGTCTGATCCAAGAAGCATTAGAACGATCGCGGATGCTACAGCTTCGCGGTGGGCCCAGGAACGGGCGCAAAACGGTTTTGCGAAATCGCGGCCGTACTTCGGTCGCAACCGCGCCACTCGATCGACAAGCGCGAATCCATACGATCGGTCAATCAGTTCTGTGGTGGTAAACATCCAAAGCAAATCGGCTACTAGACGACGAAACGCACGTGCCGTGAGGTTCGGTGCCCAGAAAGCTTCGGGCACCTTGCAGGCGAACGCGTCAGCAAGAGCGCGGCCAAAAGACGCGAGAACCGGCCTTGTGCGTTGCCTTGAAACGTTCGCGGTCAAGTCCTGATCACACCGAACGCACCGTACCAAACGCGGCAGTCTGAAGCAGACCGGATCATATGTCCCGCACTGGGGACACTGAATCAAAAGCGGCGACGAATGATGCGGACAACGAGTTGCGAGAGCGATCATCCATTCTGCCTTTAAGTGCAGTGTCTTACCATTTGCGATCTGCATTCGAAAACAATCCGGGCAGTACGCTGACATCAGTCGATCGGGGCATCGGGGATTCCGGAGGAACCAGTCTCGATCAACGCCGGGAAACTGTTGCTGCAGATCGAGCGCCCAAATCCAGATCTCTGGTACCCTAGCGAGAGCGGCCATTGCGGCACGCCAGTGTTTTGGCGCACCGTAATCGAGTTGTCCTGCTGCGCCGGAGGCATCTACGGGAGCAACAATATATTCCAGAAGGTGTTCCAATGACATGCCGTTGGCACAGGCTAATCGACGTGCCCACGAAGTGATGGGCTCTCCGTTGATCGGACGCGGTGCGAACGGCAGTGCCAGAGGTTTCGAATCGTTCACTGTCGCGCTCATATCGTATTCCTACGGCGCTCGGACATCGACACCAGAGAATCCACCCCAAGGTCGCCCTTCAGCGTTTCCAAACTGATCCGTTCCGAACCGTCAGCAATCGCGGCAATAGCGGCTGCTTCCAAGATGCGAAAGAGGCGAACGGTGATCCCTTCGCTCATCAACAGAAGGCGCTGGCGTACCTTCGGGTGTGCCAGATCCGATGACAGACGTAGGGGCAGCATAGCGGCAAACGTGGTAAGGAGCTGGCCAAACCCATCGCCGTCTCGCCATGGGGTCAATTCGATAGCGGCGAAACGATCTGCCAAGTGTTGATCGGTCAAAAGAGCGGCACGCGCATCTGGTGTGCCGACGCAGACGATTGGCAACTGCAGATCGTTTGTCAGGAATCGAATTGAGTTGAGGAAGATCCTTTGCTGACGGTAGGTGCCAACAAGCATCGACTGCACCTCATCAATGATCAAAAGGCGTAATCCGAGCTGCCGAGCGAGAATCCGCGCACGCGACCGCACATTACCCGGCTTTGATCCCGCGAAAATGGGCAGCCCAAGTGCAACCAACAGTTCTTCGTAAAAGTCGTTTTCCAGCGGCTCTGGCGGCAACTGGGTTGCCGCTACCTGCATGAGGCTGGTGCCTGTTACGGGGTCAAACTCGGGCTGGTAGTCGAGCATGAACCGCCTGATGAGGTGGGTCTTACCCATTCCCGGCACTCCCGTCAGCAACAGACAGGGCATGCGGCTTCTACGAGGACATCGAAGCAGGTCGATAAACCGCTTCTGGACCTGTTCCGCAACCCGGTAGTTTATGTATCGGTCTTGTTGAATCCAAGCAACACGATCATCGTCAGCTTGAACGGCGACCGAGCGGACGGCAGGCAGCAGGTGGCTTAATTCCTCGAGCGCGGGAATCATGATAAGTCCTCCACATCAAACGGAACAAGAGCAGACGGGTCGAGCACCGAGGCCTCCGTACCGGCTTCCACGGGAATAGTTGACGCCGAGGACTCAGCAGCGCTGCCACAATTTCCAGAGGCCAATCGAGCCGCGCGGGCACGACGCTTGGCTTCGGCGACGAGGGCCCTCTGCTCCGCGATTGTCTTGAAGATCAGCTTTTCGTCGACATCTTTGAACCCGTCCGAGCGCAGTTTGCTCACTGCACTACGATGTTCCCAGATCGTGATGGATGGGTTTCCGAGATCGCGGTATGGAATTGTCCAGTAATCCCCCGAGTCTTGACGGAGGTACACCTTGGAAAGGTCTCTCGGATCGTATTTGACAACGAAACTCTTGCCTGATCGCCCTGCCAGTGGACTCAGAACGTTGTCCCAGTAGTGGCGATTGAAAAGCGTGATGCCGTCGCGCCGCACTAATCGTTGCTCACCAGGTAAAAAGTCCAACAGAAAGCGTCTTGCGTCTTGGGGGTGGCGAACAGGAGAGTGCCGAGTCAGGATCTGCTGATTCCATGCGTCTTCTGGGGAGCACCCTAGGGAACTGTGTACCGATTTGTGATAGATGCCCAGAATCTGAAGGGCAATCCAACGCTCCAACTCTTTCAAAGACAAAACAGCACGATTCTCGGAATCGTACTCGCGCTTCTCGGCAACGCTGGAGAACGTGGTGCCGGGGACGATGTGAAGGCGTTGCATTACGGTCCCGATCAACCGTTCAATGTGACCTCCAACCTGTGGACTACCCGGCGGCCGATAGGTCAATCGGATGCCGTACTCCTTTGTGCCACGATCAAAGGCGCGGGAGTGAAATTCCTCTCCGTTATCGGTCTCGATCCAATCTGGAATACCGCTGACCGGCCAACTGAGCGTCAGATCACGGTCTTGCAGCCAACCCTGTTTCGGCAAAACAGCTTGGGTGAGCACTAAGGCCGCGGAAAGAGAAGACGGATCATCGAAGGTCAGCAAGAAACCGGCCACCATCCGCGTTGCCACGTCGAGGGCCAGGGTTAACCACGGCCGGCCAATGGGTAAACGAGTTTGCTCATCCACGATAATCACGTCCACTGGGCTGTGGTCGATCTGGACGAAACTGAGGGGCTCGCTTGGGCGCTCAATGGGCAGGGCGGCTCCGTAAAGTGCACGAGCTCGTCGGCCCCCATGGCGGGCACAGGCAATCGTGCGGGCATCGTAGGCGCTCAGCCGCCTGCGAACCGTTCGGTAGTCCGGGGCGCTCAGGTTATCCGCGTGGCACTGCGCTTTAATCTCGGCCATCAGATCGGAGAACCTCGGCCTCTCGCGGGTGAAATAGAACTCTGTGATGCCTTTCTCGATGACTTTTTCGACCGCTTGGCTTAAAAAGCGCACATTGCGCGGGCATCCCGGTTTTTTAGGAACCAGCGTAGAAGTCTGCGGTCGCTCGCGGTATGCAGCCAGAAGTTTGTAGACCGTTGCTCGTCCAACCGCAAGACGGACAGCCGCAGCTGCGATGTCCTCTCGTCGCGCGTGCGGGAGGCACGCCAAAGGCCTTATAACCTCCTCTCGCGAACAACCGGCTTGCCATAGCTCGTTCGAGATCTCTTCTATGCTTTCAGTCATCCTTACTCTAGTGGAGCACGCTCTGTGCGTTGGAATTTGACTGTGCCGAAACCTACACCTTTTGGCACGTCTGCCGAGGATCGATAACCTGAGTGTATAGAAGGGCGGTCCATAGTAAAAGATGGAACCCTTTTGGCACAGGTGCTCCGAGTGTCTCCGGCCCGTATGCGCTGACGGCCAGCCTTCTAAAGCCACATTCCAGTCGAGCCCAGGACTTCGCCTGGTTTAATATCACCGTCAAGATAACGTTTGAGCCGCTGCAGCGCATCATCATCCACCTTCTCCAAAGGCCCGTCCGGTGGAAGCTCGTCATACAGCTTCTTCAGCAGCTCTCTTGGTATGAGTCGCTCAATGAAATCGGGGGACCCTGCGTCCCAACACACACCCGTCGGCAATATCAAGTTGAAGGCTTGGGCCAGCTTTCTCTTATCCTGCCCAATGAATCTGCGCCAGAAGTCTATTTCTTTTTGGCGCTCGACGTCATCAATACCAGCCCATACAAAGAAGGCGTGCAAGTCCGGTCGCGTTGGGACAAAAGTGCTACCCATGGAGTACCGAGCAGTCATGCGTTTTGAAAAGGCAGCCTTTAGGACAGATTCCTTAATATGTGTGTAATTCCTCAATACCTGATTCCTATCTCTTTCGGTCGTGCTCCACTTATACAGGCGAACGGCAAAAAGATCGCTGGCTGCCACATGGATGCACTCACTCAGAAAATTGTTGACTTCGTCTGATCCGGCTAGCAGCTCCGCAACAGCAAAAGTACCACCCACCACACGGTTACTCTCGCTAACAAACATTTCATCACTGAGCTTATCGGTGTTCTGTGCAATTGCCATCGCGAGGGAACGGGCGATCTGGAGTGGAATGCTTGTAAGCCTCAAGCACAATTTGTGAATGAAGTCGAATCGCCGAATTGAATCCTGCTCGATCGAACAAAGCTTGTTCTGGAAGATCTTCTCCCGTTCTGCCTCGGAGCCGGCAGATTCAATAGTCGCCAAGAAGGCGCTCATCTCACGAGAGCTGAAAACCATTTCCGGAACTTCGCAATGGAAGTAGATTGGGAAATAGTCCGGGTGGGCGATTCGCTTGCCGACCTCCGCGTTATGCAACGCGCTGCTATTTCCTTCAGATGACCGGCGAGCGCCGTTGAACAGTTCCTTCGCACGGTCCGGGAACATCATCGCTACTAAACCTTTGATATGCGTATCATCTGTTGAAGCTTCGGGAGTGGCTTTAATCGCCTTGGCAATCTTCTCCGTTTCGGAGGCAAGCTCTTCATTACGCTGAAAGGACGGTGACTTCCACCAATTGTTCGAATTCGAGAAGAATGCGGCATTCGTCCATATGATCCTGTACACACTCGGGAAGAAACGCCTCATTGATGTGAGGGCGCAGACATCAAGTGGATTAACTTCTCCCTGAACAAGCGTCGCTGCGGCTTCGATATCGTTCGCAAGCAGCGTTGTCTTCCGAATATTTGTGCAAACGTGCGCCAAAATGTCGTCCCAGAGTTTCTTCAATCCATCGCTGAATACCTTCTTCTCTTCCGGGTCCGCAAACCAAGGGTCAAAAAGGGCTGAAAGTCGGTCACACAGCGTTGCCCGTAAGACCTCGGCGCTTGGCTTTGGCAGATCGATGCTCACGGGGAAAAACTTCTCAAAAAACTCATGAGAGTCCACACCTTGTGCGTCTAATGTAAGCTTCTCGACGTGGCTCTGATTCAGCGCGCAGACGAACGTCACATTCCGTAAAGTCGAAATGCCTCTAATCAGCTTTAGCAGCGTAAGAATCTCGCTCTTTTGCATCCGATCGACCTCGTCGATCAGGACAACGATACGTCGCGGAATTCTTCCAAGCACTTCTCCGAGGCGGCACATTTCCTCCCTTTGGGTATGTGCCGGCAGCACCTCGGGGAGTGCCTTAAAGTAAGATACGGATCCGGCAAGTATCGATGCAAGCTTTCGTAGTTGCGTTCGAAGCGAGGGCACAATGAAATGCTTGCTACACTCTGCCGCGATATCGCTGGACAAATCCCGAATGAGGGTTTGTTCAGAATCTGGCAGCCAACTACTGAAGGAAACGACGATGGCCGATTCCCGCAACTGCAGGCGAAGTAGGTTCAGTACCGAGCTCTTACCGTCGCCAAAATCTCCTCGGACGGCGATCACTGGCATTTGAGATCGTAATATTTTCTGAGCCAAAACTTCGACGAGAGGTCCACGTCCCAGACGATCCTCCGTCCATCTCTCGATCGGGGCATCAGCCTCGTGAAACGCTGGTAGATCGATAGGCTCCTGCTTCGATGACGGCGCGGTAATCAGCCGTTCATTGTTGATGGCGGCAAGAAGTCGCAGGCCGAAGTCGAACATCAAAGCCACCACACTTAATGCAGCAGCATACAGTCCCTTTCGCAGTGAACCAGGCGGAGAACCCCAGAGGAATGAGAGTGCAAACAAAAACGAAAGAAGCCAGGCACCGCTTGCGATTCCACGAATCCATGATCGGACCGCCCGCCATATGAATACCGCCGTGCTAACGCCGGCTATTAAGGTAAGGGGTACGAGTATAAGCAATACGTGGGGGGCAAGCGCATTCGTTGTCGTTCTATACGCGTCAAATTGTGGAGCAATCGCCGGCCAATAGCGGCTCTTGAAAAACGCCATGGCGTCGGCCAGAAGAACGCCAGTCGCGTATCCAACTGCTGTTTTTCGCCACCCGCGACCGAGGCTGTCTCGTAGCTGCACACGCCATGCACGAAGAAGCTCGCGTTGCCGATGGTTAAGTTCCATTTGAAGCCATAATCGTAGCACTGGCGTGGTACGCAGTCGCGGGCGTGCTGGGTTTAGCGTCACAAAGCACATTCGCACCCTTAGGAGTGGCCAGAGTGTGCCACCAGCACTCGGCGCACTGTTCCCACGCCGACCCCCAGCCGATTGGCGATTTGTCGAAGTGACAGCCCTTGCTGTCGGAGAAGCGGAACTTCATCTCTCCTGAAAATGAGTTTGGGGCGGCCGACAGGTTTACCCGATTTCGTTCCGTGCCTCTTCGCGAACTGCACGCCCGCGACAACTCTCTCTCGAATCATGTTGCGTTCGAGCTCCGCCATGGCCGCTATGATTGTGAACATTGCCTTACCCATTGGTGTTGAGGTGTCGAGTGCCTCCTGGCAGGAAACGAAATCGATACCCAATGTTCGGAATTCCTCTAGAGCTAACACCAACTGCTTGGCATTTCGGGCGAATCGATCGAACCGAAAGACCACTACCACGTCAAAGAATCGACGGCGTGCGTCCGCCATTAAGGCGTCCATGCCAGGCCGCGCTTCTAGGACGCCGCTCATGCGATCGGTATAGACTTGCGAGAAGACCCAACCCCGGTTTCGAATCAATTCCCGCAGTGGCTGCTCTTGAACAGCGGGATCTTGGTCGAATGCGAGGGTGCCATTGTGTCGGGCTCTACTTGACGTACTCACACGAAGATATGCAGCGGCCCTCTTTGGCGATGCTGTGGAATGGCCGAATTGGATGCTCATACGATTCCCTCATCCAGGGTGCTGAATGCAGAAATCCCGGCGAGGATTTCGCCCGCCGAGGGTATATTGTGTTCGCTCCAATGTCTCTTCCGGTCTGGATCACGCATGGCGGTGTTCATATCGCGCCTGGCCTGGATTTCGTTGGCAATGATGGTCGGGAACCATCCCCAACCCCGCGGCCCGCTTGACGTGCCCGGGTCCAATCCTCGTTTGACACACTTATAACGCAGGATTTCCAATACGTCGTGACGTGGGACTCCCACCGCAGCATCCAGGCACTTCAAGACGATGATTCGCGGCGGCTCTTCGCCCATATGTTGCCGCATCGTGCGCCGGCGGCCATACGTGGCAATCGCGTCGGACATCCACTGCTCCTCGTCCTTACGGTGTTGTACGATTTTCGTCTGCAGCTCGGGGTTTTGGTCCGTCACCTTCGTGGAAGGGTTTTGGTCGGTCAATGGTGTTTTGTTGGATTCTGCAGCTAAACCTTCCCACGTTCGATTCGTAGGCTGGTAGTCATTTGTGACTGATGTACAACTAGCAGATTTTGAAGTATCCAATTGAGTGGGGTTCGCCTGAACCCCACCCTGGGGGTCAGAATCACCCCACCTTGGGGGTCGGATCGTCGCGGCCGTCCTTCTCGCTTTCGCGATATTTTGTTGCACTCGGTCGTTGATTGGCCAGGTGTATCGCGTTCGAAGTCGGATCGATTTGCCGGATGACGTTTGCGCGGTTTGTTCCTGCCTTATAATCCCAAGTTCATTGCACAGGATGGGAAGCCGCTTCTTTAACACGTCCCTATCGGTGCCTGCTCTTTTGGCCAGTTCAGCAAGGCCAACGTCTTCGGACTCCATTCCCCATCCGTGGGTCTTGCGCCACAATATTAGGGCGGCTTTTATGTCCGTCGATGATCGAAGCCGGGGAAGATCGTTATCGATGAAGTCGATGATGGCCACGAGGGCCGTGAAGTTGTCGACTTCACGCGCACGCCCGCGGGGCGAATCCACTATCGTGCTTGCAGGGCCGCTGTTGCACGTATTGCCATATTGGCGGGCGTCGGGTACACTTGAATCGTTCGATCTGCTCTGCAGGAGCATATCGACATACCTTTCAAGGCGTCGCAGCCCCCTGCGGCGCTTTTTCTTTATTTTCTCAGCGAAAGCGGAACTGCAACCACCCAGTAATTCTGCGGTGTGCCATTGGCGTGCCAGTTATGCACTGCTCTGGCCCTTCTTGCGCTTTTGGCCTGATGGATTGTCAGCAACTTGCGTGTTCTCAACTGACCGGTTCTCTTCGACCCCCTCCTCCAGCACCAACAGACCAGACAATTTAATTCTCATTTCGACTTCCTCCTCTTGCCCTGTTTTTTGCCCGGTGTGCCCAACGCTGCGACCAAAGATTTACGGTGCGCCTCCTTTCTGCAGTAGTGCGCAGTTAATTAAGTTCGATAAGAGAGCGTATCCGGCTGATTACAGGTTGCCGGTCAGGGATAGGTTCGTCTGGCCCCGGTTTTCGCCACAGGCTGCCAGACCGATGACATCAAACCGCCCGGTACATCAGCGCTTTGTCGGCCACGGCGCGGCTTCTTTGTGCTGCGATCCCTGGAACTCCGTGGACGGCGCCGGCTCGACCTTCAGCAGCGCGGTCAACTGCGCCACCCCAAGCTCGTCGCGCGGGTTGAAGCGCTCGTCACCGGCATAACTCAGCAGGCTGTAGCGCAACTGGCGCGCCACCACGCGCTCGCCCAGTCGTGTATCCAGATCCAGAGAGCTGACGAGCAGCTTGCCTGGCCCAACACGCGCCTCGAAGACGGCGCCAAGCTTGTGGTTGCGATGAAAATCGTCGATCACCTGTACGATCGGACGGAAGCCGGGAGCCAGATCGTCCAGGACGAATGCTCGCGCGCCCTCCGTGAGTTCAAACCATTGGAAATCGCTGTGGCCCTCGGTCGGAAACTCGGCCAGCGCGGGATGCTTGGGGTCGCATAGAATTCCCATGGTTCCCGGTTGCTTCGGGAACCAGCTGAGCGACCAGAAGACCGGCAGGAAGGACATCGGCTGCATGTGCCCGTTGGGCTTGTCGGGCGGCCAGAGCAGTACGACCTTGCCGCCTTCGGCCAAACGGGCTCGTGCGGCATCGTC
>Ga0070741_10018237_pt1 | contig 11400 bp, 10 predicted proteins | sample Coa_R1_4_FD_66440 | JGI IMG/M metagenome (GOLD analysis project Ga0070741, IMG submission 66440) | Surface soil microbial communities from Centralia Pennsylvania, which are recovering from an underground coalmine fire - Coalmine... | ecosystem: Environmental > Terrestrial > Soil > Unclassified ...
AACAGGCTCGCCTCGGCCGAGCTCCTAACCGAGCGTCTCGGCGTTCCGTGGGCGGAGTCGGGGGTGGGGCCTTTCTCGCCCGTGCACGCGCAGCGTGAGGGCCGGCTCGGCCGTCTCGTCGAAGGTGAGCACGGATCGAGGCGGACGCATCGTCTGCGGGAGCGATCCCGACGGCCACATCCCGGAGGCTCATCCGATCGGCGCCGCTCCCGAGCTTGCGCGAGCTCGAATCAGCGGTCCCGACGATCCGGCGCCTCGGGATCCTCCGCGATGAGCCCGCCGCGCGCCCCGGCCGGCGGATCGGCCTGGATCCCCACCCGCGGGTCTTCCCCAACCGGCCCCCCCGGCAGCGGCCGCCCCCACGGATCGGTCTTCGGGATCCGCAGGCGCGCGAGCGTGCGCTGCGTGTCCTCGTTCACCCACGGGACCCCGAGGGCGCACGGCTGCGGATAGCCGTCCTCCTCGGCCTGCTCGTAGGCGGGGAAGCCGCCCTTCTGGAAGTGGAGGAGCATCCGCTTGGCCACGGCCCCCGTCTAACCCACCGCTCCCGCGCCGGCAACCGTGCTTCCCTTCGGGGCGACGGCTCGGGTATGGCAGGCCGATGGAGCGCATCGCCGTCGCCTTCTCCCCGCTCCGCGACGCCTCGCCGCGGGACATCCTCGCCTGGTCTCGGCGCGCCGAGGAGCTCGGCTACGAGGCGGTCTTCATCCCCGAGTCGTTCAACGACTCCCTCGCCTACGCGGAGGCGGTCGCCTTCGCGACGCGGCGGCTCCGCGTCGGGACCGCGATCACGAACGTCTACCTCCGCCACCCGACGCTCCTCGCCCAGCAGGCCGCGGCGGTGCAGGAGTTCTCCGGCGGCCGGCTCGTGCTCGGGATCGGCGTCGGGCACGCGGCGGTGAACGCGCCCCTCGGCATCGACATGGGCGACCCCCTCGCGAAGATCCGCGACGTCGTCGCGACGCTCCGCGCGGCGTGGACGAAGGGGCCGCACCAGCCGCGGCCCGCGATCCCGCCGAAGCTCCTCGCCGCCGCGCTCGCGCCGAAGATGATCGAGCTGGCGGGGGAGCACGCCGACGGCGCGATCTTCAACCTCTTCCCGCTCGCGCGCTACCCGCACGCGATGAACGCGCTCCGCCGCGGCGCCGAGCGCGGTGGGCGCACGGTCGAGACGCTCGAGGTCTGCCACTTCACCACCTGCTACCTCGGCGACGACCGCGCGGCCGCGCTGCACGAGGCGAAGCGGATGCTCGCGCGCTACGCGAACCTCCCCTTCTACGGCAACATGCTCGCGGCGAGCGGCTTCCGCGACGAGGTGAGCGCGATCCGGGCGGCGTGGCGCCGGAAGGACGTCGCCGCGGCCGAGGCGGCGGTGAGCGACGGCATGGCGGACGAGGTGACGCTCGTCGGCGACCCGGCGCACTGCCGCGAGCGGCTCCGCGCGTACCGGATGGCGGGCGCGACGCTCGCGATCGTGTTCCCGAACCCGGTCGGGGAAGCGCGCGCGGCGGCCGTCGAGCGCGCCCTGGAGGCCTTCGCACCGCGCGCGACCCTTTGAAGTCGCGAAGGGCCGCTGGTAGCGTGTCGCGGCCCGCCGCGCCGATGGATTACAAGGACACGCTCAACCTCCCGCGCACGGACTTCCCGATGCGCGCGAACCTCGCCCAGCGCGAGCCGGCGCTCGTGAAGCGCTGGACCGAGACGCGGCTCTACGAGCGTCTCCAGACGGCGAACGCGGGGCGACCGCGCTTCGTCCTCCACGACGGCCCCCCCTACGCGAACGGGAACATCCACCTCGGGCACGCCCTCAACAAGATCCTGAAGGACGTGATCGTGAAGCACCGCGCCATGGCGGGCTTCGCGGCGCCGTACGTGCCCGGCTGGGACTGCCACGGGCTCCCGATCGAGATCGAGGTCGAGCGGAAGCTCGGGCGCGCGAAGAAGGACGCGATGCCGAAGCCGGAGGTGCGCCGGCTCTGTCGCGAGTACGCCGCGCGCTTCGTCGCGGTGCAGCGCGAGGAGTTCCAGCGTCTCGGCATCCTCGGCGACTGGGACGCACCCTACCTCACCATGGACCCCGCCTACGAGGCCGACGAGGTGCGCGCGCTCGGCCGCTGCATCGCCGCGGGTCTCCTCTACCGCGGGAGGAAGCCCGTCCACTGGTGCCCGTCGTGTGCGACGGCGCTCGCCGAGGCCGAGGTCGAGTACGCGGACGTGACCTCGCCGTCGGTCTACGTCGCCTACCCCTTCGTCGAGCCGCGCCCGGCGCCGCTCGCCGGCCTCGGCGCCGTCGCGGCCGCCGCGTGGACGACGACGCCGTGGACCCTCCCCGCGAGCCTCGCCGTCGCCGTGCATCCGGCGTACGAGTACGTCGCCGCCGACGTCGGCGGCCGCGTGCTGGTCGTCGCCGCCGCGCTCGTCCCGGCGGTCGAGCGCGCGATGCACGCGTCCGCGCGCGAGCTCCGGCGGTTCCGCGGCCGCGACCTCGAGGGCGCGCGCGTCCGGCATCCGTGGCTCGAGCGCGTCGTGCCGATCGTGCTCGCCGACTACGTGACCCTCGAGAGCGGGACGGGCCTCGTCCACACGGCCCCCGGCCACGGCCAGGAGGACTACGAGACGGGGCTCCGCTACGGCCTCGACGTGCTGGCCCCCGTCGACGAGCGCGGGCGCTTCACGGACGCCGTGCCGGAGTGGGCGGGCGAGCGCGTGTTCGACGCCGACGCGAAGATCGTCGCGCACCTCCGGCACGCGGGCGCGCTCCTCGCGGCGGAGGACTTCACGCACAGCTATCCGCACTGCTGGCGCTGCAAGAGCCCGATCGTCTTCCGCGCGACCGAGCAGTGGTTCCTCGGCATGGAGCGGGGCGGCGTCCGCGCCCGGGCGCTCGCGGAGATCGACCGCGTGCGCTGGATCCCCGAGTGGGGCCGCGAGCGCATCCACAACATGATCGCGACCCGCCCCGACTGGTGCCTGTCGCGCCAGCGCGCGTGGGGCGTTCCGCTCGTCGCGGTCTACTGCGAGGAGTGCGGCGAGCCCTGCACGAGCCAGGCGCTCTGCGACCACGTCGCGGCGATCTTCGCGCGTGAGTCGGCCGACGCCTGGTTCGTACGCCCGACGGCGGAGCTCGTGCCGCCGGGGACGCGGTGCGGGCGCTGCGGCGGGACGAGGTTCCGGCGCGAGAACGACATCCTCGACGTGTGGTTCGATTCCGGCGTCAGCTGGCTCGCCGTCGTCGAGCGGCGGCCGGAGCTCGGCGGCCGCGCCGACCTGTACCTCGAAGGCAGCGACCAGCATCGGGGCTGGTTCCACAGCGCGCTGCTCACGGGCGTCGCGATCGAGGGCCGCGCGCCCTACGACATCGTGCTCACCCACGGGTTCACGCTCGACGGTGCGGGGCGGAAGATGTCGAAGTCGCTCGGCAACGTGATCGCGCCCGAGGAGGTCATCGCGCGGCACGGCGCCGAGGTCCTCCGGCTCTGGGTGGCGGCCGAGGATTACCGCGAGGACGTCCGCATCTCGGAGGAGATCCTCGCGCAGCTCGTCGAGGCGTACCGGCGGCTCCGCAACACGACGCGCTTCCTCCTTGCGAACCTCTACGACTTCGACCCCGCGCGCGACGCGGTGCCCGTCCCGGAGCTGCCCGCGCTCGACCGCTGGGCCCTCCATCGGACGCACGCGCTCGTCGAGCGGGTGCGCGCGGCGTACGACGCGTACGAGTTCCACGTCATCTTCCACGCGCTGAACAACTTCTGCAGCGTCGATCTGAGCAGCATCTACCTCGACGTCCGGAAAGACCGGCTCTACTGCGACCGCGCGGAGGGACGCGAACGCCGCGCGACGCAGACGGTGCTCGCCGCGGTCGCCGACGCGCTCGTGCGGCTCATGGCGCCCGTGCTGTCCTTCACGGCGGAGGAGGCGTGGGCCTTCCTGCCCGGGACGGGGCGCGTGGACAGCGTCTTCCTCGCGGGCCTCCCCGACGCGCCCGCCGCGTGGCGCGACGACGCGCTCGCCGCGCGCTTCGACCGCCTGCTCGACGTGCGCGCCGCGGTGACGAAGGCCCTCGAGACGGCGCGGCAGGCGGGCGTCGTCAAGCAGGCGTCCGAGGCGCGCATCGTCCTCGGCGTCGACGGCGACGACGCGCTCCGCACGCTGCTCGTCGCGGATGCGGAGGAGCTCGCCCCGCTCCTCCTCGCCGCCGACGTGACGCTCGGCGACGGCGTGGGCGGGACGCCGAGCCCGGTCGTGCCCGGGCTCCGGGTCGGCATCGAGCGGGCCGCGGGAGCGAAGTGCGCGCGCTGCTGGATCACGCGAGCGCTCGGCGTGGATCCGGCGCACCCGGACCTCTGCGAGCGCTGCGCCGCCGTCGTCGCATGACGGCGGTCCCCGCGCGCCTCCGGCTCGCCGCGCTCGTGGCCCTCGCCGTCGTCGCCGCCGATCAGGCGACGAAGGCGCTCGTCGACCGGCACTTCGCGCTCGGGGAGACGGTCGAGCTCACGTCCTTCGCCGCGCTCACCTACGTCCGCAACACGGGCGCCGCGTTCGGCATGTTCGCGGGCACGGGCGCGGGGCTGCGCCTCCCGCTCTTCCTCCTCGTCTCCGTCGTCGCGGTCGGTGTCCTCGGCTGGTTCCTCGGCGCGATCGGCGACGACCAGCGTGCGGTGGCCGCCGGCATCGGAGCGATCCTCGGGGGCGTCGTCGGCAACGCGATCTGCCGGCTCCGGTTCGGGGCGGTGATCGACTTCATCGACGTCCACTGGCGCGACCTGCACTGGCCCGCCTTCAACGTCGCCGACTCCGCGATCACCGTCGGCGCCGCGCTCGTCATCCTGCTCTCGGGGCGCGACGGCCCCCGGGCCTAGCTACGAGACGACCGGGAGCGGCGCGGCGGCCTGCGTGCGCCGCGCCTCCGTCAGCCGGACGAGGACCCGCTCGGCGATCTCGCGGAAGGCGCGGCTCTGCGGATGCGAGGGGTCCGCGGCGACGATCGGCACGCCGCGGTCGCCGGCCTCGCGGATGGCGCGCACGATCGGCACCGCGCCGAGGAGCGGGATGCCCTCGGCGCGCGCCATCGCCGCGCCGCCGGCCTCGCCGAAGAGGTGCACCTCGTCGCCGCACCCCGGGCAGACGTGCACGCTCATGTTCTCGACGATCCCGAGGATCGGCGCCTTCACCTGGCGGAACATCGCGATGCCGCGCCGCACGTCGGCGAGGGCGAGGTCCTGCGGCGTCGTCACGATCACGCCGCCCGTGATCGGCACCTGCTGCGTGAGCGTGAGCTGCACGTCACCGGTGCCGGGCGGCAGGTCGACGACGAGGACGTCGAGCTCGCCCCACTCGACGTTCCGCAGGAACTCCGTCACGAGCTTGCTCACCATCGGGCCGCGCCAGATGACGGGCGTCGACTCGTCGAGGAACATGCCCATCGAGATGACGCGGATGCCGTGCTTCTCGGCCGGCACGAGACGGCGTCCCTCGCCCGGGCGCCCCTTCTCCTCGACGCCGAGCATGATCGGCACGCTCGGCCCGTAGACGTCGGCGTCCATGAGCCCGACGTGCGGGACGAGCTGCGCGAGCGCGAGTGCGAGGTTCGTCGCGACGGTCGATTTGCCGACGCCGCCCTTGCCGCTCGCGACGGCGACGACGTTCGCCACGTCCGGGATCGGCTGCGGCCCCCGCGCGACCGCGGGCCGCGCGGCGACGGGCGTCCGCACGATCTCGATCCGGGGCGGGAGCCCGCCGATCGACGCGATGGCCGCGCGCACGTCGGCTTCGATCCGCGCGAGCACGTCCGCCTGCGCGGTGCTCGGCGCGAGCTCGACGGTGACGGCGTCGGAGGAGACCTGGATGTCCTTCACGAGCCCGAAGGAGACGATGTTGCGCGAGTAGCCGGGATAGGGGACCGCCTTCAGGCGCTCGAGGATCTCCTGGGGCGAGGCCATTCGCCGCGGATAGCAGCGGGCCCCCACCCTCGCAAGTGGCGCGGGAGCGTCATCGTTTGGACGCATGGCACTCGCCGTGACGCTCGTCGGCGGAACGGACCCCGGTTTTCCGCGCCGGTGCTCTGTGGCACCTGGGTTGCTTCGCGCCATAGAGGGAAAATTGGATGGAACCCCACACGAACTCGACCCCCGCTCGGTCGTCCGCCACGCCGCCGCCGCACGCCGCGCAGGTGATCCGTGAATGGCGCCGGCGGGTCGGCCTCACCCAGGAAGGGCTCGCGCAGGCGCTCAGCGTGACGTTCTCGACCGTCAGCCGGTGGGAGAACGGCCACGTCCAGCCGAGCAAGCTCGCGTGGCGCGCGCTCCAGCAGCTCGCCGCTTCGCGCGGCTGCCCGCTCGAGGGCGGGGAGAGCGACCCCTCGGCCTGAGCCGCCCGTGGACCGGCTCGAGCACGCAGCGGGCGGGCGGCGCGCGCCCGTCTTCACCCCACCCTGGATCGCCGCCTTCGTCCTCGTCGCCGCGCTCGGCGTGGCGCTCGGGCGCGCGCCGCTCGATCTGCGCGTGGTCCTCGCCGTCGCCGCGGTCGTGGCGGCCGGCGTTTCGCTCACGATGCGCGAGCTCCGGGCGCGCGAGCAGCGGATCCGCTCGCAGATGGTCCAGGCCGAGGAAGCCGCGGGCTTCCAGCGCGCGCTCGCCGAGCTGACGCTCGCCGCACTCAACCGCGAGGGACTCCAGGCGACGCTCGCCCTCGTCTGCGAGCGCGCGCGCGCGCTGCTCGCCTGCGACGTCGTCACCGTGTTCCTCCTCGAGGACGGTCTCCTCGTCCCGCGCGCCGTCCACCCGGTCGCGGACGACGTGACCCTCGCGCCGGTCGAGCTCGAGGACGAGGGCTCGCCGACGGCGGCCGCGGCCCGGGAATGCCGCGCCGTCCTCGCCGACGGTGGCCTGCCGGGGCACTGGCGGATCCCCGACCACATGACCGCGCTCGGCGTGCGCCGCGCGCTCGCGCTGCCCCTCGTCGGCCGCAAGGGCCGCGTCCTCGGGACGCTCACGTGCGGGGACCGCGGCGATGCGCGCGACCTCGGGGCGTTCCAGATCCGCGGCGAGCTGCTCGCGGCGCAGGCGGCGGCGGCCGTCGCGCGCGCGGCGCTCGTCGACCGGCTCCGGGAGGAGGCGGAACGCGTCGGCGCGCTCCTGCGCGTCTCGCGCGAGATCGGGCACGAGGTTCCGTACGGCGAGATGCTGGTGACGATGTGCCGCCTCACGCGGCAGATCCTGAATGCCGACCGCGCCGTCGTCCTCCGGTGGGACGACGAGAAGGCACGGCTCATGACGGCGGTGCACGACGGGATGACGCCCGCGGAGGCCGAGCACGGCGCGCCGTTCGACGTCGCGGAGGCGAGCGCCTGGTGGTCGCTGCCGGAAGAGGGCCGGCTCATCGTCGCGCCGCTCACCCATGCCGACCGTCGCTACGGGCTGCTCGCGGCGCGCCGGGGCGACGACGCGAGCCGCTTCGACGCGCGGCAGATGGCGCTCCTCGAAGGCATCGCGCGCCAGTGCGCGATGGCGCTCGACAACCTGCGGCTGCTCCAGGAGGAGCGGACGGCGGCGTCGCTCGCGCTCACCATCCTGAACGTCGCGCAGGAGTTCACGCGCGCGCTCGACCCGCCGCAGCTCCTCGCGCGCCTCGCCGCCCGGGCGACCGAGCTGACGGGCGCCGCGGCCGCCGTCGTCGCCGTCCGCGAGCCGGGCGAGTCGCTGTACCGGATCGCGTGCGCGCACGGCCTGCCGCTCGAGCAGGTGGAGCGGCTGCAGGGCGTCGAGCTGGACGACGCGGAGCTCGCGCGCTACCTCGCGCACGCGGCGGGCGCGGAGACCGAGGGCTGCCGGCATCTCAGCGTCCCGATGGAGCGTGCCGGCGAGGGCGTGGGGGTCCTGCTGCTCGTCTGGCACGAGGGCGAGAGCCCGACCCACCGCGAATCGGCGCTCGCGCTCGGCCTCGCGAACCAGGCCGCGATCGCGCTCGAGACGGTGCGCCTCGTCGACGGCAGCCAGCGCGCGAACCGGCTCAAGTCGGACTTCGTCGCGACGATGTCGCACGAGCTCCGGACGCCGCTCAACGTCATCATGGGCTACACGGACCTGCTGATCGAGCAGGCGTTCGGGCCGCTCACCGAGGAGCAGACCGGCGTGCTGACGCGCATGCAGCGGAGCGCGCGGGAGCTGCTCGACCTCATCACCCAGACGCTCGATTTGAGCCGCCTCGAGACCGGGAAGTCCGGCGTGACGGTCGAGACGGTCACGGTGCCCGATCTCTTCGCGCAGCTCGAGGCCGAGACGGCGGAGCGGCTCGACCGGGGCGACCTCCGGATCGACTGGCACGTCGACCCGGCCCTGCCGCCGATCCAGACCGACGTCGCGAAGCTCCGCACCATCCTGAAGAACCTGATCGGGAACGCGATCAAGTTCACGGAGCAAGGGAGCGTCAGCGTGACGGCCGAGCGGGTCGAAGACGACGTCGTGTTCGCCGTGAAGGACACGGGCATCGGCATCAAGACGGAGGACCTTCCCGTCATCTTCGAGATGTTCCGGCAGGTAGAGGCGCCGAACACGCGTCGCCACGGCGGCGTTGGCCTCGGGCTCTACATCGTGAAGCGATACCTCTCGGAGCTCCGCGGCGACATCGACGTCGAGAGCGCCGCCGGCGCCGGGTCGCGGTTCCGCATCCGCCTTCCGGTGCGGCTCGGTGGCCAGCCGCCGAGTGCGGCGGCGAGCTAGCGCGCGATTTTCGGTCGGCCGGCCCGGTGTGCTAGACCACACGCATGAGCCGGCGCGGCCGTCCTTCGGACCGCAAGCGCGGGCGCCAGGACGCGGCGGCGGCCCGCCCGCCGGCGTTGAACGCGCCGTTCGCCGATCTGGGGAAGCGGGTGCGCGCGCGCGCCGCGGCGCTGCCGCCGCCGTCGCGGGTCGCGCCGCCGCCCCCGCGCGCGGAGCGGCCCGAGGCGGGGGACGAGCGAAGCCTCTTCGCGCACGCGATGGCCGGCGTCGTTCCGCTCCCGCGCGGCGGCGATCGCGTCGACGGGCCGCCGCCGGCGACGGGCCGCCGCCGGCCCGTCAGCGACGAGGCGGAGGCGCTCGCCGCGCTCTCGGACCTCGTGAGCGGCGCCCAGCGCTTCGACGTGAGCGACACGCGCGAGTACGTCGAGGGCGCGATCGTCGGTCTCGATCCGCGCGTGCTCCGCCGCCTCCGGCGCGGCGACTTCGCGTGGCAGGCGCATCTCGACCTCCACGGCATGACGGCCGAAGCGGCGCGTCCCGCCGTCGGCGCCTTCCTCACCGCCGCGGTCCGCGCCGGCCATCGCTGCGTGCTCATCGTCCACGGCCGGGGACTCAACTCGAAGGACCAGGTGCCCGTGCTGAAGGAGCGGATCAAGGAATGGCTCGCGCGCGGCTCCGCGGCGCGCATCGTGCTCGCGTTCACGACGGCCCGGCCGTGCGACGGCGGCTCGGGGGCGCTCTACGTGCTGCTCCGGCGCGACCGGCGCCGCCGCCCGATCGAGGTCATCGAGGGCGCGAAACGCTGAGCCGTGTCGCGCGCCGCGGACGCGCTCGGCGTCGCGCGCCTGGCGGCCGCGGCGCTCCTTCCGGCGGCCCTCGCCCGCCCGGCGCCCGACGCCTCGGCGCTCGGGCTCTTCGCCGTCGCAGCGGCAACCGACTTCCTGGACGGCGTCGTCGCCCGCCGGACGGGTCCGACGCGGCACGGTGCGGTGCTCGACGTCGCCGCGGACGTCGCCTTCGTGCTGGCCGGGACGACGGCGGCGAGCGCGCTCGGGCTCGTGTCGCCGGTCGTGCCGCTCGCGATCGCCGCATCCGCGACGGCCTACGCCGCTGCCGCGCGGCGGGGCGGGACCGCCGCGCGGAGCGGCGTCGGGCACGTGGCCGGCGTCCTCAACTACGCGCTCGTCGGGCTCGTCGCCGGCGCACGATGGGTGGACTCGGCCGCGTGGCCGCCGCTCCTCGCGGCGACGGGGGCCGGCGTCGTCGCCGTCAACGTCGCGGCCGTGCTCGCGCGGGCGCTGCGGGGACGGTGGGCGCGGCCTCGGCCAGCTCCCGCGTCGCGCGCCGAAGGAAGGCGAGGCCGATGAGCGCGTTCGCGAGCATGAAGCTCAGGTGGGCGGCGAGGCTGTAGGCGAGAAGGTCCGAATCGGGCGCGTAGCCGCGGAAAAAGTAGACCCACAGGAACTGACTCGGGCCGAGATGGGCAGCCGCGATCGGGAGCGCGGCGCCGAAGAAGACGATCGGGAGGAACGTGAGCAGGACCGCGTAGGGCACGTGGATGCCGAAGAGCGGCAGCGCGAGCCAGTGGACGGTGACCGCGGCGAGGAGGTTCGGCGTCTTGTAGAGCAGGAGCAGGAGGTACTGCGCGGGCCGCGCGCGCCGGAAGGCGCGCAGGATCGGGATCCGGTCGAGCCGCTCGGCGCGGGCGAGCGAGAAGTAGGCGAGGTGCCCGATTAGGTAGCCCGCGAGCGCGGCGTAGACCCAGACGGGGATCGCGCGGCCGATCTCGCCGCTCGCCGCGGCGCCGACGGACGAGTAGAAGGCGAGCTGGTAGATCTCGACGAAGGCGATGAAGAGGATCGTGCCCGTCACCTCCCAGAACGGGAGGCCGTGGCGCCGGTGCAGGTAGAGCGCGATCCCGCCCTGGCCGAGCTGCGTGTTCACGAGCGAGAGGATGTAGGTCGTCGCGCGGACGGGCAGGACGTCGCGGTACGGGACGCGGACGTTGAACCAGGCGACCGCCTGCTGCACGACGAACGAGTCGACGAGGAAGTAGAAGAGCGAGTACGCGACCAGCAGCGGCGCGTACCATCCCCAGCGCGCGCGCGCGAACGTCGCCACGACGTCCGCGACCGGGATGCGGGAGAAGAGGAACGCGAAGATCGCGATCGTGACCGCCCAGGGTCCGAGGCGCCGGGCGATGTCACGGAGCGCGCTCAGGCCGACGGCTCCAGGTGCTCGAACTTGAGGATGTCGAGCTCCGCGAAGCGGTCGCGGACCCACGGCGTCAAGAGCCCGAGCCGCTTCACGTTGGGCACGATCTTCGCGAACAGGAGCTTGCGGAACTCCTTCATCTGGGCCGACTCGAGGACGATCCGGCGCACCTCGTCCTTCGGCCACCCCATCTCCTCCCACACCTCCTCCATGAGGAGCCGGTCGCGCATGAGCCGGCACCCCTCGAAGAGGAACTCCTCGCGCTCCCGGCGCTCGTGCGACGGGAGGTCGGTGTAGACGTCCTCGAGGGCGAGCACGCCGAACGCGACGTGCCGCGCCTCGTCGCGCATGACGTGGTGCGTGAGGTCGGTGAGGAGCGGTTCCTGGCAGTGTGCGTGCATGTAGCCGAAGGCCGCCATCGCGAGCCCTTCGACCATGATCTGCATGCCGAGGTACTTCATGTCCCAGC